>JAEEGG010005598.1_pt1 | contig 29709 bp, 20 predicted proteins | sample 9134161 | NCBI WGS metagenome assembly JAEEGG01 (sample SAMN16246543, study PRJNA631951) | gut metagenome | biome: gut microbiome; feature: rumen; material: CR-attached | host: Bos | place: Iran: Karaj | collected 2018-10
GCCTATTAACAACAAAGAACACGAAATAATTCCAAAAAAATAAAAAAAATGGAATAATATTCCAAAAAAACGGTTTATTTGGAATAGTTTTTCCCTATGATGTAATTTGTCCGTAAATTTGCAACACTTTCACCTCTTGCCCCTTGCCCCATGCCCCTCAACACTAAAAGAACTACTCAAAACTTAAAATTTAAAAAACATCAAGGCGTTTTTTGCACCCTAATTTGTGTAATTGGATTATTCTTATTACCTTTGCGATGGAATGAATTAACAAATAGAGAATATGGCGAATTATATTTTTGAGTTGAAGGACAAGGTTCGCGACTATGAGTGCGACCTGCAGGGTATCGTGAACAATGCGAATTATCAGCACTATCTGGAGCATTGCCGACATGAGTTTCTGTTGGCGCACAACATCAGTTTTGCTGAACTTCATGAAAAGGGAACGGATGCTGTGGTGGCAAGGTTGACGATGCAGTTCAAGGTGCCGTTGAAGAGCAAGGATGAATATGTGACGAAACTCTGGATCAAGAAGGAGGGAGTGCGCTACATCTTCATGCAGGACATCTTCCGTCTGCCTGATATGAAGTTGTGCATCCGTGCACAGGTGGATTCTGTGTGCCTTGTGAATGGTGTGTTGGCCGATAGTCCTGAATTGAACGAGAAATTTGCACCGTTCCTGAAATAGAGGTGAGAAGTAAGAGGTATGAGGTGAGAGGTGTGAAATAAGAGGTTACTATGAACTCCCAAGAACTCATCGCTGCAATCGCGCTGACCAAACTGAAGGGTTTGAGTTTGCTGAATGCCCGAACCATGCTGGAAGCATTGGGGTCGGCGAGTGAGGTGTTTGCCCATCGGAAGGACATCGTGCGCCTGATTCCTGATGCCAGTCAACGGCTTGTGTCGGCTTTTGCTGATACTGATGAGGCGATGAGGCTTGCGGAGGAGGAGATGGAGTTCATCGAACAGAAGCGGTTGAAGGTGTTTGTCTTGCAGGATGTGGATTATCCGCAAAGGCTGAGAGAATGTGAGGATGCCCCGTTGGTGCTTTATGGTTGTGGCGATTTCAACCTGAACAGCCAAAGAATCATCAGCGTGGTGGGCACACGGAAGTGTTCGGAATATGGACGTGAAGTGTGCAACAATTTTATTGCTGACCTGAAACGCTACTATCCAGACACGCTGATTGTAAGCGGTTTGGCATACGGCATCGATGTGTGTGCCCATCGTGCAGCCCTTGAGAATGGTATGTCAACAATAGGTGTGTTGGCACATGGGTTGGATACTATCTACCCCTCGATGCATCGCCAGATTGCAGCAGATATGGTGCATCAGCAAGGAGGATTGCTGACTGAATATACTACCCATACGACGCCTGAGAAGGGGAACTTCGTGCGTCGCAATCGCATTGTGGCAGGCATGTGTGATGCTTGTATCGTGGTGGAGAGTTCTGAACGTGGTGGTTCCCTCATCACAGCCGAGTTGGCAATGGATTACAATCGTGATGTGTTTGCTTTCCCAGGACGTGTCTATGACGAACACAGCATCGGGTGCAACAACCTCATTCGTCGCCAGCAGGCCACTTTGCTCACCTGTGCAGCCGACCTTCTTGACGCGATGGGGTGGGAGAATCCTTTGGAGAAAGCATCGCAATCGGAGGCCGTTCAGCAAGATCTGTTTCCTGACCTCACAGACGAGGAGCGTGCTTTGGTGAACACACTTAAAAACGTCGATGACAAACATATCAACCAGATTGCCATCGACGCCAATATTCCTTACTCACGCGCCAGCATGATTCTTTTCGACTTGGAGATGAAGGGGATTGTCAAAGCGCTTGGAGGAGCGAGATACAAGATCATGCGACATGAATTGCTCCGTTCATGATACATGAATGCCTCGATTCATGTTCATAGCGCCTGCATATCGTTCAATTTCTTGTAATAGCCGTTCTGCTCAATCAGCTCTTCATGCGTACCACATTCCACAATCTTTCCTTCGTGGAGCACATATATCTCACTCGCATTCTTGATGGTGGAAAGACGGTGTGCAATAGCAATTGTTGTACGTGATTTCATCAGTTTCTCCAACGCATCCTGTACCAATCGCTCGCTCTCTGTGTCGAGGGCAGAAGTGGCTTCATCGAGGATAAGGATAGGTGGGTTCTTCAAGATGGCACGTGCAATGGAAATGCGTTGACGTTGTCCGCCAGAAAGTCTTCCACCTCGGTCACCCACATTCGTCTGATAACCCTGTTCCATCTCCATGATGAAGTCGTGGGCGTTGGCAATCTTTGCCGCTGCCTCCACTTGTTCTTGGGTGGCATTTTCCACACCAAAGGCGATGTTGTTGAAAATGGTGTCGTTGAACAGGATGGCCTCCTGATTGACGTTGCCAATCAAGCCACGCAACGAGTGGATAGAGAGGTTGCGTACATCTTCCCCGTCAATCTTGATGGCTCCAGAAGAGACGTCGTGATAGCGTGGAATGAGGTCAACGAGCGTACTCTTGCCTGAGCCTGACTGACCCACCAATGCAATCGTTTTTCCCTTTGGAATGGTGAGATTGATGTTGTGCAGAATCTCGTGTCCTTCGTTGTAGGAGAAGTGTACATTCTCCAACTGTATCGATTCGTTGAGAGCCTCAATCTTCTTAGGCTCAGCCACTTCCTTGATATTGTTCTCAGCGTGAAGAATCTTGTTGATGCGCTCCATCGAAGCCATACCCTTCTGGATGCTGTAACCCGCCTTCGAGAGGTCTTTGATGGGTTGCAGGGTAGAGTAGAGCATCACGAGATAGAAGATAAAGTCGCTGGCTTGGATGGACGAACTGCCAGAGAAGATGAGGTAGCCGCCAAACCACAGTACAAAGACAATCATGCAGGTGCCCAAGAACTCACTCACGGGATGGGCAGCCGACTGTCGAATCGCCACTTTCATAGCAGCATTTCGATACTCATTATTGACCTTCGTGAAGCGGTCTTCCATCTTCCGTTCTGCGATGAATGCTTTGATGATGCGGAGTCCTCCCAAGGTTTCCTCTATCTGACTGATGCCGTCACTCCATTTCGATTGTGCATAGAGCGAATTGGACTTCAACTTCTTGCCGATACGTCCAATACCACCTGCCAACAATGGCACCACCAGCAGCGTGAATAAAGTGAGTTGCCAAGACATGCCAAAGAGAATGCCCACATAGACAATGATGAAGATAGGGTTCTTGATGATCATGTCGAGCGAAGAGGAGATGCTGGCGTCAATCTCGTTCACATCGGTGCTGACACGTGCCAAGATGTCGCCCTTCCGCTCGTCGGAGAAGAACGAAAGTGGCAACGATAGGATTTTCTTGTAGATATCTACACGAATGTCACGAATGATGCCTGTACGAAGAGGCATCAAACAGGCTGAACCTCCAAAATATGCAGCCGTCTTCAGCAGGGTGAGAAAAGCCAGCACAAGACCCAGAATCAGCAATGTGGTGGAAGGACCTTGCGTGTCCACCAACATCTGAGAATAGTAGTATCCGTTGTTCTTTGCCACATCCACAAACTCATCAATGCTACCTGCGCTGCTCCAAGGCAACAATTCATATTGTTCTGTGTTGACCTTGAAGAGAATCTGCAAGATAGGAATCAGAATGGAGAACGAAAAGACATTGAAAATGGCAGCCAACACATTCATGCCGAACGTGCTGATGATGTATCCTTTGTAGCGGGCAAAGTACTTGCCCATTTGCTGGTAAAATTCTTTCATTGATGTTGTTGAGCCTTAAATGCGATGGCGTACATCTTCATCTGCTTCATCATCGCCAAGAGACCATTGCTGCGGGTGGGGGATAGATGTTCCTTCAGACCGATGTCCTCGATGAAGTGGAGGTCGGCATTCAGGATGTCGTCGGGCGTCTGATTGTCCAGCACGCGGATGAGCAAGGTGACGATGCCCTTCACAATCAGCGCATCACTCTCTGCCTGAAAGTGAATCTTCCCTTCTGGCGTGAGATCGGCCTGCAACCACACACGACTTTGACAACCATCAATGAGGTTGCTCTCCACCTTGTATTGCTCAGGCAGCGGCTCTTGTTCACTACCTAAGTCGATGAGCATCTGATACTTGTCCATCCAATCATCGAAACCTTCGAACTCTTCGATGACCTCCTGTTGTATTTCTTCTATTGTCATAAGCTTCAATTTTTCAATTCTTCAACACTTCAATTTTCCTCCGTCCAGATCACTTCCAGCATGGTCTGTCCAACCGCCTTCAGCGTTTCCTTGTTGATATGCTTGATATTATCGTCCAACGTATGCCAAGTACGTGGGAAACCGTTCCTTTCTGTGTCGGTGCCAATCACGTCGATGCAGGGGATGCCACCGCGATTCACTTGCAGGTGGTCGTCTGTGATGTAACCTCCCTCATCGTCATAACTGAAATACTTCTCGTATCCGATGCGCTGGGCAGCTCCCCAGACCTTATCCACTACAGATGGGGCATACTTCATCGAATACTGTTCACGATAGAAGACCGTATTGCTTCCACCCACCATATCCAGATTGATGCCATAACGTGCTGTGTAACCATCGATGTGACGAACGCCTGACCAATACTGACTGCCCAAGCACCAACTGCTCTCGCTACCACTACCACCACTGTCTTCTGCATCCCAGCAGATGAAATCAACACCAATCTTCACTTGGTTGGAGTCATTGGCCAACTGCAACTGACGGGCAATCTCCAGCATCACACCAATGGAACTGCCACCATCGTTGGCACCATCAATCGGGGTGTTGTGATTCGCTTCATCTGGGTCGTTGTCAGCCCATTGACGGCTGTCCCAATGTCCTGCAATCAGGATGCGTGCAGGTGCCTCTGGGTTGTAAGAAGCAATGATGTTGCGCATCTTGATGGGGGTGCCTGTATAGAGTTTTGAATCGGCATACTGGTCATACACCACAGCGCCAAAACTCTTGAATTTCTGTGCGATATACTCCCCACACGAATCGTGCGCTGCAGAGTTCATTACACGAGGGCCAAACGCGCATTGCTCTGCCACATACGCATAAGCTGAGTCTTCACAAAAGATCGGTGCTGGCGACACATAATCCGTCACCTCCACCTTCTTTTCCTTACAGCCTACCAGCATCAGAGCCAAGACTGAAAAATATAGTATTCTCTTCATTTCTTATAAATTAGTGGGTGCAAAGGTACGAAGAATAATTGACAATTGACAATTGACAATTGATAATTAAGCCTTTGGAGTACTTTTTACTTTTCTTTTCTCAAGAAATCTGCCAACTGAGCCACAGCTCGTGCCCGATGACTGATGCCATTTTTCACTTCATTACCCAATTCTGCAAAGGTCTTTTCGTAGCCATCAGGGATGAAGATGGGGTCGTAGCCAAAGCCACCATCGCCACGTTTCTCAGTGATGATGCGACCTTCGACTGTGCCATCGAAGAAATGAGTGGCACCTTCATAAATCAAAGCGACACAGGTACGGAAACATGCTTTTCTGTTCTCTTCATTTACCAACTTGCTGAGGAGCACATCCATATTGGCTTCATCCTTACTGCCTTCAAACTGCACCCCGTTCTTCATAGCATAACGGGCAGAATACACGCCAGGCTCGCCACCTAATGCTTCCACCTGAAGACCAGAATCATCGGCAAAGCAGTCGAAGCCGAAATGCTCTTTCACGTATGTGGCCTTCTGCAAGGCATTCTCTCGAAATGTAGAGCCCGTTTCAGGAATATCCACCTCACAGCCGATGTCCTTCAGACTCTTGACCTCATATTGCGCACCCAAAATGGCACGTATCTCTTCCAACTTGTGCGCGTTGTTACTCGCAAATACCAATGTTTTCATCTTTCCTTCTTTTTCTTAATTTACCAACAAAAGTAGCACTTTTATTTCGTTTTTGATAGCACTTTTCCACTTTTTTGACAAAAAAAGCGATTTTTTTTGTAAAAAGTTTGACAAATAGAAAAAAATGACCTACTTTTGTTTACAGTTTGTTCTTTACATGCTGTTCAAACAAAGTATAATGGCAATAAAAACTTCCTAAAAAATGGAAAAGATAGATAAGCTTGATAAGCAAATAATGGAGATTATCTCCGCCAATGCACGCATACCTTTCAAGGATGTCGCTGCCGTATGTGGTGTGTCGCGTGCAGCCATCCATCAACGCGTTCAGCGACTGATTGACACCAACGTCATCGTAGGTTCTGGCTATGTGATTAACCCCAAGAGCTTGGGCTATAAAACCTGCACCTATGTGGGCATCCGATTGGAAAAGGGTTCCATGTACGAACGTGTTGTAAGTGAACTCAACAAGATTCCTGAGATTGTGGAATGTCACTACACCACAGGACCTTACACCATGCTCGTGAAACTCTATGCTCGCGACAATGAGCAACTGATGGATCTCCTCAATCGCAAGATTCAGGGCATCACAGGTGTTGACTCCACAGAGACTCTCATCTCCCTCGATCAGAGCATCAAGAAGGAGGTGCCCATCTGTGTGACCGACAAGCCTGAAGAGAAAATCCAGAAGGGTGGTAAGGCAAAGATTATTCTTGACGATGACGAATAATCGGTAAGTTTACACATATTTATATATATACAAAAAAGGCTAAGGAGTATCGCTGCTCTTTAGCCTTCTTCTTTATTCCTTTATCATAAATGTCTTTTATTTCAAATGCCGTGAATGCTGTTGGTTCTCGTCAAACACCTTGAATTCGTAACCTTCATCACGTAGCCACTCGATGCATTTGGGAAGTATCTTCTTGAGCTTGTCAATGCTTCGAAGCGAATCGTGGAAGGTGATGATGGAACCATTGCGTGTGTAGTTCTTCACGTTCTCGAACACTTCTTCAGCCGTGAGGCGTTTGGAGTAGTCGCGTGTGACCAAATCCCACATCACGATGGTGTAGTGGCGACGAAGACGGATATACTGAGCGTTACGCATCCATCCTCTTGGAGGACGGAACAAATTGGACTGAATCAGTTTATCGGCTTCGTTGGCATTGCGCAAATAGCGTTTGCTCGACACCGTGATGCCACCAATGTGGTTGAAGGTGTGGTTGCCCAAGCGATGACCGTGAGAACGGATGAGTTCCAGCAGTTCTGGGTATTTCCTGACATTATCACCCACCATGAAGAAAGTCGCTTTCACATTGTAGCGGTCAAGCGTTTCAATCAGCCAAGGGGTTGACTCGGGGATGGGCCCGTCGTCGAAGGTCAGATAGACTGCCTTCTCCGTCGGGTCCATTCTCCAGATGGCACTGGGATAGAGCCATCGTAACCATTTGGTGGGTTGTTCAATAATCATTGCAGTTGAATGCCTGCGCCCTCACATTTAGCGACAAAAGCGCTATAGAGTCTTTGCAGGTCGTCATCCATTTGTTGTGCCTTCTTCCCGTAGTCAGCTTTCTTGACTGCTTTGGAATCGGCAATTTTGCTATACAAATCCTGAACCGTTGCCAGTGCATAGATTTCCTGATGGCAATCACGTGCACTGTTGGCGAAATAGACGTTGCTGAGCGACAGGTACCACTTGATGTACTCTGTGGAGTGCTTCTCTATCGCCTCGAGGATAGGCTGTGCCTTCTCGGGTTTGTCGCAAGCGATGTAGGCTTCGGCCAGTTCGAGGGAAGAGCTGTTGAGATCGTGTGGCACATTGTATGCAGGAATCTCCTTCTCGCACTTCTCCAGCGCCTTGAGCGCCTTGTCCTTCTTGCCTTCCTCCACCAGACTGGTGATGAGGGTAGCGAACCAGCGGCGATGGGTGTAGCACATGCGCATCGTGGTTTCGTCGATGTAGAGATCAGGCTGTTTCAAGTTGCCATAGTGGTACTTGTTCATCATGTTGTCGTACATCTTCTCTGTGTCTGCCACAGAATGCACCACACCCCTGTAGATTGCGTTCTCAGGGTAGATGAATGGGGTGATGCGCCAAGCCATACCTTCGAGGATGAAGTGACGCCAGAGGTTGCCATAGTTGCTGGAACCTACTGTGGTGGACATATAGAGTGGACGTGAGAAGTTGCTCTGTGCAATCATCTCCAGCATCATGATGAAACTCTTCGACACGCGTCCTTGACCTGCCAGACTGATGACCATCTGATCTGGGATGGAATCATTCTGAAGCTTCATACCTGAGCGGCGAACGGCTTCCTTATCGACTGTCACATAGAGAGTATCGCTTGGCAAGCAGGCTGGGAGAGCTTCCACCAGCTCCTTGTCGCTCTCTGAGAGTCCTTCGTAGTCCTTCAGGAGGAACTTGCGGATGGCGTTCTTCAGTTCGAAAGGATTGTCGCCCCACAGACGATGAGCGAGCTCTGGGTCTTGTGCCTGTACCTCATTGATCAGGTCTTTCATCGTCAATACACCACCACCAATCGTCACTTCAGGATTGATGTCAGTCATCTCGTGCTTGCCGCTGGTGTATTGGTAGCGCTTCCACGAGATGGGGAGTGGGCTTGACTGACCTTCACCTGAGAAAGCAGGACGCTTCATCTGGTCGATGTACCAGTCGGTCTGCAGATAAGAGAGGTTGCACACACGCACATCCGTACGTTTGCCCTCTGTATCTTCATTATACCAAAGTGGGAAGGTGTCGTTATCACCATTCGTATAGATGACACCATCGTGAGGGATGGTCTCGAGATAGTTCAAGCCGAAGTCACGACACATGTAGCGGTCACTGCGGTCGTGATCGTCCCAAGTCTGGCTCACCATCTGTGCCGGAACAGCCACAGCGGGTACAAGTCCCACAGCACCAGCGATGATGCCAGCCATACGCTTCTCCAATTTCTTGCCCAACCACTTGTCCAACAGCTCGTAGATGGCTGCGATACCCAAACCGCACCACATCGAGAATGCATAGAACGAACCTGCGTATGCATAGTCACGTTCACGTGGCTGGAGAGGAGTCTGGTTCAGGTAGATGACAATGGCAATACCTGTCATGAAGAAAAGGAAGAACACCACCCAGAACTGCTGGATGCCCTTCTTGTCGCGGAATGCCTGCCAGAAGAAGCCAAGCAGACCCAAGATGAGCGGGAGGCAGAAGAAGACGTTGTGCCCCTTGTTGTTCTTCAGGTCGGATGGGAGCATGTCCTGATTGCCCAGACGCATATTGTCGAGCCAGCCGAAGCCTGAGAGCCAGTTGCCGTGCTCCAGTTCGCCATTACCTTGAATGTCGTTCTGACGACCTGCGAAGTTCCACATGAAGTAGCGCCAGTACATCCAGTTCATCTGATAAGAGAGGAAGAAACGGATGTTCTCTATCTGACCAGGAATCTCGAGCATCTGAGGCTCACGTCCTGGTATCTTGTATTCTACGGTGTGGTAGTTCACATCGCCCAACCAAGACTCGTAAGCCTGCACGTGCAAAGGCTCGTCGCTGTAGATGCGAGGGAAGAGCATGCACTGGTTGGATGGGTATTTGAGGGAGAACTTGTCGCGAATCTTGATGTACTCATCCTTCTCGTTCTCATTCTCCTTGTCCTTGCGCTGATAGACAGGTGCACCCTGCACAGTTGCGTAGGCAAGGTAGCCGTCGCCATTATCCTTGATCTCTGGCTGTGACTTGTAGGTCTGACCAAAGAAGAGTGGACGCTCACCATATTGCTCACGACCCAGGTATTCACCCAGTGTGAACACATCCTCTGGCGAGTTCTGATCCATTGGAGGGTTGGCTGTAGAACGGATGACAATGACAGCGTAGGAGCTGTAACCCACCGTCATCAAGGTCATGCAGAGAATGGCAGTGTTAAGGATGCGTGGGGTAGCCTTCTTGGTGAAGAAGAGCACACCAGCAATGATGCCCAACACGATGATGCCGATGATGACAGACGCTGCACCGTGACCATAGAAGGGAATACCCAACAGGGCTGTGCAGACAATGAACGAGATGTACATGCGGTTCTCGCTCTTGGCCTTTGTGGTCTCCCAAAGTGCCCATACCAACGCAATGGCGAGCAGGGTCAGATAGATGTAAAGACCGATATTGTATGGCATACCCAACGTGTTGACGAACAGCAACTCAAACCAGCCGCCAATCTTCACGATGCCAGGTACGATACCATAGAGCACAGCTGCCACGATGATGACCGATACACCCAGCACGAGGAGTGAACCTTTGCCTGTCGGATTCTTGCTCATCTTGTAGTAATACACCAGCACGATGGCAGGAATACAAAGCAAGTTCAGCAGGTGCACGCCGATGGAGAGTCCCACCAAATAGGCGATGAACACGAGCCAACGGTCAGAATGGGGCTGGTCGGCATTGTCTTCCCATTTCAGGATGAGCCAGAACACCAAAGCGGTGAAGAAGCTGGAGAAGGCATACACTTCGCCTTCCACAGCAGAAAACCAGAAGGTGTCGCTCCAAGTGTAGATGAGGGCACCAGCGATACCACTGCCCATCACAGCGAGCAACTGACCCATCGTGGGTTCTGCGTTATCCTTCACCAAGAGCTTCTTGGCCAGATGTGTCACACTCCAGAAGAGGAAGAGGATACATCCAGCACTGAGCAAGGCGCTCATCGTGTTGATCATCTTGGCCACCTGCGAAGCGTCGCTGGCGAAGAGGGAGAAGAAATTGCCAAACAGCATGAAGAAAGGTGCGCCAGGAGGGTGACCCACTTCCAGCTTGTAGGCAGTGGTGATGAACTCAGGGCAATCCCAAAAGCTTGCCGTGGGTTCGATGGTGGAGCAGTAGGTGAATGCCGCAATGGCGAACACTGCCCAACCGACCATGTTGTTGATAATGTTATATTTTTTCATATATGGACGTTATGATGAAAATTCGCCCAGCACGTGGGCTGGTTATTCGATTCCTTTCAGTTCAACGGTGAAGATGAGGGCTGAATAAGGCTTGATGTCGCCACCCGTCTCGCGGTCGCCGTATGCCAGCTCGTAAGGGATATACAATTCCCACTTCGAACCTACAGGCATCAGCTGCAGCGCCTCTGTCCAACCTGCAATCACCTGTGTCACACCAAAGGTGGCAGGCTGTCCACGCTCATAACTGCTGTCGAACACCTTGCCGTCGATGAGGCGACCTTCGTAGTCCACCTTCACCTTCTGGCTGGCAGTTGGCTTCTCGCCTGTGCCCTCTGTGATGACCTTATACTGAAGACCGCTGGCTGTGGTCACCACACCTGGCTTGGTCTTGTTCTCAGCCAAGAACTTCTGACCTGCCTCACGATTGGCACCATAGAGCTTCTCCTTGTTGGCAGCCTGACGCTCGGTCATGCGCTGCTGGAACACCTGAGCGGCACTGTCCACAGGTACATCGTTCTGACCCATCAGACCCATCACGATGCCACTTGCTACAAGAACAGGATTCACGCTCTTGCCCTCGTCGGGTGTGTAGTAGTCGTTGGAGAACTGCTGTGTCATGTTCACAATTCTGTCACCAATCTCTTGACCAGCTCTCAATGCCTTTCCTTCCTTGTCGTTGGGGTCGGCATTGGCGCGAGAGAGGATGCCTTCAGCAAATGTGCCGATGTATTCCTCAGCCACACCCAGCTGACCCGTAGCATATTCCTTCAGACCGTTCGACTGAGCAAGACCGAAGAAGTAAGCCGTTTCCTCGTCAAAATTAGCCAATGTAGGCTTCTCGAGCTTGAAGTCTGCTGCATCAGCTGCCTTCTTGCCCGTCTTCTGAGCCTCGATGAAAGCAGCGAGTTCAGCCTTCTGCTTCTCCTTGAATGCCTTCAAAGCAGCAGCATCTTCAGCCTTCTTAACTTTGGCAGCCACCTTGTCAACTGCAGCATTTGCCTTCGCTTCCAGCGCTGCCATCTCTTTCTCTGTTTGAGCGAAAACAGCGCTTGCCATTGCAAACGCTGCTATAGTCAATGTAAGAATCTTCTTCATTTCTGATTAAAACTATCAACTGTCAATTATTTCAATACCTCAATCGTAAAGATAAGCGTAGAGAAAGGTTTGATAGGACCTTGATTCTGAGCACCGTATGCCAAATCTTGTGGAATAGTCACTTCCCACTTCGAACCAGCTGGCATCATCTTCAGAGCCTCAACCCAACCATCGATCACACCAGGCATACGCATGTTGATCTCGAAAGGCATGTTGCGCTCGTAGCTGCTGTCGAATACAGTACCATCGATGAGCTTACCTTCATAATTCACTTTCAGGGTTGAAGAGTCAGTAGGCAGAGCACCATCGCCTTCCACGAGCACCTTATACTGCAAACCGCTCTTGGTCACTTTCACGCCTTCCTTCTTCTTGTTCTTAGCCAAGTACTCCTCACCAGCCTTCTTGTTGTCGCCAAAGTCCTTCAGGAGCTGAGCCTCACGAACTGGCTTCAGCTTGGCGTTGAAGTCGTTGTAAGCCTGCTCGGCAGTACGACTGTCCTTACCCTTCAGACCGGCCTCGAAACCAGAAAGAAGCACCTTCACGTTCACGCTCTTTGTAGAGTCGTCGCCATACACCTGCTGAGTCAGCGTCTTGGCCATACCAGAAATGTCCTTACCCACAGCAAGACCGCTCAGATAAGCTTCCTTCTTGGGGTCAGCCTCGTTCAGGGCACCTTCCTTCATACCCTTGATGAAGTCGTCGATGTAAGCAGAATCGATACCCAACTGCATCGTTACATACTGCTTCAGACCCTCAGACTGGAACACGCCGCAGTCGTAAGCAAGAGAGTCAACACCATCATTCAGGGTGGCACTACCGTTGTTGTCGCATGAAATTGTTGTTATGGCAGTCATTGCAACAGCAGCTGCCATCATCATGATTTTTTTCATTGTCTTGTAATTTGTTTATTTGAGTTTTAGAAATTGTCTCACACACATGCACCCGCCCACGCGATGCGGGCAAGCACAAAATCATGCAAAGTTAAGGTTTATTTCCCTGATTTTCTGTCCCCCAACCCTGAAAAAGTGTAATTTTAATGTTTTTTTGTATAATAGTGCACAAAAACGGGGTGCCTTTTGTCACAATCCACCCCCAACACCGCTATCGGAAACCGATGCGATGTGGGGGAGTGAAGTTGAGGGTGCGTTCCACGGGTTTGACGTCGGCTACTGTGAGGGCACTCATCTTCTCTGCGTTGGGCACAGACATGCAGCGTTTGGCGTGGTGGATATAAATCTTGTCCAAGAGATGAGCCACCTCTCTGGCGTTGCCCCATTTCTTCTTGTCACGATGTTCGTAGAGTTGGGTAACTAATTCTTTGTACAGCTTCCAAGCTTTTGGCGTGAAATGGTAGTCGAACTTCTTGATGCGCAATTTGCTGATTTCGAGCAACTGCTGCACAGAGAAGTCGGGAAACTTGAATCGATTGGGGAAGCGCGATGCCAACCCCTCGTTCAGATTCAGCAAGTTCTCCATCGGTTCCGAATATCCGCAGAGCACGATGGCGATATCATGCATGTTCTCATCCGCCAGGATGGGCATCATCAACTGCAGGACATGCTTGCCAGGATCGTTCGGGTGAGGGGGATTCAGCAGATAAGCTTCATCAATCATGAGCACCCCTCCACGAGCGGCATTCAGCACAGCGTGCACAGCCTTCTCCTCATCTCCGAAATTGGTGCCCAGAAAAGTGCTCCTCGATGCCACCACCACATGCCCATGTGTCAGTGCCCCAGCCTGATAGAGCAGCGAAGCATAGAGCCGTCCGAGTGTGGTCTTGCCCGTGCCAGGCGAACCGGAGAAGATGGAATGTAAGCTAATCTTGTGTAGCGGTGCATTGGGATTGTATTCGCGCCTCATGAGGTTGTACTGATGCAACGTCGTCAGTTGCCGAATCTGTTCCCTGATTTCCCGACACTCAATCATGTTCTTCAGCTCCTCCTCAGGTTTCTCCATGCAAGGAAAAACCTCAGCCCTCAATCCTTCCTCCAGCGTTGGCACATAATCAAATGCCTTGAAGCGTTGGGAATCTTCCTCGTACGAGAATGGTAGTTCGTCTATCGAAAATGGAAGTTCAGGCAACTTTGCTTTCTTGAATTTGTGGGCGAATACAATCCCGTCAGGCAGCGTAGGCTGTTGGGGCAGGCAGTCGATGTTGTTATTTCCCCAGTTCATCTGGTTGAGTCTTAAAAGTTCTGGTACATGCGTCATATATGAATGAATTAAAGGATTAAAATGAAGATTCAATAATCTTTTTTTTAGATAGAAGGCTGCATGGTGCAGCGTCGGAGCAGTTTTCAAATAGATGCCAAGAAATGAAGGGTGCCCACAGCGTCAAGAGCAGACGACAACACCGCCCATGTCAATGGGCAACATCAAAATATCGTATAATAAGTCAGTTTAGGAGCTTCGGATTCGTTCTTTCGCTCAGCATCCTTTAGTACTTTGTTCTGGTTGTTTAGTTCTTGCTTTGGTTTTTAGATTGAAAGTGTTTGTAAATACATTTTTTCTCTAATTTCCCCGACTCAATTTGAGTGAGCGGAAAAACTTTGCAAATTAACAACATTATTTTGACACCACAAATTATTTTGCCAAAAATTTTCAGAAATTTTATTTTTTCTTTAAATCGTATAGGAATTCACCCAATTTTGCAACACATTCATGATATTCTCCCTCGCCACCGCTGGCTTCATCGCCTCCTCAATAGGAAGGTCTGGCGCATTGATGCACATCACATGCCGGAACCCAGCTGCCAACAACTCTGGACGGTCAGCAATGCGACCAGCAATCAGACAGACAGGAACACCCTGAGCCTTTGCCCGCTGAAGAATGCCGAAAGGCAATTTCCCCATCAACGTCTGACGGTCGGCCGAACCCTCGCCCGTGATGACAAGGTCTGCATCCTTCAAAACCTCATCGAAGTGTACGGCATCCAGCAGCAAATCAATGCCAGAACGACACGCTGCCTTCATATATTGCAGGAAAGCATAACCGAGTCCCCCAGCAGCACCAGCACCCTGTTCGTTCTGACGGTCATAACCGAAATGCCGAGCCGACACCTCCGCAAAACGCTGGGTACGCGCATCAAGACTCACCACCATCTCAGGTGTGGCTCCCTTCTGTGGGGCAAACACATAAGCCGCCCCGTTCTCCCCACAAAGAGGATTGGTGACATCGGTCGCAATCGTGAAACGTACATCATCCAACACTCGCACATCATCCCATGTGCCACCCTTGGCAAACGCATCGATGATGGCACGAATCATACCCATACCACAATCGCTGGTGGCACTACCACCCAGTCCCACGACGACATGCTTGCTTCCACGACGCACAGCATCAGCCACAAGTTGCCCTGTGCCATAACTCGTAGCCTGCATCGGGTTGCGCTCCTCCAATCTCAGCAACGTCAATCCACTCGCCTTAGCCATCTCTATGATAGCCGTATCACCTCGCAGCAGATAAGGTGCCACAACCGGTCGCATCAGCGGATCCATCACCTCCACCTCGACCTTCTCCCCGCCCCAAGCCGACTGAAACGCATCCAAGAACCCCTCGCCCCCATCGCTGACAGGAATCTCCACCACCTCAGCCCCAGGCATCCCCTGACGGACACTCTCCACCGCTGCCTGATTCGCCTCCCGCGAAGTCAGACACCCCTTCAACGAATCAATAGCCACCACAACTTTCATAATTTGAACACTTTATTTCACGCTGCAAAGGTACAGCCTTTTACTCACACCACCAAACATTTCCCCTTTCATTGCGCCACAAATAAAAAAACACGATCCCAAAGTCTGAGGTCGTGATTAATCTTAAATGTGGAGGCGGAAGATATTGTCCACTCAACCTTAGCGGTCATCCTCATTCAGTTCTTCCACATAGTTAAGGTCTGTATTCGTGTCAATCGAACCGGCAGCAATCTTCTCGCGCATAGCCATCTCCACCGCCTCCATCTGAGGCTGTATATAGTATTTCTTATCCATGATATTTGCGAGACCTTACCGGATTACCATTTTTTTACCGTTAAACAAAAAAATCCCCTTCTCACTGGGCTGCCCGTCCAACTTCACACCGTTCAGCGTCCACCAACCCTCTTGAGCATCTGTCATTTCTTCGTCATCATTTAGCCAAGCACTGATTCCCGTAACGCATCCCTCCTCGCCATCGTTCATCACGAAGGCTTTGATGCCAGAAGGTTCGCCACTTGACAAGTCTTTCACTACAAAGTGGGCACGGCACGAGCGCAATGTGCGTGTCTTCTTTGAATAGCCCATCTTATTCTCTGAGCCGATATAGAGGACTTCGCCAATGTTCTCGGCTGTAATCTCAAATGGGGAGTAGGTGCCGATGAATCCCACTTGCAATTCACCAGTGATTTCATTTTCACAGTCGTTGTGCACGTTTTTCACCGTCACGCCAAGGAACGTCGGGTCGGTGATGGTCGGATGCTCCGTGTCCTCGTTCCACCTGATGATGTAAGGCACACCAGCTAAGAGTTTGTTGACAGATGGGCCGAAAGTCAGATAAAGCGTGTTGTCCGTGAGGCTGATTTCGGACAGCGTTCGTGCCGTGGCACCTACCAGCGGGCATTCCTCGTCTGTCAATTCCACATCGAAAGGCAGGCAAATGGTGTTCCAGTAGCCGTCCTTATAGAGCGTGCGTCCATTCAGCGTGACATTGGCCCAGTAGCCATCATAGTCTGCTAGGGTCTTGTCATTCTCCTCCGCGTCAAGCAGGGTGATGTTCCGAATGGCGTTGGTGATGTCTATTTCATAGGGGTGCTTAGGTGTACCCGTGAGGCCGTTGAACGTGTAGGTGAGGTCATCAGGAGTTACCTCAACGGTTTTCCCATGTGTGTGCACTTTGAAGTAGAGTGCCTCCCCCGTGCTGTTGCCGCATACGGTGAGAAAGACTACACCGGGCTTCTGGTCATCCTCTGGAAATCCCTTGCCGCGGATGGATTCACCAGAATAGACAGCGACCGTCACATCCGGATGAACAGGCAGGCCATTGGCAATGACCTTCACCGTCATCGACATGTTCCCGTAGTAGTCACGCGGATTCACCACGGGAAAGGGATCTGCTGATTGTGCCCATAGGCTGACACTCCCCACGAAGGAGAGTGCCAGCGCTACAAGCGTCTTGCATAATCGGATTTGGATCATCTCACCACTTGCTTTATACCGTTAATGATGTAGATGCCACTGCCCAGATGAGAGATGTCGGTTGTGATCTTGCGGCCTTGCAGATCATAAATCTCATCTTCCGTGCCGTCTGTCTCTGCAATCTCGATGTTTGTTGCATTGTTCAGGTCGATGATGAACGGATGCTTTGGCGAACCGTAGGCAATATCAGACTCGTAGTTGAGCGTCTCTGCGGCCTCAGCTTCCTGATTGTCCACAACCACCTTGAAGCTGAGCGTTGCGGCATCGTCGCCAGGGATGGTCAGATAAGCCACACCGTTCTCGTTGGTGATTGCTGTTGCACGGCATTCACCGTCGGCAAACACACCGAGCTCCGTATTTGCCATAGGCTTGCCGGCAGCTATCACCTTGGCAGCCATGATGGCGTTGCCCGAGTAGGTGCGGAAGTCAACCGGCTTGAACACATTGGCTGGTTGAACGGTATAAGACTCGTCAGGTGAGATGCGGAGAGGAGCATAGGCATCGTTGGCAGTTGAATAATAGCCGAACGTGCGTGCAACATCGGTTCCGCTGTTCACCATGTAGCCCTTGCCTGGTTCCATCATGTTGATGGAGCCTGCCCACTCTTTGGAGTCGAAGTAGGTCACACCGCTTTGTGCCTTCAGGATGTCGCCATTCTCTGGCTGCATGTCTGCCATAGCTTCAGATACGGGAGCAATTTGACGTCCATAGTAGCCAATCCAGTTCCAGCCATTATAAACGGTAATCTTACATTCCTTGGGATCTATGCCCGTACCCACGATGCGCAGGGTGCGGTCGTCCAGCATCTTCACGGCATACATCTGCGTGTTGTTCAGTGCTACTGTCATGTTGCCGCCCCATTCACCTTCCTCATGCATCAGCCAACCATCGTTCTGGCTCTTGATGATGGACACGTCTTCAGCAATGTTCTCGAAAATGGATTCAACCCCCATGTCGCTAGTCGTCACGTTCAGCGAAATCCAGTTCCAGCCTGCCTTCAGATCGGTGGACTGCTCAACTTTGTCGAGCACGTTGAACATCACGGGGGCATCATATTTACCGATGAGGGCGAGTGGTTCGAACTTGATGGTGCGGTCAGGCTCTACAGCAGGATATACGGTACCTGTCGAAGCGTCGTAGGCACGGAAAGTAACTGCCTTGCCATCGTCGGCATTGCCATAGATGTCCATTGTTACATAGTAACCGTCGTAACGTTCCTTATATTCGAGATGTGACACACCGCGGCATTCTTCTCCGATGAAGGCAGCAACGATGTCCTTCTCGTCATTCATTGGCATACCCTGCAATTCTACATGTCCGATGACGTTCATCGAATTCTCAAAGTCACGTGGGTTCACGCTCCAGAGAGGTACTTGTCCTTCGCTCGTCACGGACACGTTGAGCGGTGCATTTATATCTTTAGACCCTGTCAGATAAACGGTGGTCTCATAGGTGCCAATCGGCAGACTCTCGGCCACAGTGAATGTCAGTGTACCAGACGATAGTGGCATCAGCGAACCGCTCTCCATGTTGACCTTCAGCCATGATGGCATGCCTGTTACGCTCCATGCTTCATTCTCTGCACCCACATTCTCGATAGTTGTGCTGAAGGTGGCAGGGTCAATGCCTGACTTGGTGATGGCAATTTCCTGCTCCTGCCAGCGCAGATTGTTACGTTGCACATACACACCCCACGTGATGGGCTCAGCTACGTTGCCGTTCATGTCCTTCACGTTCTTGGCAGTGATATAGATGTGACAGCCCTCTATCCTCGCTGCGGGCTTCTCTTCCAGGTTCACCTTGATTTGACGTTCGCTGGCTACGAAACTGAACTGTACGTTCTCCATGCGAGGAGCCTGCTTTAGGGAGGCAGTATTCAGCGATGAGAGGTCTGCGGTCTGTGCAGGGAGAGCGTCCGCATTTGCATTGAAGAATGTCATTGTGGCCACATTCTGAGTGCCAGCAGTCACAGCGTCGTCAAACGTGCTCGTAGCTACAATCTGATTGTAATCATCCAGACCGTTCTTTTCCATCGGATAGTAAGCCACCAGTCCAGCTTCATCAGCCTTCACACGTGTATACATATAATTTTTAATGACATCAGCCGTGCGGCGTCCCTTCCAGATACGCACCTCGTCGATGGCACCCTTCAGTTGCTGCGTGAAGTTGTAGTCCGTTCCGACTGTCTCTACGCGGCGACCACCCAGCATCAGTTTATCGCCATAGAGCACGGGTATGGTCGATGCAGATAGCAATTTAGCCTGCAGACCATCCAGATACACAGAGCCACCACCATTCACACTCTTCAGCACACTCACAGCCACATGGTGCCACTGTCCGTCGCGCAGGTCATTGTTGCTGATTGGTACGATGTCCTTAGCTTCCACATCGGCTGTCGAGCCCAACAGCAGTTCCATCTGACCCTGAGCGTTCAGGCGCAGATCCATCTTCTGAGTACCTAACACAGAAGCCACGCCATTTTGCGTCTTGTCAGCCTTGAACCAAGTTTCAATCAGATAGTCTTCCTTGTTAGTCGTGTTCAATGCACCGATATTGATGGTTGCCGTCTTTGTTCCATCCAGTGTAAGGGCATAGTTGGCACCATCAATCCACCAAGCATTCTGTGATGGCAAAATCATATTGCGTGAACGGGCACGGTCGGTAGCCACCTTGCCACGACCTTCGTTCAGTTGCCAGTAACCAATTAGTCCGTCGGTGTATGGATTCTTTGTTAGATGCATATCAGCCTGTGCTTCGGCCATCGAACGGTTCTGGTTCCAGAATGCCAGTTCCTGTACCTTGGCTATCAGACCATTGCCACCCACGCTTAAAGGACCATTGCCCGTGTAGGCCTTCGTGGCTACACTGTTGATGAGTGTCACAGTTTCCGCATCCTTGGCATAGGATGCATTCAGGGTTGCAGCGGTCGAACCATCGGCAGCACTGGCCTCGTAAGCCACATTCAGATAGAGCCACTTGTCCTTGGGCAGTGCTTCAGTCGATGTGATCTTCTGTCCAGCCACACTAACAGTCAATTTGCCATTCTCAATGGCGATGCTGAAGTTGCAGTCGGCTGTTCCATGTGTCAGCAGCGTGCCGTCAGTGCTGTAGTTCACCCACATGTTGGTGGTAAACGATTTGCCGCCGAGGCTTATCGTAGATTCAGTCTTGGCAGGGTTGTCGCCTGTCAGGCTCAGGGCAACATCGTGAGCCACTTCACCCTCGTTCAGCACACCCACCACATCGAAGTTGTTAGGTTCAGTCAGGATGGAGCCTTGAATGTCCTCGTTGAAAGTGATGAGTAGGTCGTCGCCACTAGCCAAGATACCGTTTGCAGGAGTTGGTGTGGCAATCAGCATCGGACGATTCATGTCTCGGATGATTTCAATCTCCATGCTTTCATTGTTCACTTCTACACCACCTTGGTCACATATCGTCACAGCGCGGAACACATAAGTTCTGTCAGCAAAGTCATCCTTGCGCAAGTCGATGAGATAAGTTAATTTATTCGTTCCCTCTAATGGAATCAACTCTTTCAGGTTCGGGTCACTCTGCAAACGGTTCTTGTCTTTCGTGTACTCCTGTAGGGTACGGAAGTCGGCATCGTTAGCAGCCTTATATTCCAAACGGATGCCTTTCAGTGAAGCCATCGAGTAGTTGTAGTCGCTGATGGACAGAGTTACAGGGGTCTCCGTATCGCTGTTGACCAGCGTATGGGTCGATGCCAAGCTGATGTCAGAGCATGCAGGCTGGAAATAAACTGAGAATTCCGTTGTGTCGGCAATCTCATGATACGTGCTCGTGTTGTCCTTCTGACATTGTGATGCGATGCGGAGTTTCACGTTCTCATAATTCAGCACATCAGGATTTGTCTGGCTCACCGTGATGGTCTTCACCATCGTCTTGCGAGCCTCCACCAGCACGGTGGTACCCTTGTTCAGGTTCACGCCATCCATCGAGACAACCAGTCCGTCGGGATTCGAGTCTGGTGCCACCAAGAGGTCATACCAGATGTCCTCATTCGTGTCGCTGTTGTTGCGGATGTTCACCTTGAAGGTGCCCGTGCCGCCAGCCGGTATGCCAGTGATGAGCTGCGTCTGCGCCTCAATCTCTGGCTTCTCTATCTGTACAGTCTTGGCCGAGATGACCGTACCGGGCTTGTAGTAATCAGTCACCACCTCATCTTCGTATGGGCAACTTGTTGCGCCACCACGGGTTACGAAGATAGGACTGAAACCGTCGGGAGCGTCGAAAACATCCACCGACAGATAGTCGTCGTCGCCGTCTTCTTCCAGTTTGTACGACATCGTGTTCGTGACCACATGCGTGTGAGTACTATCATCTGTGAAGGTGCGACCAATGGTTTCTGACACTCTCACCTCAAGGCCGACACCACTCCACATGTGACCTGTCTCGCCGCCAATGACAGCATTGACTTCATCTACATCGGTATCGGTGTATGAGTCCTCCTTCTCATTGGTAACGCTCACCGTGATGGCAGGACCTGCACTGAACGAATGATTCTCCTTCAGCCATTTCTCGCGATCCTGAATCACCTTCACCTTCGCTTCCTCATTCTTATATAGCTCGCGTTCCCAACGCTTAATCTGCGTGTTGTAGAACTGCACCATATCCTGCATTCCATCCTTGTCTTTCTCATAGTCGATAGGCAGCAACATGGTGTAAGAAGGACCTTTGTAGATACCATCTTTCAGTTTGCTGAATGGCACGGCTTGCTTCTCCCACACGTCCTCGTCGCTGTTGCTTGTGCCGTATTTCGGATTGTTCTTATCCAGCGTAGTCACGTAGATGGGGTCTTCACCCTTGGCAGGACGTTGCACGCTGCTCACATCAGCTACTGGGGTCAGCAGTTCGTTGCGCAATTTCTCGAAGTTCGGAATCAGCACCTCCTTGATATGGTTCTGCGTATAAGCAAAGCCTGTGGTGAACTCTTCACCCATCGACATGGCATCATCTTGTATTAATTCTGCCTTACCTGTGGCATTATTCCACTGAATGTCCACCGCACGGCAAGCGCCGAAGATAATATTCTTGGCCGAACCGATGAACACATCGCCACAAGCACCCACGAAGTCTGCCGCATCACTTGTAGAGATGTCGCGTGTGGCCGTTGTTGTGATGGTGTGGCTGTCATAGCTGGTGCGCTGCGCATTATACTGGGCACCGATATTGATATTGGCTACGGCCTCTACTTCATTGATGACGATGAACACACCACCTGCACCCGTATATTCCTTCACACCAGCGTATATAGTGCTTCCTATCTCAAATTGAGAATGAAACTCGTTGGTATAGCTGTTGCTGGTAATCAAACTGGTTCCCTTAGTCCACGTGGTTTGAGAATTTGTGCCTGGAGGATCACGCAACACCATCAGCACCTCGTCTGGACCCTGTGTCACAAAGTTATTGCCCGTAGGCAGGCCGCCCAAGATGATGGCCTGGAATATATCATTGCCACTCCATGACATCTCGGTGCCGTTGTTGTCGTAGCTGATTGACAATCCTCGTGTGTAAGGAGCCTGAATGTTGGGGAAGCCGACACGAAATTGATACACGGCCTGACCATGGTCGTCCAGCTCCAGCTTGTCATCCACCATTTCGCCCACCGAGCCGTTCTTCTGATCTACGGCTGTGGTAGATGCATATTGGTTCTTGATGGTCACTTCTTTGCCTGCCAATGGAACCTCATTCACCACGGGCTCAGTACCGTCGTAGTTAGTGTAGCGTTCGTAGGCATAGAGATGATAACGGTAGGTATCCATCTCGCGATAGACGGGATAGCCGTTAGGATTATCAGCACTAACGCCAAAGGTGTACTGCACTTTACCGTTGGCATCGAGTATGGCATTGCCATTTTCGTCCATTTCGTAGAGAGTCACCGTATGCTTCTTGCCGTTCACATCCTTCACTTCGTATGAATCCATACCGAAGGAGCCATCATCATGCTCTGTCACCTCAATGGTCGATTGCGACTTGTACTCCATCTTGGCACTGGCAACATAGTCAAACTGAATAATGCCGTTTTCCGTCTCCACAGAGTCGGTGTAGATAAGGTTGGGATTGGTGGCATCGATGACAGGCAGACTGAAGTTCTTCTTCGTGATGGCAGGGTTGCTTGGAATCACCACCTCAGTTACGTCGTAGCGCAATGGAGGCAGTTGAGCCACCCATTCGCCAGTCTCGGCATCGGTCTCCACCGTGATGAAGTTCTTCGAGCCGGGCACGTAGGCCTTACCGCTTGCTGTGGTGAAGTCGCGCTGCTCGGCGCTCTGATTATAAGAGAATGTAGTGCTGTTCGGGTCTTGGTCATCCACGTTAAGGAAGCCGTTCTCGTTCGACAGCTCTAGACGCAGCTGAGCCTTACCAATATTGGCAATACCCAGACCCAAACCGAGGGGTTTCTCAAATTCGATGTCGCCACCAGCCACACGACCAGCCACAGGGACTGTCGTTTTATCGTAGAACGTAAGGTTCTCTTTGGGCGACTCAAACGTTTCGCGGTATCCCGTACTGTTCGGATCAGAAGGATAGCGACCATCGTACTTGAACGTGTGGCCCTGCTTCTTGATTTGGATGAAGTGGTCGCCGATGGGCACATCGATGGTGAACTTACCTTTCGAGTCGGTCATAATCGGTTCACCATCCTTCGACGACATGGTGCCATCGACATACAGATAAGCTCCTTCCACGGGGATGGTGGTGTGGTCATAGTAAGCCACACCGCTCACGGGGAACGACGACACATCCTCGAAGTCCACGCCAGAGTGGTTGAGCATCGACATATTGATGAAGCGTGACAGATAAGCGGCCTTGAACTCATGCACGCCCATGGTCGGTGTAATCGTGTAGCTCGTACCCTCGCCCGAGAACGGGATGCCGCGAATCTCGTAAGTACCCTGCTCGTTGGTGTAGCCCATCAGACTCAACTCCTTCTCGCTGGGTACATTATCGGAGCTGATGGCGGCCTGCTCGGTCACGCCATGACGACCATTATTCACATTGTTCGTCTTCGAAAAGTCATAGGCGATGGTTTGTCCTTCGATGCCCTCATCCATAGGCCAGTAGATGCCCAGCCCGTTTTCGGAACCAGCAAGCGGGTGATTGTAGTTCTTTAAGATGTCCTGTTCGCCGAGCACCTTGGTGAAGACACGGAACTCATCTACGTAGCCCTTGAAAGTAGGCTGGGTCTCATCGTCTAGATAAGCGATGCTCACCTTGGTCGCGGTCTTGTCGTCGTTGCCGCTCATGTCGAGTTTGCTACCCGCGAGTACGGCAGTCTGCTGCAGTTCGCCGTCCTTGGTCACATAGAAGGTAGTGGTGCCGGCTGCAGCGTTGTACACGCAAGTCAGGTGACGCCATTCGCCTTGCGGGATGGCCAGGGTGGAAATCTCAGCCTCAGTGCCCATCTTGGCGCCGAGGAAATATTGTCGGTTGGCAGCGTCGTAGGTGAGGTTGATATCGAAGAGACCAGCCACGTTGATGAGGCTATAGGTGGCACCATCGTCACCCATCTCATTTGGACTTGGGCTGACAAAGAGCTGCACGGAGAAGTCTTTGCTAAAAAGCTTCTTTAAATCCTTGCTCGTGGTATTATAAATCATACCAGTTTTGGCGCCGGTGAATCTCAGCGAACGCATAGCGTTCATGGTTTTGCCGTCGGCAGTGTTCTGCAACAGCGTCACCTTAACTCCTTCCACTGCGGTGCCGTTGCCATAGGTGATGCGACCACTGATGACGCCTGTAGCCACGCTGAAACCATCGGTCATTTTCGTGCTGTTGCCCTTGCGCTCGTTGTTGTGTGTCGTCCACGTGACGAGACGATACTGGCTATAGCTGCCGGGAAGGGCAGACACATCGTCATATGTATAGCTGGAAGCAATGCCCGACACCGTGTTGAGCGTCATCCACGCATCATCGTCTTGACTACCCAAGGGGCGACGCTGCACGTCGTAGTATGTTAATGTGGTGCCAATCTGCTTGGCCGTCCACTTCAGTTTCACCATATTGCTATAGGTGCCGCGCGTAGCGCTGAGATCCGTCACGTAGCTCATGCCAGCCAGATGACCCGTCACTTTCTCACTCACGTAGTCCTTATCGAAGACGGTCGTCTTGAGTCGGTAGCTGTAGTCTTGGAATGATTCCAAATCCTGCTCGTCCTCATAGCTGCCCGATGTTGTCGTTTTGCTGCTGATGTTGTAAATCTTCACATCCTGCCAAACCATCTGGTCGGCAGGCAGTGTTGGGTCGGATTTAGAGCGCTGCACCGTCAGTATATAGTTTTGAGACGAAGCATTCTGATAGGCCGTATGTTTCCAAGAGAATACAATCTTGTCTTCGAATGTCTCGGAGGCTGCCAAGTCGGAGAAAGTGAAGCTACGTTTCAGATTGCCCGTAACAGTCTGCGACAATTCCTCGTGTTCCTCACCTGCGGGAGAGTTCTTAGGAATGAAGATCACTTTGTATTCATAGTCTGTATCATACGCTAAGTTTGCATCTTCATCGACGAAAATACGTTGCGAATAGGGGAGGTCTGCAGATGTGAGAGGTCTCCAGTCCTCTGCCCCTTGCAGTGTACGATAGATGCGCCATCCACCTTCCTTGCTACGTCCATCCGATTCGTCCGGATTCCATTTCACCGTAATGTTACGATTCCAAATATCACTCTCGGTCTGCAAATCCGTGGCACGCACAAATCCTGGGACGTATACGGTGAACCAGTGGTACAGATAGAAATCGCCACGTGATTCGATGGGTCTCTTAATAATATATTCAATATATTTAGCCTCAGGATTGTAGAAGTTTTTACGATTACTAAAGGGCATGGAATGTTCCTTATAAGACGATTTGCCCTTTGCATATTCCATTACCCCAGACAGTTTTTCCTGCGGATAATAAAGCGACATTATCCATGGTGTCCCGGTTCCGATAACCGTTGAACCGTAATTATAATTGAGCTCACCACTGAGATTGAAATGACTATAGTCGGTCATGATAGCCGTTGGTGTAGGATATGGATTATCGATTGGAGTCGTTGTCCATGTTTCCTGCGTTTGCCATACCATGTTCGTTCCATTGGTTTTCCAAGCGCCACCCACGGTGACTGTATGCGCCTTGAAAGGGTCAATTTGTCGACAATAAATCACAATGGTAACCTCATATCTTCCACTATTATTGGCGGGGTCAAAAAAACTGACCTCATAGTTCTTGTCATTGACAGTATTCTTATAAGTATGACCCCACCAACCGTCGTTTTTCCGTTCCTTCTCCAGGTCTTTGTCGTTACCCAATCCATCGCTACCCGGCCATGCCAATTCCCAATCGGCATTACAACTAAATTCGTTATCGACCGTAATATAAGGGCCTCCATTGTCATGTCTGAAGAAGCTGTCATTGCCGTTGGTGTCGTAGAAGGTGAGCCTCAATTCAATCCAAGGCTGATCGATAGTGGGATTGTGGATGATACGACTATATTGTCCAAAATCCATTGCCGCATGGACATTCAGACTTCGACCGAACATCAAGACAAACATAACAATCGATAGCTTCCACACGAAGGCGCTGACGTCACCCCCGTTTCTGAGACGTGGAAGTGCCGTCCTCCTAATCGGGACGCGGCACCAATGAAACAAGTGTTTCTTTGTTTCCATAAATCTTTGTAAAATAATATTAATAAGTAGTAAATAGATGTCGTTTAGTAGTTCTGCCCGAATGTGGTACAAAGGTACGAAAAACTATAGTATGGCTATAACAAAAGACTTAAGTCATTGTTACAAAACGTGTAAAATGTTACAAGGTGAAAACAAAACAAGAATAAGATGGAAACAAAAACGGATGTCGTGAAAAAGAGAAGGACATCAGTAATCGGTGGGCGATTGGCCTGTAACAGACTTGAAAACGCGGTAGAAAGTGATGCGACTGGTGAAGCCGACGGCAACAGCAAGAGCATCGGTGGTGTGGTCTCTCAGATAACCATCTCGGATCAGTCGGATGGCCTCCTCCACACGGTAAGCATTGACCCATCCCTTGAAATTGGTGTCACAGCAATTGTTGATAGCTGCGGAAACGCTACGGTAAGACTCACCCACCTGCACGGCGACATCCTCAATAGTGAGGTCAGGCTTGGTGTAGAGCTGCTGCGAGGTCATGAGGTCGGAAAGACAGGATACGAGCTGTCGGTGGGTCTTATCGTCGGCAGCAGCAGGAGCAATCTTGATAGGGTTGACAGGTTCGGCTTCCATCGCCACTTCAATTTCCTGAAACGTGAAGGCGTAGTTGAGGAAACGGTAGCCGAAAATCGAGTAGTATATGATGACCAAGAGTGCGAAGAGCGTGTTGGTGAGCATGGAAGGGTGAAGTCCATAGAGCAAGGCGAAGATCCCGACGCCAAGTGCTGCATAGAAGGAGCGCTTGGACCACTGGAGACGTTTGAGTTCGTCATCGGAGAAGTAGTCGGCCATTCGTTGTTCATAGCTGCGGTAGTGTCGGTGGAAACGGATGGTGTAGTCGGCCATCTTGTAGAAATAGCAACCGGTCAGCAGGAGGAACGCCGCACTGTCGGCATGTGCAAACGGGACGGATAAAAGGATGAAGCTCGTCACGATGGGCAACACAATGATAAGGGTTTCGCGAAGGAATCGTCGCCAAGTGAAGAACTGCACATCAATAAGTGTGGTGAGGGCGTAGGTGAAGAAGAAGGCTTGCTGGAGACCTATCGCGATGGAAATCATGGAATGAAGCAGTGTAGCAGATGGCGTAGAACGGACAAAGGCTTGTATTACTAGTGCCACAAAGTAGAAAAGATAGTTGTACCCCATCATGTAGCGCGCCTTGCGATAGCCTTTTAGACCAGTTCGGTCGGGCACCATGATGAAGAAGAAACTCAGCCCGAAACAGAGAATGAGTCCAGGTCGCACATAGGCAGTTAGTATGTAGTTGAGTGATTCAAGCATAAGTCCCCTTCAGCCATTTTCATTGTGAAGCAGTAATTCTTTTGCAAAGGTACAACTTCTTTCTGAATCAACCAAACTTTTTCAATGATATCCACTCCCGTAAGTGAAATCGACATTTTAGTCGAGCCATTCGATGGTGAGAACTATTATTTTAAGCATAGATAACTCTGCTATTATCTATAGAAAACTATAGTCTTATATATATAAAAACTATTATATTGAATAGTAATACATATGGTTTTATTCGGTAATAACTATTATTTTAGTCAATAAAACAATATATTTTATGTTATTTGTGTCGAGCCAAATACAATAATAAGCCGGCTGATTCGTTGTTATGAGTATAGTAAGGAGGATTTATTATGGCAATACAGGTAAAAGTACAGAAACTGAAAAGGAAGGGGCAGCCCGACAAGTGGTACGGGAAGACAGTCAAGCGTCAGGATGTGACATTGAAGGATATTGCGGAAATCATCAGCAAGAGCAATTCGGTCACAGCAAGTGATGTGTACGGTGTGCTGATAGCATTGGTACACGAGATGACCTTTTTCCTGCAAATGGGACATACCGTCAAGTTGGATGGATTTGGCAATTTCCATCTGACGATAGAGAGTGAAACTGTTGATCAGAAAAGTGATTACAGACTGAAGGAGCATGTGAAACGTGTGAAATGCAAGTTTACTCCTGCAGCCCATCGTATCACGGGTCGGAAATTGAGTTATTATTTCTGTGAAGGAGCAAAATTAGAACTGAAAAAGGGATGAAAGTTATAGTGTCAAATGAGATGGAGCAGATTTGTCCTGAGTTTGTTGGGGCATGTCTGGAGGCTGATGTGGTCAATTCTCCATACAATGAAGTCTTATGGTCTGAGATTGAACAACTGGGGGAAAGGTTCCGTAGGGAACTGACCACTGAGTCTTTGAAGGAGTTGACCAGCATATCGGCTACCAGAAAGGTGTACAGAGCTTGTGGTAAGGATCCTTCGAGATACCGTCCTGCCTCAGAGGCTTTGATACGTCGGGTGTTGCAGGGTAAGGAATTGTATCAGCGTGACACATTGGTTGACCTCATCAATCTAGCCTCCATCGCCTACGGCTATAGCATTGGTGGTTTCGATGCAGACAAATTTGTGGGTGATACGCTTACCTTGGGCATTGGACGTGAGGGGGAACCGTATGAGGGTATCGGACGTGGTAACATCAACATTCACGGTCTGCCGGTGTATCGTGATGCTGAAGGTGGGGTGGGGACACCCACGAGCGACCATGAACGAACCAAGATGACCAGTGAGACCCGCCATCTGCTTGTTCTCATCAACGGTTATGACGGCAATGAGCAGCGTGTCAGGGAGAATGCGGAGTACATCCAAGTCCTGCTACGCAAATATGCCCAGAGCGATGGTGGGACATATTTCATCTACAGATAGCCAAAAAAGAGCATACCGTCATAGACGGTTGGACGCAAAAAAGCCCCTTCGCTTCCAACTTGGGCACCGACTTCGGAATCAACCTGCAGTGCGCTTGGGGAAGGTTGGGGCTAACTTTTTTTGTCTTTTGTGGGGGCAAAGTTAGCGTTTTTGTATCATTTAGTTGTATATTTCATCAGAAAACTTTAATTTTGTGGCGAATTTTAACATTAACAAGGATTATTTATGCGTTTCACAGAACTTGCATACCCCATTTTTGAGCAAGCAAT
>JAEEGG010005600.1_pt1 | contig 29692 bp, 23 predicted proteins | sample 9134161 | NCBI WGS metagenome assembly JAEEGG01 (sample SAMN16246543, study PRJNA631951) | gut metagenome | biome: gut microbiome; feature: rumen; material: CR-attached | host: Bos | place: Iran: Karaj | collected 2018-10
TATTTGAAGTTAAGGCAGCATAAGAGACTATGGAAGCAACGAAACAGCAAATAGCCAGCATTTTCAACGGACATCGAGTGCTCGAGGTTCCATTCTACCAGCGTAGCTACGTTTGGAAGATAGAACAGTGGCAGCGATTCCTTGAAGATATGGAGTTTATTACCCATTGTAACCAGGACTATTTCTTGGGATCAGTCATTCTTAAGCAGCAAATGACGGACATGGGGGAATCAAACGACCATCGGACTATCATTGATGGCCAACAGCGTTTTACTACTCTTGCTCTGTTTGCTAAATCTTTGTGTCTTAAGACGAATGACATTGACACCTTCAATCAACATTTCACTGTTCGTAATAAGAAAAAAGGCACAAAGTCACTTGCACTAATCCATAGTCTGAACGACAGGGCTGATTTTGAAAAGATACTAGCTCTTGAAGAGGATGTTCCCATTGAAGATGCACATAGTAATATTCTTAACTGCTATAACTTCTTCCAAGAGAACATTAATGTTGATAAGCTTGACATCGACACTCTTATGGCTCATATAGTATTTATTGCTATTGAGTTACAGCAACAAGATGACGAACAAGTTATTTTTGACACCATTAATTCCCTTGGAGTCAGATTGACAACAGCTGAACTTTTGAAGAACTACTTCTTTACAGAGGCACATAGAGAAGAATACGAACAATTCTGGATGCCTATCTTTGAAAAAGACCGAGATGTCATCAACTATTGGGATAGTACAGTCTCTGCAGGACGTATGCGTAGAAGCAACATTGATGCTTTCTTTGCTGCATACTTGAACATAAAAATCCATGACCCTAAAATCGGGGTTGATGCAGAACACAAGGCAATTTATCGTCGTGCGGATTCCATTTTCAGCAACTATAAGGATCTGATCAATACATACGGGTTAGAAAAGAAAGACTTGCTGTGGGAGATTATGGAATACGCCGAGATTTACAAGTCAAACATAAATCCAGATATTGACAGCGTCGAATTACCCGGCAAACCATGTATCGAACGAATCAACTTCCTGATTTCCGTTATGGATAATTCAACTATGTTGCCATATGTCCTCTACGTGCTACGCAATGTGAGAAGCGCATCAGAACGCAATCTTATCTTTGGATATTTGGAATCCTACATTGTCAGGCGACAATTGTGTAAGAGCGAAAACAATAGCTATAGTGATCTCTTCTCAGAAAATTTGGTAGGGAATCAGATCCTGACACTTGAAGCTCTGAAAGACTATATAGAAAATAAAGGTGAGATTCAGGTTTTGTCCCTGCCTAATGATGACAGAATAAGGGAAAGTTTGTTAGATACAGACCATCCAAACAAACGAGGTTTGGCAATATTGTTCCTTATGGAAACGCGTCTGCGTTCTGGAAGGCCTCACGCAACCAAGCTATATCCTTTCGAGGAGTATAGCCTTGAACATCTCATGCCTAAAAAGTATGAGAAGAACTGGCCACTTATTGATGGTTACGATGAAGATGTCAGGAAATTCCTGATAAATACCTTAGGCAATATGGCTATCCTTCCACAGCGTTTGAACTCCTCTATCAGCAATGCGAAATGGAAGGTAAAGAAAGAGGGCAACAAAAAGCAAAATGGTATTGCTTACTATGCATCTGACTTAGTGACTTTAAAGAATGTCATCAAGAAGAAAGAGTGGAATGAGACTGCAATTATTGAACGTGCAGGATGGCTGGCAGAAGTTGCGGTAAGAATATGGCCATCTTATCTTCCTGGTCAAGAAGATGAGGATGTGGACTTTGACATAGAAGACACAGAAATTGCTCACGGTTCAGACGAAGAGCAGACAGTTGTTCCTAAGAAAAAGAAAAGGAACATGAAACATGACCTGACCCAATATTCATTGAACGGGAGCGGTTTTATGGCAAAATCTGAATTTGTCGCTTATCTGGTTAGGAAATACAAGGAATCCCATCCTGAAATGACTTATTTGCAGCTCAAAGAAAAATTCAATGACGACCTTTGTGCCACAGGCTACAGATTTATAGGATTCTTATGTACGGAAACTGAGTACAACAATTGGAACAACCTTCTTAAAGAGAAGCGTTATCAGCCATACAAACCGTTAAGAAGGATGGAGTCTGCTGATGGAATCGTGTTCTTCGTGAATACCCAATGGACACAGGAATCTATGAAGAAAATAGTAAAACTGGCCAAGGATGAAGGTATGGAAGTTGAGACTAAGAACAAATTGTAATATTGCCGAATAACAGAAAGAGCTATGGATATAAAGGAGTTTGCACAAGAGTTCATTGAGAACGTCAAAATGTCGGTAGAGATGACTGGCAGTGACTATGACCAGGAGCTGGCCACGAGCATCTTGGAGTATATGGAAGACAATGGAGAGGTAAATGCTCCAGAGATTTGTTCCTTCCAGAAGACCCGCACCCGCATTACAGCCTACGACTATAATGACGAAGCAGAGTCACTTGATCTCTTCTACCTCGTTAAGGCAGACACACTACTTGGCAAGGTAAATAACAATAAAGTAGAACAGGGCTACAATTACCTGATGGCGTTCTATCGCGAGGCAATGAACGGTCAGCTGTTCAAGAATCAGGATGTTGCGCCCAGCGATGAAATTGTTGAAGTAGCCAAACTTGTGCAAAGCACCAAGGGGCAAATCAAACAACTGCGCGTCTATGTTATCACCGATGGCCTGACAGATCCATCGGCAGTCCCCGCTGCAGTGGAAAGCGATGATGAAGAATACGTCATCGAGTTCAACGTATGGGACATGCAGCGTGTTTATCAGCAGCATAATATCCGTGCCGGTAAGGAGAAAGTGGAAATCGATTTCCCGACCACTTACAACACAGAGTTGCAGTGCCTGAAAATGAGCGAGCAAAACCTCTTTGTTGATGCATATCTCGCCATCATACCAGGTATCACATTGGCAAAAATCTACAAGCAGTACCAACAGGTGTTGTTGGAAAAGAACGTTCGAACATTCCTTCAGTTCAAAGGAAAGGTGAACAAGGAAATCCGTAGGACTCTGCGTGAAAAGCCTGATATGTTTTTCTCTTATAATAATGGCATCTCGACAACTGCCAGCGAGATTGAGACAAAGGAGATAGATGGTATGCTCTACATTACCCGCCTATTCGACTGGCAGATTGTGAATGGAGGCCAGACAACTGCGTCTATTGCTGCATCCCTGACTGACAAAGAAGTTGATTTGAGCAAAGTCTTTGTTCCCATGAAAATTAGTGTAATTCGTGACGCAGACCATGATGATGAGATAATCAAATCCATCTCAATTTCTGCTAACAGTCAAACCGCTATCAAGAACTCAGACTTTTCGGCAAATGACCCATATTTGGTTGACCTTGAAAGGTTCAGCCGTCAAGAATGGGTACCCAACGGGAACAATAAGCCCATCTGTAAGTGGTATTTCGAGCGTACTCGCGGTCAGTATCTTGACCAGTTGGCCCAACTAAGTGGCTTCAATGAAAAGAGTTTTAAGATAGAGTACCCCAAGAAACAGAAGGTTACAAAGACAGATATTGCAAAATATGAAGCTGCATGGAAACAACGTCCATACGATGTTTGTTGGGGTGCAGAAAAGAACTACAAGACTTTTGTGGCTGATATTAAACGGGAAAAGCCTACAATATCAGCGGTGTACTACAAGAAAGTCATTGCCAAAGGCATTCTGTTTAACGCTATTGATGCTTTAGTTAAGGCAAAGAACCTTGGTGGATATAAGGCTAACATGAATGCCTATCTGATGTCCTCTATTTCATTCCTTTCTGGAGGCAGTCTCGATTTGACATATATTTGGGAGCATCAGAGCGTTCAGAATGAGGTGTTGGCAAAAGTTGAGGAACTCATTCCTATGGTTTGGGAGCACTTGACAAATAGCGCAAGTGGTGTTAGCCAATCCTCCAATGTTGGCGAATGGAGTAAGAAGCCTGACTGTTGGAATAAATTGAAGCTGAAATTGGGTGAGATGGAGAAGTTCGACGATGATCTGATGCAGCCAGACACCAACGATGATGGATCTTATCTAAATGAGACCCAGCAAAGTCGAATCCAAGAAGCCGAAGCAATCGAGCCTAATTATTGGTTTGGCTTGGCTAATTGGGCAAAGAGTAGGAACCTGCTGACACCGATAGAGCGCAAAGCAGCATTTAATTTTGGAACAATGAAGTCACGCAACAGAGGCATTACATCGTTGAAACAAGCTGTATTTGCTCTGAAGATAGTAGAAAAAGCAGAAGAATTAGGATTTACTGGAAAATAATGACAAAGAAGAAATATACTTTCATAGACTTATTTGCCGGATGTGGCGGACTCTCTGAGGGCTTTTATCGGGAGGGGTTCAAAGCATTGGCCCATGTTGAAATAGACCATTGGGCTTGTGAGACTCTACGTGCAAGAATGAAGCACTACGGATATAAGGATTATGAAAATGAAGTTATTGAACACGATATAACATCTGCAGATATTCTTGAAAGAATAGATAATGCAGTAAACGGAAGAGCAGTTGATATAATTATTGGTGGCCCCCCTTGCCAAGCTTACTCGACTGCGGGGAGAGTGCGAGATGGTAAGAAAATGGCATCTGACCCGCGCAATTACTTGTTTGAGAGTTACGTCAAAATCTTGGAACATTATGAACCGAAGTTTTTCGTGTTTGAAAATGTTACAGGATTGTTGTCTGCCAAAGTAAGGAACACTCCAATATTGCCAAAAGTGCTTAAAGCACTTGGTAATAAGTACAATTTAGTAAACGATCCTGATATACTTGTGCATAATACTGCCGATTATGGTGTACCACAATTACGCAAGAGGGTCATTATTATTGGAGTCCGCAAGGATTTAGATAAGGACGTGATGGCTCTATATAAAGATGTAGTCAAGACACATTGGAATCCGGAAACACCTAAAGAAGAAAGGAAAGGCAAAAAGCAATTTGTAGATGTAAGACAAGCGATTGGGGATTTACCTCCTGTAGAGCCGGGCTATGATGCTTCGTCCGCTGAGTACGAATACCCATGTGACAATGAATTCCTTAAGCGTATAGGTAAGCCAGGGGTTCACCCATTAATGGATCACATTGCACGACGACATAATGATATGGATCGAGAACGCTTTCAAGTGATGATTCATAACCATTGGTCTTTTGGTCAACTTAGGAGAGAGATGCCGCAATACGAACACGAGCATGCCCGAGTTTTTGACAATAGTTATGTTGTCCAATGGTGGGACTTGCCTTCAAAAACTATTCTTGCCCATATTTACAAGGATGGCTTTCAGTTTATTCATCCTGATGAAACTCAAAGACGAACATTTACAGTTCGAGAGGCTGCGAGAATTCAATCTTTCCCTGATGATTTCGTGTTTATGGGTGCTCGCGGTGAAAAGTATAAACAGATAGGCAATGCTGTTCCGCCGTTATTTGCCGAAGCTTTGGCAAAATCTATAAGAAAAAATTTAGATGAATTGACTGCATGATATTTGATAGAATTACATATCAGACAAACAAAGAAGAATTTTCAGAGAAGATTCTGATATACATTCGATTGGTTGAATTATTAGCAAATCGAGAAGGGTTCCATATACCTACTGTTTCTACAGTATCTCAGGAGATGTTGACAGAAATGAAAGACATGGGTATCTTGGAGAATAAAGATGACCTTATCGTTTTGCATAAGACCATTGGGAATAACTACCAGCGTTTCTTATCAGCATTGTCTTTCTTCCTCTCCCACAAGGAGCTTTATGGCAATCAACTTGATAAGCTAAATAACAAGCGTAGAAAAGAACTCCAGAAGAAAGAAGCAAAGGCTCGTAAGCCGAAAATGGTTGATTTCTTTGCGGGCGCTGGCGGTTTGAGTTGTGGCTTCACCCAAGCAGGATATAAAGTCGTATTTGCAAATGATTTTGAAGATGTTTGTGTACGGACATATCGCTACAATCATCCGGAGCTGTCATCTCAAAATGTATTGAAGGGAGACATTAGAAAGATTGTTGCCAACATTAATGATTATATTGATAGTGATGTAGATATTGTTGTCGGTGGTCCTCCTTGCCAAAGCTTCAGTAGTGCAAATCAACGACGTATTATTGATGACCCTCGTAATGAACTATACAAGTATTACATAGAGGCCATCAAAAAAATCTGTCCCAAATTTGTTGTGATGGAAAATGTAAGAGGAATGTTTTCTGTTGCGAACCAAGTAGTTGAGGACTATAAATCTATAAGAATACAAAAAAACGGCAAAGAATATTCATACGATGTTTCTTACCGTTTATTGAACGCTATGAACTTCGGGGTAGCACAAAGCAGAGAAAGGCTAATCTATCTGGCCATTCGGGATGACGTTGCTTATTCCAAACACGTTACGCCCGAAGTTCTTTTTCAAGAAATTGAAAAGGCATGTGAGAAGAATCCCCATTTTAATCTTCAATCTGCCCTTGAATATATCAAGCCTCTGGAAGCTCCACGTATTAAGGGGCAGACAGAGACTGATGACGAGAACACTGGTATGAAAATCGGGATAAATGCCTATGACAGTTGCGGGAATTCTTATCTTGCAAATATAAATCAAGGGCGTCAACTTCCTTATGTATTTAATCATAAAGCTCGTTATTGCAGTGATGTAAACTATGAGATATTCAAAAGGTTGGATCAAGGCGAGGATGCGACTAATCCCAAGATAGCAGATATTATGCCTTATGCAAGAAGAAATAATATTTTCAAAGATAAATATTACAAATTGTATGCCGACAGGCCATGCAGAACTATTACAGCCCATCTTAGAATGGACTGCCTCTCCCACATACATCCATATCAGATAAGAAGTATAACACCAAGAGAAGCCGCACGAGTTCAGTCTTTCCCTGATGATTACCTTTTCCTGGGAGCATATCTTAAAACATATATGCAAATAGGGAATGCTGTACCTGTGCTGATGGCAAAACAAATAGCTAAAGTAATAAAAAAATATATTGACCTATGAGCGAAACGAAAATCATTCAGTACATCCATCGTCCCAACATGACTGAGTTGGGACTTGGCAATACTCATGAGACTTATCTGCTTGTTGACTCCAAAACAGATATGTCTAAAGTGTTCCCACTCGGCAAAGACACTATTGTTGAGGATATTCTAATGGGGAAATCCTATGTGTTGAGATCTGCTAAACCAAGTGAGTTTAGAATTAACCAGATGGGGCCAATCTTTAGGGATTATAACGTGATGCCCGGTGATGAGATTGTAATTACACATTATGATATAGATGGTGAAATAAGTAACGTACTATCTGTTAGGAACTATGATCGGGTTTGTCTAAGCGCTAATGGAGATCGAACAGAAATAGTTAATTTTGAAAGGTTACAACGTTTTCTACAGAATGACAATTCGTATTCATTAAAAGTTGCCATTGATGGCCTTGAAAAAACCATCAAAATTGTTTTTCTTGAATCAAGAAAGAAAAGGTCTGACTCTCCAAATGAAACAGATTATTATAAGGTCACGTTGGATGACGTGCCATTGGCCAACGGAAAGTATTATCTCACAATTGCCAATGATTGTACCTTGACCCCATCGTTGCCTAAATCCGAGTTTAATCAAGTTGTTTTAGATGAAAGCTACGGATCAAAATTGTTAAAGAAAAAAGGGGCAAAGGATACCAATAAGCAGATTATTTATTTTGGTGCTCCAGGAACAGGTAAGTCTTTTGAGATAGATCGAATAACAAAAAACAAGGAGGTTATCCGCACCACTTTCCATCCAGACAGTGATTATTCCACTTTTGTTGGAGCCTATAAGCCAACCTCTATAGAAGTCCCGGTACGTGATGTGACAGGAAAGGTTATTGTAGAGAACGGCAAGCAGGTTACAGAGAACCGCATAGTCTATGAATTTGTGGAACAAGCATTCTTGCAAGCATACACAAAGGCATGGGCTGCTTATTCAAACAAGGCAGATGGAGAGAAAGCTGAAGAGCAGTATCTCGTGATTGAGGAAATCAACCGTGGTAATTGTGCTCAGATTTTCGGTGATTTGTTCCAGCTGCTCGATAGGAATGGCTACGGATTCTCTGACTATCCAATTACAGCGGATAAAGACATGAAGAAACAACTGGCCAAGGCTTTCAAGGGTATAACTATCTTAGATGCAGAACGCATCAATGATATTTACGGTAAAGACATTGTGGCTCAAGTGCTGAATGGCGACATTCTGTTATTGCCAGATAATCTCTATATATGGGCTACTATGAACACAAGCGACCAAAGCCTATTCCCAATTGATAGTGCATTTAAGCGTCGTTGGGATTGGAAATACATGCCTATCTGTGAGGGAATGGATAACGGTGTTTCGTTAGGTTGGAAGATTAAGGTTAAAGGTCATTTATACGACTGGTGGCAGTTCGTTGAGAAGATCAATGCCGAGATTAACGAGCAGACCAAGTCGGAAGATAAAAAGTTGGGTTATTTCTTCTGTAAGGCACAGAATGGTATAGTATCAGCAGAAACCTTTGTGTCAAAGGTTATCTTCTATCTATGGAACGATGTTTTCAAAGACCAAGCTTTTGCCAGCGACATTTTCCGTGACGGTGAAGAAGAGCTTACTTTCAATAAGTTCTATGATGTGAATGCTAATGGAAAGGCAGTTGTTAAAGAGGACAAAGTAGAGTTGTTCCTTCAGAACTTGGGAGTTGGATTTGCAGAAGAAACTATCGTCGATGATGAAGCAGAAGAGGAGGATAATTCTGCAGAAGGCGGTAGTAAACATAAATCACTCCGCTCCGTCACATTCCCTGATGGAACAGTTTACTCAGTTGAAAACTTGACTCATTTTGACGTTTATGTGGAGTCCCTGAAGAAGATGGGCTTGGATCAGGTCTATCCATTAATTGCTGATATGAAATATAGGCGCAAAGGATGTCCGATGATGTCAACGGAAGAGCTTCCTGGAATATTGAATTCTGATTTTACCTATCAGAAAGAAGGTAATTATTATATTGTAAAGGGAGCTATAGACGATACACTCATCAATATTCTCAGCGAATTGAAGAACAAGCTCAACTTAGATATTCAAGTGGATTTTGAGTAATGAGGATTCTAATAGAGGAATACAGATACAAGGCTGACGATGTAAGGGAAACCATCCATGGTATTGATGCCCTGGAAGACATCGAAGGCTATGTCTCGGTGAACTATGTGGGGTATTACTTCAATAGTCACCCTGACGTTTACGACTGTGTCTTTATTCTTCCGAAGGTGCTGCTCGAAGTGAAGAACGGCCAGGAATTGGTATTCGGTCAATATCGACCGGAGGATATTATCTGCATCACTGAGGATTCGAAACTGACAGATGAACAGAAGAACTTCATTTATGACTTCTCAGTGTGGATTTACCGTGCAGTAGTAGTATTCTACAACGACAAACGAAACGACACTTCGATAGTCTATCACAAGAAGATGGCCCAAGTAAACAAGGGGCGCAAGCAGCGTAACAACACGTTCCTTGACATTCTATTGTCACTGATACAGTTCAACGATGACAACCAGCAGTTCTTTTTGTTCATCATCAAGAACATGCACGCAGGTTTCAATAAGATAAACTGGACTCGGACTATTGCAAGGACAAACGCTGTGGTTCAAGACAACAGTGCCATCTATGTGAATCCTGTCAACAAGAAGCGCCAGATAAACTTCGACGAGGAGTTGCTGGTTATCTTCTTCTCTATCCTGAACTATATCAATGAACACTACGGCTTCCCAGTGAAGATAAACTGTAACTATGAGTTGATTACGGGAAGAAAGTTCCAAAGCTATCTAAACGGTTTGGGGAAAATACGCCTACAACAGATAAAGTACAAGTATTTTTCTGACAAGGCCATCCAACTATGGAATCTCTGCTATGCGTTCTTCGATAGGGCAAAGAACGTAACCATCGATATGGGGCAAAAGGACTATCTGTTGGTGAAGAACTTCAATATTGTGTTCGAGGCTATCATTGACGAACTGATTGGAGAAACGGGAGAAGTGCCTGCTGGGTTGAAGAAACAGGAAGACGGAAAGATGGTTGACCACATCTATACCTATAAGGGACTGACGACGCACGAGGAAGACAAGCCCATCTATTACATAGGCGACTCGAAGTATTACAAGCGCAACAATCCTATTGGTAGGGAGTCAGTGGCCAAGCAGTTCACGTATGCCCGCAATGTAATTCAGTGGAACCTGAACCTCTTTATGAAGGGTGACCCAGAGGATGAAGACTGGAAGAACGACTGGAACCAATTCCGCGAGGTGCCTAAGTTGCGCGATGATGTGACGGAAGGCTACAATATCATCCCCAACTTCTTCATCAGTGCCACGATGGAAGAAGATCTGAGCTACAGAGACACTATCCGTCTGACAGAAAAGAAGAACAAGTACTTTACCTCAGACCAATTCAGCAACCGACTGTTCGATAGAGATACGTTGTTGGTATGTCATTACGACGTAAACTTCCTTTTTGTAGTCTCACTCTACGCACTAAACAACAAGTCGAAGAAAACGAGCTGGAAGAAGAAGGTACGAGCCATTTTCAGGGAAGAGATACAGCGAATGTTACAGGAGAGGTATCAGTTCTACGCCATGAGGTCGCACCCTGACGAGGACGGGCGAAAGTATATCAAGACGCATTTTCAGGATGTGCTTGGCAAAATGTATACACCATACGAGAATACCGATTATTTCTCATTGGCACTCGACAAAAAAGATAGCGAAAACAACGAAAAGCTGTTGGAAGAACTGCGCAAGCATTTCTATGTGGTGGATTGTTCGCTGGGCGATAACCCACAAGTGGTCATTGAAAAGGCGATTATTGAAACACCTGCTTTGATAAAGGAGAAGCCAGCTGAGAAGAATATATTGACGGGACTTGTCAGGAAAGTAGACAGCAACAACAAACTGTTTATGGAACACAAGGCAACGTCTTATGTTATGGAGAGAATCCCAAGCGGTATCAACATTATGGATGTACGTTATTTCCTACCTATGGTTAATGGCAATATTGACGGATACTATGAGGTAGACAAACTAACATTTATCACCTTTGATGGGCATCCCGCATTACGACTACGATTAAACCGCTATATTCCCATTGGGAAAGAATGGGTTCAGATATATCGAGTTAAGATGCAGCCTGGTGAATTAATATCGTTTGACTACACGATGAAGATGTATAACGGTGAAGTTTAGAGAATTATGGACGAGAACCTAAGACAAAGAGCTACGAAGAAACTGCTGAGAGTAACCATGCCTGATGGCACGGTAATCTGCCATAAGAGTGCAACGATGACGATGATCGATGTACTAATATCCATCGGCTCGGAGAACTTTTCTAAGATTACAACGGAGAATTGCCATTTGCCTCTGTTGAGCAAGGAGATATATCCTCGTTATAAAGAATACATGAAACCTGTATGTGATGGTTGGTACATAAATGCACAGAGTGATACGGGCCAGAAATATATGCAGCTGATTTCAATCAAAAAGCAATTGGGTTCGTCAATGGAAATTGAAATGGGTTCTAACTTTATCACCAGTGAAGCAAAAGTCGTTCAGAAGTCAAAGAAGAAGGATGATAAGCTGTTGGTAAAGTTTCCTAATGGAGAGTACGCTGCGGGTGAAAACCCTATAGACACTTTGATTGATGCCATTTGGCAGATTGGTCCTGAGAACATCAGACGCAAAGAATTAATGTTCAAAGACAAACCAATTATCACGCTCTCTAAGCAGTTCAATGGGCAAGTGCAGGTAGGACAGAATTATTGGCTTACTGTCCCCAACCAGACAAAGGACAAATACAAGATGCTTCGCATTATAGATGTCATGATGAAGTTGGGGTTGGAAATCAATATTATATAGCAATAACAAGATGAAGCACAAGATATATGTAGCAAGCAGTTGGCGCAACTTGCACTACCCCGAAGTAGTGGAGAAGTTGCGGGAAGCGGGACACGATGTGTACGACTTCCGCAACCCTCCATCGGGTGACCCTGGTTTCAAATGGGGTAGTGTGAGTGAGGACTACATGGAGTGGACACCACAGCAATACCGTGACATGCTTCATCATCCGAAGGCTGAACGACAATTTCACAATGACATCGAGGCAATGGAGGCTTGTGACACTTGCGTTTTGGTTCTGCCATGCGGTAGAAGTGCTCACACAGAAGCAGGTTGGTTTGCAGGTAAAGGTCGGACAACCATCGCTTACATACCAGAAAAGCAGGAACCTGAGTTGATGTACAAGCTGTTTAGTTTCGTATGCTGCTCAACAGAGGAACTAATTGAAGCATTGAAGTGATATGGATAGACTCTCCGCACAACAACGTCATGCCAACATGGCGGCCATCCGGTCGAAGGACACAAAGCCGGAAATGATTGTGCGGCGTGGTCTGTGGAAACGGGGTTTCAGATATAGGCTGAACCACAAACGGCTGCCAGGACATCCAGACTTAGTGCTTCGCAAATACCGTACATGCATCTTTGTAAACGGTTGCTTCTGGCATGGGCATCTTGTGGAATCAATCGCCATGGAGAATTCTGCTTGTTGTAAGATTCCAAATACTAACCGTGATTTCTGGGTAGACAAGATTCGCAGGAACAAAGAACGTGACCGCGAAGAGCAACGAGCATTAGCTGCTATGGGTTGGCACTGCATCACTGTATGGGAGTGCGAGCTGAAGCCACAAAAGCGTGAAGAGACACTTGACTCTATCGCTTTTACTCTGAATCACATCTGGCTAAAAGATCATGAGGCAAAAGCCATCCCATATTCGAAACTAGATGAAGAAGACATGCAGATGCCGATGGCTGCAGAACAATCATTATAATGACATGACGCAAGAAGAAAGATGGCAACAGCAGTATGAGCAGATGATGGAGTTCATGGAAACTAATCATCGCCGTCCCTCTAAGCACAGACTTGAAGAGCACGACATGCTCAATTGGTTTAAGGCAACCAAAAAGCGAATTGCAAAAGGAGAACTATCAGATGAAAGACTAAAAAAGTTCCATGTACTCCTTGAAGTTGCTGATAAATACCGAAGACTGAATCAATATAAATAGGTTAGCATTATGACAGACCAAAAAGAAGTAATATTGAAGGCGATAATCTATGAGATAGTTATCGCGGCAGGTGAAGAAGGGATGAATGCACTCCTGACAGCAGATAATCTGTTAGCAGATATGGCTGTACCCGTGACGCAATACGACTTCACTTATGCTGACAGGTCAAAGATGAAAAAGCTGTTTCGTGCTGTTGAGCGATTTATAAAGTCATCCAAAATCAATGTCAATAGTTATACTAAGGCGGGACTACAGTCTAAGTTCGAGACTTTGTGGGTGCCGTCTCTATCGGAGAAGGAAAAGCAAGACTTGATAGCTGATTTCCGTATTATTGATGGATTCGATGAAGAAGGGTATGCAATTTTTAATAAGAAAACCTTCAAGACGTGGAAAGATGTTTTCTCAAAAGAAATTAATATTCCCAGACTAAAATACAAAGTACCGCAGTTTGGAAGTGGCTCTTCAGCCGTTGAGTTGATTGATGACAGACCTTTTACATCTTACCATCACACATATACGGATGGCTACAAGGAGGCTCCAATTTCTATAACAACTGAAGAATGGTGCCAGATTATTGAGCATGCAAGTAACCGTATCAAGCGAATGCTGCAGTGCTATCTGCAAGCAGGGCGCGGTCAGCGATATACCCTGCTTCAGATGGAAGAGATGTTTGGAGTCAAGGCAGATGCTCTTACTGGCAGTATTGTGGCCTTGGGCCGTCGAGCACAGAATATGCTCAACTTTGCAGTGATTGATGAAAAAGACCCCGATGTTCGCCACTATTGGTCAACACCGACTATCAAAGCACGAAAAGAGAATGGTCTATGGGTTTGGGAACTTCGACCTGAACTAATGGATGCTGCTGAGAGGGTATTGCGAGATGAGAAATTCCCTGAAGTATAACGCCTATGAGTCCAAAAGAACTTGTCGCACAGTTTATAGAAGAGAAGTTGGAAGGTGACATCAGCCGTATGGCATCCTTCCCTTTGGGTAACCTGCGTAATGACAATACGTTTGGCTGCCCTGGCCGCAATTTCGACTCAGATGATACAGAACAAATGAGAGCCATCTATTGCATTGTGTTTGGTGAGACATGGGAAAACCTTTCGATGGATAATCTTGGTGACGGCAAGCTTCGTGGAGACACGCTCAACACCTATAACACTCTTTTCTCCCAGCCTTGGAATGAGAAGTTCACGGCCATCTGGCATCCAGATGACAAACTGTTGTCTAAGATGAAGGAGTTCCAAACGACTTGCTATACTGTGGGCAATATGGCTGTACTTCCTGACAGACGCATTGGTGAATGGAGCATAAATAAACATCGAGGATGTCATAATGAGTGGCATGATTATGAAGACCGCTTTTTGGATGCGCTGTATAAGGTTTTGACTGGTGATTTTGGGCGAGACCTTGATTTGGAAGAATTGGTTGAGCTGAATAAGGAGGACTTCATGCCATTCTATGGTAAGGATGGTTGGATTAAGTTCATTCAAGGGAATCTTCTTGTTGACTACGTTGACACCGACTATGTCCCCATTATCCGTTCAAAGGGCTATACCTACTGGCGTGGTGGATATACCAATCGTGACCGTTTTATAGCAGAATGTCATCGCTATATTGATGAGAGTACGGAAATCATCAACAATAGGGCTAAGATAATCATAAAAAGAATTAAACTCAAGATGGATTTATGTTAGGAGCAATCATAGGAGATATAGTTGGTAGTCGATGGGAGTTTAATCCCACCAATGACTACAATTTTGAATGGCTGTCGGATGAGAACGGCTTTACGGATGATACCATCTGTACGGTGGCTGTAGCTGATGCCATACTCCATAATTCAGAAGACTTCGGCAAATACATTCATGAATGGTGTCGTAAGTACCCTCATCCAATGGGTGGATATGGGGGCCGCTTTGCTCAGTGGGTTAGAAGTGATAATCCCCAACCATACAGCAGTTGGGGTAACGGGAGTGCCATGAGAGTGAGTCCTGTGGCATGGGCAGCAAACGACTTGGAATTTAAGTATCTGATGGATATGGCAGAAAAGAGTGCTGTTTGTTCCCATAACCACCCAGAGGGCATAAAGGGTGCTCAGACGGTTGCCTTGGCTATTCAGTATGGAATAGAGTTGCCGTGTTACCACCCGAATTTTACGCAAGAACATGTCAAGGAACTTGTTGAGACCTGCGCAAATCATGCTGGATATAACATCAATATCAGAAAAGAAGATGTTATCAATCGCTTCGATGAAACATGCCAGGGAACCGTGCCTGTTGCACTGTGGATTATTGGTGAAAGCACATCATTTGAGGATGCTGTGCGGAAAGCCGTAAGTCTTGGAGCTGATGCGGATACACTAGGAGCAATTGTTGGAAGTATTGCTGAAGCTATATGGGGTATTCCTATAGATATGCAACTGCAAGTAATGAAATACCTGCCTACAGATATGAAAAGAGTTGTTCTTCAATTCTATAGACGATACATAAGAGACAGCTTTGTTGCAGGTTATGGTGACGAAGGTGCTGCAACAGACTTAGAGTTTGAAAATAGACAATAAAAGAATAAAATATGACTCGACAACATATAGTTTTTCTGACTGGTGCAGGTGTTAGCGTGGATAGCGGACTGAGCACATTCCGTGGCAAGGATGGGCTTTGGACAAATGAGGAATGGGTATATTTGGCCAGTACGGAGGCACTCTACAATGATACTCAAAGGTGCCTGGACTTCTATAATTGGAGGCGCAAACAGCTTTCGGAGGTGGAGCCGAATGATGCCCATCGCATGATTGCGGAACTGGAAAAAAAGCATGAAGTTACTGTTATCACTCAGAATGTGGATAACCTCCATGAACGGGCTGGCTCTACCCGGGTAATCCATCTGCATGGCGAACTGAGCAAGGTGTGCTCGATGAACAATCGCACGACCTACGTGAAGGAATATCCGCTGACAACGCCCATCATGGTGGGTGACAAAGCAAAGGATGGCTCGCAGTTGCGCCCGTATATCGTGATGTTCGGTGAGTACGTTGATAGCATGAATGTGGCCATCGACATAGTGAGCAAGGCTGACATATTTGTAGTCATCGGAACCTCGCTGAAGGTCTATCCTGCAGCGGGATTCATCAACTACGCTCACCACGAGGTTCCCAAGTTCGTGATTGACCCGGGAGAAATGGATCAATGCACGCATTTGGGCTTCACTCACTTCAAAACTACCGCTACAGAGGGCATGAAGATGCTACTGGAGGCATTCAAAGAATTGTAATTTATCAATTATGGCATACACATACAAATATCCAAGATCAGCTGTAACGGCCGACAGCGTGCTTCTTCGGGGTGAAAATCACCAATGTTTAATTAAAAAAACTTAATTGTGTAATTTTTACGCAAAGAAACTTGCTTATATTAAAAAAACTTCATATCTTTGCTCCCAGATTTTAAAAAAACAGTATATTATGGAAGATTTTATAAGAACTCGAAACACTGGTGCTTTTTCTGAAATCAGAGAATCCACACCTTTTATAATAATATATAACCCTCAATGGATTCCTAATTACGATAACCGTCTTAAAGACCACAATGTGAATGCTATAGATATATTAGATAAAATTTCAGGGGTTCATGAATGTTGTATAATCAATAAAGGTAAGAACAAAAAAGATAAAGTTGTCTTTCAGGCATTTATTGAAGACCTAAATGTTTCTATTTCGTTTAGTAATACCTCCTGTAAATGGGAAGTGTATTTATATGATATTTCTTTAGATAGATTTGTACAGCCTGCAGGAGAGAACGAATACAAGAAGGTTGTTCTTGACATCTATGTTACTGAAAGTACAAATCATGATTCTTTTGAGTATCTAGAGAATATCAATAAAGTTGATCAAAGACAGGCAATGAAAGAGCTGTTATTCTCATTAAACCATATTAATGTTCCGCTTCGCGTAATTAATATGGAAAAAGATCGTGAGATGTGGCAAGCATATATTGATGGACAGACAGCTGTTAATGAAGATAACAAAGAGTTATATAAAGTTTTGTCTGTAGGTGATTTCAGAAAAGAAAACAATAGAACGACCGTAACTCTAAAACTTAAAGCTACCAGCCTTGTTGACAATGTTGTAAAAGACCTAAATGTTCTTTTAAAAAACTCATTTCCCGATGTCGATATTGATAAAAAGAATGACAAGTTAATAAAGGTTACATTTCCATGCTATGAAAATCTAAACGAAGAGTTAATAAATGATATTAGTGAGAAAGTTTCTGAAAAATGCTTTAAATTTGATGGCAAACTGATAAATGAATTAAACGCTGATTTACATCTGAGTTCCAAAGATGATTTTCAAGACATATTATTGCAAATAGATCACGCCCTATCAGAAGGTTATGATGCAGAACTGAAAAGGTTTGATGGAGTTTATGAATTAGCTGATGATGATGAGGTCGGCTATGTTAAAGACTATGTTGAAAAAGCAGGTTTCAAGAACTCTGTATTTACAACGATTACGACCTCTGTGGATGTTTCATTTAATATTAAAGATACATCGCTTGATTCAGAATCAGATCGTATAGAAAGGAAGAAATTGCTACGCCCTCTGGTTAGAGAGCTTATTGGAAACAGTAAAGTGAAGTTCAATATTCCAGAAGGTTCAGCTAAATTGTTCCCTAATTCAGAGAATGACTATAACGAATTAGTTTCCACCTTAAAAAATCTTGTCCCAGAGGAACTTAGTGTTGTAATTTCTCCATATAGACCATTGGTTACTGTTTCTCTAAAAACAGATGATTTAGATTACTGCAAAGGTATATATGATAGTTTAAGAGGTTCGTTGTATTCGATAGATCCCAACATTCATTTATATTGTAAGAATAAAGAGTTATATCAAGATTTTGCGCTAAATTACAAATTTGAAGAAGAGGAGCAACTTAATGTTATAAAAGAAGCTCTGCAGAAAGAAATACAGAAATATAATTCTTTAGTTGAATTATCATTTGGAGATGCTCCCAATGGTATTACCTCTTTTACGGTTACTTTAGATTCTGTACAATTACAACAATTTAGTTCAAACATACAACGTGAATTTAAGCTACAGGCAATACGTCTAATAGACGGGGAAAAATATGAAGAAGCTTTGGAAGAACTTGATGAGGCATTAGAAGAAAAAGAGAACGGATGGCTTTATGATGATGAAATAGATGATGAAATATGGTCAAAACGAAAGGCCATAGCGGAGTTGATAGGTAAAGGTTCCAAGAATATAGGCCGTTGTCTTTCAAGAACAATGGATACCGTTCGTTTTGAGGTTTCTGACGATTTTCTTAAGGTCATTCAATCCAAAGAAGGATTACCAAAGGCTACGAACTTTATCAAAGTCGGAGATTATATCCAATTTCCTCTCTCTGGTGAGTCTGCTGAATTATCACGTCAACAAGAATCCATGTATAGAATAACACAGCCCAATACCAGAGTAGAAATACAAGGCTACACTAAGAGGATTAATGCACCGGCTAATCCGCTACTTTCACAGTTTTTGTTTGATCCTCGATATGCAGGTGATCCTATAGGCAATATTGATGATATAATTGCAGATATTGAGAAGCCTGGTAATCATATAGAAAATCGGATGAATAAAAATCAGAAGAGAGCTGTTGCCACGGCTGTTGCAGCTCCTGATTTCGCAATCATACAAGGACCTCCAGGCACAGGAAAAACTACTGTTATCGCAGAGATAATATGGCAAGAAATAAGGAGAAATCCCAAGGCACGGATATTATTGACATCTCAAACAAATCTTGCTGTTGACAACGCACTTAGTCGGCTAAAAGGTAAGCCCGGCATAAGGCCTGTTAGAATTCTTCCACCAGCAAAAGCCACAGGTGAAAGACTGACATTTGATGAGAAACGTTACTTGTTGAATCAAATTACAGACTGGGAAAACTCCCCTAATGAAGACAACTCTGATAATGGCGTAAAGTTGTGGATAAACAGAATTAAAAACAATATATGCCAAGACGAAAAGTATGAGAATGCTTTGTCTTTATGGAAACAGGAATTGGAGTCTACAGACAAAATGATGAGACATGAATTCGTAACTGCTTATAAACAGAATGCCAACCTAGTCGCAGCAACATGTAGTATTTGTGGCTCGTATCAGTTTCGTTCAAAATATGCTCAGCTATTTCATGCCCAAGAAGAAGCATTCGACGTGGTTATCATGGATGAAGCTAGTAAGGCGACTCCATTAGAAATGGCAGTCCCAATGGTATGGGGTAAGAAAATTATTGTTATTGGTGACCACAAGCAGCTGCCTCCAATGATGCAGGAGGGGAATATCCTTGATGCATTAAGAAGGATTGGCAGAAAAGATTTGGCTGATAGAATTGAACATTTTAAGGAATCACAATTTGAACTACTTTATGAAGCATCAGCTAAACTTAAAAATTCATTGGTTGCATCGTTGAATGAGCAATATAGAATGCATGAGCAGATTATGAACACAATTAATCATTTCTATAAAGACAACAACAATGACCAAGAGGGATTGATTTGTGGAATAAAACAGGACATGGACATCGATGATCCAAATAATGGAGGTAGTCGTTATCATGGTATGACATTAGAACCTTTTATTAATCCAGACAGACACGTTCTTTGGGTTGATGTGCCAGATTTAGAAGATCAACAAGCTCCAGGTTCTACATCCAGAACAAATAAGGCTGAGGTTGAAGCGATAGCTCTTGTTATTAAGGCTTTAAAGAAATCCACCGGCTTTAATGAGTTTATGGAAAAACAAAAGACTAAAGAAGATAAAGAAATTGGTATTATTACCTTTTATGGTGCGCAAGCAGCACTTATTGAAGAGATGAAGTCGAAAGGAAAACTTGATCCTGCATATAATTATCGTATAAATGTTGTTGATAAGTTTCAAGGAATGGAGAGGAATATTGTTATCATCTCAACTGTGAGGAATAACAACTATACGGTTAATCCTTTTGGATTTACTTCCGACCCAAGGCGTATTAATGTAGGTTTTTCAAGAGCGAAATGTTTACTTATAATTGTAGGGAATCGTTCATTCTTGTCAAAGAATGCTGATTATGCGAAAGCTATTGCCGCTATTGGAAATAACAGAATCGATGTTCAAACACTTAAGCATCTTGTAAAAAATGGTTAAATATAATAAGAAAAATAATGGGAATTTTGCACAGAACAGCAAACCCCAAAGTCTCAAAAAGTCTCAGGCCAAGGCAAAGCGACCGAAGGAGAAGCAGTATGTTATAGAAGAAACGCTCGAAATGCGTCTCGATTCATGTATTCAGAAAGTTAAAGACTTATCTGAACTTATAATTGGCTACACTCCCTATACACTTAATTTTGTTGTTAGTAATTATAGTGGAACGACCAATAAACCTTCCAAAGTTTCTGCCTTTGCAAACGCTGTTGTGGGTATTATTCTAGCAGATGGACAAAGTTCATTTAGCCATATTGGATCGATATTAGGATTAAATGTTGACATTGATTTGGCAGAGCGAAAAATGCTTGAAAATGCCATTAAGCAAATGTTAGATATTCATTTGTTAGAAGGTGGTGAATCGGCATATAATGTTACAGAATTGGGTAAAACTTTTGCAGAACATGGTGAGAAGATGGAACCTTATCCTTCCAATTTCTCGCTGTGGTATTTGACAAACCATAAGTCATATGTCAATCTTCAAAATGATTTGAACGAGGACTTTGTTAATGACTGCGATTATTCTGAAGGACAAGAGTTACCTAATTCAGAGCTGACGCTTGATGAAATAAAAGCTCTTGCAGAGGTGCAGGCAAATCATGCCCACTCGTCAAAGGACAGATACCTCCTTCAAGAAGCTAGGAAAGCAGATACTTCGTATAAGAGCTATAATCTTATAGCTTGTTTTATTCGTAGTGTTAGGACAAAAGAGGTTCGTGTTCTAATTTATGATGATAATTCAAGAAAAGTTCTAACGGAACTATCTGCCGTTATTGATTCCGACGAGACGATTAAGAAAAGTCTATATGAATCAATGCTTGGTTGTACTCCAGATGTGGAGGTCCTGGAAGAAAAAGACGTTGTAATTTCAGAAGAGCAAAAGCATGCTGAAGAAGATCTTTTGAGAGCGGAAGAAACATCTAAACAAGATGCTGATAAAGCTGATAATAGTGAGGAATGCTCGTTAGAGAAAAGATTACATAAAAGAGCACTGTATGATTCTCTGTCCTTTGAAACAGAAATTCATACAATATTTCAGCAGGACAATGCTGATGAGATATGGCTTTCAAGTCCCTGGGTCGGAGATGATGCATTTATGCAATCGCGGTTGCCATTAATTCAGGAATTTGTTAAGAAGGGTGGTTGTGTCTTTATTTCATATTCAGAAGGTGCCAATGGATTAGATTCAAAGAAGCAAATGATTGGATGGCAATCAAATAAGGCTATTCAACAAATGGCTAAGAATTATCCTGGGCAGTTCTTTTATACACAGTTAGAGGCATTTCATAGTAAAAATGTTCTTGAGGTAAAAAATGGACAATGTATTCTTTTTACTGGAAGTTTCAATGTTTTATCGTTCCATGTTATTCCATCACAGCAGAGTCATATTAGGAAAGAGGAAATGGCTTTAGCTCACTATCAAGTTGCTGAGAACAAATATAAAGAGTTCAAAAAGCGATTTGCGTTATCATATATCAAAAGAGCCTTAGATTCTTTTGATAGCCTTAGCGACGCCCAAATCTTAAATTATAAAAATGAGTCGTTGGATTTTTTCCGTAAAGACAATGAGTTGGCCTCCTTATTTGCAGATTTTGACGAGAAATTGGATGAAATACGTTTTAGAATAAAAAACCGTGAGTTCACAGATAAAGCAAAAGGGAAAAAAATTATACTCGAAAATGAAGTTCCCGATGAAGAGCAAAGAGATGCTGTAAATGACAAAACTCATAATACAGAAAAATCGGTTATTAAAATGCTGAAAATTGCGAAAAGACATATTGAAGCTGAACTGACTGATGAAAATGCAATCTTCTGCAAACTTGCATCATTATGCTATGTGTCCATCGGTGATAATGAACAAAAAATAGATTTACAAGTGCCATTGAAAGATGAACTCTTGTCATTCCTTTTACGAAATGATGTTCAAAAGGTAGCCCAATTCAACGCCTTTAAGGGAAAGATAGAGGGCACAATACAGGTCGTTGTTTTGATGAAGGAATATATTTTTAACTTCTATAATTTGACTCTTTCAAAGGAAGAGTTCTTCAGTTTGTTCAACAAACGATCGAAGTTTAATTATAGAAACTTTACAGTTACGAGACCGGTCAATTTGGTGAATATTATCCTTAAAAAATTTTGATTATGTCAAGATTTGAATCTTCTCGTTTTGTGCGCAATCCTTTAGTGCTAAATCCAGATGTGCTGAAGAAAGCATGTGATTCTCTTGGGTGGGAGTATAGCATCAATGGTGATGTCCTGACTGTTAGTAATGCAAATCAATCCTCAAACTTGTATGGAGAGTATGCATTAAAACTGGACATAAGAACAAATAAAGTAACGTACAATACTTATTATATGCCTGATGCGAAACAGAAGGTAAATGAGTTACAAGAGGCATTTAATCGTATTAACGCGGTTTACGCCAGAGAAGCTCTTATTCAAGAATTTACCAAGAAAGGGTTCTCGTACCGAACAGATTTCCATTTCCGACCAAATGAAAAAGAGTTATTTCAATTTTTCATGGAAGGTCAATCAGCTGATGTTGATGAAGATGAGCCATATGCAAAAATCAAATTCACAATTCTCTATGATGGTACAATTGTTACTGATTCGGATTATCTTCCAAACGATGTAAATGAAAGAGCTCATGACGCGATGGATGTTTTAGAGATGCTGTTAGGTAATAAACGCATTATGACCAAGAAAGATAATATACCTTCGCATTATCTTGTCAAAATGAAACCAAGACGTAATATGAACCAAGATATTAACACAAAAATATGAAAGTATGAATGACATTTTTGAAAAGCTCAGATTAATGTTTAAGGCATATTATCCTGTATTCTATCTACAAACATACGAATACGAAAGAACAAAAGATAAGTTATGGGGGATTGCCGAATCCATAAGAAGAGACAATCACTCAAAAAAAGTAGCGATCTATGAGTGGGACTGGGTTAATGGCATGTCAGAAATACAACAAGACAGGACACCCAAACACATTGACAATACGGGTAATATTGTTGAGGTATTACAAATACTTCTAACAAAAGTGGATGTAAATCAAAAAGATATATTAATAGTTAATGATTTGGGACGCGCTGTTGAGCGAGAAGATGTAAAATGCCTTATCAGGAAAATAGCAGAAGAAGGTGTTTATTCAAATTTCCACCTCGTTCTCCTTTCTTCAGTGGTAAATTTGCCAATTGAGTTGGAAAAGTACGTTACTTTAATCAATGTTCCGCTTCCTAGTCGCTACGAACTAGGTATTACCTTAGATGACATATCAAAAAATCTAAGCAACAAGCCCACACCTGAAATTCGGGAATTGCTGATTGATGCAGCATTAGGCATGACAACAATGGAGGCTAGTCTGGCATTTAGTCTTGCTGCTGTAAAGGACGGATTAGGCGAAAAATCTCAAAAAATAGTATCAGACGAGAAAGAACAGATAATAAAAAAGTCCGGTATGTTGGAATACTTCCCTAAAAATGAAGACATGAAGAATGTGGGAGGTATGGAAGCTCTGAAGAAATGGCTATATCAGCGGCATAAAGCATATGAGAAGAAAGCCAGAGATTGGGGGCTAAACGAACCCAAGGGTCTTTTGTTATTAGGAGTCCCAGGTTGTGGTAAAAGTCTGGCTGCGAAATGCATTGCTTCAAGTTGGAGCTTACCTCTTTTAAGACTTGATATTGGAAAAGTGTACCAAGGCTTGATGGGAAGTAGTGAGGCCAATATCCGGAAGGCAATCAACACGGCAGAAGCTGTCGCTCCATGTGTGTTATGGATTGACGAAATTGAAAAAGGTCTCAATGGAATCAAATCGAGCGGAATGACTGATGGCGGAGTTACGTCACGTGTTTTCTCAACAATCTTAACCTGGATGCAGGAGAAAACAAAACCTGTCTTTGTGGTTGCCACAGCAAATGATATAGAACAATTACCTCCAGAACTATTAAGGAAAGGCCGATTTGACGAAATCTTTTTTGTTGATTTACCAACAGCAGAGGAAAGAGAGAATATATTTAAGATCCATTTGCGTAAGAAGAATCAAGATACGAACCACTTCTCATTCGAAGAGCTTGTTAGACTTTCGGAAAACTTCAACGGTGCAGAAATTGAAGAAGCGATCAAAGAAGCGATGTTTGAATCTTACGTCGCTAACCCCGATAATCCAATACTGGAAAATAAGTATTTGATTGATGCGGTAAAGAATACCGTTAAGTTGTATGATACGATGAAAGATAACATTATGAAATTACGTTCTGAGGCCGCTAAAGGAATTGCAAAATATGCCTCAGACAAGCCTACAATAGTTGAGGATGCGCTTAAATCAATTGGCCCAAACTTTGACGATTAAAATGCAGACCGTTTAAAGTGATATTATATGGAACCGAGAGTTAGAGATATAATTAATAGTGCTCACTTGATGTTAGAAAATCAAGAATTTGAGCCAATTAACAAGTACAATAGACATTTGATGAACGTTCAGCATCTATGTCTTCACAATCCAATGTTGATGAGGGAAATACCTGCAGAAGATGCTGGTGATGTTGGGATAGCTTTCCTATATCTATTAGATTTGACAGGCGAAGAGTATATAAATGTATTCCCAACGTACGCTTCAATTAGTTTCTATTTCTTACAGAAATGCTTGTATAGAGGATATGACACCATGAAACTTGGGGAGCATGATCATTACATAACCAATATGATAAAATTAATGAATATTGGGGCAAGGCCATTCTGTCATACTATAGCTAGAACATACAACATTGAACCTAATAACTATATCAATTTTGCGAACTGGCAGCATCTGCCTTCTTATGTTAAGATGGTTTTGTTAATGGAATATAGTTATTTCAAGGATATGATGAAACACTTAATAGAAAGTGATAATGTTTTGACATCATATACATCGGTTTCAGAAGAAGCCAGATTAAGATATAATTTTTTGACGGAATGTGCAAGTAATGGTTATTTCGATGACATCTTTAATGAAGGGCCTCTTGATAACTGGCAGATACTGGAGAAAGCTGAAAAAGTTAAGAAGAAAGTATTCAACTACGTCAATTCTAAGATTGAAGTTGGTGACTACGTATTTAGATAATAAGTATAATTATTAATATAATGTTATGATAGATCTCAGACCGCCCCTAAATGAAGCAATTGGCAATATTTCCAATTGGAGGAACAAATATACTCGCAGGGAGTATCCACATAAGATTGTTATTAATATGATGTATCGGGCTTACAGCACCAGATTAGTTTTTGAAGCTTTTGCAAAAGATGAATTGCCAGATTATGACGATTTTACGGAGGCTGCCAAGGAAGTGCACCGGTTCTATGGGCAAATGGCAGCCACGGAAGTTCATGCCAACCTAATTAGATGGATGCAGACGAAGCCATACGAACAAGTTGGTACATTATGCACGGCAAAAATGGAGGCATTGGCAACTCAGGCTGAAACAGATCCTAACGCTCTTGAAGAAATTGAATTTTCTTATATTTTTGAGCTTCTCAATGATATGAGCGTTCTTTATTGGATTGCATTCCGGCTTTGTGGTGAGTCAGAAGTAAATGCTATATCTAAGATGAGTGGAGTTATTATTGAACCTTTGGATCATATGGATTACACTATTACAAAAATGGTATTCCAGAGATTGCTAGTTGCTCCATTTATGAATAAGAATTATCGTCCTATCCCATATTAGTGGTTCATCATGACACAAAAATGGGCATACTGTCTTAGTGAGGAGCAATACTCCAAATTAGTGCGGAATATAAATAAAGTTCCGGGCCTTTTGGATTATTTGGCTATGCATGACGATGAGAATTTCCATTCTTTGCTAGACACTTATAAACTGATACTGTTGAATAATGGCCTCTCCACTCCAGGTATTCGTACCAATTTGGATTTAATATCCAACAGATACGATCTTTTTCAAAAAGAATACGTCGATGCACAGCCACCACAAGATAATTCACTTTTTGATATTAATAGGGTATTAACGTGGTCTCCGCGTCCCCGGTGGACAGTTTCCATGACTGTCGAGGAGATTGACTACCTTGACCATTTCCTTTGGCAGGTTGAAGGACTTTCTGAATACCTGCATAATGATATTCAAGCAAATAATCTGTATGATAAGGTTTGCCAATATCAACTGATGCTAAATGCCATTGGAAAGAATAATCCAGAGAAGAACTTTATTCTTGAAACGATTAAGGAGAGGTTCTACTTGATTATGAACGACCACAAGGATGCAATTCACTATGTCAATCATAGCCATCAGATAGATGACCATGTAATCATCAATCAGTTTGTTACTGAGGCCAAAGAGTCTTTCTTTATGGAAGATTTGGAAACTAATACTTGTGAAGATTTCCTTAAGAAATATCAGTCTTGCACAAATCCATTCATTGATAATGAAGTTTTTTGCAAATTGTTTAGGGCGAATAAAATCGAGGAGTCTCTCAAGTATGCAGGATGCGCTTTCCAACACATCTTTTCTTCTCCAAATATCTACTGGAATAATAAGGAGGCCATATATGGCAGTGCAAATCTTCTTAATATGATTGTAGAGGCTATGGGTGTTCAAGGTGTCCTGAATTTGAAGAATAGTGATGATAGATTAGCAAGTATCTTCATTAAGACACTCTACCTCCTCTTGTCAAGAATCATATATTGGTCAGACAGGGAAACTGTTGTTAACGAAGAATATGATGACAATCTTCTGCCAATCAATGCCCAACATAAAATAAGAGCCTTCAGAATGAGGTCTCAACTCGTCAAGCTTTATCATGATATACTTTTGGTTGGAATAGATGATGCAGACTTTAATATGATGGAACTTGCAGATCTTAACTCTGCTCATTCTATGGCTTTTTCCTTCAAAATTGTTGGTAAGCACTCCGTTTTCCTTCAGGATGTACTGAAAGTTTATCATACAAATTGCTTGTTCAAACATGGAAGTATAGAAAAAGTTGCTAACATGGGCTTCGAGCAAAATGATGCCCTATCTATGAGCATTCACGAAGAATATACGAGAGGAAACTTTGCATTGTCTCAGACTGAAACAACAGAATTACTGAAGTTCCTTAGTACTTTATTTTTGAGATTGCAGGTCAAGGCAATAAAGGAGCAAAAACCGATACCGTATTTAGAGAAAGATCACTATTCACCATCCTTTAAGGTTTGCCGAAACGAGATTATGCAGTATCTTATTGACAATGGAATTAAGTGTTTCTATCACTTTACGGATAAAGACAGATTAGAATCTATCATCCGACATGGAGGTTTATTCTCGTATAAAAGGTGCTTAGATGAAGCAATTGTCATGCCAGTTAGAGATGATATGGCCGTTTCTAGGGATATAGATGCGGAATTTGGATTAGAGGATTATGCTCGTTTAAGTTTTTGCAATGATTTGCCCAAGGCACAAGAACGCAAGAATGTCGGAGCAGAGTTAGTCCTATTGAAGATTTCATTAGAAGTTGCCACTTTTGAAGACACCGTTTTTACGGACATGGAGGCAACTTCAAGATATATGAAATATGGTGCAGGCTTTGAAGACTTGAAGAAAGTCAACATAGCAGCAACTCAAAAACCAAGCAATCTAGTTTCGGGTATTGAATACCTACAGAAACAAGCAGAAGTTTTAGTGAAGGGCATTATTCCCCTAAAATACATACTAAATTTAAAAAATCAAATAAAAACTAACCAAAGCGTAAAAAATACACAATAATATTTGGTGGTATCAAATTTTATTTGTATTTTTGCAGCGTAAAAAGTACGCAAAGAAGAATGAAGTATAATAAAGAAACAAAAATGTGGGAATCACCGTATTGGCACCCTGCAGTTACTACAGACTCTGTAGTTTTCGGTTTTGATGGTGAGGAACTTAATCTTTTGTTAATTCAAAGAGGAGGTGAACCTTATGCTGGGATGTGGGCATTACCTGGTGGTTTTATTCTTCCCGAAGATAAAACGGCCCAAGATGCTGCGTATCGTGAATTACATGAAGAAACCAATGTCAAAGGAATCTACATGGAAGAGTTGGGGACTTTCTCAGACATTAATAGAGATAGCCGAGAGCGTGTTATTACCATTGCATTTTTTGCATTGGTTGTTAAAAATAAGTACGTCATTAAAGGCGGTGATGATGCCAGAATGGCCAAATGGTTTCAAGTAAAAGATTTGCCAAAACTTGCTTTTGATCATAGAAAGATTATTGATACTGCTCTTGAAAGATTAAGGCAGAGAATTCATTTCGAGCCTATTGGATTTCATCTGTTGGATAAGGAATTCACGATGCCTCAGTTGCAGAATATTTACATTGCAATTCTAAATCCACCTGAAGATGATATCAAATTACGTGACCGACGAAATTTTCCCAAAAAGATGCTTAAATTGGGATATATAAAAGAAACTGGCAAAAAGGTGACAGGTAAACCCTATCGTTCACCGAAGCTTTATGTCTTTGATGAAGAAGCGTATGCAAACGCCAAGAAGTTAGGTATCCGTTTGGAATTTTGATAATATATATGTTGTAGACCTCCCCTCGTGGGAGGTTTATAAGGGGCTTTTTCTCAATGTGTAACTATTACGCATTAAAGAGACTCTCATAGGCAGAGCTGTATCTGTTATTTTTTTTACCCTAGTTTTCATTGTGTAAAAATTACAAAAAGAAATTATGAATCAGAATGATGAATTACAGATTCCTGAGTGGCATAACATTGCGGATGTTGCTGTTCAACGGATATGTGACAACTCTATCGTTAATCTCACATTGTATGTGAAGCTAATTAACGGAGAACGCTTCTACAAGGTCAACGGCGAGCATGTCAGAATGCTCCCAGAGGTTGAGTACGTCAATGGTTTCGGCTATAATGCAGTAACTGCTTCTTACAGACTTTATCTTTAGCAGAGATGAACACCTTTTCAGTGCTGTCAAGTATGAGTAATCATAAGAAAATAATAATTCCTGATGGTGCCGACCAGTCCGACTGCTCACAGCTTTTGGAAGAGGTGAGGGAGAAGGTTCGACGGTTAAGGTCTTATGGAATGAAGGCAAAGGATATCAGTTCTGCCATTCAGGAGGTGCAGGAACTGCCGGAACTCATCATTACATCAGACTACAGGTTCTTCTTGGGAAATAGCGGTGCGGAGATAGGAATGGAGCCTTTGTTAAAGGCGGTCTACCTACTGTTCCTGAGCCATCCGGAAGGGATAAGGTTCAAAGACTTACCTGATTATCGTAAGGAACTGACAAGGCTTTATGACAAACTAAAACCTTGGGGATTGTCAGACAGGGCCTTACAGAGTATAG
>JAEEGG010005610.1_pt1 | contig 29653 bp, 20 predicted proteins | sample 9134161 | NCBI WGS metagenome assembly JAEEGG01 (sample SAMN16246543, study PRJNA631951) | gut metagenome | biome: gut microbiome; feature: rumen; material: CR-attached | host: Bos | place: Iran: Karaj | collected 2018-10
GATAAACGCCAGGATCATTCTCATCCTTCGTGAACTTCAGCTTCTTCTCAATTGCTTTAACTTTCATTGTCATAGTTTTAATCTCCTCTTAGTTTAGTTTTTAATTGGTTTGTAAATAATTTTCTTTGTCATTCCCTTATCTCCCTCCCTTGGGAGGGTTGGGGTAGGGTCGTCGGATTTTTACGCTCTGGGCAGGCAGAAAATTTTGCCAGGCCTGAAAGCAAATTTTGGGTGCCCTGCGCTCAAATTCCATCGTTCCTATTGACAATGCAAAGGTAAGAATATTTCATAACTCTTGCAAATTAAATGCCAATAATCCGACTTTTTTGAACCCTATTTTTCGTGTTAATTTTGCAAGAAAATCATTCAACTCTTTTTAGGGTTAAAATGTGACTTTGTGACTTGTGACTTTGAGACTTTTTGGTGTTTTTAATTTTCCAAACACCAAAACAACTATTATATATTATTATAATAATATATAATAGTTAAATATATTAACATTTATTATCTTCTCCTTTCTCCGTTTTTCTCCGGAATCCCTTTTACCCCTTCTGTACCAAAAAAAATTGGGAAAACGGCTCAAAGTCACAAGTCACAAAGTCACAATCAAAAAGTCTGGTGCACAAACAAAGAAAAACGGTTTTTCCTTTGGTTCTTTGCTCACTTATTTGTAGCTTTGAGACTACGTCTCGAAAGTACTTTCGCTCGACAAAACAAATAAATCAAGTTTTATTTGGTTTTGTTCTCGCTTATTCGTACCTTTGTACCGATGTTTGAGCAAGAAATCGGCGAATACGAGAACATCCGACAGGAATATCAGGAGAAGATAGCCGACAGGATGGGACATGAGCAGTGGATGGAATATAACGAAATTCTGTTTTCTGCACATTCCTGTGCCATTGAGGGTAATTCATTTACTGTGGATGATACAAGGATTCTTCGTGAACAGGGAATGGCAATGATACCTGTGGGACGTTCGCTGTTGGAGTGTACAGAGATGGCTGACCACTTCCGTGCATTCGATTATATGGTGAGTCATCTGGACAGTCCGTTTGATGAGGTTTTGCTGAAAGAGATCAACCGATTGGTAACAGAGCATACGCTTGCCTATCGTGCACCTGATGCGGTTGCTGGCGAATATACCACAGAGGATATGGCTGCAGGTGATACTGTTTTTGGTAATCACGAGGAGCTGATTGCTCGTGTTCCGAATCTAATGGAGTCCACGCAAAGGGCTATCAACGAAGGTCAGCATCCTTTGATTGTTGCAGCGAAATGGCACGGCTATTATGAATACCTGCATCCTTTCCGTGATGGTAACGGCAGGACAGGACGGCTGCTCTCGAACTTTATCCTTTTACGTGCTGGACATCCATTATTAATCATCAAGTTGGAAGACCGCTCTGAATATATCTCGGCTCTCAAACAGATTCGGACAGAGGGCTCTGATGAGTTCCTGATTGCATTCTTCTTGAGGACAGCCATCAGCCGCATGAAGAGTGAACTGGCACAGAAGAGAAAGAATTCTCTTCCCACCATGTTCTTCTAATCAAAAACAAAATAGCATTTCCACAAGCCTTGTGGAGCAACGAGAATCGCTGGGGCGGTTCCTTAATCATTCTTATCAGAAGCAAAACAGTAACCACTGACATTCCATTTTTGTTAATAATACAAAGGTTTTTTAATTAAACTTCCCCTCCACCCGTCGTGAGATTCGTGGAGGTTTTTTGAAAAGAACATGTGTCAAGGTATATGATATGTAACCCAAATCCACGCCACTCGCAATGCCGCTGCACGCTGGTGGTACGAGTATGGAAAGCAACTTTTTTGAAAAAAATGCCATAAGAAATCGATAATTGAAAGATTTTTACTATCTTTGCAATCAAGTACTGGCAAAATGGCCTCAGAGGAGGTCGCTGGTATTACTTTTGAGGGTAAACAATAGCATCAGCTATTTATTCAGAGAAGAGCCATGCTTCGCGCTTCTTTTGTGTCCTGAGGTCTCTTAGTGAATATACCTGTAAGCAAGCCTGAAGATATAGTCTGATTGCTCCTAAAACAATCGTGTGGTAACAGGTGGAACTGATTAACAATATCAACAAGACATTGCGCGACGACCTTACAGCGCAGATAAAGAATGGAAGCCGGCTGTCTATAGCGGCCTCCTGTTTCTCCATTTATGCCTTTCAAGAACTGAAAGAGGCGCTGAAGGACATCAAGGAACTGCGGTTTATCTTCACCTCACCCACCTTTACCACAGAGAAGACTCCCAAGCAGCAACGTGAATTCTATATCCCTCGCTTGGATCGTGAACGTACATTGTATGGTTCTGAGTTTGAGGTAAAACTTCGCAACGAACTGACTCAAAAAGCCATCGCTCGTGAATGTGCAGAATGGATTCGTGAGAAAGCTTGCTTCAAGTCTAACAAGACTAATGAGAAAATGAATGGCATCATTAATCTTGATGATGTCAGTTATTATCCAATAGAAGGCTTTACTACCGTAGAGCTTGGTTGTGAAAAAGGCAATAATGCCTATACGATGATTAACAAGTTTGAGGCTCCAACATCGAAAGGTTTTATCGATCTCTTCAACCAACTCTGGAATGACAACAGTCGCCTACAGATTGTGACAGATGAAGTCATTGACAGCATCAGCAATGCCTATAAAGAGAATGCTCCAGATTTCCTTTATTTCGTAGCACTCTACAATATATTTAATGAGTTCTTAGAGGATATCAGCGAGGATGAACTACCTAACGAAGCTACTGGCTTCAAGAACTCTGCCATCTGGAACAAACTTTATAATTTCCAACGTGATGCAGCCTTGGCTGTCATCAACAAATTGGAAAAATATAATGGTTGCATACTTGCTGATAGCGTAGGTTTGGGTAAGACATTCTCTGCCCTTGCTGTTATCAAATATTTCGAAAGTCGTAATAGAACAGTCTTGGTGCTCTGTCCTAAGAAACTCTATGAGAACTGGAATACTTATCGACAGAACTATGTCAATAACCCATTGGCAAAAGACCGTTTGAACTATGACATCCTTTATCACACAGACCTCAGTAGAGAACACGGATATAGTAATGACCTGGACTTAGACCGAGTTAACTGGGGTAACTATGATTTGGTGGTGATTGACGAGAGTCACAACTTCCGTAATGGTGGCAAGGTTTCAACAGATGAGAATGGTGAGAATCCCAAGGAGAATCGTTATCTTCGACTGATGAATAAAGTTATCAAAGCAGGTGTTAAGACAAAAGTTCTGATGCTTTCTGCTACACCTGTCAACAATCGTTTTGGTGACTTAAAGAACCAGTTGCAGTTGGCATACGAGGGTAAGGCTAAGGCTTTCGATGAGCTATTGCCTACCAACAAAGGCATCGATGACATTTTCCGTCAGGCACAAGCAGCCTATAACCTGTGGGCCAACTTTACTCCCGAAGAACGTACTACAGAGCGATTGCTTCGGATGCTCGATTTCGATTTCTTCAAACTGCTCGATGCAGTCACTATTGCCCGTAGTCGCAAACATATTCAGCAATACTACGACACATCGGATATTGGCACTTTCCCTGAGCGATTGAAACCTATCTCACGTCAGCCACATCTGACAGACCTTGATACAGCCATCAATTACAATGAGATATTCGAGCAGTTGCAAATGCTCCGTTTGGCCATCTATGCACCTTCTGCATTTATCCTGCCCAGTCAACTCTATAAGTATAAAGAGGAAGAGAGTACCACAGGCCATCGTCTGAGCATTGAAGAACGAGAGCAAGGTATTCAGCGATTGATGAACATCCAATTGCTGAAGCGCTTGGAGTCTTCTGTCAATTCTTTCCGTCTGACATTGGGACGTATTCGTGACTATATGCAGGAAACGCTCGATGCTATTGCACGATTCCAGAATGGCGAACGTCGTATATCAGTAGATGACTACGAAAGTGCCGATGTAGATGAAGACGAGCAGGACTTCACCATTGGTAAGAAGAAAAATCGTATTCTCCTGGAAGATATGGACTACATATCTTGGCAACAGGAAATCAAAGGTGACTTGGAAATCATTCGCCTCTTGCTTACCATGTTGGAAAGCATCACACCTGAGCATGACTCAAAATTGCAGCAACTTGTTGCAGATTTGCAGCATAAGATTACTCATCCTATTAACGGAAATAATAAGAAGGTTCTCATCTTTACAGCCTTCTCCGATACCGCCCTTTATCTTTACGATTGTTTGGCAGATAAAATTAAGAGCAAGTACGGACTGAATGTCGCATTGGTTACTGGTGATGTAGAAGCTCGTAGCACTATGAAACTGAAAGAAAGGCTTGACTTCAACAAAGTGCTTACACTCTTCTCGCCTATATCCAAAGAACGCGACGCCATCTATCCCCATCTGCATGAGAATATTGATGTACTCATAGCCACAGACTGTATCAGTGAAGGTCAAAACTTGCAGGACTGCGACTATCTCATCAATTACGACATCCACTGGAACCCCGTTCGCATCATCCAGCGCTTTGGACGAATAGACAGAATAGGCTCTCTTAATGCCCAAATCCAACTTGTCAACTACTGGCCAGATATGACACTCGACGAGTATATCAATTTGAAGGGTAGAGTCGAGGCTCGTATGAAAGTTACTGTGATGACAGCTACTGGTGATGATAACCTGATTTCGCCAGAAGAGAAAGACGATTTGGAATATCGTCGCCAACAACTTAAACGCCTACAGGATGAAGTTGTTGATTTGGAGGAAATGAATAGTGGTGTCAGCATCATGGACTTAGGTCTGAATGAGTTCCGTCTAGATTTGTTGGAATATATCAACAGTAATCATGATGTAGAGCACACTCCTTTCGGACTTCATGCTGTTGTGCCAGCCTCAGCACAAGCACCAGCAGGAACAGTCTTCGTACTGAAGAACCGTACGGCAGGCGTGAATATTGACCACAAGAATCAGTTGCATCCCTTCTATATGGTTTATATCTCTGATGAAGGTGAAGTGGTGGTTGATCATTTGCATCCCAAAGACCTGTTGGATAAGATGCGCTTGCTCTGCAAGCCTATGACCAAGCCTGATGTCAAGCTTTGCGCTCAGTTCAACAAAGAAACGCGCGATGGTTTGCGTATGGGTAAATACTCTGACTTGCTCAGCAAAGCCATCAACTCTATCATATCCGTCAAGGAGCAATCAAGCATAGACAGCTTCTTGGAGGGTTATGCTGGAGAACTTTTCGAAGAGCGCTATGTAGGTCTTGATGATTTCGAACTCATTTGTTTCTTAGTAATAAAATAATTATCAATTATCCATTGTCAATTATCAATTAGAATAAATGTACGGATTGCCTGCATCCACTCTCGTCAATAGGCCACTATACAAAAAGGCTGTCTTTGAGAAATTCAATCTCAAAGCTGCTGAGCGTGACCGTTTCGACGCTGATGTCAGTCGTATGGCTATTGTTGCCTACCTCTCTCCAGCGAAGATTCCAGCCCTACATCCTGGGCAAGAAGTAAAGGAGTTCTATGTATTGCAGGTGCAACTCAAGCTGAGGAATTATGATACGAAGAACATTCTTCTACTCCAGAAACTAATCCCTCAGAAGATTGTCTTTGCTTTGGAATATGACGAGGACGTTCAGTTCTGTATTTTCCACACGCGACTACAGCAATCAGAATGGAAACATGTTTCCGATGCAGAGATACCTTTGACAGGGTTAACGCTCGATGAAGTGTGGGAGAATATCGTTGCTGTTATTGGTGGGTTGGATACACAAGCAGAAGAATCTATCGAGGAACAGATTATCAATCGCGAACAGCGAGAAAAGTTGCTTCGTCAGATTGAGGTATTAGAAAAGCGAGCCCGTACAGAAAAGCAAACACGCAAGAAATACGAGTTGCATCAGGAAATTATGAAACTTAAAAAGGAATTAGCAGAATGAACAACTATATACTATTGCTATTCAACCCAATCCACACATTGAATACCAGGTATTTGGCTAAAGTGTTTGGTGTTGTGCGTGACAACGGTCAAGCCATATTGGCGGGCAGTGACAGCAATGAGAATGTCAAAATCGCCTATTCTCAAACCCTTTTTGGTGAGGCTCTGACGGATTTCAGCGTAATCACGTATCCAATCTCCAAGTGGCAATACCGTAAATGTCGATTCTATCTCTTTAGGCTCTTGCAGATGCTTTTCTACAGCGGAACTATGAAGAGCACCATAAGTAAGTTCGGCAAGGCTTACTTCAGATGCAAAAATCTGTTCAGCAGGTGTTTCTGCAATATGTTTATCTACACCACCACGATGTCGGAAAAATTCAATCCATGTATCGGAGTCAAGAATAAACCCTTTCATAAGTTCTTAATCATCAAGGTTGATTTCACGGTTAAGAGGACGCCCATCATTACGATGCTTCATCATCTGATAGTACTCTTCTCCTTCTTCTGTTTCCGACCAAATACCTGCCAATTTAAGAAATTCAGCCTTACGTTCTTCTGCAGAAAGTGTTGCTGTCTTTTCTTTGGGCATAATCAGTTTGTTGGCCAGCCACTCACGATCGTCCTGCGAGAGCGAGAGCCCCTGTAGATATGTCCACAAATTGTTCAATGCAAATGATGTCATAAGCCAAATATCTTTGATTACGCTGCAAAAATAGAAATAAAAACTGAAAATACAAAATAATATATGGAAAAACTGAAAATGCAAACCACGAATGTGGTAGATGAGAATATCAAGCGAATAGGGGAATTGTTTCCCAATTGTTTGACAGAGATATTGGATGAGAATGGTCGTCCTCAAAGGGCAATTGACTTTGACCAGCTGCGTCAGGAGTTGTCAAAGGATATTGTGGAAGGCCCTGAAGAACGCTATCAATTTACATGGCCCGATAAGCGCAATGCCATCCGACTGGCTAATGCGCCAACTACTGATACGCTGCGCCCTTGTCGTGAAGAGAGCGTGGACTTCGACAATACCCAGAACCTCTATATTGAGGGCGATAACCTTGAAGTATTGAAACTCTTGCGTCAGAACTACTTGGGTAAGGTGAAGATGATATATATTGACCCGCCATATAATACTGGCAATGATTTTGTGTATAACGATGAGTTTGACCAAGATTCAGAATACTATAAGCACAATAGTGGACAGTTTGATGAATTAGGTAATCGTCTTGTTACGAACACGGAGAGCAATGGCCGTTTCCATACGGATTGGCTCAACATGATTTATCCTCGATTAAAGGTTGCAAAAGATTTACTATCTGAGGATGGCGTGATATTTATTTCGATAGATGATAATGAAGATTGTAATCTCCTGAAGATATGTAATGAGGTTTTCGGAATAGAGAATTTCATAGGACAGTTAATCCACCAAAGAGCTAAAGGAGGCGGTCAGGCAAAACATATAGTTAAAGGTCATGACTATATACTTGTGTACTGCTCAAATTCTAAAGAACTGGAGCTGGCTCGAAGAAAAGTAATCCAAAAAAAAGTAGAAAAAATCAACGGCGAGGATTATATCATTAATGATGATGTTGTCCGCAAGGTTTTTGGTAAATATGACAAGAGTATGGGGGATCGCAGATGTTACTACGAAGAACTTGTTCAATATAAGGGAGAGGCCAAGAAAAAACAAATTGACGATGATATAAAAAATGGGAAATTATTTCTTCGCTTAAATGAACATGGTATGCATACAATATGCCGGTACGAGAAAATAGGTGAGGCGACCTCTAAAATGTATTCAATCTTGAAATTAGCCGATGACGAATCGATTATTAAGGTTCTATCAGAAGAAGGAAAAAAAGACATTGAAAAACTTGGCATAACAGGCTTTTCATATCCCAAACCTGTTGATATCATTCGACAATTGGTGGATGCAGGAAGTTCTAAAGACTCTCTCATACTCGATTTTTTCTCAGGCTCTGCTACCACTGCTCATGCTGTAATGCGACTTAACGAGGAAGATAATGGAAACCGCAAGTTTATTATGGTGCAACTACCAGAGAAAACAGAAGAGGGAAGCGAAGCATATAGAGAAGGTTATAGAACAATCTGTGATATTGGCAAAGAGCGTATTCGTCGTGCAGGCAAGAAAATAAAAGAGGACAACCCTTTGACGACAAAGAATCTTGATACAGGTTTCCGCGTGCTGAAGTTGGATTCGTCAAACATGAACGATGTGTTCTATACTCCTGAAGCATTTACAGAGCGAGACCTATTTGAAGACAACATTAAGGTCGACCGTACTGATGAAGATTTGTTGTTCCAAACGATGATAGAACTGGGAATAGAACTATCGGCAAAGATAGAGAAGAAGAGCATTGCAGGCAAGACGGTATGGAGCGTGAGTGATGGCTATCTGATGGCTTGCTTCGACAAGGATGTGAACGAAACGACCATCAAGGAGATTGCCAAAGCACAGCCTTTCTACTTCGTAATGCGCGACGCAAGTATGGCCACAGACAATGTGGCTGACAATTTCGAACAGATTTGGAGTGAGTATAGCAAGGATACAGTACGCAGAATTTTATAAAATTGACAGTTGATAATTGACAATTGACAATTAGGTGTATGAAGTTTAAGTTTAAGATACAACAATATCAGACGGATGCTGTTGAGGCAACTGTAAACGTGTTTGCAGGTCAGCCCTCGAAGACAAGTGCCCAGTATCGTCGTGACTTGGGTAAAACGAAAGGACGTATAGTCTTTGATGAGGAATATGTGGGCTATAAGAATGCTGACGTAGAACTGCAAAGTCCTCAGTTGCTGTCCAATATCCAACAGCAACAGGCTATCTACAATATTCCTAAGTCAACGAAGCTAAGTCAGCCAGTCGGGTTAGGTGCATGCTCACTCGATATCGAAATGGAGACGGGTACTGGTAAGACATACGTCTATATCAAAACCATGTTTGAACTGAACAAACGATATGGATGGAGTAAGTTTATCGTGGTGGTGCCTAGCATCGCCATTCGTGAGGGTGTTGCCAAGAGCTTTGCGATGTTGGCAGAACACTTCCAGGAGCATTATGGCAAACAGGCTATACCTTTTGTATATAATAGTAGCAACCTGAATGCTATTGATGATTTCTCGAGTAGTGCCGACATCCGTGTGATGATTATCAATACGCAGGCTTTCAACTCGTCGTTTAATGAGGCGAAGAATGTAGAAGGTCGTAAGGGTGACGCAGCAGCACGTATCATCTATACCCGTCGTGACGATTTCCAAAGTCGCCGTCCTATTGATGTGATAGCAGCCAACAGACCTATTATCATTATGGATGAACCTCAGAAGATGGAAGGTGTGGCTACACAAAAGGCCTTGAAGAACTTCAAACCGCTGTTTGTGCTGAACTACTCGGCCACTCATAAAACTTCGCACAATTGCGTATATGCCCTTGATGCCCTTGATGCTTACCGCCAGCGATTGGTGAAGAAGATACAAGTGAAGGGTATCACACTTCAGAACCTGTTGGGTAATCAGAGCTATATCTACTTTGACAGCATCGTACTCTCAAAGAACAAGGCTCCTGAGGTAAAACTGGAGATTGAGGTAAAAGGAGCAAGCAGTACTCGCAGACAGATCTGTAAATTCGGCCAGAACGATTCGCTTTTCGATGCGAGTCATTTGCAGGCCTATAAAGACTTTGTAATTACAGACATCAACCCACTTACCAACATGATTTACTTCATGAATGGTGACTCGCTGCATAAGGGTGAGGTGATGGGTGATGTATCAGAGAAACAACTTCAGCGCATACAGGTGAGAGAGACCATTAAGTCGCACTTTGAGAAAGAAGCGATGCTTTTCAAACAGGGCATCAAAACGCTGTCGCTCTTCTTCATCGACGAGGTGGCTAACTACAAAGGCTATGACGAGCAAGGAGAAGTAGTAAAGGGTGACCTGTGGAAGATATTCGAGGAAGAGTATATGCTCTATCTGAATGAGCATCTGTCGCTCTTTGAGGATAACTACCAGCGCTATCTGAAACGATTCTCTGCCAGCGATGTGCATAATGGCTATTTCTCTATCGATAAGAAAGGTAAGGCACAGAATAGTAAGGAGAAGGATAGTGAGGAGAATAGACCTGCGTATGACCTGATTCTGAAAGATAAGGAGCGACTGTTGAGCTTCGAGGAGCCTACAAGATTTATCTTCTCGCACTCTGCATTACGCGAAGGTTGGGATAATCCTAACGTATTCCAGATATGTACCCTTCGTCATGCAAATAGCAATACTGCCAAGCGCCAAGAGGTGGGACGAGGATTGCGTATCTGTGTGGACCAGCAAGGCGTGAGAATGGATAAGGAACTGTTGGGCGATGCAGTTCATGACATCAATCGTCTGACAGTGATAGCCAACGAGAGCTATAGCACCTTTGCAGATGCGTTGCAGAAAGAGACACGTGATGCTTTGCGTGAACGTCCGTCTGTGGCTACAGTTGCATATTTTGAAGGACGTAAGTTCAAGATAGGCGAAGAGGAGCATAAAATCTCACAGATGGAAGCTTCTGCAATCATCAACTATCTCTATGAGAATGACTATGTGGATGACAACGGCAATATCCAGCAGTCTTATCATGAGGATTTACGCAATGGTACGTTGGCACCACTGAGTAAGAAATTGGAGCCTATGGGTGAACAGATTCACAAACTCGTGCAGAGCATCTTTGACCCGTCTGCCTTTGACGATATGATAGAGGATGCCAACAAGAAGGCAGAGGTTGTGAATGACCATCTGAATGAGAATGCCGCAAAAGAAGAATTCAAACGGCTATGGGAGCAAATCAATCATCGCTATGTCTATACCGTTCACTATGACAGCGATGAACTGATTAAAAAGGCAATCGCCTCGATAGATAAGAACCTGATAGTAACGAAACTGAAATATATCGTTACAACTGGAGAACAAGGTGAGGAGGATGTAGACTTTACAGGTAAGCAGCAAACACGAACAAAGGAACTGCGTGAGGTGTCAACTAGCGATGTGGCATACGACTTGGTTGGGGATATTGCACGTGGAGCTACGTTGACTCGTAAGACTGTGGTTCGTATTTTAAAGGGCATCAATCAAGCAAAGCTATATTTGTTCAAGAACAACCCTGAGGAGTTTATTCGTAATGTCATTCGACTGATTAAGGATGAAAAGGCGACAATGATAGTAGAGCATATTTCGTATAACCAAACAGAACAACAATACGATACGAGCATCTTTACGAATGAGAAGAGCCGTCAAAGCGTAGATAATGCATACGAGGCTAAGAAGCATATTCTTGACTATGTATTCACAGATAGTAAGGGAGAACGGAAGTTTGCAGAAGACTTAGACTCTGCCAATGAAGTGTGTGTCTATGCTCGTCTGCCTCGCACATTTAAGATTCCTACGCCTGTCGGACATTATGCACCAGACTGGGCTATCGCTTTCCACGACAATATGGGAGTGAAGCATATCTTCTTTGTGGCAGAAACAAAAGGCAGTCTTCAGTCAATGGATTTGAAGGGGGCTGAGAAAGCAAAGATAGAATGTGCCAAGAAACTCTTCAACGAACTTTCAACGAGTAAGGTGCGCTATCATGAAGTCACAGACTATCAGAATATGCTGAATGAGATAAATAGTTTGCAGTAAAAATGAACCAATAAAACTATAAGACTATGAAACAGAAGTATTTGATGTCGTGGGACGACAATGACGATGAGCGTGATGACAACATGCGAGGATGGGATCCTGCTTCTGAGGACGATTCTCATGATAACGGCATGAGCCGCTGGTCAGAGAATAACGATGAAAGAGGGTGGGACTGATGATGGATGATGGATGATGGTGAGCCCTTTGCAGAAAAGATGCTGCGTCTCACCTCAGAACTCAGCGACCTCTTCAAGGAGAGCCACCGCTTGGAGGATGAGATCAAGAAGCAGTTAGGAAGTATTGGATTTGCTCTTAAAGAATAGCTGTTCCCTCATAAAATTGGCAAGAAGGTCTAATTATTCCCTCATAAAATTGGCAGAAAAGCACAAATATTCCCTCATAAAATTGGCAGAAAAGCACAAATATCAACAAACAAATTGAGAGTGAAAAGTAAATTCTCATTTATGGAACTATATAAAAAACCTAAATTCCGCAGCACTTTAGTTTGACATTCTTTATAAGTACCTGAGCAACAAAAAGTTGCTCAGGATTTGGTCATGTCAGAAATTTCACTTACCTTAGTGCTGCAAATCAAGACAAGCAAAAATCGTCAATGACATGGCAAAGAAAAATGCTTCTTTTTTTATGTCCTTATGAATTGGTAAAAAAAGTCAGATTGTTTGGCGGCTTGGATTATTCTTCGTAATTTTGCAACCAAATTATAATGGGTTTCTTTTTATAAAGAGGATATAGAAAAAACAAACTAAGTACAAGTCAATGAAGAAGATACTGATGACAATCGCCCTGCTCTGCACACTCGCACAGGGGGCATGGGCAGAGGACGTGAACTACATCTATTATCAGGTGATAGACTTTCAGTCTAACATTAGTTTACAAAAAGCGACTGGCACAGCCACGGACTTTACCGTGCTCACGAGCACGCTGCTGGAAAACAGCTCTGAGGACAACCTCGGCACTGGCTGGTATGTGCTGAACTCAACGTTCTCCTACGGTGAGCGCATCGTCATCAGCGGCGACGTGCACCTGATATTGAAAGACGGCTGTACGCTGACGGCAGAGCAGGGCATCCGTATCAACACCGATGCCACGCTCTCCATCTACGCCCAGAGCGAGACGGTGGGGACGATGGGCAAGCTCGTTGCCATTGAGACGCATCACGACAAGGCTGCCATCGGCGGCAACAAGAACTACGAAGCCGGCAAACTCTACATCCACGGCGGTGAGATAGAGGCAAAATGCAACGATGGCAGCAAATACGCTGCTGGTATCGGCGGTGGCTATGGTGACGGCTCTGGCATGAAGGAGATTACCATCTATGGCGGCGATGTGACGGCACAAGGAGCTTATCTCGGCGCGGGCATCGGCGGCGGCAAGAACAATAACTACCCAGGCACCATCACTATCTATGGCGGCACGGTCAGAGCCACGGGCGGCGAATATGGCGCAGGCATCGGCGGCGGCGAGAACCGCGCAGGATGGGATACCAATGTCTATGGTGGTAATATCACTGCTCAGGGCGGTTACTATGGTGCAGGTATCGGCGGCGGTGAGGAAGGTGCAGGCGGCAACTTGCACTTCTATGGCGGTACGGTCAATGCCACGGGTGGCAACCTGGGCGCAGGCATCGGCGGCGGTGAGGATGAAGACGGCGGCACCATCACTATTGACGGTGGAAATATCACAGCTACGGGTACAGAGGGAGGTCCAGGCATTGGTGCGGGCGGTGCGGCATATCCTCCTCGTTTCGAGAAAAGTGGAACTATCACCATTAATGGCGGTACGGTCATTGCAACAGGAAGCGGCCGAACAGGCGCTGATATGGAAGGAAGTGCAGGCATCGGCACTGGTTCTGATGGAAGTGTCGAGACGATTACCATAACCGGAGGCGATATTAAGGCTTACGGTAAGAGAGGTGCAGCGGGAATAGGCGGCGGTTCTTGTTCTGACGGTTGTGGTGTCATCACAATTAGTGGCGGCACTATTTTCGCCTCAGGTGGAAGTAGTTCGTGGCAATCTGGGAGTTATTGCGGGGCAGGTATCGGCAGTGGCTGTAAAGCCTCTGGCAGCGGCCAAATCTACATCAGTGGCACTGCCGATATAACCGCTGAAAGCAGTAATGGGGCAGCTGCAATAGGTGCCGGTACTGGATCAGAAGATAAAATGAATATTTCCATAACTGGCGGACATATACAGGTAAGTGTGGGCTATTCGTACTTTCTTCAAAACACACCAATGCTCATCGGCATGGGTTCTAATGACAGACTAAAGGATAAAAATGCGACCGTCACCATATCCGATGGGTTGGCTGTATGGGCTGGAGAGGACCGTTGGAACACGCCCATCATGAACTACTCAGACCGTGTTTCTGCCTGCACAGGTAGAAACTATTACTTTGCTGATATTAATACACACACCGAACACAGCGACTATACCTACACGCTGGGCGATTTCCCTGAAGAGCATGTTCCTCACTGCGGTTACTGCGGTAAGACACAACCCGCAGAGAAACACACCAACGACGGAACGGGCAAGTGTGAGAAATGTGGTTACACCACGCACGTACACACCGTCAAGGTTTATCTGATTACCGGTAGTGGCACGGGCTACGGAGAGGGTACCAGTTTAGCTGATGTCATCCCCGGTCAGACCGTAATACTGCCTGACATCGACCAGAGCAGCCTGCCTGCATACATGGTGTTCGAGGGCTGGCTGCAAGACCCCGCCACGGCTCCCACCACCTGGGAGAAACAGGACGGCGAGACACTCTTAGAGCCGGGAACCACCATCACGCCTGCTGCCAACGTCAACCTATATGCCCGCTACAGTTACCAGTATGGCACGGAGTGGACATGGACCGCCAGCAGTACAACGGCATCGGCAACGCTCAAGATTATCAACCTGGAGACTGGCAGCGTGGTGGAAACCATCGCCTCAAGTGATGGTGATGTGCTGATTAACGCTAATGTCATCTCGGCTACTCTTCTGGAACCAGGCTCTGTCCAGTATAATGCTCAGGTCAACTATACTGACGCAAAGGGACGCCAGTTCAACTTTACCGACACCCATACCGTACCTTTGTATGTTGCCGTCAGCCTCGATGAGGACGACAACACCACGACGCTCGCCGACAACGATGGAGGCATTGTTACCGCTACCCTCACCGGCCGCACGCTCTACAAGGACGGTAAATGGAACACGCTCTGCCTGCCCTTCGACGTAGCTGTGGGCGAGGGCTCACCTCTTGAAGGAGCCACCGTGAAGGAGCTTACCGACGCCTCGTTTGCCAACGGTACGCTGACACTCACCTTCGCCGATGCCACCAGCATCAAGGCGGGACAGGCATACCTCATCAAGTGGGGCAACGGCAACAACCTCGGTCCGTCTGACCTCATCTTTAACGGCGTCACCCTCACCAAGGACTTGCGCGACGACGAGATTTCGACCGACGACAACGGCACGACCACCGTCACCTTCATGGGCACTTACAAGAAACTGTCCTATGATGCTGACGACCGCTCCATCCTCCTCCTCGGTGCCAACAACACGCTCTACTATCCGCAGAGCGGAGCCAGCCTCGGTGCACAGCGAGCTTACTTCAAGCTCAGCGGCATCACGGCAGGCGACCTGCCACAGCAGGCACGCACCTTCGTACTCGATTTGGGGGACGAAGACAATGTGACGGGCATCATTGAAGCGGAAGCAAATTCTTCACTCTTCACTCTTCACTCTTCACTTAAAGAAGCCTGGTACACCCTTGACGGTCGCAAGCTCGCTGGCAAGCCGACGCAGAAAGGACTATATATAAATAAAGGTGTAAAAATCGTAATAAAATAAATATTGTTAGCAAGATGAAAAAGATTCTTTTATCACTTGCCTTGCTGTGCGCAGTCGTACATGGGGCATGGGCAGATTACGTGAGCTACATCTACTACACGGTGAGCAGTAACGGTGAGACCATCACGAAGCACACGGATGGATTGACTTTGAACTCCCCGCTCACCGCAGACGTGATCAGAAACAACCCGGAGGACCGGCTGTACAGTGGTACGTATGTACTGAACGAGTCATTCACTTACGACGAGCGCATCGTCATCTTCGGCGACGTGAAGCTGGTATTGAAAGACGGCTGCACACTGACGGCTGAGCAGGGGATCCGCATCAACACTAATGCCTCGCTCACCATCTACGCCCAGAGCGAGGTGGAGGGAACGATGGGTAAACTCGTGGCTATAGAAACGCATCACGACAAGGCGGCCATCGGCGGCAACAAGAACTACAAGGCTGGACGGCTCATCATACACGGTGGCGAGATTGAGGCCGATGCCTCTGAAGGCAAGTATGCCGCTGGTATCGGCGGCGGCTATGGCGACGGCTCGGGCATGGAGGGCATCACCATCTATGGTGGCAAGGTGACGGCCAAGGGCGCGAGATACGGCGCCGGCATCGGTGGCGGCAAGAACAACAACAACCCCGGCACCATCAAGATCTATGGCGGCACGGTTGAAGCCACAGGAGGCTACATGGGCGCAGGCATTGGCGGCGGCGAGAACCGTGCTGGATGGACGACCAATATCTATGGTGGTGATATCACTGCCACAGGCCACGCTTGTGCCGCAGGCATCGGCGGCGGTGATGCCGGAGCCGGTGGTGTCATCAATATCAAAGGTGGTACCGTCAATGCCACGGGTAGCGAAACCGGCATTGGCAGCGGCAGTAGAGGGTGGAGCGGAGTCAACGGTAGCACCACCCAAATCACCATCAGCGGCAATGCCAAGGTGACGGCCACGGGCGGTACTGGTTATGCCACAGGCATCGGCAGTGTCGATGTCGACGGTCACACTTGCACCATCACCATCGAAGGCGATGCCGAGGTGATAGCTACAGGTAATGGTCACGCTGCCGGTATTGGTGCAAGTAATGGTGATGCTATTGGAACCGTCATCATCCGAGGCAATGCCAAGGTGACGGCCACGGGCGGTAACAGCGGTGCTGGCATCGGGACAGGTGACGATGATCAAAAAGGCTCACTCACCATCAGCGGCAATGCCGTAGTGACGGCCACAGGAAAATCGGGCGGTGCAGGCATAGGCGGCCTCTTATACCATCCCGGATTTCCCGTCACTATCGAGAGCGGTGCCACCGTCAAGGCATATGGCTCCCGCTATTATAACTATGATAAAAAGACATACTTTACATCAGCAGCCATCGGAGGCGGAGCCGAGAAAGCGGATGGCAGCACTGTCACCATAGAAAACGGTGCCAGGGTGTCTCTGTTCACCAAAGAAGGTGATTTTGGCTATGGCTATGCCATCGGCAAGAGTTACAAAGACAAGAAGACTGGTACGCTCACGCTGGGCGACCAGCTGCAGGTGAAGCGTATGAAAACTGACGGTTCTGATACAAAGTTCATCAGTACTGACAACCGCATCGCGGCATGTCAGTTCGAAGAATGTGAGCGCTTGGAAATACTCCCCTGCGAGCATAGTGTTTGGGACTACCAGATCGTGGGCGGCGATGACGGGCAGCACTATAAACAGTGTAAATACTGCGCATATAAGTTCGGCACAGAGAACCACTCCTACAACACAAATGGCTACTGTAGTTACTGTAACTACAAGGCGACGGAGGTCATTAAGGTAAACTTATATAGTGGCGACAACTCAGGATATACGGCACAAACAATCCGCATGCCAAAGGGCCACAGTTATATCCTTCCCAGCCAGTACGGACTGCCTGAGTACATGGTGTTCGAGGGCTGGCTGAAGGATCCCGCCACGGCTCCCACTACCTGGGAGAAGACCGCCAGCGAGACGCTCCTGGACCCAGGCACAGAGATTACACCCGATGCCGACGTCAACCTCTATGCCCGCTATAGCTACCGCTACGGCACGGAGTGGACATGGACTGCTACCAGTAAAACGGCATCGGCTACGCTCAAGATCATCAATCTGGAAAACAACAGCGTAGTGGAGACCATCACTGGGAGTGATGTGGCGATTTCCGCCAAAAGCATCACGCCAACCGCCAGCGAACCTGGCTCTGTCATGTATAGTGCTGAGGTCAGCTATACCGACGCAAAGGGGCGCAGCTTCAACTTCACCGACGAGCACACCGTGCCTTACTACATTGGCGTCAGCCTCGGCGAGGTCGACAACACCACGACGCTCACCGAAAATGATAAAGGTATAGTTACCGCCAGCCTCACCGGCCGCACACTCTACAAGGACGGTAAATGGAACACGCTCTGCCTGCCCTTCGACGTCGAGATTGCGGGCTCGCCCCTCGCCGGAGCCACGGTGAAGCAGCTGCGCGATGCCTCGTTCGAGAACGGCACACTGACGCTCACGTTCGAGGATGCCACCGGCATCAAGGCAGGGAAGCCGTACCTCATCAAGTGGAACAGCGGCGACAACCTCGGTCCGTCTGACCTCATCTTCACCGGTGTCACCCTCACCAAGGACTTGTACGAAGACGAGATTTCGACCGACGACAACGGCACGACCACCGTCACCTTCATGGGCACCTACAAGAAGCTGTCCTATTATGCTGACGACCGCTCCATCCTCCTCCTTGGTGCCAACAACACGCTCTACTATCCGCAGAGCGGAGCCAGCCTCGGTGCCCAGCGCGGCTTCTTCAAGCTCAGCGGCATCACGGCAGGCGACCTGCCACAGCAGGCACGCACCTTCGTACTCGATTTGGGGGACGAAGACAATGTGACGGGCATCATTGAAGCGGAAGCAAATTCTTCACTCTTCACTCTTCACTCTTCACTTAAAGAAGCCTGGTACACCCTCGACGGGCGCAAACTCTCGACTCAGCCGGTACAGAAAGGTATATATATATATAATGGTAAAAAGGTAATAATCAAATAATAAAAGAATGTGAATATGAAAAGAGACTACATGAAGCCCGCCATGCGGGTCTGCGAGTTGAAACAGAAGTGCCACATCCTGGTAGGGAGCGACATGGTAGGGAGCGACACCGCGAACACCATCGTCGGAGAAGAGTTGGACTTTATAGGTGGTGGCATAGGCGAAGGACGGTAATGGCCTCAGCTGCCCTGTTGGCAGTCAGGAAATAATAGATCCCGAAACGGTCAAACGTTTCGGGATTATTATTATCGGGATCACACGACTCCTGTCCCGGTGTGCGAATTCCTTTTCCAGCCTATACCTTATACTATTGATCCTGGCACGGGTCGATGAGTTGGCGGCTTTCCTAAAGAAGCCTATCGGGTAGCTTTCATATCTTCCTTGAGTTTCATCAGAGGAAGATACAATCGTTCATAAGCTACACGGATTATGCGATTTATCTTATTTTCTTTCATGGCCCTTAGCCTACGCTTATTAGCCTCTAAATCCACCAAGCTAAGCGGTTGACTATTCATCATCCACTTACCCCGCTCGGCCGATATGCTTTTGCATATTTGGCGAACACGTTTTTCATTAATGTTTCCTACTATATTAAAAAGCCATTTGGCCATTTGCCTAACGAAACCTGCATCCGTCACCGCATTATCGCGATTCTTCCTTGTTTCAAGAACCCCGGCATCAAAAAGCGCTGCATACAGCCAAAACCATTCATGGCCTGATGCCAAGTCAAGGCAATCTTTGCCAGTAGCCCCTGACACAATAGTATCACGCAAAGCCACAAGCCGCTCATTGGTATTAAACAATTCGTCATTGAAGATATCGTTTGTAAGCAATTGTTTGCCAACATCTAACGGGTTTTCTTCTGTCAGACAATCTACTTCATCCACAATTACAAACTCCAGCCCACATTTCTGCAGGCCATAAATAACACTTCTCATTTCAGGCTTGTCGCCCTGCTCCAATATTACTCTCATTTCAAATTCTATTTGAGAGTTGTTCCATAATTCTTCAATTTTTTAATTTTTTAATTTTTTAATTTTTCCGAAAGTGCTGGCCAGCTGTTTTCCGACTGTGAAATTAGGCATAAAAAAAATGGCGAACTGGCTAATTCGTCAGCTCGTCATTATTTCTTCAAAATTTCGTCAGAACAAGTTCTATTTCTTCATTCTTTCGTCAATAAGTCCGCCAAAACAAGAGTCCAATACTTCTCACACAAATCTTCCCAGGGATTGTTGGTCATTTCGTAATATGGCAGGACTCTATCTTTATTATCCACCTTGCGTGACAGGTTACTAAACGGTGTTGAGCCTATCTTCAAATCCCCTGGCCAGTCGTCGGGTGTGATTGTACCGGCATAATCCGTAAAATACTCCTTACTTAACGTACTGTCCAACCTGTCTTTCACCACAAAGTAGATACCAATCCAGCACGACTTGTTTTTAAACAACCGTTCATTCTCAAGTCTTAATGCTACGAGTGCTGTGCGCAATACTTTTTTCTTGTTCTCTTTAGTCAGTTTCTTATAGATGGCCCGTGCCCTTACCTCAGGAGGTTCCACTATGCTAAAGTCTGGAGCGTATTTCCCTGAAGACGTAGCAGGTTTTGCGGTGGGTAATGGTGCGAAATTATACATCTTTCTGATTTCATCCACTTCATTACTTATATCCTGTCTCTTGTGTATAACAGCATGATAGGCTAAGGCAAACAAGTAGTGTTCGGCAATCACAGGGTTGCCGGTATTTCTTGCCATCTTTAACAGTGCGTCTTTGAGTATATGAACTCCGTCGATAAAGACGAACTCGCTATTCTCCTCTGTCATTGCCATTAGCTTACTCGTTCACGGGTGCAACATCTTCTGCCGCCATCCATATTCCTGTATCTTCCGGCATTTCGTATTCAAATTCATCAATGGGGTAACGCAAGCCCTTCTCTTCTCTTTTCAGCATATCGGTCAGCTCTTGCATAAACATGTCCTGTGTCCAGAACTTCACTTTATATTCCTCTATGTCGAAATGCTCCATGAAAGAAATGTAGGATCGCACCTGCAGCATCATGTTTATAAACATGTTCATAGTATCTGCATACTCCACTATAATGCCCATGCCGCCTCTCGTATGGCAATAAGTCTTACCGTTCAGCTGTATCATACCGGCCACTTCCACATGCAGTACACGCTCGCCGCTACTCTTAGTTTTTGGAGGTACCACATTGATGCCCCAATCATGCAAAAGGCCGTAATTGTTCATGATGTGCATCTCGGCGTTCACCTCGTAGTTTTCCATTTCGCACAGCCTGATTTTCTTGCACAACTCCATATAGTCCTCCCACGACACCTCCTCGTTGACGCGAGTAACCACGTTTAGCTCATACAGCTCCACATCGTCCCAAACCACTCCTTCAAATGGTCTGGGCTTCGACAACGACATGTGCTTCTTCAGTTCTAACGGCGTTTCTTTGTTTACATACGTCACAACAGGATGGCTGTGTGTCTCAATGCCATAGCCTTCATCCTTTTTATGTCGTTTCTCTTTAGTTACTATCAGTGTGCCAATCTGAATCCCTAGCCTACCATTATATTCTATTATCTGGTAAGGCTTGTCTAATGGTGCGTAACTTGTCTGAATCATATTTAGTTATTGATTTATTAGATTAACTCCCACGTAAAGAACAGAAGCTATGGACACCAGCAGAAAATTACTCGGCTCAGGATTACCACACCCCTACGGTAAAACCACCAATGCCCACGCTTCTGCAAACGTGAGCTCGGCAGCTATCGACTTTACCGTATTCGTTCGTTTTGTGGTAATTTGAGCCGAAACGAAGCTTTCAAGCTGTGTTCTTATATGTCTCGCTAATCTGGGTGCAAAGATAGTGCAAATCGAGCGAAATACAAAGAAAAATCGTTTTTTTCTTTATTCTTTCGAGCGCAAGATTGCATCGCCACACTCTTTACCTTTAGGTAAGAGAATCTTCACCATGGGTGAAAAGATAATTAAATCCTTTCACACCCAGAGAATAACATTATTTTCTTTTACGGAGCCATTGTCATACTCCAAATTCTTAGTTCCTTCATTTTTTCTTTCGTTTTTATTTGTTCATATCTTTTTTTCTTATTACCTTTGCAATTCATTCATATTGCTATTCTCTCGTGAGAGAGAGTCAAATGTTAGTAATAATTGATTTGACAAAAGGATTGAGGGCGCAGTGGCGCCCTTTATTTTTACACAATAGGGACGGTTTGTATAATTCAGTCTAACTATTCATTTCTCCAAACTAATGGTTCATCAACATGGAATGAAAATACAGGTCTTCCACCTTTATATATTGGAATGTCTATTTTTATGTCTTTAGCCTGTTTACACTTCTTTATGAAATCAGATGAACGACGCAAGAATACAACAGTTGAACTTCCATCATCAGCCTCATTAAAGTAATATTTTTGAGGCGAACCATTGTCGAATCTGGCTGTAATATAGTCTGTGTTATAATAACTCCTTCCGTTAATTTGGCCTTTGGTAATTTTTATTAATACATCATAACCATACTTTTTCATATATCTAACAGTGATTCTTGCGTATGTATATCCGTCGTAGGGGAAATCCTGAGTGATATAATCATCACTTTGGATAGATGCCCAAACGTTATTTGTGTCGCTCATAGGATCCTTCTCTATTGTAAAATCCCATGTCTTTGCAACGGGTTCGGAATTTAAATTACTATTATCTGCTTCAACTACCTCAACACTATCGTCAACGACATAATCCTCATCGGCAGGCGCAGATGTTTTTGAACTGCTGCATTTACCAACCATCAAGAATAAAAGCAGTATTACAATGACTGCAATTACAATGGGTAAAACATTGATATCTCCTTTGTCTGAATCTGAAGATGACTTCGGAGTATTTTCTTTCGTTTCTTCTTTATTATCTTCTACTAAAACGTCGTCGTCCTTTAAAGCATTTTGTTTTTCAGCAGCTTCTTTCTCTGCTTTTTCGGCCTTCCATTTAAGAAATTCCTCAAATTCTTTTTTCTCGTCTTCTGTCATATTGCTTTAGTTTAAGGGGTATTATTTATTTCGTTTTAGTTCTCCATAATCTTTGCCTTAGGAATGACAACCTTGCTGCCATTCATATAGGTAATGATGACTTTTGTCAATCTCATCTTCGAAGTATCGCCAGCAACGTAGTAGTGAGAATGATCCCAATTCCATGTGGCAGCTATCCATTCCTCCACAGGACCAGTACCCTTAAAGCTACCTGTCTTTCTGACATCACCAACGTCATTTAACGCAGCCCAGAATACCTCAATATATTTGATAGTCTTTGCATTCGTGTTGCGGTAGGTAAAACTAAAACTAATGTTCGAATATTCCGAATCCCAGCTCCACGAATCGAAGTAACCATTTGGTGCTACCTTTTTGAGATTCTTCATATAATCAAGAAAACTGCCAGCATTGAACACCTCAAGCTCACCTGGTTCTATACCATCGAATTTGTTGTTTAAACTATCTCTAAATGCTGAGTAATGGTAGCTATATGGCGCATAATTTCTAAAATCGTTCGAAATAGCAGCCTTGTGGATGTGGAAATAGCCAACACCCAAGTCGCCTATCAATTTATCCATCCAAACAATAGTGTCACGGTTTGCAGCCAAACAAATAATTTCATCGGAAATCGACACGCTCTTCTCGCAGAACTTGCAATAAAGAGTACCGTCTTTTACCGGCACATGACTGTATTTATGTTCACTTTTATATTCTTCAACTTCTTGTTGCCTAACTTGTTCGAGTGAGTCTTCTTTCACTTTCCTAATTGAATCTTCACGCGCCTTTCTTATGGAATCTTCCTTTTCTTTGGCCTTTTGCGCTTCAATCGCTTTTGCGATTATGGCATTCTCAACTTTGAAATGTTCTTCCAATTCCTTGTTCACAACAGATATAGCCTCGTTGATTTCTTTCTCTTTTAACAAAGGGGCTTTGCCTGATTTCTTATAGAAACTGGCATAAGGCTCTAACAAAAATATGACATAATTTCCATCCGCAGTCTTTACATACAACTTCCTGTTCTTCTTGTCGTAAGCATAATATTTTACTATCTCACTGACCGAAAGAGATGTCTGCTTATTGTTTTCGGACTTCGTATAATAGTTCGAAAAATCTTTTGAATACCGGACAATAGCAGTGATAGAATTAGAATTGCGCCAATCGAAAGTATAAGCCACTTGGCCTTTAGCTGCCATCGTGACAACTTGCACAATCATGATTAAAAGTAATTTCCTCATAGTTTATTTCGTTTTGAGTTATTATTTAGTTTTATACAACATATGATCATGGGGTCGGTTCTTTTGATCATTCTCAATTATTTCATTTTTAGGATTAATTCTGCCAATTTGTTTATCTCAATCGCTTTATCTACTCCTTCTTTCTCAAATGCCATAAAATACAGGAAGTTTTTTTGCGCGTCAAGATATTGGATTTTCTCACCAAGACGAATCTTTGCTGCGCTCTCAGAATTATCTAAATGGTCACCTTTCGTTTCCACAAAAAGTACCTTCCCATTATTTAACTTGATAATGAAGTCTGGATAATGGTTTACAAATCCACATATATTATAACCTTGTGGCCTGCTAGGATTCCTATGCCACCACCTCACAGAGTCTGCAATTTTATTTATAAATTCTATTTCAAAATCACTTGCTTTTCCTTCTTCAGTATAAAGACTATTAGTGATATGTGGACATTTCTGTGTCAACACCATATTTTCAGGTAAAACATATTCATAATCCATTATAATATCTCCTAAAATAATTTTTTCATTAAATTGTTTTTCCCTGTGTTCGAGTGCTAACACATCAAACTTTTTCCTGAAACTTTTTATAGTTTCAACTATATTCAAAGCCAGATTCTTTAAATGCTCTGTTGTCTCGTGTTCCAAAACAGCACTAACATAACTTTTTATCTCTGAATTATCAATATTATTATAATTATCTAATTCTTGCAGAATACGTCTTGTGAGCATATCTATCATTATTTTCCTATCGGTAGCACCTTCAATCCATTCATATAATGCATTTCTTAATGATTCTGGAGCTTTTGACAGAGTTGGTACCCATTCATCCTTTTTTCTTTCTTCAAGATCAATAAGTTGACTTTCTGTACTACCATAGTAGAACGTGATTTGTTTATCTTTGTTCCACAAAGAAAAATCATCCATTAAATCATCTTTCTCCAATAGCTTTAACTCATCTATGTCAAAAGCAAAGCTATGTTGCACCTTAATTTTAAAAACAGGGAGTTTTAAATTTTCAATATCTTTTTTATAAACAGGTTTAACAGGATATGTATTATTTTTCATTGCATTTCTAACTTCTTGTGGTTGCTGATTTTCAAAACTATTCGCTTCTTCTACTTTTTTGTTAAAATAATCATTACCATTTGATGCTGCATCCATCATTACTTTTAACTTCTGCTCTTTGTCAGCTTGTTTTTTCTTAATCGCTTTAGAATCTATTTCAGGCTCATCTTTTTCAACTACATTTTGAGTGTTCATATTCTGAGTGACTCCATATGGCTTTAAAAAATCTCCTTCGATTACTTGATTGTTTTCTTCGTCAATGAAGTCTTCTGACACCATTGAATCTCTTCCACTAAAACCACAGTTATTTAATGATTCGACTATCTTATTAACAGTATTCTTAAACTGAGAAGAACTAGTAAGGACATAGGCCATATTCAAAAATTTCGATTCGCTACTTGCCTTATTGTCTGTTGCATGAGGCTGACGGAGTATTCTTCCTAATATTTGCTCTACCGCAATGGAACTGTTTCTGTTTGCCAAAGATGCCAATACATAAGCAAAAGGACAATCCCACCCTTCTTTCAAGGCATCTACAGTAATAATATATCTAACAGGACAATCTTCACTCATTAAGTTGATGTTTTTCAACTCATTTACGTTAGCTGTCTTTATCTTGATACGTTCCTCTGGAATGCCAGTATCTATTAATTCCTCTTTTATTTTCTCAAAATTAATACTTTCATCATCCGTATTTGACTGCGCCTGAAATAGGACAATAGGACGAATGTATTCTCCACCAGCTTCTCTTTCTTTAATGGCTATTCGCTCTAAGTTCTCTTGTAAAGCCTTTGCACTAACAATTACATCATCAGTACTTTTATTGTTATATACCATGACAGGTAATTTCACCATATGTTCGTTTTTCAATTTGATAGCGTCAACGAAACTTATGATATTACTTGATTCTTTAGGCGTTGCAGTTAATTCATATATAAAGCAAGGATTAATGTGATTTAACAAATCAACCCTAAGCTTTGAACCATAGTTATGACTCTCGTCAATGATTACAACAGGATTTAATTTTGCAAGATAGACTATCAAAGAATTTGCATCAGCTTGAGGTATGTTAATCTCTTTACCAATATCTATTTTGTTAACGAATGGCAAATTTTCATTTTGTCGATAAACTCTTGGTAATTTATCTTTTCCAAGATTGTCTTTTCCACGAACCGCCTCGACAAATGAATCTACGCTTAATACAAATATTGTAAGTTGCTCAAGTAATTGAACAGGCTTAATACCATTCGCTAGCAATGCAGACTCTTTGTCAACGACCTTTACAGAATGATTAAATAAAGCATCAAGTTTCTGCCTATATTCATGAGTGGGGTTGTTTAGATTATCGAATGTCTGCTTTAGTATAGTATCACTTGGAACAAACCATACCACCACTTTTGTACAATCTTTGGGTAATCCATCAAAAATAGTCTTAATAGCATTACAAGCGATGAATGTTTTACCTCCAGCTGTTGGAACTTTAGCGGTTACACGAGGGACATTCTTTACGGCTTTGTTGTTATATGGATGGAAATATTTCTCGCCATCTTTCAAGTTTACATACTTTTCATTCCAATAATCACGAAAGGATTCGTCCAGCCGTTTGCCTGGCTCAAATACTTTTGATAAATATTGTTCAAGGTCATCCAAAACCTCTATTTGATAGTCTTTTAGTTCCATATATTAGAATTTTTTGATGTCACGAGGTATCTTCTTAAATATAATATGATTTTCTGTCATAAACTTCTTTGAAAGATGACAAACATCAGCATATATAATATATTGTTCTGCTCTTTCTGTAACAATTTTTAGTGTCTTTAGAGAAAGCTCTGTCTTTTTTTTAGGATGGTAGTAAAAATAATACCCTGTATGTTTATAAGTATCTAATAAATACTGAGACATGTCTTCTCTTTTACGAATAAGAGGCTGGTGGGTTTCAGTGTAATAAATAAATTCCCTTATTTTATCCTCTCCAACTTCTTCCTCGTTAAGATAGCCGTCATCCTTGAACATTGGCGCCCCCAGCTCATAAAAATCAAACTCTCCACCTAACCCTTCCATAAACCCATTATATTCTTTAGTTGCTATTACCTTTATACAATTGTCTTTTATTGAGGGTTTACTGATAATATCATATTCATCCTTAGAAGTATTTATCACATCATTCGCTTCTTTGATGTATTTTTCGCAATCGTTGAGATTACTAATGGTTAGTTTTTTCGTATAGATTTCATATTCCATTCTACCTTTGAAGGGGTAACCAGTCATGACTTTTTTTATTCTTTCTGCGATAATGTTTTCTGCGTATTCTCTAATTTCAGCTATTATGAATCTACGGTGTCCTCCATCCTCTTTATTCAATTCTAATACCGCATGAGGTGTAGTTCCACTTCCACCAAAGCAATCAAGAATTATTGCATTGTCGGGCATACTATGTCTAAGAAGATACTTGATAAGTTGGACAGGTTTTACAGTGTCAAAACCATGTTTGTTTCCAACAATTTTATTCAGAGTGTCTTTCCCGTTTTCCGCACTTCCACTTACATTTTTTTCTATAAAACAATAAAAGGGTGAAACCTTGTCATTCTCTTCGTAAGTATAGATTTTTCTCATCGGATTACCTGTCTCAAAGGTTATTCGATTTCTATCAAACAAATCTTTAATTGTATCGTAGCCAGCTTGCCATCTTTGATCTTGGGGTGGCCTATAACCGTTGACTTCAAAATTCATAGTTGAGCGGAAACTTTCCCCTCTATTTGATTTCAAGATGGTTTGTATTCTATAACTGCCTTCATGATCTTCATGTGGGTAGCTTCTGCCAGAACCTGAAATATAGTTATATTTGGGATCTTCCTGTTTTTTATAGCATAATATGTATTCTGCATCCTTTTGCGGTTTAAATTTTGCATCTCCTGTATTTGAGGGCTTCGAACGGCTTTTCCACACAAAAGTACCTACATTATTTTTAATGGTGAAAATTTCATCACAAATCAAATATAATCTATTTAATTCGATATCATTTATACTTATAAAAATCAAACCGTCATTTTTTAATAATTTATATAACAAGACAAGTCTGGGATACATCATACACAACCATTTATCGTGTCGACATAAATCTTCCCCTTCGGCACCTACTTCCTTTTTCAGCCATTTCTTAATTTCAGGGTCATCTACATTATCATTGTAAATCCACTTTTCTCCAGTATTATATGGAGGGTCGATATATATACAATCAATTTTCCCTTCATATTTGGGTAAAAGTGACTTAAGAGCAATGAGGTTATCACCATGAATAATCATATTGCCACTATTGGTTTCACTCTTGTCATTCAAATCGTGAGACCTAAAACCATATTTATGTTCCAACACATGAAATGGAACATGATGATGGTGATTGATTATTTTATCTTTACCAATCCAATTTAAAGTAGGCATATCTCAAAAATTATCTTCAATATACTTTTTCAACTCTTCGTAGTCCTTATACGAGAGATTCAATGCTCCGCGTGGGGCCATCTTCATACCATGACTCATTAAGTGAGCAAGGCTCAGACGTCCGCTATTGGTTTCACCAATCATTCTGAAATGGGCAAAACGATTGTGTTCCTTCCAGATGTTGATATCATTCTTATCTACAAAGAATTCTTCCTTGAAGTCCATTTCGGGTCGATAGGTCAGTTCAGAGTCGACTACTTCAATCTTATATCTGATAGCACTATCAGGACTGGAACTATAGATATAGCCTGTATCGCCTTTATGGAACTTGTAGTATTGCGACCAATAGACTTCACCATATTTCTTAAAGCATCCTTTCAAGTCGAAGAACTTCTGGTTGCAAGGTATCATCCAAACACGATTCTCACCCTCAGAGCAACGAGCCGCTTTGTGGCTTTTCTCTGTTTCATCGACAATCTCTTTCTTATAGACTTCATCGATTTCTGCATCATCAAGTAGCAGCGATACATCCTTGAATATTTCAAGTGCATCTTCCGGCTTGACGTTAAAGAACTCGCGATTATCACGAATGCGCAAGTTGGTGAAACGCTCAATATAGCGATGTACCAACTTCTCTGCCTCATTATATTTCGATGTCTTCAATGTAGCAAAGACCTCAAAAGGCAAAGGAACGGAAGTATTATCCAGCGTCTTCAATCGACCCTTCAAATCCGTTGTCTTGCCAATTTTCACCCAGTCTTCCCTGAAGCTTGGGTTCGTCAGTATATATACATATCCAGGTTCTTTGTTTGCCATATATCTTGTTTGTTTATTTGAAATAGATAGTGGTATCTCCCGCCCACGACGTATCTATGACGACGTTGCCGACTTGTACGAGGCCGTCGCTGTTGGTAGGGGGAATGTTAGTTTTGGTGCTATCAGCGTCGCCCTCGCCAAAGCCGAAGCCGATGGTGATGTCGTCGCCCCAGCCGCCTGACTTGACATAGAAATGGAGGGCGGCTTTATTGATGTTTTCTGCCGTTGGGGCGTAGTATTCGCTGTGAGTGGCGTAGTCGAAGTGCTTGGAGACGTAGTCGGTGAACTTGGTGCGGAACCGGCTGACGCTGTCGATAGAGGTGTTTTCGAGTCCGCAACTTTCGTCGTATAGAGCCTGCATAGGTTCAATAAGCTCTTTCTCGCAGCCCATGAAGCCGAGAGAAAGCAGGAGGAACGAAAGACACAAAAGAAGGGGAATCCGCCTTAGGCTACAGGAGGAAATAGGGGGGGGTAATTCCTTATAAATCAGCGAGTTACGTATATCGTGCAGTAT
>JAEEGG010005617.1_pt1 | contig 29639 bp, 24 predicted proteins | sample 9134161 | NCBI WGS metagenome assembly JAEEGG01 (sample SAMN16246543, study PRJNA631951) | gut metagenome | biome: gut microbiome; feature: rumen; material: CR-attached | host: Bos | place: Iran: Karaj | collected 2018-10
TATTTAGAAATATGGAGACAACAGCATGAAAAAACTCGTTTCTCTTCTCATCGCGGTGATCATGGTCGTTTCTCTGTTCGCTCTGGCGGTTCCCGCCACTGCGGCCGGGACCGATCCCTCTTTCGCGGCATCCGAGTCAAAGGTCATTGCATTCAAAGCCCTGAAAAATGGCCAGCCTGGCAACGGCATTAATCCTGGAGCTATGTATGATAAGGATTACGCCGGGGACAACCTTAATCCGCTTAACGATGGTGCGGATTATGGAACCAACACCAAAAAAGCAGAAAAACTTAAGGCTTACACTAATTCTCAGGCGGGAACCTTTTATACGATGTTCAGTGAGAACACTGGAGATCTCCGCTACTCCAACATTTTCCAGGTCTCTCTTGGAAGCGGAACCGATCCAGAACTGACAAAGATTTCCACTATTGTTCTCGCAGTTCCTGGAGCTGCATCTGTTGTAGCCGCAAACGGACTTCCTACAAATCTTGCCGTTTATTATGGCAACGAGGAGTGGCAGGCAGTCACTGCAACCTCCACCAATTATGCTGATGCAGTTGCTGCAAACAAGGCGAATTACAAGGAACTCTGCACTATGGCAGATCTTACCGGAACCGATACCGAGCCTAGCAAGTTTGTCGAGTCTGCCGACGGTTCATTCAGATATATTGAATACACTCTCGATACGCCCATTGAGGCTAAATATCTGGTGGTCGGTCTTAAGTCGCAAAACTGGGTCTACTACACCGAGTTCGCCGCCTTCTCTCCCGCTGAGACTGCCACCGAGCCCGAGACCACCGCCGCCTCCGGAGCCGGCGGACAGGGCCAGAGCGGAACCACCAACCCCACCACCGGTGACAACACCGTCATCGTTCTGGCCGTCGTTGCGGTCGTCGCCATTGCCGGCGCGGCTGTCGTCGTCAGAAGAAAAGAACACAACTGAAAAACGTGATTCCGTGCCGCGGCTGAAAGGCCGGAGCGGCCGGTAAGAGCCGGGGCTGTGAAAAACACTCGTTTTTTGCAGCCCCTTACCTTACCGCGGCGGGGAAAACGTTCATAAGAGAGGGCAACACATGTCACCCAGAACCCCCATTTTCAGGACACTTCTGTTTGCCGCGGTGCTTCTGTCAATTCTGCTCGTCATGTCGTGCACCGGAACCGGAGACACGACGACCGCGGAGGGGAACGGAACGACCGCGGAGCCGCCGGCAACGACGGAGGAGGTCACCACGGAAAATCCCGACGAAATAAAGAGACCGGGCTACGAGATCATCCACAAGACCCTCTACAGGAGCTGTCTTGACTGGGGCCATGCCTACGGGGTGCTTCCCAACGGCAAGATCTCGCTCTGGAACACGAACGCCTGCGTCAAGCTCGAGGCGAACCTTGTCAGCGTCTACCAGTATTACAGAAATCCCGACGGAAGCTCGTCCGCCTGCGCGGTGCTGTTCTCGAACAAGGACGGCCCGTTCGGCAACACGTCCTCAAAGACGATCGCGGACGGCCTCAACACCCTCAAATACTCCCATGAAAAAGGCGTCGGCGTAATAGCTGCCCTTCCCAACGTGGTCATGAACAGGGCCGACTACACGAGGTACGGCTACAAGTGGGAGGACTACGCGATGCAGAACCTGCGCGGCCTCTACTCCGTCAGCAACGACGGAAAGTACGCCTACGCCTGCATCAACAACCCGGGCTATCAGAAGCTCATAAGGGACTACACCGTCCTCGCGTGCAGGCAGGGCTTCGACGGAATGTTCTTCGACGGCGGCTCGTACAGCTACGGACTCATGTACAACTGCTGCTGCCAGTACTGCCAGGCGAGCTGGAAGGAATACTCCCTGAAGTACCTCGGCAAGGAGACCGAGATCCCCACGACGGCGCCGACGCACAACACCAAGGCCTCCAGAGTGTTCTGGAAGATGCGCATGGACATATACATCGGCTTCGTGATGGACCTCTGGGAGGAGTGCAAAGCCATCAATCCTGACTACGGAATGTGGCCCAACCTCGGCATCAACGGCCTGGCCGAGCCCTATTACACCCTGCACGGGCTCAGGACCTCCATCACCGAGTACGGCGCCAACACCCTGGTAAACCCCGGCTACAACTCGACGCTTTACATGTTCCGGCAGTACGAGGCCGAGAACCCGGCCGGCATGCTTATATCGCAGTTCAACGACATAACGGCGCAGGCCAGTCCCTACTACAAGTGGAAGACCGCCTTCGTCGAGGCCATCGCCGGCAACGGCGGTCTGATGATGCCCACCAGCGCGACCGGGACCAGCACGCTCTATCCCGAGATCAGCCGCGCCAACGAGATCATCGACGCCCACACCGAGGCCTTCACCGACAGCGCCTCCGCGGCCTCCGTCGCGATAGTCTACTCATGGCAGGAGCTCAACTACTGCCACATGCTGTCGACCGGCACCATGTCGTTCGGAAAGAACCTTCCTAGGAAGGCGGCCGCGGCGTTCTGCCAAAACGGCATCCCGTACGACTATATCATGCCCGAGAACACCGACAAGCTGTACCAGCTGCTGAGGTACGACACGATCGTCTTCGCCGAGTTCGGGCTGATCAGCGACGAATTCGCGGAAATGACGCGCAAATACGTCGAGAAGGGCGGCCAGCTGCTCATACTCGGTAAATCCTTCGCCCAGAACCGCATAGTCGAGGAGGGCGTCGACTATGAGAAGAGGACCGGCGAGCTGCTCGAGCAGTGGACGGGCAAGAGCATCGGCGAGGTAAAGGCCGGCGAGGTGCTCACCCTCGGCGAGGGCAGGATAGTCTGCGTCCCCAACTGGTTCGACGGCACGGCCGAGGACAAGGTCGTCTATTCCGACGCGCTTCTGGCGGCCTTCGAGACGCTCGGCCTCTACGACCGGGTGCGTGTCGAGGAGGACGTCGCCGGGTACATCGAGACGACTATAAGAAGCAACGCCGACAGCACCAGATGGTGGCTGCACCTCGTGAACTACAACTGCGAGGACAAATGGGAGAAGAAGACCGTAAAGATCACCCTGACGCTTCAGGAGAACGAGACCGTGACCGACGTCAAAGGCTTCGCCATACATCTTACGGACGACGAGCTCGGCCTCAAATGGACCCAGGAAGGCAACAAACTCGTCATAGAGGCGGTCAACAACCTCTGGACCATGTTCGATATCGTAAAAACCGTCAAATGACAGCCAACAAAGCCAAATCAAGAGGTAACTGACAGATGAAAAAAACCGGAAACTTTTCGCCAAGACGGCTTCTTGCCCTGATGCTGGCCCTGCTGACCGTCCTTGCGGTCCCCGCGCTGGTCTCCTGCGCCGGCAGCGGCAGCGGCGACGGCACCACGGCCGGTCCCGCCGCCGGGTCCGACACCGCCCCCGGCCCGGACGAAAGCACGGCCTATCAGTTCAAGCAAAAGGATTACGGCGGCGAGTCGTTCACCGTCTGGCAGCGCGACCACGACGCCACGTCCTACAAGGCCGAGTATATCATCAACTATGAAGAAGGCACCGACATCATGTCCCAGGCCGTCACCCGCCGCAACTCGATGGTAGAGAACTACTACAACATCAAGTTCGCGCTCCGCGAGGGCCTCACGGTCTCCAAGCTCCAGACAGAGCTCTTGGGCGGCGATCTCGACGCCGATCTGGTATACGGCCAGCGCAACAGCCTCGCGACCATTATCACGGCCGGCCATCTCCAGGCCTTCAACGACCTCGAGATCGACTACTCCAACCCCTGGTGGCACGAGAAGACCTTCGAGGACCTGAGGTTCGGAGGCAAGAACTATCTGGCTCAGAACGACATCTCCATCTACCGCTTCTGCGGCGCCCGTTTCTTCTACTGGAACAAGCGCCTTCAGACCGAACGCGGCCTCGACAATCCCTACCAGCTCATGAAAGAGAACAAGTGGGATTTCGAGCACTTCCTCACCATGGTCAAGGGCGTGTCCACGGACAACGGCTTCACCGCGCTCGGCGAGTACGGCCTGCTGCTTGAAGTCGGCGCCGCCAACGGCGTGTTCGCCCACCTTGCGGCCGGCTTCGGCATCCCGCTTACCAAGTACAACGCGGACGGCGAGCTCGAGGTCGCCCTTCTCGACAACATGGAGAAGATCGACACCTGCTTCAACAAGATGAAGACGGCGTTCTCCGACATGTACAGCGTGCTCGACTTCTCGATGGCCCAGATGCTCGACACCAAGCAGGAAGGCGCCGGCACCGCCCACGTCTTCAACTGGGGCAGAAAGCTGTTCGCCAACGGCCACTTCCTCTTCACCCAGACCAACATCGTGTGCTCCGTGCAGTTCATCGAGATGGTCGACGAGTACGGCGTCGCCCCCAACCCGAAGTACAACTCCGATCAGGAGGAGTACATCCATAAGGACGACGGCAACTCCCTGATCTTCGCCATCCCCAACAGCCCGAACATCGACCGCTCCAGGCTGGCCAACGTAATGGATTACTGGGCATACGTGTCCACCGACACGGTCATGACCGACTATTACGAGATCACCATCAAGACCAAGAGGGCGTACGAGCCCGAAGCCGGACAGGTCATCGACATCGTCAAGGAGACCACCCGCTCCGAGATAGCCGAGGTCCTCAGCCTTGGAGTTGCCCCCGTCCTCAACGACGCGTACGGAAAGGGCTCCATCAGCTCCGCCTGGGACGCCAAGAAGTCCGAGATCAACGAAAAGATCAAGGAATTCAACGCCTGGGAGCCCGACTGACAAGCCGACCAGAGAACCCCCGGCCCGCGGGCCGGGGGTATCTTGTTTCTTGGCGCCGGACCCGTCCGGCGCGGGCTTCCCGGTCCGGGAAGGGCCCGGAAGCGCCCGGATGCGCATGTTTTTTACCCCGGGAGCGTTTTTTTCGCCCGGGGGTATTGACTTTAGCGCTTTAATGTGATAAAGTATTGCCTGAATCTTTCCGAAAGAGTAAGGAACAATGGAAATCAGCAAATGTGTATGGAGAAAAAGCGAACGGACCGTATTCGCCCTCCGGGAGCTCTACGCCTCTCACGGCTTCGGCTACTACCGGATGAGCAAATTCGAGGAATACGATCTTTATGCCCGGAACAAGGAGTTCCTCGTCTCTGACAACGTCATAACGTTCACCGACACCGGCGGCAGGCTTATGGCTCTGAAGCCGGACGTCACGCTGTCGATAATCAAGAACAGCCCCGACGAGCCGGACCGCACGGCGAGGGTCTGCTACAACGAGAACGTCTACAGGGTCGACGAGGGGTCAGGCTCCTTCAGGGAGTCCATGCAGTGCGGGCTCGAGTGCTTCGGCCGGGTTACCGCGGCGGACGCCGCCGAGGTCATCCTGCTGGCGGCGGAGAGTCTGTCCGGGCTGTCCGACCGCTGGGAGCTCAGCATATCCGACCTTGGCCTGCTCGAGGGCGTCCTGGCCGGATCCGGCGTGCCGGCCGATTACGGAGCCCGTATGCTCAAGGCCGCGGGGGAGAACAACATCCACGAGCTGGAATCGCTCGGCGCCGAGTGCGGCTGTCCGGGCGCCGCCGAGGGCCTCGCGGAGCTGCTGGCCTGCTCGGGGCCCTTCAGGGAGAGCGCAGCGAGGCTGACCGGACGGAGCGCCGAACTCGACCGCGTGGCCGGCGCCGTCGGAGCAAGTCCGCTTGCGGACCGCATCCGCCTCGACTTCACCGTGACCGCGGACATAAACTACTATAACGGCCTGATATTCAAAGGCTTTATCGACGGGGTGCCCGGCGAGGTCCTCTCCGGAGGCATGTACAGCAGCCTTATGCGCAAGCTAAGGCGCAGATCGGACGCCATAGGCTTTGCCGTGTACACGGACAAGCTCGACCGCGAGAGCGATACCCGTGAGGGCCGCGGCACAGACGGCTTTGTCAACGTCGCCCTTCCCAAGGGGCGTCTCGGCGACCAGGTCTACGCCCTCTTTGCAGAGGCCGGCTTCGACTGCCCGTCGATCCTGGAGAACAACCGCAGGCTCGTGTTCGAGAACGAGGAGAAAAAGCTGCGTTTCTTCTGGGTCAAGCCGTCCGACGTCGCCATATACGTCGAGCGCGGAGCCGCGGACATAGGCGTCGCCGGCAAGGACATCCTGCTCGAATACGCGCCGGACGTGTATGAGCTGCTCGACCTCGGCGCTGGCAGATGCTTTATGGCCGTCGCCGCCCCGCGCGGGTACAGGGACGACAAGAGCGGCACGCTGAGGGTCGCCACCAAGTTTTCGAACATCGCACGGAACCACTTCGGCTCCGTAGGCAGGGACATAGACATCATTCATCTGAACGGCTCGATCGAGCTCGCGCCGCTGCTCGGGCTGTCCGACGTCATCGTGGACATAGTCGAGACCGGCACCACGCTGCGGGAGAACGATCTTGAAGTTACGGAGAAGATCGTGCCGATCAGCGCAAGACTGATAGCCAACAAGGCGGCCTTCAAGTTCAAGAGGGAGGCCGTCGAGAAGATCGCCGCCGGCCTCCGGGCCGCGGTCGGGAACGGAGAGCGCAAATGATAAGGATTATGAAGCGCGGCGAGACCGCCGACTCCGAGATCTTTGCCCGAGGCGGCGCCCCGGCGGCCGAGGTCGAGGCCGCGGTCAGGGCCATCATCGCCGACGTAAGGGAAAACGGCGACGAGGCGCTGATAAGATACGGAAAACGCTTCGACCGGGCCGAGCTGACGTCGCTCGAGGTCACCGCGGAAGAGAAGAACGCGGCAAAGGAACAGGTCGGACCGGAGTTCCTGGGGCTGCTGTCCCGGGCCGCTGACAGGATAAGGGACTTCCACGCTCAGCAGAAGCGCACGGGCTTTACGGTCGACAGGGGCGACGGCATCATAGTCGGTCAGAGGATCATACCCGTCGACCGCGCCGGCATGTACGTCCCGGGCGGGACGGCCGCCTATCCCTCCACCGTTCTGATGGATATAATCCCGGCCAGACTGGCGGGAGTTCCTGAAGTTGTGATGACCACGCCTCCGAGGCCCGACGGGAGCGTTAATCCGGTGATCCTGGCCGCGGCGGCCGTCGCCGGCGTCGACCGGATCTTCAAAGCCGGCGGCGCGCAGGCCATAGCCGCGCTGGCTTACGGGACCGAGACCGTGCCGAAGGTGGACAAGATCGTCGGCCCCGGCAACGCCTACGTCGCAGAGGCGAAAAAACAGGTCTACGGAACGGTGTCGATAGACATGGTCGCCGGCCCGTCCGAGATCATGATCATTGCCGACGGGCGGACGGATCCGGCCTTTGCGGCAGCGGATCTGCTCTCGCAGGCCGAGCACGACCGCAACGCCTGTGCGGTCCTGGTCACCGATTCGTACGGTCTGGCCGTCGCCGTGAGGGACGAGATCGAGCGCCGGCTGCCAAAGCTCGAGAGGTGCGACATCGCCCGCGCCTCGATCGAGGCAAACGGCAAGATCATAGTCTGCGGCAGCCTCGACGAGGCGGTCGACACGGCAAACAGGATAGCTCCGGAGCATCTGGAGCTGTGCGTCGAGCGGCCATTCGAGCTTATGGAGCGAGTCAGACACGCCGGGTCGGTCTTCCTCGGCAGGAGCTGTCCCGAGGCGCTCGGCGATTATTACGCCGGCCCCAACCACACGCTACCGACCATGGGGACCGCGCACTTCTTCAGTCCGCTCGGCGTGGACGATTTCGTGAAGCGCACCCAGTTCACATACTATACGCCGGATGCCCTGCTCCGCGCGGCGGACGACGTCTCGGCCTTTGCCAGGTCGGAGGGACTGACCGGCCACGCCGAGAGTGTCGAGATCAGGGCGGAACGGTACCGCAGGGAGGCGGATAAGTCTTTATGAGCGGATTTTTCAGTGAGAGATACAGGGATCTGCGGCCCTACGTGCCGGGCGAGCAGCCCCTGGACCGCAGCTATATTAAACTCAACACGAACGAGTCGCCGTTCCCGCCGTCCCCGCTCGCCCAGATGATGGCCCGCAGGGAGGCAGGCGATCTTCAGCTGTACTCGGATCCGGACTGCCGGGCGCTCTGCGCAGTCGCGGCCGAAAAGCTCGGCTGCGGGAAGGACGGGATAATCTTTACGAACGGCTCGGACGAGATCCTTTTCTTCGCGTTCGCCGCGTTCTGCGGCCCGGACCGCCCCGCCGTGTTTCCTGATATCACATACGGCTTCTATCCGGTCTTCGCCCAGCTCAGCCGCGTCCCTTACAGGACGGTCCCTCTGAACGGGGATCTGTCGGTCCCGGTCGACAGCCTCTGCGGCTGCGGAGGAACGGTCTTCCTTGCGAACCCCAACGCGCCGACAGGCATCGCTCTGCCTCTGCGGGACGTCGAGAGGATCGTCGCCTCCAACCCCGGCACAGTCGTGGTCGTCGACGAGGCGTATGTCGACTTCGGGGCGGAGAGCGCCGCCGGCCTCATCGAACGCTATCCGAATCTGCTGGTCACGCAGACTTTTTCGAAATCCCGCTCGCTTGCGGGCGGAAGGCTCGGCTTCGGCCTGGCCTGCCCGGAGCTCATCGCCGATCTGCAGGCGGTGCGCTTCTCTATGAACCCGTACAACGTGAACCGCATGACCATGGCAGCCGGCATCGGAGCCCTGTGCGACGAGGCTTACTTCAGGGAGTGCACGGAGAAGATCGTCGCCGTCAGGCGCTCTTCGGCCGAAAGGCTCCGCGCTCTCGGCTTCGAGCTCACCGATTCGTCGGCGAACTTCCTGTTCGTCCGGCACCCGTCCGTCGGCGGGGAGGAGCTCTGCCTGAGGCTCCGCGAGGCGGGGATCCTTGTGCGGCACTTCGACGTTCCGCGCATAAAGGACTGGAACCGCATAACCGTCGGCAGCGGGGAGCAGATGGATGCCCTTATCGCGGCCCTGGAGGTGATCCTGTCATGAGAAGCGCCGAGATAGTACGCAAGACCGCCGAGACCGACATCCGGCTGTTCCTGGAGCTCGACGGCGGCGGTAAGAGCCGCGTCGACTCGGGCTGCGGCTTCATGGACCACATGCTCACGCTGTTTGCCTCGCACGGCCGCTTCGATCTGGAGCTAACATGCAGGGGCGACACCTTCGTCGACTACCACCACACGGTCGAGGACATAGGCATCTGCCTCGGCGAGGCCTTTGCCCGCGCGCTCGGCGACAAAAAGGGCATCCGCCGCTACGGCGACACGGTCCTGCCGATGGACGAGGCGCTGATCCTCACCGCCGCGGATTTTTCCGGCAGGGCCTTCCTCGGATACTCGCTGGACATCCCGACCGAGAAGGTCGGCGATTTCGACACCGAACTCGTCGAGGAGTTCTGGCTCGGCTTCGTGCGGCGGGCCGAATGCGCGCTGCACATCCGCAGGCTGGCGGGCAGGAACTCGCACCACATAATAGAGGGTGCCTTCAAATCCGCCGCCCGAAGCCTCTCCGAGGCGGTCGGCATCGACAGCCGCTTCGAGGGCGAGATCCCCTCGACAAAGGGAGTGCTCTGATGACGGCCATAGTCGATTACGGAGTCGGGAATCTGTTCTCGCTGAAGTGCTCGTTTGCCGCCATCGACGAGCGCGCCGAGGTCACCTCCGATCCGGACGCGCTTCGAGCGGCGGACAGGATAGTGCTTCCGGGCGTCGGCGCCTTCGGAGACGCGTCGGAGAAGCTCCGCTCCACCGGCCTCGGAGAGAGCGTTATCGAGGCTGCCGCGGCGGGGAAGCCGCTGCTGGGGATCTGCCTCGGCATGCAGCTGCTGTTCGACCGCAGCTTCGAATACGGGGAGTATCCGGGCCTCGGGCTGCTCGAGGGGGTCATAAGGCCGATATCCGACGTCATTCCCGCCGGGCTCAAGATCCCGCACATGGGCTGGAACCGGCTCGAGTTCATCGGTCCTCCGCACGCTCTGTTCTCGCGCCTCGGGGCGGAGAACTGGGTGTATTTCGTCCACTCGTATTACGCCTCGGCGCCGGACGGCACCGGGCTGCCTGCGTCGGCGGCAGCGTTCGCCGATTACGGAGCCCCGCTGACGGCCGTGGCCGCAGAAGCCAACGTAATGGGGTGTCAGTTCCACCCGGAGAAGAGCGGCGGGACGGGCCTTGCCATACTCAAGGCCTTCTGCGAGATGTAAAGGTGTTTCAGATGATTATTTTTCCGGCTATAGATCTGTACGGCGGAAAGGCCGTGCGTCTTCTGAGGGGCGATTACGCCAAAGTGACCGTGTACAGTGACGACCCGGTCGCCGCGGCCGCCGGCTTCCGCGATCTCGGGGCGACCCACCTGCATCTGGTCGACCTGGAGGGCGCCAGGACCGGCGAGACCCCCGCCTTCGGCCTCGTCCGCAGTATAAAGGCCTCCACGGGCATGTTCTGCGAGGTCGGCGGCGGGATCAGGACCATGGAGGCAATAGGCAGATACGCGGACGCGGGCATCGACAGGATCATCCTCGGCACATCGGCAGCGACGGTGCCCGGCTTTGCCGCACAGGCGGTGCAGAAGTACGGCTCAAAGATAGCCGTCGGCGTCGATGTGCGTGACGGCAGGGTGGCGGTCGACGGCTGGACCAGGGACTCCGGCACGGACGCCTTCGAATTCTGCCGCAGCATGTGCGAGGCGGGCGTCGGGACGCTCATCTGCACGGACATCTCGCGCGACGGGGCCATGAGAGGGACCAACAGGGAGCTCTACCGCGACCTGTCGGACCGGTTCAGCATAGACATAGTGGCCTCGGGCGGCGTCTCGTCCATGGAAGACGTCACGGCGCTGCGGGACCTCGGACTGTACGGCGCCATAATAGGCAGGGCCTGCTACACCGGAGACATCGATCTGCGCCTTGCCCTGGAGGCCGCGTCATGCTGACAAAAAGAATAATACCCTGCCTCGACGTGCGGGACGGCAGGGTGGTGAAGGGAACCAATTTCAAGGGCCTGCGGGACGTGAACTCGCCGGTCGAGCTTGCCCGCTATTACAGCTCCTGCGGTGCCGACGAGCTGGTCTTCTACGACATAACCGCATCGGCCGAGGGGAGGAAGCTGTTCACGGACGTTCTCAGGGAGACCGCCTCGAACGTCTTCATACCTCTGACGGTCGGCGGCGGCATCAACACCGTCGACGACTTTGCCCGGGTGCTGGGCTGCGGCGCCGACAAGGTCAGCGTCAACTCGGGAGCCATAAGGAATCCCTCCCTGATAGGCGAGGCTGCCCGCCTGTACGGCGACCAGTGCGTCGTGCTGTCGGCCGACGTCAAGCGCGTCGACGGCGGCTTCCGCGTCTTTGCGAGGGGCGGGCGCGACGATACCGGCCTTGAGGCGGTCGAGTGGATCCGCAGGTGCGTCGACAGCGGCGCGGGCGAGGTGGTCCTCAACTCCATCGACACCGACGGGGTGAAGAACGGCTTCGACCTTGAGATGCTGGACGCCGTATGCTCCGCGGTGAACGTCCCGGTAATCGCCTCCGGAGGCGCGGGGAACATAGGACACTTCATAGAGCTGTTCCGCGAGGTGCCCCGGGTGGACGCGGGCCTGGCGGCGTCGGTATTTCACTTCGGCGAGGTCGGGATCCCCGAACTCAAGGCAGAGATGCTGCGCAACGGCATCCCGGCAAGGCCCGCGGGTCCCGCCGCGGCGAACTTGTAAAGCAAATGAAAGCAAAGGATAAGGACGGAAAAATGGTCGACATAAGCGAGCTGAAATTCGACGAGAAAGGTCTCATACCGGCCGTCGTCGCGGACGCCGCGACCGGCAGGGTGCTCACGCTTGCCTACATGAACGAGGAGAGCCTGCGCATATCGCTCGACAGGAAACTCACCTGCTTCTACAGCCGCTCCCGCGGCGAGCTCTGGCTCAAGGGCGAGACGAGCGGCAACTATCAGCACATCGTGTCCGTAACGGCCGACTGCGACCGCGACGCGCTGCTCGTCAGGGTCGTGCCCGACGGGCCGGCCTGCCACCTCGGGACCTTCTCGTGCTTCGAGTACCCGGTCTTCCCCGAGACGGCCCCGGAATCCGGGAAGGAGGAGTTCTCCTACGAGGGGCTCATGGAGCTCATTGCCGGCCGCAAGACCGACAAAAAGGAGGGCTCTTACACCTCCTACCTCTTCGAGAAGGGACTGGACAAGATCCTGAAAAAGATAGGCGAGGAGAGCACCGAGGTCATAATCGCCGCGAAGGACCGCGACAAAAAGGAGACCGTTTACGAGATCGCCGACCTGGCCTACCACGTGATGGTCCTTATGACCGAGGCGGGCATCACGCTCGGCGACATACGCGACGAGCTGGCCTCGCGCCACGTTATCGACAAAAAGGTAAAGCAGGAAAAGATGACGTCATGAGGTATTTCGATCTGCACGTGCACACGGTCTTCTCGGACGGAAAGAACACGCCCGAGGAGATGGTGAACGCCGCCATAGACAGGGGTATGGACGCGATCGGCTTCTCGGACCACTCCTACACCTCGTTCGACGGCACCTACTGCATAAAAAAAGAGGCGATCCCGGCGTACATCGCCGAGATCGGGCGCCTAAGGGAGAAATACGCGGACAGGATCCGCGTGCTCTGCGGCATCGAGCAGGACTATTATTCGGACTATCCGCCCGACGAGTTCGACTACCGCATAGGCTCGCTCCACTATGTCAAGGCGGGGGACGCCATGCTGTCCGTCGACCATTCCGAGGAGGGGATGATCGACCACGTGAGCCGGTATTTCGGCGGCAGTTACATAGATTTTGCCGTGAGCTATTTCGGGACCGTGGCCGGCGTGGCCGAGGTCACCGGCGCCGACATTATTGGGCATTTCGACCTCGTATCGAAATTCAACGAGGGCGGCAGGCTCTTCGACGAGGGCGATCCCCGCTACAGGGAGGCCTGGAAGGCGGCCGTCGACCGCATCATGCGCACCTGCCGGGTGTTCGAGATCAACACAGGTGCCATGAAGCGCTGCGGGCGATCGACGCCTTATCCTTCTCCCGAGATCCGCGAATACATCCGCGAAAAGGGCGGCCGGTTCATACTGTCGAGCGACGCTCACTCGACGGATTCCCTGGGCTTCGCCTTCGAAAGAGTCAGGGACCGCACCGTCGCCCGCCGCTTCGAGTTTCGCCGCTGACCTGCGTCAGAGGGCGGCGCCACGCTCGCGCAGATAGAGCGCGAGGGCCGTCCCCATGAAACTGTGCATATATTCACCCGTCCCCAGAGAGGCAAGAACCCTGCCCCTGGGGACTCTTATATAAGATATGACCTCATCCGGGTCCGGATGCTGCTGCCTGGTGTCGGTCAGTCCGCCGGCCAGAACGAAGCTCACCCTGTTGGAGAACAGGGCCGGATTCGGATTGAGCGTGCCGAGCAGCCGCAGTGAGCCTGCCCTGAAGCCGGTCTCCTCCTCGAGCTCCCTGGCCGCGGTGGCCTCGGGCGTCTCGCCGGGCTCGGCGCAGCCGCCGGGGAATTCGGCCGTTATGCCGGAATAGCCGTGCCGCCACTGGCGGACGAGGAGAAAATCGCCGTCCAGTTCGGGGATGACGACCACCCAGTCGGGGGCGTCCAGCACGGCGTATTTTCCGCGGATGCCCGTGGCGGAGACCTCGTCGGCGCACTTCACGCGGAACACCGGGGTGTCGAGCAGGCCCTCTCTGGACAGGGTCTTCCATTCGAGTTTCTTTTTCATTGCGGTCCTTTCCCGGGCCGCGGCGCGAGCCTTGGCGCGCCGGGTCCGATACAACGGAATTATAGCATTTTTCGGGCAAAAAGTAAACCCCGGGGCGCCAAACAGGGAAAGAAGTATTGCGCAGGGGCGCGCGTGTGTGTTATAATAAAATGAACCGCCGCGCCGTCCGGCGCGCAACATAATAATCTACAAGGAGAGTCGAAAATGAAGTATCAGATTCAGGGCGAGCCGATGCCCGTCGTCGTCTGCACTCTCGAAGCGGGCGAGAGCATGATAACCGAAAAGGGATCCATGGTATGGATGTCCCCCAATATGAAGATGGAGACACACTCCGGCGGGATAGGGAAGGCCTTCGGCAAACTGTTCAGCGGAGAGTCCATGTTCCAGAACACCTTCACCGCCCAGGGCGGGCAGGGAATGATCGCCTTCGCTTCCAGCTTCCCCGGCGCCATCAGAGCCATAGAGATAACCCCCGACCGCCCGATCATTGCCCAGAAGTCTGCCTTCCTGGCCTCCACTTCCGGCGTCGAGCTCTCGGTCTCCTTCCAGAAGAAACTCGGAGCGGGCTTCTTCGGAGGCGAGGGCTTCATCATGCAGAAGATATCCGGCAACGGCCTTGCCTTCGTCGAGATCGACGGATCCGCCGTCGAGTACGAGCTCCAGGCAGGCCAGCAGATGATAGTCGACACCGGCAACCTGGCGATATGCGACTCCACCGTGTCCATAGACATCCAGGCCGTGCGCGGCGTGAAGAACGTGCTGCTGGGCGGAGAGGGCCTGTTCAACACCGTCCTCACAGGTCCCGGAAAGATCACCCTTCAGACCATGCCGCTCTCCTCCTTCGCGGGGAGCATAGCCAGGTTCATGCCCAGCAGGAACTGACGACCCGCCCGGGCCCGCCTGAACGGGCCGGCAGTCTGCTGAAAAACCGGCAATAAAACGATAATAAACCGACAATCAATCAACAATAAATCAACAATCAAACGGGAATCAACCGGGAATCAACTGACAACGAACTGACAATAAATCATTCGGAGAAAGCAGATGAAAAAGATCAAGATCGGCTATCTGCCGCTTTACACCAAGCTTTACGACGACATAAACATCAAGCGCAGGGATCCCCTGAAGGCCTATATGAACACGCTGGTGGACATGATCGCCAGCCAGGGCTTCGAGGTGGTGCTTCCCGACGACCTCTGCCGCCTTCCCGAGGAGTTCGAGGCCGCCGCGGAAATGTTCAACGCCGACGACGAGATCGTCGCCGTCGTGACCCAGCATCTCGCCTATTCCCCCTCGCTCTCCTCTTACAAGGCACTTCTGACGCTGAAAGCCCCGATCATCGTCTTCGACACCACGCCGGACTACGCACTGCTCAGCGCCGCCCTCTACGAGGAGCGCACCTTTGCGAACCACGGCATCCACGGCGTGCAGGAGATGTGCAGCATGCTCAAGCGCAACGGCAAGCCTTACTCTATCGTCGCCGGCCACGCCTTCCACAGCGAGGTCATAACCGAGCTCTCCGGCCTGCTTCGCGCCGCCGCCGCCGCCAGGGCCTTCCGCAACGCCAGGATCGGCCTCATCGGCCGCCACTTCGAGGGCATGGAGGACTTCCTCATCCCCGACGAGGTCTATAAGGAAAAGATCGGCGGCCAGGTCCTCCACCTGACCCCCGAGATCATGAAGACATATCTCGACAAGGTGACCGACTGCGAGGTCGAGGACGAGATCCGCTCCGACCGCAACAGGTACGACGTTCGCGTCAACAACGAGGAGAACTACGCCGCCGCCACCAAAACGGGACTTGCCCTGCGCAAATGGATCAAGGACGAGGGCCTCACCGCCATCACCGTCAACTTCCTCCACATCTCCGACGACGGCCTGCTGAAGATGCCTTTCCCCGAGGCCTGTAAGGAGATGGAGATGGGCATAGGCTATGCCGGAGAGGGAGACACTCTCACGGCCGGCCTCGTCGGCGCGCTGCTGAGCGTCTATCCGAACACCTCCTTCGTCGAGATGTTCTGCCCCGACTGGGAAAAGGACCTCGTCATCCTCAGCCACATGGGCGAGATGAACACCAACCTGTCCAGCTACAAGCCGATCATCAGGGACGAGCGGTTCTCTTACGAGCGGTCCGGCGATACCGTTACCGTCGGCGCCGGCATGCGCGCGGGCGACGCCGTTCTCATCAACCTGGTGCCCGTCGATTCCGCCGCCGGAAAGTTCGACCTCGTCCTCAGCAAGGTCAGAATGACGGCCGACGCCGAGCCGGCCGGAGCCTACGGACCCATCATCCAGGGCTGGCTCGATCCCATGAGACCGGTCGGCGACTACCTCAAGGCCTATTCCATGGCCGGAGGGACCCACCATTCCGCCCTGACCTACGGGGTGGACATCGCCGAGATCGAGGCCTTCGGCAGATTCATGGGCTTCAACACCGTGGTCATCTGACCCGGGAGTCCGGGCGCGTGCGTCCGGAAACAGGCGCCGGCCTCCGGGCCGGCGCAGAATAATGAACAACAGAGGCGCGGCATGAGCAGGGTCGGAGATTTCCTCAGGAAGAAAGACATAGTTTTTTCGGCGAAAAGATACGGCATCGACGCGCTGGGCGCAATGGCCCAGGGCCTGTTCTGCTCGCTTCTCATAGGCACTATAATAAAGACGCTCGGTCAGCAGTTCTCAGCGGGCTTCCTGACGGACGTCGGATCCTACGCGATGGCCGTTGCCGGACCGGCAATGGCCGTTGCCATAGGGTACGCGCTCAAGGCGCCGCCCATGGTGCTGTTCTCGCTGGCCGCGGTCGGCTGGTCGGCAAACGCCGAAGGCGGAGCCGGAGGGCCGCTGGCGGTCCTGGTCATAGCCATCATAGCGGCCGAGGCCGGGAAGCTGGTCTCCAAAGAGACAAAAGTTGACATCCTCGTGACCCCTGGAGTGACGATACTCGTGGGAGTGTCGCTGGCCAAGCTCATAGCTCCGCCCATCGGAACCGCGGCGGACGCCTTCGGCCTGCTCATCGACTCCGCGACTAAGCTGGCCCCGTTCTGGATGGGCATAGCGGTGTCGGTGCTGGTCGGCATGGCGCTCACGCTGCCGATATCGTCGGCCGCGATATGTTCGGTCCTCGGCCTTACGGGCCTTGCCGGGGGAGCGGCCGTGGCCGGCTGCTGCGCCCAGATGATCGGCTTCGCGGTCATATCCTTCCGCGACAACAAATGGGGAGGCCTCGTCTCCCAGGGCCTCGGCACGTCGATGCTGCAGATGCCCAACATTATAAGGAACCCCCGCGTCTGGATCGCGCCGACCCTGGCCTCCGCGATCACGGGCCCCCTGGCGACCTGCCTGTTCGGGCTCGAGATGAACGGAGCCCCCATAAACTCCGGCATGGGGACCTGCGGCCTGTGCGGCCCCATAGGGGTCGTGACCGGCTGGCTGTCGCCGTCCGAGGCCGCGGTGTCCCGCGGCGCCGCGGCGATCTCGCCCGGCCTTGCCGACTGGGCAGGCCTCATACTCATATGCATAATACTTCCCGCCCTGCTCTCGCTCCTTTTCGATCTTATCCTTTGTAAGCTCAAGTGGGTCAGGGACGGAGACATGAAGATCGGCTGAAAAAATGGAACAGATAATTACAAGTCTTCTTGAGACCGACGCCTATAAGTTTTCTATGGGCCAGGCCATATATCATCAGTTCAGCGGATACAAGACCACCTGGGCCTTCAAATGCCGCAACGCGGACGTCCGCTTCACCCCGGAGATGGTCGAGGAGATCAAGCGCCAGATCAGGCTCTTCTGCGATCTCAGATTCACCGAGGACGAGCTCGAATACCTCAACAACATCCGCTGGATAAAGGGCTCCTACGTGGATTTCCTGCGCCTCTGGCACCCGAGGTACGGCGATTTCTACATCGGCACCGACGCCCCGTGCGGCCTGCGGCTCGAGGCCATGGGCACCTGGCTCAACACCTCGATGTACGAGATCCCCACCCTGGCCATAATAAACGAGGTCTATTTCCGCATGGCGTACGATTATGATACGCTGCTCTCGAGCTTCCGCGAGCGGCTCGACGACAAGATCGCCGGGCTGAGGAGCGGAGAGTACGCGGTGGGCTCGTTCTCCGAGTTCGGTCTTCGCCGCCGGCTCTCGTCCGAGGCGCAGGACCTGGCAGTCGCCGGCCTCAAGTCCGCGGAATACGCCGATTCGCGCTTCGTCGGCACCTCGAACGTGTACCTTGCCCGCAGACACGGCGTGACTCCGGTCGGCACCATGGCCCACGAGTGGATCATGTGCGTCGGCCAGGGCAACCAGAGGCACAACCCGGCCTATTCGAACTGGTTCGCTCTCGACGCCTGGGTCAAGGAATACGGGGTGCTCAACGGCACCGCGCTGACCGACACGATAACGACCGAATGCTTCCTCAAGGACTTCCAGCTGACGTACGCGACCCTGTTCAGCGGCGTCAGGCACGACAGCGGCGACCCGTATGTCTGGGGCGAGCGCATGATAGACCATTACGTATCGCTCGGCATCGACCCCTCGACCAAGACGCTGCTGTTCAGCGACAGCCTCGACCTTGCCAGGGCGACAGCCATATACCGCCGCTTCAACGGCCGCTGCAGGGTCGCCTTCGGTATAGGCACCTACCTTTCGAACGACACCTGCGAGCCGCCGCTCAACATCGTCATGAAGACCGTCCGCTGCAACGCCAGCGACGTCGCAAAGCTGTCCGACGATCCGGGGAAGGGAATGTGCGAGAACCCGGACTACGTCCGCTATCTGTACCGCTGCATCAACTGGCGCATGAGCCACGGAGAATTCGAAAACAACTCGTTCCACGTCTGAGACCCAAAATCGCAGGAGGCTCGGCAATGAAAAAAGCAATCTGTATCGTTCTGGCATTCCTGGCGGTGCTGCTCTGCTTCGCGGCATGCTCCGCAGAGACGCAGCAGGGCGGACCCGGCACAGGATCGTCCGCCGTCCCCGGTCCCGACGGGCCGGAATCGTCGCCGGCCGGCTCCACGGCCGATCCCAAGTCCGTGCCTGATCTCGGCCCGCTCGACTACGGCGGCGAGGTCATCAACGTCATGTCCGTCGACCGCGACTGGTACGAGGACGAGGTCTATGCCGAGGCGCCCAACGGCGAGGTGATCAACGACGCCGTCTTCACCCGCAACTCCAAAGTCGAGGAGCGGCTGGGCGTCAGGCTCAACAACCGGGTCGTCAAGTACGGCGGCAGCAACTCCGCCGCGGTCAACGCCATCGAGAAGGACTACAAAGGCGGCCTCAACGAATACGACATCGCCTTCGTGAACGCCTACAGGGCCTGCGAGACGACCGTCAACGGCTGGTACCGCAACCTTCGCGGGATCGACACGATCGACCTCGAGAAGAACTACTGGTTCGCCGGCCTCAACGACGCGGTCTCGTTCAAGGGCGCGCAGTATGTCGCCTCCGGGGCCATATCGCTCTCCTCCATGAGGCTGGCCTTCGCGACGGTGTTCAACAAGCGGCTCTTCGACGAGAAGAACATCCCCTACGTTTACGACACGGTAAGGTCCAACGAATGGACGCTCGAATTCGAGCTCAAGCTCATAAAGGACCTCTACACCGACAAGGGCAACCCCGACGAGAGCGTATACGGATGGCTCTCCAGCGAGCTCATAATGTCCGACGCCTACTGGGAGGCGCTCGAGATCCCCATCCTGGGCCGCGACGCGGACGGCGGGTATGAGTACGCCATCCCGGCCGACCGGATGGTCGAGGGCGTCGACCTGCTGCTGGCCATGTTTGCCAGCGAGGGCACCCGCGTCTATCCCCACGAGACGGCCGACGGCGAGTTCATGACCATAAGCAAGGACTTTGCCGAGGGGAAGGGAGCCATAATGACGCCCATCCTCATCGAGTGCGAGCGCGAGTGGATGAGGAACATGACCGACAAGTACGGCATCGCCCCCGTCCCGAAGCTCAACGTCGAGCAGGCTGATTACCACACTCATCTGTTCGACCAGTACACCGTCGTAACGGTGCTGGCCGGCGTTCCCGAGGACCGCACGGACATGATGGGAGCGGTGCTCGAGATCATGGCCTACGAGAGCTCGCTCAACACGGTCCCCGCCTACTTCGAGATCACCATGAAGAGCAAATACCAGAGCGATCCCGACTCCTGGGACATGCTCGACATGGTCATGGACAAGGTCCAGGTCGACGCCGGCAACGTGTACTTCTCGCTGGTGTCGAAGCCCCACGCGGTGCTCGGGCAGATCGTCGCCTCGAAGAAGAACACCGTCCCGAATTACGTCACGAGCCTCAAGCGCAACGTGGGCAATTCGGCAAGGAAACTCAACGACTCGCTGGACGCGCTCGCCGGCAACAGATGACCGGCCGGGACCCCGGACGCGAGCACTGAGGCCGGAGAAATCAATACCGGCCGGGAAAGGAGCATCATATGCCTTACATTACCGCAAAAACGAACGTGGCGATCAGCAAAGAAAAAGAGATCGTCCTGAAAAAGGCGCTCGGGAAGGCCATCGAGAGCTTCCCCCGCAAGAGCGAGACCTGGCTCATGATCCAGTTCGAGGACGAGTCCAGGATGTGGTTCCAGGGATCGGACGAGCCCGCCGCCATGGTCGAGGTCAAGATCTTCGGCAGAGGCAGCGAGGATTCGTACGCCAAGATGACAAAGATCGTCTGCGAGCTGTTCGAAAAAGAGCTCGGCATACCGGGAGGCAGGGTCTACGTTAGATACGACGAATGCTTCCTGTGGGGAATGGACGGGAAGAACTTCTGACGCCGTAAGACAGGCGGAGCGGAATGCCCGCCGGCGGAAGACCCGCCCGGCACCGATACGCGATCAAAAGAGGAGCGGGGACATGACGTCCCCGCCCGCTTTTATTCCGCCCATCTGGATACGTACTCGTCTATCAGCCCCTGTATCCCGGCCATGTCGGCCGGAGAGGCGAAGACCTCGGTGAAGTTCGAGTTGCCCGACGTGTAATACTTTGCGGTGTAGTCGGAATAGGATACCGACCCGCCGCCGTATTTTACCTTCTCGCGGTCGTCATAGCTCTGGCCGACCGCGCTGCGGCCCGTGACGGCGCAGTAGCAGGTGAGAGCGGCGATGTAGCCGGCCAGCGGGTTCGGATGGTGAGAATCGCCCGACACGTTGTTGACGAAGGTGTTCTTCACGTACTTCAAGGTCGCGGTCGGATTCTTTGCCTTACCGCTGTACAGGTCGTAGCAGACGTGGCCCCAGTCTGCTATGATTACCCCGAGCTTTTGCAGCTCGTCGAGCTGGCCCGTGACCTTGGTGTGGCCGCGGTCGTAGCTGTAGGTATGGCACATGTACACGAACTTTGTATCGGGATTCGGGAACCTCGCCATGACCTTGCGCACGTCTGCCGTGAAGTTTGCGTTGTTGTCGCCCGATTCGGACATGAAGACGTAGTCGAAGGATGAGAGGTCGAGGCCCTTGAGGAGGTCGCCGCCCACGCCGACGTCGCAGCCCGACGTCCTGCACCGGCCGGCAAAATCGTAAAGATGATGGCCGCCGTAGGTGCAGTCGACGACGGTGGTCCTGTCGCCGTTCGCGCGGCAGATCCTGTAGAACCAGCCCGTGTCGGAGGAGCGGTACCCGCCCTTGGTCACGACACCGCCGTAATAGATCATGGAGTTGCCGATGAAGACGACCTTTTTACCGTCGAGCACCGACCTGCCGGATGCGGCCTCGCTCCCCGTAACGGAAGCTTCGGGAGGTGAGGTCTCCGCGCCGGTCTCGGTCCCGCCCGTTCCGGTCGGGGGCGAGGATTCCCCGCCCGGTCCTTCGGACGGGCCGGACGGCTGACCGGACGTCCCGGTCCCGGTTCCGCCCGCGACGCCCGCGCACGAGCATAGCGAGATCATCATTAGAGCAGCCAGAGCGGCTGCAGAGATCCTGGGGCCGATGCCTCCGGCCGATTCGCGATTCTTCATCTGAACAGCTCCTTTTCCCGTCTTGTCACCATTATTTTACCATAATCCTCCCGATACTGCAATCGTCAATTGCCTATGCGCCGTGTTTTGAACGTTAAACGTTCGCACCGGGCGGTTAGCGGGGATATGGCTGTTGACAACCGCGAACCGGCGGTGATATAATGAACACGGACAAAAACCGCACAGGAAAGAAAGATAAAAGTGAAAAAAAGGACATGGATCATAATAGCGGCCGCGGCGCTTCTGCTCGTGCTGCTGGCCCTTTCGCTGGCCTTCTGCGAGGACGTCCGCGCCAGGATCTTTCCCGGCCCGGAGACCGGGACGGAGGGCCCCGCTGACACGGCCGGGCCCGGACCCGGGACCGACCAGGCGTCCGCGCCGGCGACTGAGGATGCGACCGTCCCCGGTTCGGCTTCGGCGACGGAGGCGGCGACCGTTCCGGCGTCGGAACCTGCGACCGAAGCCGGAGCGCAGACTCAGCCCGAGACCGAGCCTGAAACCGAACCCGTCACTGAGCCCCTGACGGAACCTGTCACCGAGCCCGTGACCGAGCCTGTTACCGAGCCCGTTACAGAACCCGTCACCGAGCCCGTGACACAGCCTGCCACGGAACCCGTGACCGAACCCGTCACCGAACCCGTGACGGAACCCGTCACCGAGCCCGTGACGGAACCTGTTACCGAGCCCGTGACACAGCCGGTCACCGAACCCGTGACGGAACCCGTCACGACCACCGGGGGCGACGTCCCCCCGGATCCGGACGACGAAAGAAAGCCCGGTTACGAGGTCTACCACAAGGAGACCTATTACCGCACCTGTCTCGACTGGGGCCACGGCTACGGCACCCTTCCCGGCGGCCAGACGTCGTTCTGGAACGTTAAATCCTGCATAAAGCTCCAGGCGAACACCATCAGCGTCTATCCCTACTACAGGGATCCGCTGGGCGGCGAGTCGGCCTGCGGCGTGCTGTTCCCTGATCTGTTCAGATCGGTCCTCGATTACTGCCAGCCGACGCTTCAGTACTCGCACGAGAACGGCGTCAAGGTCATAAGCTCGCTGCCTAACGTCCTGCTGAACCAGGCCCATTACACGAAATACGGCATGGACTGGCACACCTACGCCATGAAGAACTCGAGCGGCCAGTACGTGGTGAGCGGCGACAAAAAATACGGCTTTGCCTGCATAAACAACAAGCAGTATCAGGAGCTCATCCGCAACTACACGGTCGAGGCCTGCAAGGCGGGATTCGACGGCATGTTCTTCGACGGCGGCAGCTACAGCTACGGCCTGTATTACAACTGCTGCTGCGACTACTGCAGGGCCAGCTGGAAGGAGTACTCGCTGAAGTACCTCGGCAAGGAGACCGCGATACCCACCGCCTCCCCGACTCACCAGACCAAGTCCTCAAGGGTCCTGTGGAAGATGCGCATGGACATCTATATCGGGTTCGTTATGGGGCTGTGGGAGGAGTGCAGGGCAATCAATCCCGATTACGGCGTATGGCCGAACCTCGGCATCAACGGCCTGGCCGAGCCCTACTACACGCTGCACGGGCTGACCACGACCATCACCGAGTACGGATCGAACACGCTCGTCAACCCGGGCACCGATTCCACACTGTACATGTTCCGCCAGTACGAGGCGGAGAACCCGGCCGGCATGCTCATATCGCAGTTCAACAGCATCGCCGACCAGGCGACCCCGCACTATAAATGGAAGACGGCGTTCGTCGAGGCCATCGCCGGCAACGGCGGCCTCATGATGCCGGTGTCGTCGACCGGAACGTCGACCCTGTACCCGGAGATAAGCCGGGCCAACGCGATCATCGACGCCAATATCGAGGGCTTCACCGACAGCGCGTCGGCGGCGGACGTCGCCATCGTCTACTCGTGGCAGGAGCTCAACTACTGTCACATGATGGCCACGGGGACCATGTCCTTTGCCAAGAATCTGCCGAGGAAGATCGCCGCGGCCTTCTGCCGGAACGGCATTCCGTACGACTACATCATGCCCGAGAACACCGACAGGCTGTATCAGCTTCTGCGCTACCGCACCCTGGTCCTTCCCGAATTCAACCTGCTGAGCGACGGCTTTGCCGACCTGCTCCGCAGATATGTCGAAAACGGCGGCCAGCTGCTCATACTCGGCAAGAGCTTCGCCCAGAACCGCATTATCGAGGAGGGCGTCGATTACGAAAAGAGGACCGGCGACCTGCTCGAGCTGTGGACCGGCAAGAGCATCGGCGAGGTCAGGACCGGCGAGGTGCTCACCCTCGGGAAGGGCCGGATCGTGTGCGTGTCGTCCTGGGTCACCGGAACAACGGAGAAGGACGCGGTGTACACCGACGCGCTCCTTTCCGCCTTCGAGACGCTCGGTCTTTACGACCGGGTGCGGGTCGAGGAGGACGTCGCCGGGTACATAGAGACGACCGTCAGGAGCAACGCCGACAGCACCAGATGGTGGCTGCACGTCATTAACAACGGCTGCGAGGGAGAATGGGACACCTCCGGAACGGTCAGGCTGACCCTGGTGCTCGGGGAGGGCGAGAGAGTCGTTTCGGTGAGCGGGAGCGCCATACACCTGAGCGACGGCGAGCTCGGCCTCACCTGGACCCAGGAGGGCGGCAAGCTCGTCATCGAGGCGGCAAACAACCTCTGGACCGTGTTCGTCATAGACAAGCGGACGGACGGCTGAGGAGCCGCCCTAAGGCGACAAAAACGCGCCGCGCCCGGCAGAGAAAACTCTGCCGGGCGCGGCGCGTCTCAGGTGTGATCCGTTACGCCCGACGCTCGGGACTTGCCGGGCGAGGCGGGGCGGTCAGCCCCGGCGCTCCTCCCTCAGCGGCCTGTCCCACAGGACCGCGGCGCCGTGTTCGGCGGACAGGGCGTCGACCGTGTCGCGGAGCCCCTCCAGGAAGGCGGCCTCCTTCTTTCTGGATCTTCGGCCTTTGCCGCTGAACAGTTCCTTTTCGAAATACGCGTCGTAAGATACCGCAAAGTCGTCCGCGTCCCTGTGCGGGAAGAAAGTGACGGCTGCCCTGTACGAGATGAGTCCCGCGCCGGAATCGCCGATCAGCATGACGAGCGCCCCTTTTCGGGCGACTCCGGAGAAGCTGCCCTCGGCCTCGTAATAGCGTTCATAAACATTGATTTCCATATCAACCTCCTGACTGATATAACTTTACACCGGATCGGGGCTTTTGTCAAGTCCCCGGCGTTTTGTCGGTTTCCGCCTTCCCGGCTTGTTGACGAACGGCGGGCAAAAGAGTATAATAAAACACGGCGGAATGCCCGATACAGCAATTATCATAATGAAGGATAATAGTTCGGTTTGAGGAGACAGCCGCCATTTCCGTTTTTTTCGCAGCGATCAAGATCGAGTGAGACGACAGGCGCGAGCCGACGGTATGCGCGGTCGGGCGTACAGAGAAAGCCGGGAGATAGAACATGAGCACAACAAAAGAAAAAAAGATATCTAGGCTGATCCCTCAGGTCATGATCCTGTTCGCGATCGGTATTATCGTGACAGGAATAATAACTTTTTTTACACAGCGTTCACTCTCGGATTCCGCTATCAGACAGCAGACGGAAGCGCGCGCTTCCGAGATCGGCAAACTTGTCAAGGCTTCGATCCGCGAGTACCCGGCGTACGAACGGCTGCTTTCGTACTGGTACACAAACTCAGGCGAAATGGATATCGAATACGACGCGGAATACGGACCGGATACCGAAACCGCGGCAAAATGCCTTGATTTCTCCAAACGGCATCCCGACGTCCAGCTGAAATATGTTACGGAGCGAGAATTTGACAGTTTGGAACCCGAGGATCGGAGGCTTTATGCCGAGATCACTTACTCATGGCTGATCACGAGGCTGAACCAGATCAAAAGATCGAATCAGATAGACTATCTGTTCTGCGTTGCCACGGACGAGTCATACGGGACGCAATTCTTCCTGCTAAGTGCCGCAGATCCCGGCGCGACCCGCGGAACGAGTTATGAGGAAGTCTATCCGCTGGGGCATGCGGTGACCGTGGGACAGGACCAGCAGGAGGCGATGCGCCATGCAAGGGCGTACAGTTCGCATCTGGCAAGCGCCGGCGTTTACGTGGATTATTACACCTGGCTGGGGGATACGGACGGGCATCCGGTTTTTATCGGAATGACGTATAACCTGTCCGGGATGAGGGCGTCTGCCGCTTCTCAGGCAAACAAAGAAACGCTCTATGCGATGATTTTTCAGGTTTTCCTGTCTGTTATCTGTCTTCTGCTCGTTTTCTGGTTCGTGCTGAGGCCGCTGAAAAGAGTTCAGGAAACCATCCGTCTGTATAAACAGACAAAAAACAGCGGCGCAATAACGGAAAAACTGAAGGAAATCAGAACAAGGAACGAGATCGCAGACCTTTCTGACGACATAACCGATCTCGCGTCGGAAATTGACGACTATATCGGCAGGATCGAAACGATAACCGCCGAGAAGGAACGCGTCAGCACGGAACTGTCAATGGCGGCAAGGATCCAGTCGGCAATGCTGCCGCACATTTTCCCGCCTTTTCCCGAACGAAACGAATTCGACATATATGCCAGTATGAACCCCGCAAAGGCGGTAGGCGGCGATTTCTACGACTTTTTCCTGATCGATGACGACCATCTCGGGATCGTGATTGCCGACGTTTCCGGGAAAGGCGTTCCCGCGGCGCTGTTCATGATGGCGTCCAAGATAATCCTGCAAAGCTGCGCCATGCTCGGGGGGTCCCCGGCCGAGATACTGACGAAGACTAACGAGGCGATCTGCTCCAACAATCAGGAAGAAATGTTCGTTACTGTCTGGATGGGCATTCTGGAGATCTCCACCGGCAAACTGACCGCCGCGAATGCCGGCCATGAATATCCGGTGCTCCGTAAACCCGGAGGGCAGTTTGAACTGATCAGGGACAGACACGGTCTGGTGATCGGAGGAATGCCGGGGATCAGATACAAAGAATATGAACTGCAGATGAGTCCGGGCGCGAAACTGTTCCTGTATACGGACGGTCTGCCGGAGGCAACAGACGCGGAAGGCAATATGTTCGGGAACGAGCGGATGATCGCGGCGCTGAACAGGGATCCCGACGCTCCGCCCGCCCTTGTGCTTCAAAACATCAGCAGCGAAGTGGACGGTTTCGTAAAGAGTGCCGAGCAGTTCGACGATCTGACCATGCTCTGTCTGGAGTATGTCGGGGCGGCCGCGCAGCAAAGCGGCTCCCGCTGCGAACCTGCCGTCTAAGCCGCCGCCGGCTTCCCGGATTGTTGACAAACGGCGGGCAAACCAGTATAATGAATCACAGCGAAATGCCCGATATACAATAATCATTATGAAGGAGAACCGTCATGCAAACAAAAAGTGTCGCATTATCCGCGATCAGTCTGCTGCTGATCTGCTCGATCATTGCCGGCCTTTCGGGCTGCGCCGTAAATACGGTCGCCGCGGATCTGATGGACGGGATCGAGGCAAGAGACACCGGGGCGTCCTCCGAAGTCAGCCCGGAGAGCGCCGCCAAAGCCGCGGACTTTGCCGTGCGCCTTTTCAGGCAGAGCAGCGAGGCCGGAAAAAACACACTGATCTCGCCGCTGTCCGTCCTGGCCGCCCTTTCTATGACGGCTAACGGAGCCGTGGACGAAACAAAAGAACAAATGAAAAAAGTCCTCGGCATGGATACCGAGGAACTCAACCGGTTCTTCTTCGCTTATCTGAGGGCTCTGCCGGCCTCCGATAAATGCAGGCTCAGCCTTGCCAACTCGATCTGGTTCACGGCCGACAAAAGATTCAATGTAAACAGGGACTTCCTTCAGACAAACGCCGACTACTACGGAGCCGGCGCATTTAAGGCTCCTTTCGACGACACCACGCTGAAAGATATAAACAACTGGGTCGAGAAGAACACCGACGGCATGATCAGGGACATCCTGGACGAGATCCCGCAAGCGGCCGTCATGTATCTTGTCAACGCCCTTGCTTTCGAGGCTGAGTGGTCGGCGATCTATGAAGAGGACAAGGTTCGCGAAGGACAGTTCACGCTCGAAGACGGGACTTCGCGCGATGCGCAGTTCATGTACTCGACCGAGCACGGTTATCTCGACGACGGCAAAGCCACCGGCTTTGTAAAGTATTACAAAGGCGGCAGGTATGCCTTTGCGGCCCTTCTTCCGAAAGAAGGCATGACGGTGGCCGAATATATTGCCTCGCTCGACGGAAAGGCGCTGCTGGATATGCTTTCTCAGCCTCAGTCCGTATCGGTCTACGCCTCGCTCCCAAAGTTCGAGACCGGGTATAAGACCGAAATGTCCGAGGTGCTCATTGCCATGGGGATGACCGACGCCTTCGATGAGGACCGGGCGGACTTTACCGGCCTCGGCACGTCGAGCGCGGGAAACATTTTCATCGGCCGCGTGATACATCAGACGTTCATATCGGTCGGAGAGAAGGGAACGAAGGCCGGAGCGGCTACGGTCGTGGAGATGCTGGACAAGGCCATAAGGGAAGACCCGGACGCCAGGACCGTCCGTCTGGACCGGCCGTTCGTGTACGTACTCATCGACACCGCGACGGGACTCCCGTTCTTCATCGGAACGATGATGGACATCGGCGGCTGACAGCCGCTGAAAAAGCAGAGATGAAGAGATAATAATTTGCCGGTATCAGGTAAAGTATTGCCCGATACCGGCTGTTTTGGTCGGAGTGACTGGACTGAGAACCATGCTTGCGCCGGGGCGCGGTGTGAACACACTTCCGCTGTCAAGGCATTCATGCATAAAAATGGGGTATTAAAATATTTATTTACGCAGGTTTTTGGGGCAATACATTTATATTTTGTACTAGTCAATAAAAGTAGACACAAGTATGGCTCTTAATAATGGTGGCAGAATCCTGATTTTGTCGATTCTTCACGACTGTGCGGTGAACCACAATATTTGGATCAAATGAAAGAAAGACTGGATACCACTTTTTACCCTCTTGTGCAATTCCATACCAGCACACGCGTGGTTTTCAGCCCGTTTTCTCCATTGTTTCCGTATGCTCCGCCGCTGGTTGGGGGTCAGATAAGTGGTCAAAGCTGTTTCATGCCGCTATAAAAACCAAAGATGCAATTGACTCGACTCGACAATACACGATGATGTTTTGTCGAGTGACTCGACAAAAAAACGTTCTTCTGCTTGACAAATCGGTTTTCGATTGGTATAATAGTAACGAAATCAGATCGGGAGGCATACTACATGGCTATACCTGTAAATATAAGCGATCTCATCAACAGAAGAATCGTTGAATCGTCAAGGGTGGAGTTCAAGTCCGATTGGAACCCGGAGCCGATCCTTCATACGATCTGTGCGTTTGCCAACGATATCGACAATATGGGCGGCGGTTATATCGTCGTCGGCGTTGAAGAAAAAGACGGCTCTCCCGTTTTTCCGATAAAAGGTATCGCGCAGAACCGTATAGACGGTATGGAAAAGAAACTGCGCGAGATCTGCAACTATCTGGAACCGTTCTATCAGCCGGTCGCTGAGCCGTTCATTTACGAGGACAAGCACGTCCTTGTTATCTGGGTTTCCGGCGGTTTTTCGCGTCCTTATCAGGCATCGGTATCACTGTCGGAAAAGCGCTCCGAAAAGAAGTATTATATCAGAAAGGCGAGCAGCACCGTCGTTGCTACGCCGGAAGAGTTGAAACAGCTTTATTACGTTTCTTCCGATATTCCGTTCGACGACAGACCGAATCTAGCCGCCGAAATCGAAGATCTCGATCTCGGACTTATCCGCGAACATCTGAAAAAGGTCGGCAGCGATCTGTACGCCTACTCGCTGAAACAGGATCTGAACCGTCTTGCCGAGGATATGCAGCTTATTTCCGGACCTTCTGAATACAGAAAGCCGAAAAATGTCGGTCTTCTGATGTTCTCCGAGCATCCCGAAAAGTATTTCAAGTACGCTCGCATAGAGGTAGTGGATATTCCCGATCCGACCGGGACGAATATGACCGAAAAAGTTTTTACCGGCCCGATACAGCGTCAGCTTACCGAAGCGCTACTTTATATCAAAAACTAC
>JAEEGG010005618.1_pt1 | contig 29637 bp, 20 predicted proteins | sample 9134161 | NCBI WGS metagenome assembly JAEEGG01 (sample SAMN16246543, study PRJNA631951) | gut metagenome | biome: gut microbiome; feature: rumen; material: CR-attached | host: Bos | place: Iran: Karaj | collected 2018-10
TGGTTACAAACAAACCAGTTGGCAGTTTTTCTTCATAATAGGACACTAGTGTTAAATAAATAATGAATGGCGTGCTATTATATTAGTTATATAGGGGAAGAACCTGAGAGTGGCGAAAACGGCAAAGTAACAAAATCGAAGAAACTTCCATTCAACCCAAAAGGTCCAACACGTTGAAGCAGGAGAGACAACACATTGAAACAGGAGAGACAACACGTTGAAACAGGAGAGACAACACGTTGAAACTGCGGACTCAACACGTTCTTCCTGCCAACACAACGTGTCGAAATCAGGAAAGTGACTGGTTGGGAGGCGTTTAGTTTTCTTGGGGATGACTTGTTGAAGCGATGGCAGTACCTTGGGTAATTCCACTTCCATTGAAGGCGTCTACACGGAAGTAGTAGTCCTGATTGTTGGAGAAAAGGCCAAGTTCCAAGCTTGTACCCATAGCCTGGCAAGTGCTGAATAGCTCGTCTGGACGAGTTCCCCAGTGCAGGACATACCCTTGCGCACGATTTGCCGCAGGCCAAGACACCTCAATCCTTCTCTTGTCGGAATTTCTTGCAATACTGATTTCCTTTACAGAATCTGGTTTCTTGCCTGGTGCGATACCAAAGACACGAAGGTCGTGAACTGAGAACTTGCCTGTCAGCTGGCCTGTGTTCGTGAGTCGAATGTGTCTGGCTTTTACGGGTTTGGGGAGTACAATCAGTTCGTGTGGGCGGGTAGTGGTATTGTTTGACATGTCACATATCATTCGCCAATTCGATCCGTCGTCCGAGGCTTCTACTCTGTACTTGTATGGCGATTTGGGTCGATTGGTCTCATACATGCCGAAATCCTCATCGGCAAAGTTGGTCTGCACGGCATGAATGCGGCACGTTTGTTCCAGGTCGACAGCTATCCATTCCCTTGGTTCTCCACTGGTTGCACTCCACCACGTCTTTATGGTGTTGTCTGTAGCAAAGGAGGCGGGATGATTCTCTTTCTGGGAGGATGCTGTAGCCGTTTTGCCGAGGGAAAGATCCATCCATCCAGTCCAGGGCGACTCTTTCTTCCAGTCCATCTTGCGGTTGGGAAGGATGTAAGGATAATCAGAGAAGTCTGTCAGCGCGTGGATGAAGCCCTCTTCGGTAAAGATGACAGGATAGAAACCTATGCGGCGCTCGAAGAGAAAACGTTGGCATACAACAGTTGAAGATACATGCCACCAGTTGCCATACTTGTCTTGGAAGGTGTCGCCATGTCCAGCACCCGTCATCCATCCGCCAGGCTTGATGCTGAAAGGCGAGTTGTCGTAGTGGGTAAAGGGACCAAGGGGCGAATCTCCCACATATAGTCCGTCTCCATAGCAGTCGAATTCAGTACCAGGTCCTGCATATTGCAGGTAGTAGCGGCCATTGTATTTGAACATGGCTGAACCTTCGTTACTGCTGGGGTCTGATGTGTCGTTTTTGTCTCCTCGACATTCCCATCCGTATATTTTCTCGTTATGGGGAATGAGTTCAACGGGATTGTCTTTGGCACGGAAACCGTTTTCAGTATCCAATTCTACACCTTGTATGGGTTCCACTTGGCTGCATCCCCAGTAGAGATAAACCCTGTCGTCGTCATCCACAAAGAGATAGGGGTCTATTATGATCCTTGAAGGATCGTCGCGATAGGCGCAGATGGAGTCGGAGGCTACAACCCAGGAGTCACCATCTTCTGGGGAAGAAGTCTTATATAATCTGTTCTGAAAAGATGCCATGAAGTAGAGCTCATTCTTGTAGCTCATCACAGCTGGTGCGTAAAGATCGAAAGGTAGCAGGTTGTTGGTGATGAAGGTCCAGTGATGCATGTCTTCGGAACTCCAATAGCCATAAGACTTGGATGCAAACATGTAATAACGGTCGCCGAAAAGAACGACAACAGGGTCTGCTGCCTCACGGCCTCCTTCGGAATGCTCACGAGTGAAGGCATAATCTACATCAATAGGGTTTGTGACAACCCGCGAAAAGTCTGTCTCCTTGTTGCAAGAAAGGGAAACGAGCAGTATTAGAAGGCAAGCCAACTTTGCTGCCAACCTGTCAAGATTCTTCATGGTATCTCACATTATTCATTATTATTTATTTTCATATTCCACACTATTTCAGGTATTCGTTGAAATGACTGGTGATCTGGCGGAAAAGATGGATGCGGGTGTTGCCTCCGTAAATGCTGTGATTGCGGTTGGTGTAGACCAGTTCACGGAAATCCTTGTCGGCTTGCACGAGAGCTTCTGAATACTCGGCTGTGTTGCGGAAATGAACGTTGTCGTCAGCCATTCCGTGACAGATGAGGAGGTGTCCGCTCAGTTGGCTGGCACGTCCGATGGGGCTGACATCATAGCCTTCCTTGTTCTCGTTGGGCGTACGCATGAAACGTTCAGTATAGATGGAATCGTAGTAGCGCCAGCTGGTAGGCGGGGCAACGGCTACTCCGCAGGCGAAGACGGGACGTCCCTCGCTCATGCTCATCAGGGTGTTGAAACCTCCGTAACTCCATCCCCAGATGCCGATGTGGTCTTTATCGACATAGGGCAAAGTGGCGAGGTAAATGGCTGCTTCCACTTGATCGTGACTCTCCAGCTGTCCTAACTTGAGGTAGGTGCATTGCTCGAAGTCCCTTCCACGTCCACCTGTGCCTCTTCCGTCCACACAGACGCAGATGTAGCCCTGCTCAGCCAGATATTGTTCGTAGAGTGCTCCGCCCATGTTGCCCACGTTCCAGCTATCCAGCACTTGCTGACTTCCTGGGCCGCTGTACTGATGCATCACGACAGGGTATTTCTTGTTTTCGCTGAAATTGGGAGGGAGGACCATGAAGCCATTCAGTTCTATGCCATCCTGCGTCTTGAAGGTGAACAGTCGACGTTCACCTATGTTTTTGGTGGAGAGCGTTTGTTGCAGTTCCTTGTTATCAATGAGGACCTTGAGTGTCTTTCCATTGTTGTCGCAAAGGCTAGTGACAGGAGGGGTGTTGAGATTGCTGTAGGTGTTCATGAAATAGCGGCATCCTGTGCTGAAGATAGCGTCGTTGGTGCCCTCTTGACTTGAGAGCTTGGTTACCTTCCCCTTTGCATCACTCTTGTAGATGGCTTTGCGCGTGGGGCCTTCCTGATTGCTGGCGTAGTAGACGGTGCCTGTCTTCTCGTCGTAGCCGTAGTAGTTGGTGACCACGAAATTGCCCGTCGTGAGCTGGCGTTTCAGGGTGCCAGTAAGCTCGTAGAGATAAAGGTGATTGTAGCCACTCCTTTCGCTCATGAGCACGAAACCTCCTGGGTGAGGAAGGAAGTTTTTGTAGGGGTCTTCCGTAATGTATTTTTCTGCCTGGTCACGCACGATGACGCGACACTCTGTGCTTCGAGGATTTGCCACGTAGATGTCGAGACGGTCCTGATGACGGTTCTGAGTGAGAACAAGCAGCTTTTCAGGGTCACTCGAGAAGACGATGCGTGGAATGTAGCCATCTGGGTCGAGAGGGAGTTTCATGTCTCGAATGACACGGCTCTTGATGTCGAAGGTCTGAACGGTAACGGTGCTGTTCTGGGCTCCTGCAATGGGGTATTTGTATTGGTATGCGCCTGGATAATCGGCATATTCTTCTTTCACAGGAGACAACCCCTTGAACCAAGGGAAGGAGTAAAGTGGCACCTTTGTCTCATCGTAGCGTATCCAGGCAAGCATGGTATTGTCAGCATTGAAATCGAAGGCACGATTGAACGAGAACTCCTCCTCGTTGACCCAATCAGGTTTACCGTTGATGATCTCGTTGAACTTGCCATCTTTGGTGATCTGGCTTTCGGCATTGTCGAAGAGCAGTTTGACCAGGAAGAGGTTGTTGTCGCGAACGAATGCCACCATGTTCCCGTCGCGGCTCCAGAGGGGAACTTCCTGAGGGCCTCCGTCAGAGAGTGGAGCGAGGGTGCGGTTCTTTACATTATAGATATAGTAAACGGCTGTCTGACTGTGCCGATAAATGCTCTTCGTCTCAGTCTTCAGTAGGATGTGGGCCTCGGTAGGGCTCATGATGTAGCCATCGATGGAACTGATGCTGAGTCGCCCCTTTGTGTTGTTGACATCGAAGATGACGCCCGTCTGCTCGCCTGTCTTGAAACTGTATTGCAGGATTTGTTTGCGGTCTGGGCTCAATTGGCTGTAGCTCTCTCCATCAAGCATGGGAGTGACACCATAGATGCGTTGCGCACTATAAACACCACGACAGAGGTCATTGAGGTTCAGGTCCTCGCCGGCAAAGTTATTCAGAGAGACGGCTATCAGGAGGCTGAGAAAGAATGAAAATCTCTTCATTTTGCTATTCGTTTATTGTTTTCTATGTGCAAAGATAATACTTTTCGTTGAGAGTAAAAGAGTTTCTTAGAGGGAGATAGGTAACGTTTATGTTTTTTTTGTAATTTTGTGGCATGAAATATGTGGAATTTGGCTCCTGGCTGAAGGAACAGTTGGGCACGAAGGTGCAGAAGATTTCTGTCAATGCTGGCTTCACTTGTCCCAACAGGGACGGCAAGGTGGGGACTGGAGGTTGCACTTTCTGCCTCAACCAGACATTCAATCCAGCCTATTGCCAACCCACGCAGACGGTGAGCGAGCAACTGGAGGAAGGGAAGCGTTTCTTTGCCCGCAAGTATCCGACAATGAAGTACTTGGCTTACTTCCAGGCGTACACGAACACGTATGGAGATTTAGAGCGCCTGAGGACTTTGTATGAGGAGGCAATCAGCGTGGAGGATGTCGTTGGGCTTGTCATAGGGACCCGTCCTGACTGCATGCCTGAGGCCTTGCTGGATTATTTGGAAGAGCTGAACCAGCGAACTTTTCTGTTGGTGGAGTATGGGATAGAGAGTGCAAGCGACGACACGTTGCGTCGTGTCAATCGAGGGCACACGTTCGCCCAAACGAAGGAAGCAGTCCGCAGAACTGTAGAGCGAGGAATTCGCGTTGGAGGGCATGTCATCCTGGGATTCCCCTGGGAGAGCCATGATGAGCTTATGCGTCAGGCCGACGAGATCGCCAAGCTTCCCCTGACAACACTTAAACTGCATCAGTTGCAGATCATTCGAGGAACGGCTCTCGCTCACGAGTATGAACGTCATCCTTGGCCTCTTCCAAAGGCAGAGGACTACATTCGTTTGGTGTTGGACTATATCGCTCATCTCCCCCAGACACTCGTCCTGGAGCGCTTTGTGAGCCAATGTCCCCCAGACCTGCTTGTCGCTCCCAACTGGGGGCTGAAGAATTACGAGTTCGCGAACCTTTTAAAGAATCTTCTGGATGAACGAGAGAACGGCCTTGCCTCGAAAAGTCCTCTCTCAGAGAACAGACAGACAGTTTATGATTATGAAAAAGAGTAGTTTCTTGTTTCTTGGTTTTTTCCTGCTGAGTCTTAGTGGAGTAGGGCAGACCGTTATGGTGCACGTAACCAATCCTGTTGACCTGAACAGGAGAGACCTGGCAGAATTCCCTGCCAAAGAGGTGTATGCCAAACTGGGTGTGGCACAGGGGACGCCTATTCTGGTAAAAAATGCAGATGGGGTGGAGGTGCCTAGCCAACTGACATACGATGGCCTTCTGCTGGTGCAATCAATGGCTCATCCGCTGGAAACTGAGCGCTATGAGATCACGGTAGGTCAGCCTCAGAAGTATCGCAACGACGTGAGCGGACGTGTCTATCCTGAGCGCCGCGATGATTTGGGATGGGAGAACGACCGCAACGCATGGCGTCTGTATGGGCCGGATTTGCGCAGGGACAACCCTCATGGAATAGATTGTTTCACCAAGAATCAACCTGCTCCCAGCCTCGACAGCCTGTATCAGGGATTATTCAAAAACAAAGTATCCTATCACGAGGATCATGGATTGGGGATGGATGCCTATACGGTAGGGCCAACGCTAGGCTGTGGTGCTCCAGCTTTGATGCGTGGCGACAGCCTCCTCTATTCGATCGTTTACGATGAGGTGGAGATATTGGACAACGGCCCACTCAGATTTACCGCCCGTTTGACCTACAGGCATGAGGAAGGTTTCACAGAGACTCGACTAATTCGACAGGACAGGGGCAGTCATCTGGTGCGTTGCGAAGTGACCTATAAAGGCATCAGCGGAAAGACGGATGTCGTCTCAGGCCTCGTAGTGCATAAGGATAATCCTCACGCATACATAATCAATAAGAAGAATCAATACGTCGCCTATGCCGACAATATCAGTTCGCCTAAGACGCGAAACGGTCAGCTCTATGTCGCCTGTCTGTATCCTGAGAAGATGAGCAAGCTGGAATATCTTCCGCTGGAAAAGGAAGTCTCGATGGGCATTGGTCATGTGATAGGCAGGAAACCCTATACAGATGGCGAGACCTTCGTCTACTATTTCGGCTCAGGATGGAGCGGATACGATGTGCCTTCGATGAATGTTTGGGAAAGTCTCCTGAAGGATTACAAGGTTTTGCTGCAGGAACCCCTGAAAGTGGATTGCGGAGTGGCCCTCAAGGAACCTTTGAACTTGAAATTCTGAAATCACAAGTCCTGCAGGACGATTTTTGGCGTCAGAAATCGCAACGTGTTGAAATGCCAGAATCAACGTGTTGTCTTCGAGGTTTCAACGTGTTGATTTTGCCTTTTCAACGTGTTGTCTTTCCGCTGCCTTTTCTTTAGTTCGACAAATGGGATGCGGAAGGCTGCCAATCGATGGCGGAATCCGCTTAATGTTCGATGATGAACAGTTTTCTTTCTGAGTCAAAATGGATGCCCTCGATATGGATGAAATCTGCCAGGCTTCCATCGGCTGTGAGTTCATCAGGCGTGCCAGAGTGGACTCCTTCTGCAGTCATGAGCCAAAGCTGGTCGCTGAGTTGGAGAGCCATCTCCACGTCGTGTGTGCTGAGGAAAATAGTCTTGTTCATCTCGTGGGCGAGACGGTGCAACATGCGCATCATTTCCACTTTGGAGGGAAAATCCAGGAAAGCTGTGGGTTCATCCAGTAGGATGATGGGAGTCTGCTGGGCCAAAGCTTTGGCTATCATGGCTTTCTGAAGTTCTCCATCGCTTAGGGTCCCAATCTCCCGCTCGTAGAGCTCAGAAATCCCCACTTGGTCGATGGCTTGGCGTACTTGCCTCTCGTCTTCCTCATCCAGTCGTCCCCAGAAGCCTGTATAGGGGCTTCGTCCCAAGGAAACAAGATTATGGACCGTCATCGCACGAACGTCAAGTCGCTCTGTCAGCACCACGCTGATGATTCGGCTCAATTGGGCTTGGGTAAGTTCTTGGAGAGAGGTGCCATTGATGATGATGTCGCCAGAGATGGCAGGCTGGAAGGCGCAAAGGGTGCGCAGGAGGGTACTCTTGCCCACACCGTTCGGCCCTAAGAGGCTGATAAGATTTCCTTCAGGGATGATGGAGTTGATACTGCGGGCTACGATGTGTTCACCATAGCCCGTAGTCAGGTTCTTGAGTTCAATCATATTCCTTTTTCAGCTACTGAGGATTTGTTCTCCAAATTACTCGTAGGCGGTGCAGTAGCTGTAACCAAGTTTCTTGTAAAGTTTCTCCATATCGGCCAGACGTGTCGTGAAGGCTTCGAAGTTCTTCTGGTCAGGCTGGAGCCATTGAACCTCGCACATTGCATCCAGACGGGGCAGGAGCATGTATTCTGCATGTTTGGGGCTTAAGACATACTCTGTCCAGAGATTGCATTGAGCTCCTAAGATGAATTTCCCTTCTTCTTCAGTCAGATCGCTTGGAATGGGCTCCATTGCGTAGACCTTGCTCAAAGGCAGATATCCTCCAATGGCATGAGGCTGGGCGCGCTGGTTCTTGAGTTGGTAGTAGTCGATGTAGCAGTTGTCTGTGGGAGTCATAATGACGCGATGGTGGAGACGGGCTGCTGTGATGCCTCCTTTGTAGCCGCGCCAGCTCATGACGGTAGCGCCTTCTGACAGGCCTCCTTCGAGAATCTCGTCCCATCCGATCAGCTCACGTCCATGCTGGCTAAGGAATTTCTCTACGTCCTTGAGGATGTAAGTCTGCAGCTGAGCCTCGTTGTCCAGTTGCAATTCTTTCTTCTTGTTTTGACATTTCTCGCATTTCTTCCAGCGGTCTCTGGGGCTCTCGTCGCCACCTACATGAATGTATTTGCTGGGAAATACCTCACAGAGCTCTCCCAATACGGTGTGGATGAATTTCAAAGTCTCAGGGTTGCCTGCACAAAGAACGTCAGGATCCACTCCCCAATAAGGGCGAACGAAATAAGGACCACCTGTGCAACCCAGATTAGGATACACGCTGAGGGCTGCCACCATGTGGCCAGGGAGGTCAATCTCAGGAATGATGGTGATAAAACGCTCTTGGGCATACTGGACGATTTCACGCAGTTCAGCTTGCGTGTAATAGCCTTCTTCAGGTGTGTCGTCCCAGATGGGATCGCCCTGACCCAGCCCTACATTACTGCCAATGATGGTGTAGGGACGATAGCTTCCTTTCTTGGCAAGCTCAGGCAGAGCCTTTACTTCGAAACGCCACCCCTGGTCGTCAGTCAGATGCCAATGAAACTTGTTCACTCCATGCAGGGCAAGGATATCGATGAATTCCTTGATGAAGGTAACGGGGAAGAAATGACGTGCGCAATCGAGCATCGTGCCACGATATTGGAAACGTGGTTCGCCAGTTATTGTAGCAAAGGGTAGGGAGATGGTGTCGCCCTCCTCGAGTGCCACACTCTTGCGTAAGGTTTGGATTCCATAAAAGACTCCGCTTTCGCTGGCGCCCTGGATGGTGATCCCCTTCTTGTCAATCGTTATCTGGTAGGCATCAGGATTCTCACTCTGAAGGCCTAGCGTCAGGTTGACGGGTGTCTTCACTTTCTTGGCGGCAGCTTGAGGCGTCAGGCCCAGAAATTCTTGTGCGAACTGAGCGTTTCGCTTCATCATTGCATTGTCAGCAGGATACAAAACAACTTGTCCCTTAATCAGTTGCGCACTCTTGCCCGATGGGTCAAGTTTGATGGATTGAGGAAGTGGAATCACTTGGTAGGTAACTTCTGCCATTGAGTTGAAACTCATCAGTGTGGCAATCAAAGCAAAGATTATCTTTTTCATGTCAGTAAGTTTTTGTTGTTTGTACTATGTTTGTTTTATTTGTCTCTCTTTAGAATGACATACAAGATGACAGGCGATCCAATGATGGGAGTAATCACATTGATAGGAATGAGGCTGCCATTTCGTGGCAAGGTGCTCAACAGATTGCAGATGAGTGTCAATATTGCCCCCATCAGCATGGCCCCAGGCAAGAGGACACGATGGATGCTGGTACCAAGTGTTAAGCGTGCAATATGCGGAACTGCCAATCCTAAAAAGGAAATTGGGCCGCAGAAAGCAGTCGTGGTAGCTGTCAGTATACCTGTGATGAGAAGCAGACCTTGTCGAACCCGCTGAATGCGTATTCCTAGATTCTGTGCATAGCGGTCACCCAGCAGAAGAGCATCCAGAGGTTTTATCATGAGTAATGCCATAAAGAGTCCTATCAGAATGAGAAGGCTGAAGAGTGGCAAGCGGTCCATGCTTACGTTGCTGAAGTTTCCCATACCCCAAAGGATGAAACTATGAACTCCTTCTTCAGTAGCTGTGTAGTTGAGCAATTGGATGATGCTACCCGTAACATAACTGATGATAACGCCTGTAATGAGGAGCATCACCTTGCTGTGCAGTATGCGGGAAAGTAACATTAAAAGCATCATGATACACAATGCGCCCACCATAGCTGCCATAACCACAAGCAAGTATCCAGCTATACTGAGACTTCCCAAGGTGACCGTTCCTCCTAAAAGAAGCATCACGATGGCTACTGCCAAATTAGCACCAGAATCTATTCCTAAAATGGAAGGACCAGCCAAAGGATTGCGAAAGGTGGTTTGGAGCATAAGACCGCACGTGCTTAACGAGGCACCACAAAGAATGGCTGTAATCATCTGAGGCACGCGACTTTGACGAATGATGTAGGTCCAACTTGCGTGTCCCTCAATTTCCTCACCACATAGGATGCGCCACACATCCTCTATGGGGATACTGAGAGAGCCCCATAGCAGATTGGCAACAGCTAAGAGGGCTACTGTCAAAGCTAATGCGATTAAAATGCTTACCTGTTTCATTCGTAGGAGCAAAAATACGCTTTTTCTGCTTGAATGCCAAGTTCTGGATGCAAAATTTGTACTAAATTGGCCAATAAACGCTCTGGATGGAAGGGTGTCTCCTCGTAGAACCCGCTTGTGGAGGTATCGCAGAACCACATGGAGGCAGGAACATCCTTAAGCAAGGGAGTGTCTTGGTAAATTTGTTTACGAGTGATAGGACCATGATGCTTGAATATCCAGATGTCTGATGTCAAGGCGCGATCCAGGACATGCTCGATGCTTAGAGGAATGCTGCCTGCACCTTTCAGATCATTGAAAACATAGTCTGCTCCTGCATCATTATACATTTGTCCCATCGTACTTTCATGACCAGGAAGCATCCATTGCCCGCTGTAAGGAATGTCGCAGATCAGTTTGGGGTGAGACTTGGCTTGCAAAGCCTTTTCACATAATGAGAGATAGCGTTGTTCAATCTGGAGGAATAAACTGTCAGCTTCCTTTCCCACTCCAAAAAGACGTCCATAGAAGCGCATCCATTCTGCTCGTGCCAAAGGACTTACCTCCATATAGTCGGCACATTCTATGATGGGAATACCCAATTGTTCCAAACGGCCATATCCTCCGCTATTCTCAAAGGGATTGGGCATTAATGCGTCAGGATGAAGTTCCATGACAAGTTCAATGTTGGGATTCATGGCGTTCCCAAGATCCAGAATGGAACCTGCTTTTACTTTCTGCGTGATAAACGGAAGATGTATGTATTGGAGATCATATACACCTCCAATCGAGGTCTCCACACCTAATTCTTGTAATAGAGCGCAATGAACAGAGGTGAAGACTGCAGCTTTCTTCAATGGTACCAATACTTCGTTGGGATATTTTCCTTTCTCTTGAACAATCGTGTAGTGATTCAGTATTTTGCTGGTATCCCAGGGATTGCGTTGAAAGACTTCCAGGCGATTCTCATATTGCACCATTGTCAGGTTGCGGGCGTAACGTAGTGATATGGTGTCGCCCTCCTCGTTGGTAGAAATGGACTCATGGTGTTGGCAGGCTGTTATGAGTACGCCACAAACATATGTCAGCAAGCAGATTAATTTACAGATGATTTTCTTTTCCATTGTGGTCGAAATTCAAAGTATATCTCATAGTTCCGTGGTGCCATTGGACGGGACAGAACCGTTACGTATTCAGTATCAAAGAGATTGTTGATAACCCCTTTTATTGAGGCGTGTCCCCATCTCCATAAAAAGGTCTTCTCTAAACTGATGTCTGACATGTAGTAAGGCTTCAGCCGACCTGTGATATAATTAACTTCATTGCTGGTTGTCGTGAAACGTTCACTATAGTGATTCCATTTATATGAAAAACTCCAGTTTTTCCAGGATATCTGACCGCATAAGTTTGTTGAATGGCGTGGCACATAGCAAAGTTGTTTTCCATAGGAAGAATCATTGGAATTAAGTTTCTCGCCTCGATTGATGGAAGGTGTGAAAGCTTTGTTGCCGCTTATTTGTAATCGCCAATCACGGGTAAGTTTGTAGTCAATGTTCAGTCTCATCTCAGTTCCGTAGTTGTGAACTTTGCGAATATTACTTGGTTCCCAAAAACCTTTCGTGTTTGGAAGCCACTGGATCCAGTCGTCGATATAGGAATCGAAAGCACTTATGTTCCCGTTTATTTCTGCGTTACGAATGGGAATTTTGAATTCTATTCCTCCATCGTATGTGAAACCTGATTCCGGTTTAAGATTGGGGTTCCCTCCAGGCTGAAAATACAAATCATTCATAGAAGGGTAGCGATAGTTGCGGGCAACAGATGCTTTCAAGACCAAATTCCATGGACGACAAATCATATAGTCAACAAAAAAGGCAGGAATCAAAGGAACGAAATCATCGCGATATACTTCTTCCCGTAATACGACAGCCATAGAAAATCGCTGAATAGGACGCCATCGAGCTTGGATAGATACATCGTTTTCCATACGTCCTTTATCATAATTGTCTCCGATATGGAAAGGACTGCGATCATAGCTGCGTACATGATTGTAATTTGTAGATAAGTTTGCTTGCAACATCCAATGCTCGTTGGGTATAAAATCAGCTTCACATTGGAAGGTTCCCATGTTGGTGAAGCTCTTGCTGTGCGTGATGTTTGTGTTGGTCTCTTCTCGGGTGGTAAAATAGTCATAGGCTACATCTTGGTATTGATAGCCACCTTTTAAACTTAATTTCCATTTTTCAAGACTGTGGTCCCATGAGAAGACTGCTCGTGCTGTGTTATATTTCTGCTCGTTGGTAAAATCGCTATCATCTTTGTAATCTACACTTAAGAAGGGAAGACCTCGATTGATATAGGAATACCAGGCCATGAGTCCAATGCGATTTCCTTTTAAATCATTATAAAAGACATCTTGCATCACATGCAAATCATCAAAATATCCACTTTTGTTTCTCTCTTTTGGATGATAGCTATGTATAATGTTGCCTTCTTGGTCTCTTTCGTCTACTTTCTTGTCATAATTTGTATAGAAGAAATCATTTTTGGACGTTGAATAATTGATTCGTGTGCTACTGCTCCAGTGATTGTTTGTGTAGGTTGCCCGAAGGAATTGATCATAAGTGCTGTATGATCCGAGACCTTGGATGTATTGGAGAGATGTCCCTTGGAAATCTGTTGGTTTGGTCTTAAGTTCTACTGCACCTCCTAAACCGCCACCAGAGATGTTGATACTGGATGCCCCATGATAAAGAGTAGTTTCATCGACAAGATAACCCGGAATAGTGCTAAAGTCCAACGTTCCTAGCATGGGAGAATTGATTCGTATCCCATTCCAAAGGACTTGAGTGTGGCTGGGTGAGGTACCGCGGAATTCTGCTGTAGATTCTGTGGCACGTCCGTATGTCTTAATAAAAAGGGTGGTGTGCTTTGACAAGATATCAGCCATAGAAAGGGAAATGTTATCATGAAGAACCGAGGTGTCCAACGTGGTCTTCTGAATACCTGTATCCCGAAGCCTTCTCGTCGCATTTACTTGTATCGTGCGAAGAGTATCCTGAGCCATCATGCTTGAGCATGCGAGAAGTATAGAGATGACCAATAAATACCTCATCACTTAACTTCGCCAATGTAATAAATTTCCGTACTGATGTCTCCAAGATTAGGTGTCCATCCTGTTTGAGCAGTCTGGACTTTCACAAAATCTATGTATTCTAGGTTTGCTTCTTTTCCATCCCAGGTGCGAGCCTGCTGGATATGGTAATAACCCATTTTCCCTTCTGACCCCTCAATAAAATCAGAACCATAGTTGTCTGCATATCCCCAATCATAAGGTGGAATATCAGAATAGCCATTAGCATAAGTGTGATGACTGAGAAGGCGAGTTCCAAAGAATGTCATTTCATCACTTTCTTGCCAATCTTGCCAATAATAAGGTTGGGGATTCCAATAACTCATGTAGGGAATGTAATCTTCTGTGCCATCCAAGTCACGCCATCCTACTGAAGAGCATGCATCCTGTGGACGATAATATGTAATGGCATACTCTTGACGTTCATTGGTTGTTCCATATTCCGAACCAGCCAGTTCATACCATAAATCATTGGGAAGTCCATCTCCATTAACATCCTGACTAACCCAAATAATGCCTGGCTCAGATTGGTAATTGAATGGATTTCCTTTAATGCAGAGATCGTATTCATTACCTTTATTGGGTACGCTGTGATCAAAACCTGCTATCAAGTACCCTCCTTGCCCTCCAAGACTTGCCATCCATCGGTTGCGGAAATGATCAAGTACGATATTGCAAGCTTGTTCATGAGTACAGCCTTTGGGAAAACTTTCACCCACAATAATGTATCCATTTACTTGATGGCCAGGAGCGGGCATGTATTCAAAGATTTTGTTTACCATAGATGCTCCAGATTGGTTCCGACGATATACTCCTGCGGCAGGGCATACGTTGATGGTGAAATCTTGAGTTCCAAGGATGGAATCATTCCGTGTGGCTGTCAGGTTTAGCAGATACTGTCCTTCGCTTGTCCCCGTAAAGACAGTTTCTTGAGTATTGGAGATTGTTGTTCCATCCATCGTCCAAGTATATGTCACGCCATTATTACAAGTCTGCATGTATGGACGCAGATGAATGTCACGTCCAATGGGTATATTGATATCCGTGAATGGAAATTTCCATGTGAAGGTACTGTCATTACGTGGTATTTCTGGCCAGAGCTCCGTAGTACGTTCTTTCACGGTAACTTTGACTTCGTCATCAGCAGAGCCGAATTTGTTGGTGACATGAAAGGCTATATAATACTCCCCAGTTGTTTCTGATAGGAAAGTATAACTGTCAGCGGTACCTACGGTTTTTCCATCGATACTCCATTGGTAAGTGGTAGTCTCATCGATATTCTCTATATCAGGGACAAGCATAATGGTCTCACCTGTATAGGTGGTAAAGCGTCCTCCTGACATTTTCCATGTGATAATGGGTACTGGACCTGTTATGGGATCTTTATCCGAACAAGAAGATAAGGAAAGGACACATAGTAGAAATGGGAGATAATATAATATAAAATAATGATGTCTTCTCATGCGAACATATTTTATTTGAAAGCAAATCCATTGGGATTGATGCCTACTCTGAATTGGTCTAGTAATGCACCTTCTCGAGAATAGCGATATATCATACCGCTTTGTGAATAATCTACAGCATCGGCCACATAGATGTCTCCGTTGCGTGGATTCACGTTAATTCCATATAGTTTGTGTCGTGCTCCCTTGTTATCTTTGGGTGCTTGGATAAAAGGTCGTACGGGCACATGGTTCTCCTGGATGCCCATTCGATAAATGTCGTTGTTGATTATGTAGAGCGTGTCTCGAGTTGAGTTAATGGCGATTTGAACGGTTGATTCGTCGGTATCCAATGCTTGATCGTCTTCTATCGAATGAGTTTCTGCGTCAATTCTATATAGATGGGGTATGTTTTCTCCATAGGAATCGTCATTCGTGGTATAGCCCCCATCTGTAATAACCCACAATTTGTCTCGTGCATCCAATATCATGCTTTTGGGTTGAAAACTGGTTTTCAGATGGATGGAGTCTACGACGGCATCTTGTTCAGTATCTATCACAACAATCAAATCGGTGTAGCACCAGCAATTGACAAACACGTATTTTCCATATTTTACCATTAGCTCCGTGCTGGCATAGCCGTTTGATTTCGCCTCAGGAATACTGATGCTACCGATGTGCTGAAATGATTTTGGGTTGAAAATGGTGATGTATGGTGAATAAAGATCTGTCACATAAGCTTTCGTGTCGCTAATGACATGAACGTAGCGGGGATTTATCATGTGTTCGGTTTGAGAAGATGTCAATTGTCCTTTTACACGGAATGTCTCAGTGTCAATCCCCCAAACAATGCCGCTGTTTTCGACAGCGATATAAGCCACTCCATCATGTATGGTGACGGATTGACCTGTATCACCTAATTTGCGGTCATTCGCTCTTTTGAAGACCCCGTTCTCTACGGTTTTTGTTTCTGGATTGTAATAGGAGAGGGTACTGTTCCCACTATTGTAATTGCCTTCGTTGAGGATGAAGACACCTTGACCTGTATTGGTGAAATTCTCTTCTTCTATGCCATTCTCAGAACCAGAACATGCTGCCAACAGACTAATGACTGTCAGCAGCATGTACACATATATTTTTTTTTGTCTCATCAAAGTAATTATCCTCTCACGACAGAATCTTTTGAGCAGGAAAAAGGTCTTTACTTTTGGATCTCTACGTTGTCGAATGCGAAGTAGGTGGGAGCTTTCATGCCCCAGTCGGAAACGTCATTGCTGGCCATCGAGAATTCCAGCTTTGTAACTTTACCCAGTGAAGTCAGGTCAGCTTCGAACCATTTTGTCAGAAAACCGCCCTCCATTGCAATCATCAGTTCAATATTGCCGGTTTTCACTTCACCATTGAAGCCGGTAATGATTACTTTGCAATAGTCACCAGTTTCCTTCAATGCTTTAGCATAGCCGTCACCATTTCTGATAATGCTCAACAAATAGGTGGTGGGGATGATGTCCATTGAATTGATAATGTGAGCTGATCCGTCAGAGAAACTGATGCTTGCACCGCAATATACAACAGCGAAATTTTTGCTGCCATTACTTACGGGAACCGACAGCTGGTCAGTATAAGTGCGTGCCTCGCTGATGTTTGAATCAATATAGTTGCTGATGGCAACACCGCCTTCAGCAAAGCCATATTCACCACCCCATGCGTTGGTCATTCCGCCTGTTATCTTGGTTGTGGCATCCGTCCAACTGTAATTCTTTGCATTCTCGCCATAGAGCAGTTTGCCGCCATATTGAGGTGAGTCAATCAGCGCGTCGAAATAACTTCCCTCGAAAGTTAATGTCAGGGTGTTGTCCTCAACAGCATTTGGTTCCAATTCATCATCTTCATCACAAGAAGTGAAGGCAAAACCTGCACACAGCAGCATTGCCATGAAATAAATCTTTTTCATTTTCTTTACATTTATTTTAATTAGTTATACAAACACGTCCTCGCGCATTAGTTAAATGGTTATAACATAGAATTGGCGGTAGGTTTTCTGACTTGTTCCTCCTGACTGATGATGCCTTCCCAGAATGTTGCTCCAGTGGCTTTCTTCCCATCACGGATTCAACGGAACTTACAGCTGCGGGACAGTTCTGGATTCACACCAGATTCCCATTTCCGCTATTCTGACTGCAAAGGTATTCAATATTCTTGTTTCCGCCAAATTTAAGGTTAAAAAAAATCAACGTGTCGACTTCCAGATTTCAACGTGTCGACTTGCGGATCTCAACGTGTTGACTTGCGGATCTCAACGTGTTGCATCTTGGTCCTTCTCGTCCTCAGTTTTTCGAATCAAGATTGGCTTTTCCGCTCGATATCAGATGGAAAGGCACCAACCTGCAAGTAGATAGGTTGTAGAGATGATCAGGACGGCAAGGAGTTCGGCAATCCACACTAAATGAATACTCAATTGCATGTCTTCTGTAATGAGATTGCGCGGATTGGTTCCAATGTGTGGCTTGTAAAAGACTTTCCCAAAATAATTGTGCGATCCGCCGAATTGGCAATCCAAGATACCTGCCAATGCAGCTTCGGGCCATCCTGAGTTGGGAGAGGCATGCTGTGGACCAAACTCTCGTGTGAAAGCCCATAATTCAAGGAATCCTTTCCTCCCTCGAAATCCGATGTGACATTTATAGGCTAGGAGAATCAGCACGGCTGAGATGCGGGCAGGGATGTAGTTTGCTATGTCATCGATATGGGCTGCCCAACAGCCAAATTGTTTGTATCGTTCGTTCTGATAACCTATCATTGAGTCTAAAGTGTTCACCATCTTATATGCCATCATGCCAGGTAATCCTAACAAAGCATACCAGAAAAGAGGTGCAATTACTCCGTCGGAGAGATTCTCAGCCAATGTCTCTAATGCAGCTGTACGTATCTCTTGAGCCGAAAGATTGGCTGTGTCTCGTCCCACGATCCTTCCTACTTGAGCACGTCCACGTTCTATACTCTCATCCACAGCCTCGAAAGTCAATCTTACCTCTCGTCGCAGCGTGTGACCTGCTAAACAATAAAAGACGCCTATGCTGGTGATGGGTATATAAAGGAACTCGTAATGGCTGATACCTTTCATCAGAAACCATATTATGATGAATGTCAGGGAAATACTGCATACGGCTGTCAGGGCTCCTTTTAGGAGAAGGTGTGCCCCGTGGTTTAAAAGCTTTTCCCAATATGCAATCCACTTTCCAAAGAAGACAATCGGATGAGGTAATCCTTCAGGGTCGCCTAACATTATATCCATGCTCCATCCGATAAGTAAAGGAATTATGATGCAGAATATGGTCACATGCAAATCCATTCCTCAATAGCTTTAATCAGTTCGTCGTTTTCCTTGGCTGTCTGAATGGCAATGCGAAAGAAGTCTGGTCCCAACGCGTCGAAGTTGCTGGCGTCACGTATGAGAATGCCTTTCTCAACAGCAAGGAAATCTTTCAGGTCGGCAGAATTCCCAAACCGCAATCTGCAGAGAAGAATGTGCGTGTCGGATGGCCAAACATCGATGCACCCTAAGCGGGTGAGGCATTCTGCAACCCGTTGGCGTTCTTGCATCAGGGCATGCAGGTCGAACTGGAATTCCTTTGGGTGGCGCAAAGCATAGTGTCCTGCATCGATGGCAAGTTGGTTGACTGACCAGGGCATGCGCTGAAGTCTGATTTGTGTCAAGAGCTGTTCGTCGCCTGTAATGTAGCCTAATCGGAGTCCAGGAATAGAAAACTCTTTTGTCATGGAATGCAGCATCAGCACATTTGGCATTTCTGCAGCTTCATTGGATTTGACGACAGTTTTTTCGGTAAAAGGAGCATAGCTTGCATCCACCACAAATACTGTCTTTGGATGATTGCCAAAGGTTCGTATCAAATCATCTTTTGGGAGGACGGTGCCTGTTGGATTGTTGGGATTGCATAACCACACCATTTCTGCCTGCTGAGGAATCTGCTGGAGAGAATATATGGGGTAGAGCGTATGTTCATGAAGGGTACAGGCATCCTTGTATTCTGAGAAGGTGGGCATGAGGATGGCAGTCTTGTTGTGTCGGAAAGCTTGGGCAATCAAATAGATGGCTTCGGTAGCCCCATTGGTCACACAGACGTTCTCTTCCTTTAAACCTAAGTTTATGGCGAGCTCTTTCTCCAGACTCATGGGAACAGGTTCCGGATAGGATTCCACTTTGCTTAGCCTGCTGGCTAAGTAAGCGAAAAGTCCCTCGTGATTGAAGTGGGAATATACGTTGGAGCTGAAGTTCAATCGTATATTGGAATACTTGTATGTGTCATCACCGTGTCCTTTGATCATAACCCCATGATTTTGTATAGCTCGTTGATGTTTACGTATTTCCGCACATGGTCTGCAAGCAAATCATATTGCATATTCTTGAATTCCTCAGGACTTATTTGTGGAGTGTTTGTCGCTTTGTTCTTCAGTAGATAGTTGATGACAGGAGCGTTATCCAGAAATCCATGAAGATACGTACCGATGCAATTGTTTTCTTGTAGGATTTGCTTTTCTGTAGTACTACGACCCTGATGAATCTCATAACCATAACATTTCTCGCCTTCAAACTCAAATTCTACTCGGCTGGTTGTCTTTTCGGCCGTCATGACTGTATCAATAGGAAGTAATCCCAGGCCTGGCAATTGGGAAATGCTGCCCTCGATGCCGTCAGGGTCACTTACCGTTTGGCCCAACATCTGGTAACCGCCGCAGATGCCTACAATTGTTTTCCCATCGTGATGAGCATGCAAAATAGCTTGAGCCACTCCATTGCGGCGCAGTTCGAGCAAATCATCCAGTGTTGCCTTTGTGCCAGGTAAGATGATGATGTCAGCTTTTTCTATGTCATGGGTGTTGTTCGTGTAAAAAAGATTCACCCGTTCATCCCGCTCAAGGGTGTCGAAATCCGTAAAGTTGCTTAAATGCCTCATCAGCACGACTGCAATCTGTACTTTACTATCGGTTGACGAATGTCTTTTTTGGGAAAGTTCCACACTATCTTCCTCATCAATATAGATATCATGGAACATCGGTACGACTCCCAGCACAGGCGCTCCACATATATCTTCCATCATGCGCCGTCCTTCCGCAAAAAGACGAATATCTCCCTGGAATTTGTTGACGATAATGCCTCGAATACGATTACGATCCTCGGGTGTCTGCAACATAATGCTTCCATAAGTGCTGGCAAAGACTCCCCCTCGATCGATGTCTGCGACCAGAATGACATCAGCATTCGCGTGTCGAGCCATAGACATGTTTACAATATCAGTATCGCGAAGGTTGATTTCCGAAATACTTCCAGCACCCTCCATGATAATGGGATTGTATTGTCTGCTCAATCGGTCGTAAGCTTCATGGACAGCATTGCGTAGCTCCTCGTGACCTTCCTTGCGGAAATACTCGTAGGCAGAACGGTTGCCAATGGGTTTGCCGTTCATTACCACTTGTGTGGTATGTTCGGAATTGGGTTTCAGCAGGATGGGATTCATGTCTGTGTGGCAGGGAATGCAGGCTGCTTCCGCTTGTACAGCTTGAGCGCGTCCTATTTCTAATCCCTCTGGTGTCACATAGGAATTCAATGCCATATTCTGCGCTTTAAAAGGAGCTGGGTGGTATCCATCTTGCCACAGAATGCGACATAGTGCTGTGCAGATGATGCTCTTGCCTACATCAGAACCCGTTCCCGCCAGCATGATGGGATGCAATCGTTTGCTGTCTCGCTCCATATCAGTCGTTATTTCGAAGGATTGTTTACGCTGATGTAGTAGCGAGGTCCAGCCAAGAAGTACTGCATATATGCCTCAGCGCGAGACACGGATGTCTGCAAGTCTTCACCCTTTGCCAGATGGGTGGCAATCGCACTGGCTAGCGTGTCCCCTGTTCCGTTACGGTCAGTCAAATGAAGTTTCTTTTTGGGATAAGGCGTCACCGTATCCGTCTTTTTGTCATAAAGATAGTCCACAAGATACTTTCCTTCCTCGATGCTCTTTACGATGACAGAGCACCCCCAATGACTCAGCCAACGCAGGTCAGCCTCCACGTTTTGAATCTTGTGTCCAAGCAAGAACTCTGCCTCTCGGAAGTTTGGCGTAATCAAAGTGGCGAGTGGAAATAGATCATTCTTATAGGCGGCAATACATTCGTCACTCACCAGTTGTTCGCCAGCAAAATTCACGATGACAGGATCGATCAAAATTGGTTGCCTGTTGTATTTCTGGAGGACTCCAGCCACACTACGAATGATCTCCGCTGTGGGCAATACGCCAGTTTTGATGCAATCTGCTCCCACCGTACTCAAAAAGGATTCTGCTTGAGAAACAATCAATTCTGTTGGCAGATGATAAATGCTTTTAATGCAGTTTACATCTTCGTCCACAATGCAAGTGAGGGCAGCGGCAGCCCAACCGCCACAACGTGTAATGGCTTTCGTGTCGGCTTGTACGCCAGCGCTTCCCAAAGGCTCACTTCCAGCAATCAGGAATACTTTTCCTGTATTCTCTATCTTTTCCATTGTTATCTCATGTTTCTTAAGCTCATTCTTGACAACCACCTACATGTTCTCTGCTTTTTTTGTCTGGCGATGGTTTGGAATGACCTTTTAATTAATTCAATAATGCATATTTTTCCTGCAAAGGTAACAAAAAATATTCGTACAGGATATGCAAGTGAGATGATTTCCTTGTATATGTTTGTCTTTTGTCGTATATTTGCACTAAAATGTTTTTGCCATGGATATTATACTTTCTGTTGTATCAGATATAAACGATTTTCTGTGGACCTATTTTGTTATTCCCATGTTGGTGGTATGTGCCATTTATTTTACATGGAATCTGCATGCTATCCAATTCACGGGCATTGGAGAGATGTTCCGTCTCTTGTTCTCATCCTCATCTTTCGAGAAAGATACTGAAAAATCCAGGCATAAGAGAATATCTTCGTTTCAGGCATTTGCCATTAGTCTAAGCAGTAGAGTTGGGACAGGAAACCTTGCAGGTGTAGCCAGCGCAATTTTCGTTGGTGGTCCTGGAGCCGTTTTCTGGATGTGGATCATGGCTCTTTTTGGTGCAGGTACAGCTTTCATGGAAGCTACTTTGGCGCAGTTGTTTAAACGTCGTGGGGCAGACAGCTACTATGGTGGCCCTGCCTATCAGATGCAATATGGCTTGCATCGCAGATGGATGGGAGTTTTGTTTGCCGTTTTCATCATCTTTGGATTTGGTTTGGCGAATCAGGTGGTGCAGAGTAATACTTTATGCGATGCAATTGGAGATGCTTTCCATCTGCCTGTCAGGTGGGTTGCTTATGCTATTACAGCCTTGACACTTGTCATCATCTTTGGTGGTGTTCATCGTATTGCCCGATTCTCAGCAACGATGGTTCCCATAATGGCAATCGGATATTTGTTGTTGTCCATGATTATTCTGATTCTGAATGTTGATAAGGTCCCTGCTATGTTAGCCTTAATCATAAAGAATGCTTTCGGTTTGCAGCAGGCGGCTGGAGGCGCTGTCGGAATGGCTATTATGCAGGGAGTGAAACGTGGGCTCTTCAGTAATGAAGCCGGTGAGGGATCAGCTCCCAATGCGGCTGCCACAGCTTCCATTTCTCATCCTGTGAAGCAGGGTTTGTTGCAGAGTTTGGGAGTTTTCACTGATACCATACTTATATGTTCCTGTACAGCCTTCATCATTCTGCTCAGCGGATTCTATGATGGTAATGACGATGGGATTATTCTGACTTCCCGTGCCATGAATTACCATTTGGGCAGTATGGGTTCATGGTATCTAACGCTCTGCATCTTCCTGTTTGCTTATAGCACCATTATTGCCAATTATTTTTATGGCGAAGCCAATATCCGTTTCATTTGTGACAAGAAATGGGCAATTACGACGTTTCGTTTTGTCAGCGGATTTGTTGTGATGGCTGGAGGTTTCCTCACGTTGCAGCAGGCGTGGTGTATCGTGGATTTGGCGATGGCTTTGATGACCATTCTGAATCTGACCTCTGTTCTTATGTTAGCCAGATACTCTTTCCTGCTGCTGGATGATTATTTGGCTCAACGGCGTTCAGGCAAGAATCCGGAGTTTCATAAGGAGCAATTCCATGAGATTGTGGACGAATTGGAAGGATGGTAATTGATAAACAGAAACAAATTATAGTAACAATCGGTATGAAAACAGAAAAACAAAATTCATTATTCTGCTATCAGGGAAACAATTATCTGGTTCCCTTTCTGCTCATTAGTTCTCTTTTCTTTTTTTGGGGATTTGCACATAGCATCCTGGAGGTTTTGAATCCTCATTTTCAGGAATCCTTCAAGATCAGCAAGACGATGGCTTCCTTTGTTCAGGTGGCTGTCTATGGTGGTTACTTTCTGATGGCCCTGCCAGCAGGATACATCATCCGGCGTTATGGATATCGTGCTGGTGTGATTACTGGTCTTTTGCTTTATGGCATAGGTGCTTTGATGTTCATTCCTGGCTCACGAATCAATTCTTTCCCCTTCTTCGTTTTTTCCTTGTTTGTGATAGGATGCGGCCTGACGTGTTTGGAGACCTCAGCCAATCCCTATACAACCGTATTGGGCGAGCCCAGCAAGGCAGAGAGCCGTATCAACTTGTCTCAATCCCTGAATGGATTCGGCTGGATTGTTGGTCCGTTGATTGGCGGCATGTTGCTCTTTTCTGGGGGTGATATCGCTCTTCCATACACTATTGTTGGAATTGTGGTTCTGTTGGTGGCATTGGTGTTCTCGAAGGTAAAACTTCCAGAGATAAAGGATGAAGTGGAGACTCAAGCGGAGGATTCTCATGGCAATCTATGGAACACAGCTTTCATTCTTGGAGTTGTTGCCTTGTTCTTGTATGTCGCCGCTCAGACGGGAGTGAACAGTTTCTTCATCAATTATATGGTGGAGAATACGGGCACCAGTCATACGCAAGCATCCCAGTGGTTGGGCTTTGGAGGTATGGGACTTTTCGTTTTCGGTCGCTTGACAGGTGGATGGGTGATGAACTTCTTCCGTGCCAGTCGTCTGCTGCTGATCTATGCCGTATTGGCTGCGTTGGCAACGGCTGTCATCGTGATGGGCAGTGGCATGATAACTCTGGTTGCCTTCTTTGTGGTATATTTGTGCGAGAGTATCATGTTCCCCACGATTTTCTCTTTAGCCCTTCGAGATTCAGGAGGGAATAAGAAAATGGCCTCTTCCGTACTCATTATGACAATTGTGGGAGGTGCTGTGGCTCCTTTGATGATGGGCTATATTGCAGACAATACTGGCAGCATGCCTGTAGCTTTTGTCGTGCCTTTGGTATGCTATGTCTACATTGCTGGATATGCAATGATGAAAAAGTGATTTCAGCGAAAACCTTATACAGAGCCGTGGTGATGGTCTATTCCATTACCACGGCTTCTTTGTGCAGTCCGTCTATCTTGATTGTAATCGGTTTCTCCATGCGGACATGTCGAACGTGGGCAGTTTCCTGGACGGCCGGTAGCTCGTTGAGTTTTTCTTCGCGGTAGATTCCATCGCCAAGGAAGGCATTGATGGTGAGATATCCCACTCCCAGAGAGGTAAGGTTCTGGAAGAAATGAGTTCCTTGCGATGGATCGACTTGGAAATTCGCAAGTCCAGCTTCTACGATGACTTGGGCACAGGATATGTTGGGCCATTTCACAGGAATCCCCAACCAGGGATCACTGCTTCCCCAGCGGCCAGGACCAATCAGCAGATAAGATCCTGATTGTTGTTCATCATCGATGAATGTGCGGTTGATGGATTCCACCTCTTCGGCTATGGTGGTATTGTCGCTGGCCGAGAATCCTTCTGTCTTCACGTAAACGATATCTGAAATCTCGTTGAAGATGCCGTGCCCTATGGCATTATGGGATCGAAGCAGACATTTCTCATCAGGAATCTTGGTCAAGTCCTCATCCAAGGCCATACGGTTGTCCACCATAGGACGGATTTGCAGAAGGTTGAATTCTCCAGTCTTGTCTGCGTGCAAATTCACAGCGAACTCGATTTCCACCGGACGGCGCATTTCATCTTCTCCATAGCGGAGAATCTTTTGCATCAGTTCTGGCAGAGGGAACACTCCGTGCTGCAATACGCCAGCAAAAGAGATTATTTTCCGATTCCTTCCTTCGTAGAAGCCATCGTAAATGCATTGGTTGAAGGGGTCGAAAGTAGAGCAAATCCATTGGAGGGTTCCATCCTGTTCAGCATCACGTACGGACCATTTCTTCAGATTGAAACCTTCGTCTACAACGAAATGCATACCAGATTCCATCCCAGAATTTTCCTCTTTGGACGACTTGGCGCTGTTGGCTTCCAGAGCGAGGAAATGTGTCTGCGTATCCTTCAGGGCAAAGTCCATCTCGCTCATTTGCAGCACTTGATTAGGATGGGCAGGACAGACGCGAAGGCTGGTGCCACCGTCTACGATGTATTTGCCCAATCCGAGAGCGAGGCTGACGGTACCTTCTTCCGCTCTCTCTTCGTTGATAGGGTAGTAGTTTATGCTGCGGGCCACACCGCTGATGACAGGATAGAAACGGGGTCCATGCTGTTCGCCAACCACTTCTTGCAGGATGACAGCCATCTTCTCTTGGTCAATCACATTGCTTGTGGCAGTCATGTAATCCTTGCTGGCCCGATAGAACACGCTTGCATAGACAGCCTTGATGGCGTCGGACAGCATGGCGAGGCGCTCGTATTTGTCTGGGCTGTAGGGAATCATGTAGGTGCTGTAGACACCTGCAAACGGCTGATAATGGGAGTCCTCGAGCAAGCTGCTGCTGCGGATGGCGATGGGCGATTCCACAACTTGCAGGAAAGCTTCCAGGTCGCCAAGCAAACGCATGGGCAGTCGGCCGCGAAGGAAGTGCTGCAGGATGTCCTCGTCTGAGATGTCGCTCAATGCCACTTGATACAAGTCATTGGTGTCCATGAACTCGTCGAACACGTCTGTACAGAGGACAACCGTCTTGGGGATGCGGGTCACTACGCCAGGAATCTCGTTCAGGTCGGTATGGCGTTTCATGATATGGTCGATGAAGGCAAGGCCACGCCCTTTTCCGCCCAGGCTTCCATCGCCGATACGGGCGAAGTTGGAGTATTGGTCGAAACGTTCGCGCTGGAAGACAGCCACAACGCCCTGGTTCTTCATTCTGCGGTAGGCGACAATAGCATCCAGGATAATCTGGCGATGCATGTCCACATCCTGCAGGCTGTCCCAAGTGATGTGTTTCAGGAATTCGGCAATGGGGAAGAGCGCTCTGCTCGCCAACCATCGGCTCACATTGTTGTGGGATACGTGGTAGAGAAGACTCTGCGTGGGGACCGTCATGATGTTGTCCTGCAAGTCTTTCAAATTATGTACGCGCACGATCTCTTTCATCGTCTTTGGGTCGCGGAAGACGAAATCGCCAAAACCGAAGTAGCGCTGAACCTTATCGCGCAGGTCCACGTCAATCTTCTTGGAATTCTTGTCGATGAAGTGCGCGCCACATTTCCTGGCAAGCTTCTCTTTCTCCGTCTCGCTGGAGTCCATGATCAGGGGGATGTAGGGATCATTGGAGCGGATGGCAGAGAGAAGTTTGAAGCCAGCATCCTCGTCCTTGGGTCCTCCTGCATGAAGAGGGAAGCGGCAATCCGAGATAATTCCCAACGTGTTGTTCGAGAATTGGCTGTAGAGCGACCAGGCTTCCTCGTAATTGCGTGCCAGAACGATTTTTGGACGGCCACGCATACGCAACGTCTCCAGCGAGGTGTTGAGCGCCTCCGTAGCGAACTCCAGACTCTGCTGGAGCACAAACCTGTAGAGGTTGGGCAGGATGCTGCTGTAGAAACGGATGCTGTCCTCCACCACCATAATCATCTGTACGCCAGCGCTACGGATATCGTGTTCCAGATTCAGGCGGTCCTCCATCAGCTTGATGATACTCAGCAGGAGCTCCGTATTGCCCAACCAGCAGAACACATACTCGAAGGCCGACAGGTCCTCGTTCTGCATTCTCTTCGTGATACCGTGGCTGAAAGGCGTGAGCACCACAATGGGTATGTGGGAATAAGCCTCTTTGATGGAGCGGGCAATGTCGAACACATCATTGCTGGAGGCAGCAGGCATACAGATGACCAGATCAATCTTCTCGCTGGTCATCTTTTCTTCAGCCTCTTCCTTGCTGGCCACTTGAATGAAACGGGGAGGGAAGCGAAGTCCCAGCCGTGCGTATTCCGAGAAAATCTTCTCATCCACGCGCCCGTCGTCTTCCAGCATGAAAGCATCGTATGGGTTTGCCAACAAGAGAACGTTGCAGATGCGTCTGAGCATCAAGTCAACGAAAGAGGTATCCTTCAGCGTCATGTTTTTTCTTAATCTTTCTGCAAAATTACGAATAAACGAGCGAAATGCCAAATTTATTTGAGCATTTCCGAGTGAGAGAAATTTCGAACATACGTTCAAAGTTACGAATAAACGAGCGAAATGCCAAATTTATTTGACTGAAGTTTCTGAAGTAGTCTGTAGTTAAGTAGTCAGTAGTTCTTGCGCTCCAGTGGGTGCTCAGGCGCAGGCGGAGTAGTAGTTAAGTAGTTACTGTTTGCCAGTCCTCGTTCTCCTCATCGTCCTCGTTCTCGTTCTCCTCATCGTTCTCCTCATCGTCTTCGTTATCGTCATCGTCATCGTTGATTTGTTGATTTCAATGAACTCAAAAGTGACCTACACTCTACACCGAACACCCCTAACATGCTGGCTATCAGAAAGAAACAAGGGTGTAGGCTGTTTTGTAAGCCTACACCCGTATATCACGTTGATTCATAGTGTGTTAAGCCCCCTGGTGTAGAGTGTAGGCTATTTTTGAGTTCATTTGATTTCTGGTGTAGTGAAGCAACCAGAAATTAAGTAGCAGAGCCAACACGCTGGCTGGTGAACCCACTTTTTTGTGTATGTCTATGCAACTACTGTCCTTTCCAAAAGACAACGTGTTGACTTCGTCATTTCAACGTGTCGACTTGCTCGATTCAACGTGTTCTTGGACTTGATTCTTATGGAAGTTGAAATCTTTTTTTTCAGAAGCTTTTTTGGAAATTTTCGTCTTACCTTGTGGTTATTCAGAATATTTTCGTAATTTTGCATCGCAACTGCCTGATAAAACTGAAGCTTTGGAGTGTAAATGATAACGTAAAACTCTGGTCTATGTGGTACACTTTTCAATTACTATTTACAGTAGTGATAAAACTATCCTTGTGGGATGTGCCAAGAACAAGAAACAGAAAGACAGGATTCTCACGCATTATATATATTAAGGTTAAGGAAAACTAAGGGTTCAATGGAAGAGCATAGAGAAATGTTTGGAAGAACGTCCCCGTTAGTTCTTTATGAATTCGGTAAACCTGATAAACTATCAGTTTATACTATTGCTGGGCATAAGGAGATGGGTAAGAAAGAACTGATTAGTTCGAGTTATCCGAATCCCAAGCCCCAAAAACTTATGGCATTGCTCTTCTTGATATAGTTTTGAACTTTATGGCAAATTAAAAACTGATAGAATGGCTAATAGAGCTTAATCCTGATAATTCAAAAGGAACACCTGTGTTTATTGAACCATAAATAAGTGGATACAATTGGATAGAGATTAGAATATGAGTAAATTTGTGAAAGGAGATAAGGTTGTCAACCTATTGACGAACGAAAAGGGCTTTGTTATTGAAGTCTTCCCACCTCGTCGTGGTCGACAGATGTACAAGGTAAAATATGATGACCGAGAGAATGATGAAAACAGTACCAACCTTGTTCCCGACGTAGATTTGACAGACCCCTTTGAGCGTATTCGTGAAAACTATTACGACCATTATTCTGAATATCTAAAAGGAAATACCGCGTTTAAGATACAAAGTTCGAATAACAGCACTATATCTTCACTAAAAGCTTCAAGAACATTATTTCGCCCTTATCAGTTCAAGCCGTTGCTTAAGTTTCTTAACTCTGACAATAAACGGCTTTTAATCGCAGACGAAGTCGGTCTTGGAAAGACGATCGAAGCTGGTCATATTATGTTGGAACTTAAAGCACGTGGAGAATTCCGTAATGCTCTTGTCATCTGCCCGATGTCACTTCGTGCCAAATGGACAACAGAATTAAACGAGAAGTTTGGCTTGGATTTTATTGATATAGACAAGAAAGAAACATTGATGCATGAGTTGGTCCACCACAATGGGACAGTCCGTGCAGTTATCAATTATGACAAAATAAGAGACACAAGTGATATTCTTGCTCTTATCAATGAAAAGGGTGTCAAGTTTAGTATTATCATCTGTGATGAATCTCATAAACTCCGCAACAATACCACACATCTTTATAGAGGTGCAGAAGAATTGTTGATGTCATCAGACAGCGTAGTGTTTATGTCTGCCACTCCAATTATGATTGATGAATTCAATCTGTATAACCAGTTACATCTGCTTGACAAAGATTTGTACGATAACCCAGAGGTGTTTAGCAACAATATCCAACTCAACCGCCCATTCGTTAGAGCATTGAGTCAACTAAATTCTGGCTGTAACCTCAGAACAATTGCTGCAGAGCTATCATCTGCTGAAGTAACTACCTACAACACAATTAACGACATAGTTAATTCGAAGACTTTTACGATTGCGAAATACTTTGCTGAATATCCAATTTATCAGGAAATTATGCGTCAATTGCAATCAGCGGAAGATACTCCAACTTTACGGGCCCAAATCCAATACAACTTATCGGAAATGAGTCCTATGAACACAATATTTTCCAGGACGAGAAAACGCGAGGTTACACAAGATTGGTCGCAGGCAGAACGTAATCCCGTAACAAAGACT
>JAEEGG010005627.1_pt1 | contig 29593 bp, 25 predicted proteins | sample 9134161 | NCBI WGS metagenome assembly JAEEGG01 (sample SAMN16246543, study PRJNA631951) | gut metagenome | biome: gut microbiome; feature: rumen; material: CR-attached | host: Bos | place: Iran: Karaj | collected 2018-10
TCCAGCCCTCGTTGTTTCCGCATATAATAGACGAAAGAACACGTTCCTCTGTCTGGTCATTTATTTCCAAATCACCTATGTTTATATCAGAAACAAAAACACCATCCCTGAACTCATATCCAACCGTCGGAATACGTCCTTGAGCCACCACGTATGGAGCAAGCACAAACTTATACGACTCCTTCTGTGCCTTCGTCAGCCAAACGGGAGTCTTCATAAGGTTATAGCTACGGAAAAAGCTCGATGCGTTCTTATTGCCGATAATCCCCTCAAAATTCTGCTGCAAATATCCCTTGATGTATTTGTAGGTGTTGAGGATATTATTCATCTTTATGCGCTGTTTCATCTGCGCCTCGGTCTTAGGGTTGCCCATCTTGGTTGGTTTAGACCTGCCAAATGTCACACCATTCACCTCATAATAAATGGTATTTGCCTTCGTTCCTGACACTTTCCCAAATGAAGATTTTACTTTAACCATATCTTTTCCTTTCTAAAATAATTCGTTCTTACTCTTAACATACTCCATCGTTTCACCATCGTTTGTCCATAGATACTACATCGAAACGATGGACATGATATGGAGTTGATATGGAGTAACGATGGAGTATCTACCTTGTTACTGCTTGCAAAGATACTACTTTTTCCGGAAGAAAAAGAAAATTTGTGCAAGAAAATCACAAAAGACAAATCCGTTTTTTTTTTCTTTGAACACAGAAGTCACGAAAGAAACGGAAGTTTTTGTCTATTCTGTGTTTTCCGTGTTCAGAAAAAAAATAATGCGATATTAATGTGTTATTGATGATGATTAATGTAGGTTCGCGGAGCGAAAACATATAATTTCTCGTTAATATCACGTTAATGTCGCATTAATTTTGAGTGTAAAAGTACATTTTTCCTATTTTTTGTTCTTTGTTTCGGAGAAATGTTGTATATTTGCAATCGCAATAATAATATTCATGGCACCTAAACATGAAAAAAGAGAATATAAATATTGTTAATGGAGTTAAAAGAATGGCTGATTTGTTTGGTCATTCCGAGAATTTGATTACTCTCTCTCTCTCTCTCTCTCTCTCAAATATTCTGTAGGTACTATAAATCCTTACACCTTACAGTTAAGTCGCGGTTGTCCGCGCAAACATAGGCATTTCTTGCAATAGCAGGAGATGCCCAATCATTTATTTTGTCATAAATCTTATAATTTTAAACCAATAATTTTAAAATCTAAATCGATTATGAAACATTTAATGAAAGTTTCTTTGATGGCATTAGTTGCCATGTTTGCGTTTAACACAACGGCTGATGCTCAGTTAGGTGGTCTGCTGAAGAAAGCGAAGCAGGCTGTGGGTGGACAATCTAAGGAGAAGGCTTACGATCCAAGAGAAGCACGTGCTGCGAAGGAAGCGGCCGAAATAGCTGCTCGTACTGGTCAGGTTGAGCTTAAGAACTGGAAGACAGGCGAGATAGGCAAAGTTGAGAACACATTCGTTTGGCGAGGTGAACCTGCTCAAATCAAGACCTCAGAAATGATTTATTATAATGAGAAGAACTTTTCGGACAAGGCTTCTAAGAAAAAGATTATTGAGCTGTTCTTGGACGACGAGAAATTCAACAATCGCAAGCGTGCTGCTGACGACATTCTGAAAGACCGAAAGATAGTAGCGGTTTTGTTCAAGGCTGATAGTTGGACGATTAATCGCGACAATATTGATAATATAACCTCTCGTATGATAGAAATGCAAGTCGTTTCTGAGCTGACTAACGGCTTCACAATTTGTGACGAGTGGGTTGTAGGCAACGACTATGCTGGTGGTGGAAACTATGCTGACGCTATGAGGTTTACGCTAAAGATAACCACTAAAGGCGCTTATGGTAAGAATGGTGAATATCGTTGGTACTTGAAGGATTGGGAACACAAGGACAATGCTGACCCATTGGCAGACCTATAGATCATAGTCAGACCAAAGGAAATGCCCTCTGAGCAATCAGGGGGCTTTCTTGTGTCTGATTTTGTGTGATAATTTGAAGTAACCTTAATAATCCTAAAAAAAACGTGTCTAAGCCTTTGTTATGTCAAAAAAAGTTGTATATTTGCAATCGAAGAAATAAGACTGAAACTACTTTTGTGGATATAAAAAAAGTATTGTCTCTTTATTTTGTAAATTATGAATAGAATTAAATTTCTTTTTTCATTTTTGCTGCTTTGCCAAATGTTTATTGCATGCGTACCAGAGCCTGCAACTTGTTTGTTTAGATTTGAGCTTGTAAATAACTCTCAGGATACAATTGGTTATTCTGTTTATACTCATAAGAAACACATGAATAGCGATGAAGTGTGTTATTTCGTTAGCTACAATTCTATTCCCCCTATGAGGTCTTATATCGGAGGCGCTCAGCATTACGGATATGACGACTCATGGAGCAGTTTCTTTATAGAGGAGAATATTGACACTCTGTACATCTATATAGCGAAAGAAGTGCCAGAGGCGAAAGGTCAAAGATGTAAATTGCCCGATAATGACAAGGTGCTTAAAGTTTATAAATATTATGAGGGGAATACTGATTTGAAGCATACGATTTCACCTACTATCACATATCCGTAATGCTATAATGTAAAAGAAAAAGAACAAAGATAAAATCTGTAACTATTCTCGATATAACAAGCCCTTTGAGCAATCAGGGGGCTTTTTTGTGTCTAATTTTGTGTGATAGTTTGAAGTAACCTTAAATATCCTAAAAAAACGCGTCTAAGCCTTTGTTATGTCAAAAAAAAGTTGTATTTTTGTACCCGCAAAATTAACGGAAAACGCGTCAGAGGCTCTAAAAACCGCCAAAAACGCGATTTTGACCTAAAAAACAACCCGAAAAATAAATGACAGACGAAACACAGACTTTTGATCACGATAGAATTATCAAGATCAACATCGAGGAAGAGATGAAGTCATCGTATATCGACTACTCTATGTCGGTTATCGTGGCACGTGCCCTTCCTGATGTCCGTGACGGATTCAAGCCGGTTCACCGTCGTATCCTCTATGGTATGCTCGGTATCGGCAATACAAGTACGAGCCCTTACAAGAAATGTGCCCGCGTGGTAGGTGAGGTGCTCGGTAAATATCACCCACATGGTGACTCTTCTGTATATGGTGCCCTCGTGCGCTTGGCACAGGACTGGAACATGCGCTATACGCTCGTTGACGGTCAGGGAAACTTCGGTTCTGTAGATGGTGACTCTGCAGCTGCTATGCGTTATACGGAGTGCCGTCTCTCAAAGATGGGTGAGCACATCATGGATGACCTCGAGAAGGATACCGTTGATATGGCTAACAACTTCGACGATACCCTCACAGAGCCTACCGTGATGCCTACGAAGATTCCAAATCTGTTGGTAAACGGTGGTAACGGTATCGCCGTTGGTATGGCTACTAATATCCCTACCCACAACTTGGGTGAGGTTATTGACGGTTGCTGTGCCTATATCGACAATCCAGATATCGATACTGACGGTCTCATGGAGTATATCAAGGCTCCAGACTTCCCAACAGGTGCCTATATCTACGGTATTCAGGGCGTTAAGGATGCCTACGAGACAGGTCGCGGACGTATCGTGATTCGTGCAAAGGCTGAGATTGAGTCTGATGATTCTCACGACAGAATTGTCGTTACTGAGATTCCTTATGGCGTAAACAAGCAGCAGCTCATCGAGTATATCGCAGAGCTTGTCAAGGAAGGCAAGATTGACGGTATCTCTAACGTGAACGATGAGACTGGTCGTCAGGGTATGCGTATCGTGGTTGATGTTAAGCGTGATGCGAATGCCAATGTTGTCATGAACAAGCTGTTCAAGATGACAAACCTCCAGAGTTCATTCTCTGTGAACTGTATCGCTCTCGTTAAGGGCCGCCCACGTCTGCTCACGCTCAAGCAATGTGTTAAGTACTTTGTACAGCACCGTCACGACGTAACTATCCGTCGTACAAAGTTCGATAAGAAGAAGGCTGAGGCTCGTGCTCATATCCTTGAGGGCTTGATTATCGCCGTTGACAATATTGACGAGGTTGTAAAGATAATCCGTGCTTCAAAGAACCCTTCTGATGCTCAGCGTGCTTTGGAAGAGCGTTTCAAAATCGACGAGCTCCAGTCAAAGGCTATCGTTGATATGCGTCTCTCGCAGCTCACAGGTCTGCGTGTTGAGGAACTTCATGCAGAGTATGAGGAGTTGGAGAAACTCATCGCTTACTTGCAGCAGATTCTTGATGACCCAGAGCTTTGTAAGAAGGTTATGAAGGACGAACTCTTGGAGGTTAAGGAGAAGTATGGCGACCCACGTCGTACTGAGATTAAATATACTTCTGAGGAGTTCAACCCAGAGGACTTCTACGCTAACGATGCAATGGCTATCACAATCAGCCACCTCGGCTATATCAAGCGTACATTGCTCGACGAGTATAAGCAGCAGTCAAAGGGTGGCGTAGGTTCTCGTGGTTCACGTACCCGTGAGTCAGACTTCACAGAGTTCCTCTATGCAGCTGACGCTCACGATATGCTCCTGTTCTTCACCCGTCAGGGACGTGTTCACTGGCTCAAGTGCTATGAGATTCCAGAGGGTGCCAAGGATTCAAAGGGACGTGCTATACAGAACCTCTTACAGCTTGAGGCTGGTGACTCAGTTAATGGTGTTCTCGCTATCAAGAGCCAGAAGTTTGTTGACGAGCAGTTCCTCCAGACACACAACGTGGTATTTGCAACAAGGAATGGTATTGTCAAGAAGACACGTCTTGCTGACTACTCACACCCACGTTCAAAGGGCGTTATCGCAATCAATATCCTTGAGGGCGACGAGGTTGTAAACGTAATGCTCACTAACGGTACTGACGAGCTTATTCTCGCAAGCCGTAATGGTCGTGCAGTTCGTTTCAACGAATCTACCATCCGCACTATGGGACGTGTATCTACTGGTGTTCGTGGTATGAACCTCAACCTTGAGGAAGAGCCAGACAACTACGTAGTAGGTATGATTGTGGTCAACGATCCTGATAACGATACCGTAATGGTTGTCAGCGACAAGGGTTATGGTAAGCGTACAAAGGTAGAGGACTATCGTGTTACCAACCGTGGTACTAAGGGTGTTAAGACTCTCAATATTACCGACAAGACAGGTAATCTCCTCGCTATCGAGAATGTACAGGACGATGAGGATCTCATGATTATCAACAAGTCTGGTATCACTATCCGCTTCGCCGTTGCCGGTTGCCGAGTAATGAGCCGTGGTACTCAGGGTGTCAAGCTCATCGACCTCAAGAAGAAGAACGACTACATCGCAAGTGTATGTAAGGTTATGCACGTTGATGAGGATCCGGAAGAATTCGATGAGGCAGAGGAAGTAGATGCTCAGGATGCTGAAGGAACAGCAGAATAGTAGTCGTCTTTGGCACAAAATCAAAAAGACATACTTAATATAAAACTTTAACTCATTTAACTCAAGGCCCAGCCCTCCTTACTGCGCTAGCCTCTTGTCCCATTATGGGGGAGGATGCCCGCAGGGCAGAAAGAAGTCGCAATTAGGGGTCTCAAATAACAACTAAATTATGAAGAAGATTATTTTCACAGCACTTGTAGCAGCATTCGCTACAACCTCATTTGCTCAGGATATCGTGAAGCAGATGAAAGGACAGGCTTATTCTGAGGCTGTCTCTACTCTTAACTCTGCTCTGTCAGGTCTTTCTGCTGAGCAGAAGGCAAAGGGTTATAACCAACTCGTAGAGATTAGCTACCCTGACGCTGCAAAGGCATTCCAGGATATCACTCTCGCTAATGTACAGAAGAATAAGGTAGAAGCTTCTGCCTATACTCCAATCGTTAATGCTCTTAACGATGCTGTTAAGTGTGATGAGTTCGATAACCAGCCTAACGATAAGGGTAAGGTAGCTCCTAAGTTCCGCAAGAAGAATGCAGACCGTCTTGCAAACTTCCGTGCTGTTCTTATTAATGCAGCTAATGAGACACAGGACGCTGATCAGAAGCTCTCTCTCGCTAACGCATACATCAATTCTTCTGAAAGCCCACTTTTCGCAGAGGCTCTCAAGGCAGGTGACCAGTATCTCGGTTATGCACAGTTCTTTGCTGCTGCTGCTTATTACAACAAGGAGAACTGGAACAAGGCTGCTGAGTATGCAGAGAAGGCTCTCAAGTGCGAGGATGTAAAGGAGAATGCTGAGCAGTATCTCGTATCTGCTCTCACAAAGAATCTCAAGACAAAGGCTGATACTCTGGCTTACCTCAAGAAGCTCAACGATATCAATGCTGACAAGTACATGGCTCAGATAGCTTCTCTCTACAATCAGATTGGTGAGAAGGATCTCTCAAACAAGATTCTCAACGATGCTATTGCAAAGGATCCTAACAACAAGATGGCTTACGCTATCAAGGGTGAGAATGCAATGAACGCAAAGAACTGGGATGATGCTATCAAGAACTTCAAGAAGACTGTTGAGATTGACCCTGAGTTCACAGCTGTATGGTTCAATCTTGGTGTTTGTGCAAGTTCAAAGGGCTTCGACCTTAACGAGCAGCTTAGCGAGAACGGTCGTCTCACACCAGAGAACGATGCAAAGGTTAAGGATGCACTCAAGGAGGCTATGGGCTACTACGAGAAGGTTCGTCAGCTTGATCCTAACCGTGAGAAGGTTTCAAACTGGCCTTACCAGCTCCGTATGATCTACAATGCTCTTGGTGAGAAAGACAAGGCTGAAGAAATCACAAAGATGCTCGGTGAGTAATTCTTGCTTAGCTTAAAGTATAAAGGTAATCGGCATCCGTCATTAGGGCGGGTGTCGATTTTCGTTTTTATGGCTAATTTGGATAAGAAAATAGACAAAAACAGATAACAATTAATAGAAACATTACTCAATACTCAGTATTTTAGGCGCTATTTTTGTTGTTCTGCAAAAAAATGTGTAACTTTGTACTCGCAAATTAGAAACGGGTATCAGCTTAAGGCTGACCACACTATTTTATTTTCTTCATATAGAGAAGCACTTAAATGAAAAGGTTTTTGTCTATATTGCTGTTGATTTTGTCTGTGCAATGTACCGTTGGTATCTTTGCACAGGGTAATGGTGATGTGTCTGGTGATGCTAAGGCGACAGACAGACTTCGCAAGGCTGAAGTGAAGAAACAGCTTAATGATGCGAAGGTAAATCTCAAGCAGAACAAGAATCTGGACAAGACAGAGGCTGCTATGCGTAAGTTGCTGGCTGATAGCTTTAATATCCGTGACAAACGACTCCATGCCACGCTTATAGAGGCTTTACGCAAGCAGTATAATCAGGGAAATGAAAAGTTGTATCTTCATCAAGCTTATGATACTACGCAGTTATTCCTTATTGCACGTAAGATATTCGAGGCTGCAGAGCGATTGGACAGCATAGAGGCTCTACCGAATGAGAAGGGTAAGGTGGAATATGCTTATCGTGAGGATAATGTACAGCTTATGGCGCAGTTGTATGGCAATCTTTATACAGGAGGTGTATTCCTGCTTAATCATCGTAAATATAATGAGGCTGTGCAATGCGTGAATACATACCTCATGGCTCCTGAGTGGACTATGATGAAAGGAGCATTGAAAGTGGATCCATTACATCGTCAGCATGCCAGTTATGTGATGCTTGCCGCAGGATACAGAAACGAAGATTTCAAGTCTGCGTTGAAATACGAAAGTGATGCTTTGAAGTATCGTCCTCGTCTGCAAACTACTTTGCAGTATCTTGCAGAAATATATCATGGGAAAAATGATTCTGCGCACTATGAGCGGTATCTCGCGTTAGGTGTTGATTCTTTCCCACGCGACAGATATTTCTTCTCTCGTCTCGTGGATTTATATTGCAATCGTAATGATTATAAATCGGCACTTGGTGTGACTACAAAGGTACTTGCTGCCGATACTACCGATTTTTCCACAAAAGTGATAAGGCAAACGTTGCTCTTGAATCTTGCACGATATGATGAGTGTGTGGCACTTGGTGATAAGTTGATAGCCGAGAATTGTTCTGTTGCTGACGTTTACTATAACAATGCGTTGGCTTATTATAATCAGACAATGGGACTTGAAACGGGACCGTCGAATAAACGTAAAGAGCGTGAGAAGAAACTTCATGAGCTTTATAGGAAATGCCGCCCTTATATGGAGAAATTCCGTGAACTGGAGCCTAATGAAAGAACTAAATGGCGTCCGGTACTCTATAATGTGTATCTGAACCTGAATATGGGTAAGGAGTTTAGTGAGTTGTAAATGAAAAGTGAAAAATGAAAAATTATAAAATACAGATTAGTATTTTTCACTTTTCATTTTTCATTTATGATATTTGGTAAAAAGAGAAATTTGGATAAACAAATAATGAACGAGATATTAGGAAAAATCGGGATAAAGAGTCTTAACCCTATGCAGGTGGCTGTGGGTAAGGAGATAACCTCGTCACAGAAGGACGTGGTAATCCTTTCGCCAACGGGTACAGGAAAGACATTGGCATATATGCTTCCGTTGCAAAATCAGTTGGATAGGGATGACATCAACGTGCAGATGCTGGTTATTGTGCCTGGCAGAGAACTTGCCTTGCAGTCGCATGAGGTTTTGCAAAGCCTGAAGTGTGGGTTGCGAAGCATGGCTTGTTATGGTGGTCGTGCCACTATGGATGAGCACCGTAAGATGCGTGAGGTTAATCCACAGGTGGTGTTCGCTACACCAGGGCGCCTTCTTGATCATCTGGAGAAAGGCAATATATTATGTGATAGCGTTCAAGTCGTTGTCATTGACGAGTTCGATAAGTGTCTTGAGATGGGCTTTGCCCGTGAGATGAGCGCGATACTCGGTTTTGTAAGCGATGACTGCCGTCGTGTACTTCTCTCTGCTACCGATATGGATGATATCCCGCGTTTCGTGAATATGGGTCGCACCGTGAAGCTCAATTTCATTCCTGAGAATGAGCAGACTAACGACCGTGTAGAGTCGTTCCTCGTGCGCAGTCAGGAAAAGGATAAGCTCGGTACGTTGGCATTGCTGCTTTCTGATATAGGCGAGGCTTCCTCTATCGTATTCCTTAACTACAGAGATTCCATTGAGCGTACATCCGAGTATCTGAAAGCGAATGGCTTCTGCCATGTTGTTTTCCATGGCGGACTTGACCAGAAACAGCGTGAGCAGGCTTTGCATCAGTTCTCTAATGGTTCGGTGCAGATAATGGTTTGTACCGACCTTGCAGCTCGTGGTCTTGACATTCCGAAGATTGGAAATATCATTCACTATCACTTGCCTCTTAGTCAACAGGAATATATCCATCGTGTGGGTAGAACTGCTCGTTGGGATGCGTCTGGCAGAACTTTCTTCTTGCTTGGTCCTGAGGAGAATATGCCTGAGTTCGTGGAACTTGAGCCAGAGGAATATCAGGTGCAATCACAGGTAGCTAAGCCTATGCTTCCGCAGATGGTGACTCTCTATATCGGCAAGGGTAAGAAGGATAAGATAAGCAAAGGCGATATCGTTGGTTTCCTATGCAAGATAGGTGGTTTGAAGAGTGCGGAGATAGGAAGGATTGATGTCTATGACCGTTACTGTTATGCAGCCATCAACAGGAAAAGCCTCCGTGCCGTACTGAAGAATACCGCTGGTGCGAAGATAAAAGGAATGAAGACGGTGGTGGAGGAAATTAGATAAGACCCACCCCCAGCCCCTCCCGTAAAGGGAGGGGAGTAGTTACATAATTCAAATCACAGGATTGACACAATTTATTATAAACATATTATCTCTTTTTTGCAGGAACCCCCATTGCGAAAGATACCATCTACTCCCCTCCCTTTATGGGAGGGGTATGGGGGTGGGTCTTAGGGACTTGGGAGTCGGTCTTTTATTATTCTGCCTCCTCTCCTGCTCCAATCCTCAGCCCACAGTCACCCCTTGGGGCGAGACAATAGGCGAGGATGGCGCGCCTGTGCAAGAAGTTGATACGGCAGGGGCGGTGTCGCTGAGTGATATTGTGGATGCTGGTGAGATGATAATGCTTACGGTGTCAGGACCTGATACGTATTATGACTATCATGGACATGGCATGGGACTCCAGTATATGCTCTGCGAGAAGTTCGCGCAGAAACTGGGTGTAGGGCTTCGTGTGGAGGTGTGTAAGGACTCTGCCGAGGTAATGAAACGCCTTGCAAATGGAGAAGGAGATATTGCCGTGTTCTCTGATTATAAGTCATGGAAGGTGGCAGACAGTAAAGGAGAGATTGCCAATGAACTGAAGGCTTGGTATAAGCCTGAACTTGTTACGCAAGTAAAACAGGAGATGCGCTCAATGTTCACCGTCGGTATGGTGAAGAGGCGCGTATATCCTTTCATGCTCAGCAGTAAGGATGCTATTATTTCCCGATACGATGCTTTGTTCAGAAAGTATGCCTCGGTGGCAGGATGTGACTGGACTCTTATCGCAGCTCAATGCTATCAGGAGTCATGTTTCGACCCAAAGGCTCATTCATGGGCAGGCGCTTGCGGATTGATGCAGATAATGCCTGGAACGGCGGATTTGATAGGATTACCAAGAGCGCAGATATATGAGCCTGAAGCAAATATAGCGGCTGGATGCAGATATATGGCGCAGTTGCAGGGTAAGTTCTCTGATGTGCCTGTGCGTAGTGAACGAATAAAGTTTGCTCTTGCCTGTTATAATGGCGGTTACCACCATATCCGTGATGCTATGGCTCTGGCTAAGAAATATGGCCGAAATCATCAGCGATGGAGCGATGTGAAGGTGTTTGTGCTCGGATTGCAATCACCACGTTATTATAATGATCCTGTTGTGAAGAACGGCTATATGCGAGGCTCCGAAACTGCCGAATATGTGGATAGGATCATTGACCGTTGGAATCAATATCGCGGTGCGACCAAAAAGAAATATGGTAGTGGGGTAAATGCAACTCCACAGAGGGCGAAGCATAAGAATAAGTATTATAAAGAATAACAGACCCACCCCCATACCCCTCCCGTAAAGGGAGGGGAGTAGATTGTATTTTACGCAAAAAACATCCTTTAAAAGCTAGACAATCAGCAAAAAGTTTGCGTCAATCTCATGATTAGATTAATGTAACTATTCCCCTCCCTTTATGGGAGGGGCTAGGGGTGGGTCTGCTTTTCCGTCCAATTTACCATATACACCTTCTCCCTCCCTCTCGTTATCGCGGTGTAGAGCCAGTGGATATAGTCGGGCGTGAGCATATCATCGGTCATGTAGCCTTGGTCGATATAAACATGTGACCATTGACCGCCCTGTGCTTTGTGACAGGTAACCGCGTATGCGTATTTTATCTGTATGACGTTGAAATAGGCATCTTCTCTAATTGCTTTCATTCGGTCGGCCTTTCGTGGAATATCGGCATAATCCTCTTCTATTGCCTTGAAGAGGGCATTGCTCTGCTCTTGGGTTAGGGCAGGGGCATCCGACTGAAGGGTGTCGGTCAATACGATGGTGTCAAGCTCGAAATCGTCATAGTCGGGAAAACGCAGAATAGCATCAGCGAAATGAAAGCCGTATAGCTCACGGAAATTACGCACACGAACAACTATCGCCTTATCGCCATTGGCGATGAAGGAGGGTTGTTGGGTGTTTAGAGTTGAGGGTTTAGAGTTTAGAGTTGAGGGTTTAGAGTTTAGAGTTGGCAGAGTGTGGTTCTTTACAATCATAACCTGATCGCCACGTTCGAGAAGTTCCTCACGGTCAAGCACCTGTGCACGTATTCCGTTATTATACATAGTGGCATTCTTATTGCTTCGCGTGATGACAATTGTCTCGTCGATACCTACCTTTGAATAGCTGTTGGATAGCGTGTCGATAAGCTCATTTCCGGGCAATGAAATAATATCAGAAAAACCATTAAACCGAAGCTTTGGGAGTTCTGTTGCCTCTTCATATTGAATGAGACTTCGGATGGCCGTGGCATTATATAGAATGCCTGATTCGCTACTTTGTCGAAGAACCTCCGATAGATCGCACTCAAAGAGAGTTGCACCGCAGCCGTAGAGGATTTCTGAGATAAGGGCGGGCGATTCATCCTCGCCAACAGGAGGTAACTGTGCAGTATCACCTATGAGAAGCATTCGGCAGTTACGCCCGGAATACACGAATTGCACAAGGTCATCGAGCAGGTTTCCGCTTCCGAATCCCGTCTCGCCCATGGAGAATGATGATATCATTGAAGCCTCGTCGATAACGAAGAGAGTGTCGGTGTGAAGATTGTCGTTGAGGTTGAAATCACCGAGCATCGTCTTTTGTCGGTATATCTTTCGGTGAATGGTTGAGGCTGGTAGTGAACTGCTGATAGACAATACTTTAGCCGCACGACCCGTTGGCGCCATAAGCACTACCTTCTGGTGTAACGATACAAGCGTTTGTACCATAGCTGCCACGAGCGATGTCTTACCCGTACCGGCACTACCGCGCATCACCATCATCGGCATATCATCGCGCGAGGCAAGGAATCGGCCGAAGCAGGCAAGAGCATTCCGCTGGTCGGTGGTTGGCTCGAAACCGAACCTATCGAGTATGAGTGATATAAATTCGGGTATCTTCACTTATTTTTTCAGTGATTTATTCTTTAATTATCTCTTTTTTTCTTAATTTTGCACGAAGAAATCATAGACGGGTGCCGCTTTGCAAGTGACAATCCCTTTTTTCGTCGTGCGAAAAAGCACTCAAAACTTTGGTGATGGGTGTTGGGTGATAGGTGTTGGCGGTTAGCATAAACAATCCACTATCACCTAACACCTATCACCCAACACCTAAATATACTGCAAAGGTAAGAAATAATTTTTTGCTATGCAAAAATATGAGTGAGAATTTTGAAAATAAGGTATCTTCTCAGCGTGTGGTAAGGCGTGGTATTGTTCCGCGTCTGACTATTCGTGTTGGTTATGGAACGATGTCATTCTTCCTGCCGAAACAGGATGGTACGGTGGAGTATCAGCCTTACACGGTGAAGAGTGGTGTGTCGATGGCGGCAAATCTCCGTACTGCTTTCCGTGAGTCGGATTTGCTTAAGGAACGTGACGACCGCGCTCTGCTCTCAGTAGTGAGTCCGGTGGTACTTGTTCCTGTTGATGAGTATATGGATCATCAGGATGGCTTTGATTTGGATACTCTCTATAACCACACCTTCACGGGTAGGGAGCATGAGGAAAAGATTGCCAATGTGCTGCCCGACCTTAATGCGGTTGCTGTCTTCGGCGTAAACAAGGACCTGAAACTCGTGGTGGAAGACCACTTCGCAGATGTCAGAATACAGAATATTATGCAGCCTGTATGGAGTCATCTGTATCATCGCAGTATGCTTGTCGGACAGCGTCGTAAGTTGTATGCCTATCTTCATGATTCCAGAATTGATATTTTCTCGTTTCAGCAGCATAGGTTCAGATTTGCCAACACCTTTGATGCCTCACACTCCCACGATGCACTCTACTATCTGCTTTTCACATGGAAACAGCTTGGTCTGAGCAATGAGGATGACGAGCTTCATCTCGTCGGCAGAAGTGAGCACATGGAATGGCTTACAACCAAACTGAAATCTTATCTGCGCAGGGTATATACTCTCAATCCGGTAGCGGATCTCAATCGTGCCCCAGCATCAATGATTGAGGGGATGGAGTATGATATGATGATTTAAAAACCCACCCCAAACCCCTCCCATAAAGGGAGGGAAGTAGATGGTATTACCAATCAAAGTGTTCTGATTATGGCAGCGAAGAAATCATATAATGGTCAAAATGGCTTATGCCTCGCCTGACAGATATGGTTTGCTAAAGGAGTATGCCAGAGAGAATCGGAATAATATGACTTTGGGTGAAAAAGCTTTATGGTCATCTTTGAGGCATAAGTTTCTTGGATATCGTTTTTATAGGCAATATATCATTGCTGACTATATAGTTGATTTCCTATGTCATGAAGGTGGTGTCATAATAGAAGTGGATGGTGGTTGTCACTCAGAACCTCGACAAGCAGAGGATGATGAACTTCGCACTCAGCGGCTTGAGCAATTAGGATTTCATGTCCTCAGATTCTCGAATGAAGAGATTCTTGAGAATATAGAGGATGTTGAAGATAAGATATTAGAATTTATAGAAAAATAAAAAAACGTTACCCCTATAGCGATAAAACGTAACTACTCCCCTCCCTTTACGGGAGGGGTATGGGGGTGGGTCTTCTTTATGCGAATAATTACAGGACAATATAAGGGACGGCATTTTGAGGTGCCGAGGACTTTCAAGGCGAGGCCGACAACCGACTTTGCCAAGGAGAATATATTCAATGTGCTGAACGGCTATCTGGATTTCGATGGCATCTCAGCCCTGGATCTGTTTGCCGGTACGGGTAGCATATCTCTTGAAATGCTGTCGAGAGGCTGTGCGGATGTTACGAGCGTGGAACTTGACCGCGAACATTCGGCTTTCATCCGTCAATGCCTTCAGAAACTGGGCGATGACCGTTGCACGCTTATCAAGGGTGACGTGTTCCGATTCCTGAAGTCGTGCAGAAGGAAATACGATCTTATCTTTGCCGACCCTCCATACGCCCTACCTGACCTTCCAAAGATTCCAGACCTTGTGCTTGGAACAGAAACAGGCAACTGCCTACTCTCAGAGGACGGTATCTTCGTCTTCGAGCACGGCAAGCAGAATGACTTCTCACAGCATCCCTGCTTCGTGGAGCATAGAAGCTATGGGAGTGTGAATTTTACGATATTTAGACCCACCCCCTTGCCCCTCCCGTAAAGGGAGGGGAGTAGATACACTCTACTGATTACGAAATTGTGGACTGGGTAGGAATCACGAGATTGCGTGAAAAGATAGGAAAAAATAGTTACAGAGAATAAATCTCCCCCTTTTAGCGGTAAATGCTAACTACTCCCCTCCCTTTATGGGAGGGGTTCGGGGGTGGGTCTCCTATATATGATCGATCCAATAACCATAGAGCGAATAAAGGAAGCGGCTGACATCGTGGATGTCGTTTCTGAGTTTGTTAGTTTGAAGCGTTCCGGTTCAAACTACAAGGGATTGTGTCCTTTCCATAACGATAGGACACCGTCGTTCTATGTGTCTCCTACCCGTGGCACCTGCCATTGCTTCACCTGTGGCGAGGGTGGCGACTCCGTAGGCTTCCTTATGAAGCATGAGCAGCTCAGCTACCCCGAGGCTCTCCGCTGGCTTGCCAATCGCTATGGCATTGAGATTGAGGAAAAACAGCTCACCGACGAACAGCGCAAGAAGCAGACGGAGCGCGAGGCAATGTTTATTGTCAACAATTGGGCAGCTGAGTATTACACCGACATCCTGCATAACGATGTCGATGGTCGTGCCGTCGGAATGCAGTATTTCCGTCAGCGTGGTTTCAGGGACGACATCATCAATAAGTTCCGATTAGGATTCGCCCCAGCCGACAGATACGCCATGCCACGCACGGCAAAGGAGAAAGGCTACAACCTCGAGTACATTGAGCAGACAGGCCTGTGCTATAAGGATAACAAGGGCGAGATGGTTGACAGATTCTCTGGTCGTGCCATGTTCCCTTGGATAAGCGTCAGCGGTAATGTAGTGGCTTTCGGAGGTCGTGTGCTCGACCAGCGCACCAAGGGCGTGAATCAGAAATATGTCAATTCCCCTGATTCCGTCATCTATCACAAGGATCATGAGCTTTATGGCATCTATCAGGCAAAGAAGGCGATAGGCAAGGAAGACTCCGTTTTCATGGTGGAAGGCTATACCGACGTTATCTCAATGCACCAGTGTGGTATTGAGAACGTGGTGGCCAACTCCGGTACGGCTCTCTCCGTGCATCAGATTCACCTCTTGCATAGGTTCACCTCGAACATCGTACTCCTCTATGACGGAGATGATGCCGGTATTCATGCCGCTCTTCGTGGTACGGATATGCTCCTTGCCGAGGGAATGAACGTCAAGGTGCTTCTGTTGCCTGATGGTGACGACCCGGATAGCTTTGCAAGGAAACATTCGGCAGATGATTTCAGAAAATATGTAGAGGAACACCAGACCGACTTTATCGAGTTCAAGACCCGTGTCCTGTTGCAAGGCGTGTCTGACCCAATCAAGCGTTCAGAGGCTATCAACTCTATCGTGAAGAGTGTCAGTATGATAACTGACCAGATAGTACGTGCCACCTACATAAAGGAGTGCTCTTCTCGTCTCGGCATTAGTGAACAGATTCTGCTCACTACGATGAACAATTTCATTCGTAACTATCGTGAGGAGCAGCGCAAGGAAGAAGAGCGTAATAATCGTGCTTTACAGAGAGGTGAGCAGCCGCAATCGCCACAGCAAACGGCTCAACAGCCATCGCCTGCCACCCAACACCCAACACCTACCACCCAATCTCCATACGACGAGATTCCTTCCGAGGCTTTTTTACCTCCCGAAGCATTCTCGCAGCCATCGGGTGGGGAAACCGCATCTGCACAGGGTGAAAGACCCCCTAAATTCCCCTTAAAGGGGGACTTAGAAAGCGCGAACGGCTATCAGCAACCTTCCTATGGACAGCCTTCGGTTACTTCCGGCACTCCCCCTCGGGGGAGCGGGGTGGGGGGCTTTTCCGTCCAGGACCTCCTCATCCAGTTCATCATCAGGTATGGTGAGCAGGTCATTCTTGAAAATGTCGAGACCGATGAGGGAAAGACAGTCTCATTGAATGTGGCTCAGGTGGCGCAGATAGATCTTGCGAATGATAACCTCACGTTCTCCAATCCGTTGCATACTCAGATACTTGAGGAGGCTGTGGCACATTCTGGAGATGAAGGATTCAAGACAGAAAGATATTTCCGACTCCATGCCGACTATGAGATAAGTCAGTTGGCTATCATGCTGACCGAAGACCCAGTTCAGTTGACAAAGACCTATCAGATGAAATATGAGCCAGAGCGACTGAAAGGGCAGTTGGAACACCTTCTGCTCGATGTCCGCTTTGAGTTCGTAGAGAACAAGCTCGCCTTTGTACGTCAGGAGATGGGACTATGTTCTGGTGATGCAGAGAAATACATGTCGCTTATCGCAGAGATGCAGCAACTGCAGAAACTCAGAATGAAGATTGCGAAGATGCTGGGAAGGGTATAAACTCCAAAAGCAATCAGTTCTTCAGGAAAGCCCTTCTTCCTCCCTTCTTCCTCCCATGTAAGTCCCATGTGACTCCCATCTACCTCCCATTCTGCTCTCTACTATGGAACGGATTTGAAGCGGAACTATAGCGAAGGAGAAGCGAAGGTGAAGGGAAGGCAAAAGAATAGACGAAGAATATCGCATTTGTAATGTTGAGATTACAAGTGCGATTTTTTTTCAGAATTTTGCGTAAACATGTACATGGTGGGGTAAAAATGTCTATAACCATTTGTTAGACAATATTTTAACTTCATGTATATGTTAGTCGAACATGTACATAAGTTGTACATGATATTTTCACAATTCAAGCATGTCAACCCATGTACATGTCATGTACATGTTTGACCATTATGTACATGCTCTTAATAATCTCATTATCAATATGTTTAATGCTGATTATAGCCACCATGTACATGTTTGCGCAAAATTCTAAAAAAAAAATCGCACACACCATGTTTTTGTTAATCTATTATAATATTTCTGTATTTTTGATGTTTTGAGTTGTTTTTTGAATTTATAAGAGTATAATTATATAGAGGGGTATTTGTTTTTACTCCGCGAATTAAGTGATGATTAAACAAAAAATATTTTGCGAAAAAATTTGCATGATTCAAAAATATGTATTACCTTTGCACCTTGCAATTCACAACCTATGGAACGTGATATTAAAACCTTTATATTAACAATTAAATTTTAGTTTAACTTTAAAAATTCTTTTACAAATGAAGAAGAATCAGCAACTTAGTGCACAGGTTGCCGAGGAATTCCTCGCGCAAAACTACACCTTCCGTAAGAACATTCTTAGCGGTAAAGTAGAGTTCAAGGATGTCAATAAAGACACAGACTTCCGTATCTTCACCAAGGAGTCGCTCAACTCCGTCATTCATCGTGCGAAAGTAGAGGGTATGGAGTGCGAAGGCAAGGACATCAAGGAGGTTATTTTCTCTGAAGAGACCGTAATCCATAATCCTATTAAGGACTATATGGATGCTCTTCCAGAATGGGATGGCAAGGATCGCGTCAAGCCATTCTGGCATCGTCTGGGCGAACTGAGCGATGAGGTAACAGACTTCCTCCACATCTATCATCGCTCATGTGTGGCTCATTGGCTACAGCTCGACACGCTTCATGGCAATGAGTGTGTGCCTACGCTCATAGGCGATCAGGGATGTGGCAAGACCACCTTCGCCAAGCGACTGCTACCCGCAGAGCTTCGCCCGTATTTCCTTGACCACATCAACCTCTCAAACAAGTTCGACAAGGAAATGGCTCTTACCAACAACCTCCTCGTGAACCTTGACGAACTTGAGGCTATCCGTCCTTCTCAACAGGCGTCACTCAAGCAGACGCTATCCAAGTCAAAGGTCAATGGCCGACCTATCTTCGGTGGATCTCAAGACGACAGACCTCGTTTTGCGTCATTCATTGCCACTACTAACAACCCACATCCGCTAAGCGATGTTACTGGCTCTCGCCGATATATCTGTATCAAGATAGCAGACGGCTATCTTATTGATAATGATACCGATATTGAGTACGATCAGCTCTTTGCCCAACTCAAGTACGAAGTGGAACTTGAGAAGAAACCGTATTGGTTTACCAACGCTCAGACAAAGCGTATTCAAGAACTAAATGCGCCATTCATGCAGGCGGCAGACCTTGAGCAAATGATAGCCTCATGTTTCCGTAAGCCAAAGGAGGGCGAGGAGTCGGAGGCTATGACCACCAGTCAGATAATGGAGATAATGCGTAAGGAGTACTGCAACCTCTCTGTCACCCGCTCCACAATGATAAGCCTTGGTCTTAGGCTCAAGGAAATGGGTTATGACATGCAACGCACTTTCAAGGGCAGGATGTATAACGTTGTGCAGAAAAAAGCTGCGTAGAAAGAGTTAGAGTAAAGGGCGCTCTCGATTTTGAGAGTGCCCTTTTTCGCATGTTCTTCAACTTTTTTCAGGTACACAAACCCTTGAAATGTTAAAAATCGGGTGAATAGTTAAAAAACATCAAAGGAAAACTTTGAAGTTTTTAATTTTTTTGTTACTTTTGTCGCATCTTCACACCGACAATGTGTAAAAGGTAGCATCTGGCTATTTCTGCACATTGGGAAAATATTTTTCACTGTGGTGGGAAATTGTGATGAGGATAACCATATATGAAAAAGGCGTTTATCACGCGCTTTGTTCTCTGACCACTTGAAAAGCGTAGGAAACTTTTACAGGAATTACAGTCAGGAAACTTAGTGACGGATAGATGCCCATGGGTATGATTATTCGCATACCTTTATTGTTGCTTGTCGCTTATGGAATACCATAAGTGATATGTTTTCGTACAATAAAGAGTGTCGCGTCTTCATATCGGCGTGGGGTCTTGAAGTTGCTCGTTTCGACTGTAATGGGTAACTTCCTACGGCCCTCAAGTGGTGGAGCGAGTAATGGATATAGCTCCACGTCTTTTTTGTTATGGAAAAACACATTAATCATTTATTTCCAATTGCCAAATCTGGAGTCTATAGGCATAAAACTTACATTCTAATATGAAAATAAACATACAATATTTATAAACAATAATCAGTAAGAAAAATATACCAACTGATTTATTTCATATCTAAAATCCGTCTAATATTAAAACCATAAAAAGCATTCTATGAACAATAACAATTTATCGTTTGTTGCTTTAGATATAGAAACTGCAACAGGAAAGCGTTCTTCAATTTGCGAGATAGGTCTAACGATTGTTGAGAACCTACAAATTGTAGAATCTAAAAGTTGGCTTATACAACCTAAAGACAACATTTACTGGGAAAGAAACATATCAATCCATGGTATAAGACCAGAACAAACTGCCAACAAGCCATTATTTCCTAATGTATGGAATGAAATCCTACCTTACATAGAAAATAATGTCGTTGTCGCACATAATACCGCTTTTGATATGTATGCAATAGCTGATGCTCTAAATGAGTACAATCTGCCATTCCCTACATTTGAATATTTCTGTACGTTAAGATTGTCTCAACGTTGTTTCTCTCTCCTAAAATACTCACTGGCACCATTGTGTTCTTCTATAGGAATACCTTTAGAGAATCACCATCGCGCATGTTCCGATAGCGAAGCATGTGCAAAGGTCATGCTGAAATGCCTTGAGGAAACAACGGTAGCATCCTTTGAAGAACTAGAACAAAAGACATCGATAAAACGAGGTGTCTTTAATGGCAAGAGCCATATAGGACAAAGAAGTACACTTGTTTCTTGTCATAGCAAACAAAAATATCAACCAACGACTGATCATAAGAATTTTGATCCAGACAACTATTTCTATGGTAAAACAGTTATGTTTACTGGTGGAATGAGATATGGAAATCGAAATACGATGAGAGCACTCATAGACAATATCGGTGGAATAAGCATTGATCAGTTTAGAAATGATATTGAAGTTTTAGTAGAAGGAACTCTAGATCCTAGATTTCTTAAAGAAGATGGCAAGAGTAAAAAACAAAGAAAATGTGAAGAAAAACTCGCCAAAGGAGAGGAGATAGAGATTCTATCAGAGGATGAGTTTTATGAGCGACTCGGTTTCTGGAATGAATAAAGTAACCATTTAGCAATTACACATAGCTATCCATTTCTAGAACAAAGCTTGGATAGCTATGACTAATCACTCCAGTTTTACATACTCGTAATTCTCCGTTTCCTGGGGAGCAACACTCTTCCCATATTGAGCAGAATAGTTATTATATATGTAGTCAAACTTTTAAAAGTATTTTTATGAAAAGAATAATAATCTCAATACTATTGTGTGTGTGTTATTTTTCAATAGCAAACTCTCAAGTCGTAATTGAGAAGTTCAAGTTTTTCAACTACGACCTTTATGATTTTACGAAATTTGGAACAGAAGCCAAAGTAAAATTCACATGTGACAAAACAGTAAAATACTTAGAAATCCACTACTCTGGCGTAAATAATGTGGGCGATGCCATTTGTTCTAATATTAGAGGTGGAGTAAACGCAAATGCCAAACACACAAAATACATAATAGGGCAGGCTACAGGACCATTTACACCTGGTAGTAAAAAACATCTGTATTGGAAACCCTCATTTTATTATGGAAATAGACAAATTACGGCATTCCCCCGAATGATAGTACTAACATATATAGGCGAGGAGAAAAAAGACACGATAAATTTAACCAAAGAGAATTTTAGTCAATATTTCCCCAAGAATAAGTGGATTGATGTTGATTATAAAAGCGGATTCCAGCCTTCTAATTAACACAGGTTAATTATCCATTAACCTTTACACAGTTGTTCTCTTTGTGCTTAGAGTCTGAAAGACCGACACTTAATGATTTTAGATGTTGGTCTTTTGGGCTTCAATTACCTTCATACTCCGTATTTGTCTCTTATAGCCTCTCTTCTCATATCTTCAAAAGGAACATCTGATTTGATAATCCCTCTCAACTTTCTAAAAGCACTTGTATTACTGTTATGCAACACAGCATCCTTCTTGGCAACTAATTTATTGACATAATCAGTTACCATCATTCTCAACTCTGCTTCATTGTAAGCAGAATCTTTCGGAATATTAATATTTATTGTCAGTACTGGCATAACTATTTCTGTTTTTGCAAATGTAACAAATTATTTTGTTAATCAGCAAGAATTTCGCGTTTTTCTTTTATTTTTCATTGAATATATTCCATGATATTCAGATTAGGGTTGTAAAACTCTGCAAAATCTACTTTTCCTCCCAAGTGACTCTCATGTAATTCCAATTTACCCTCTGCTTTGAAACACAAAGTGGAGGCGAACCTATAGTGGAGGCTGGTCGTCCTCACGTTAAGGACAAGAAAAAAGCGGATCACTCATTGCTGAGTTAATCCGCTTTTTCGTTCAGGTTTTCAGGTTTATAGGTTTTCAGGTTCTAAGGTCGGAGCGATGCTGACCTCTAACCTTCTAACCTCTAACCTCTAACCTTTAATTCGCTGCCTCGAATTCCTGAAGGAATCGTGTATCGTTCTCAGAGAACATACGGAGGTCGGAAACGTGGTACTTGAGGTTGGTGATACGCTCAACACCGAGACCGAAGGCATAGCCTGAGTAAACCTTTGAGTCGATGCCGCAGAGCTCGAGTACGTTAGGGTCAACCATTCCGCAACCGAGAATCTCCACCCAACCGGTGTGCTTACAGAATCCGCATCCCTTACCGCCGCAGATATGGCATGAGATATCCATCTCGGCTGATGGCTCGGTGAATGGGAAGTAGCTTGGACGGAGACGTATCTTGGTGTCTGGACCGAACAGCTCCTGTGCGAAGGTGAGCATCACCTGCTTGAGGTCGGTGAACGATACGTTCTTGTCGATATAGAGTCCTTCTATCTGGTGGAAGAAACAGTGTGCGCGTGCTGTGATAGCCTCGTTACGGAACACACGTCCTGGGCAGATGACACGGATAGGTGGCTGTCCCTGCTCCATCACACGTGCCTGTACGCTTGAGGTGTGTGAACGGAGGATGATGTTCTTGGTTACATCGTTGAGCGGACTCTGCTCCACGAAGAATGTGTCCTGCATATCGCGTGCAGGGTGATCAGCAGCGAAGTTCATCTTTGTGAACACGTGAAGGTCGTCCTCTACCTCTGGACCGTCGGCTAGGGTGAAGCCCATGCGCTGGAAAATCTCCACAATCTCATTCTTGACGATAGAGAGAGGGTGGCGTGTGCCAAGCTGGATAGGGTAGGGAGTACGGGTAAGGTCGAGGTCGTCGGCAACAGTCTCAGTTGTTGCAACCTGCTCCTTGAGTCCGTTGATCTTATCGAGTGCGAACTGCTTGAGTTCGTTAATCTTCATACCAAGCTCCTTCTTCTGATCGGCAGCCACGTTGCGGAAGTCTGCCATCAGGGCGTTGAGCTCACCTTTCTTACTGAGGTATTTCAGACGAAGAGCCTCAATTTCTTCTGCGTTGGAGGCTGTCAGCGCTTCCACTTCCTTGCGAAGTGCGTCTATTTTCTCTACTAACATAGTGTCACAAGGTGGGTTCTGAAAATTCCCACGTAATGTTAAACCTAATATGGGTTCTGCCTTTTGTCATCTTTCGGCCTCTTTTCGGCTCAAATTGCAATCTCGCTCAGTCACGTAGCTCGCTACGCTCCTTCTCTCGTTTGTAATTTGTTCTCGAAAATAGCCTCGAAATCTGTCAAAGCGAATTTTTAGAACCCACCTAAATCAAATTTGCGTGCAAAATTAATATTTTTCTTGGAAAATAAGGAATAAAATAAAAATAAATGTGTACATTTGCACTGAAAATTGTGTAAATTCAATGAGAAAAATTGTTTTTGTAGTCTTTTGCATGTCTTTGGTGATGCTCTTTGTCGGTACGGGATGTACTGACAAAAAGACAACATCTACCGAACCTGTGAGCGTGGATTCGATGCTCGTGGATTCTCTCGGCACTGATTCTATGGAGGCGCTGATTGAGGATGAGCCAATGCCAAAGGCTGCTGATGAGCTCTTTGACGACTTCATTTTCAATTATGCGGCTAACCGCAGGCTTCAGACCGACCGTACGGACTATCCAGTCAGCGTTGACACCTACGGAAAGCTGTCGCGTGTGGAGAAGTCGAAATGGGGTATGGAGCATTTCTTCATGCGTCAGGGCTACTATACTCTTATTTTCAACAATGCCAAGCAGTTGGATGTGGTAAAGGATACAGCTATTGGCAACGTATATGTGGAGAGAATTTCATTTGCAAAGAAGCAGGTAAAGAGATGGCAGTTCAATCGTGTGCTCGGCTTGTGGAAGATGCAGGGCGTGAAGATTATGCCATTGGCAAAGCATGAGGATGCCGCTTTCCTGAAATTCTATAATCACTTTGTAACAGACTCAACCTACCGTTCATTCTCTATTGCGGAGTCGGTGATTTTCTCTGGTCCAGATCCAGAGGATGACTTCTCTCGCATGACGGGTGAGCTGATGGCAGAGCAGGTTCCTGCATTCCTTCCTTGGATGCCTTCCGGAACGCTATACAACATCCATTACGGCAATGAGCCTTACAAGCCGTCGAACACAAGGATATTCGTTGTTCGTGGCATCGCCAACGGTATGGAGTCGGAATTCACATTCCAGAAGATATCAGGCGGCTGGCTGCTGACGAAGTTGAATACGTAGGGCGACCACGGCCTGCCCTACAACCCCTACCTGCCCTTTGGGCATCCTCCCCCGTGGAGGGGGAAGAGGCTGGCGCAGAACGAGACCCCTACCTGCCCAGATGCAGAACGGAATGTTGAAAGGATTATACAGAAAAGCTAGAAAGATAGCAAAAAAAATAGCAACTGATAAGAGAAAAAGATATGGCATACGATAATTCAAAAGGAAATAAAAATACAGATCGCAAGGCTCGTACTGCGCCAGCCTCTTGCCCCTCCACGGGGAAAGATGGCCAGAGGCCAGAAAGGGGTCTCAAGGACGGCTGGGCTGCCGACATCGCTGAGGCTGTTCGCGTGATGAAGCAGGGCGGCGTTATCCTCTACCCGACAGATACCGTTTGGGGCATAGGTTGTGACGCTACTAATGCGGAGGCTGTGAAGAGGGTGTATGAGATAAAGAAGCGTGATGACTCAAAGGCGTTGATTTGTCTTATCGATTCTGACAAGCGCATCTCACGCTATATCCGTAATGTGCCTGATGTGGCATGGGATCTCCTCAATCTCCCTACAAAGCCGACGACTGTTATCCTTGATAACGCCAGTGGACTTGCCAAGAATCTTGTGGCAGAGGACGGTAGCATCGCTATGCGCATCACAAGGGAGGCTTTCTCCAAGGAACTCTGCTATCGTATGCAGAAGCCCATCGTCTCTACAAGTGCGAATATAAGCGGAGAGCCTGCCGCACAGAACTATCGTGACATCGCCCCAGAACTCCTTGAGGCTGTGGATTACGTCTGCAAGTCACGTAGAAACGAGCATGAACCTCATGTGCCTTCAAGCATCATCAAGCTTGCAGGGAATGGTGAGGTGACGGTGATAAGGAAATAAAAAAGACCCACCCCCAAACCCCTCCCGTAGAGGGAGGGGAGTAGATACACTTTTCTGATCACGATATGGTGTTGGGGGGGATAGGTCTAAGAAATAATTATACAGATAATGAAGCATACCCTCAGTAACGATATAATGTAATTACTCCCCTCCCTTTATGGGAGGGGCTTGGGGGTGGGTCTTTTATGACTATAGATCAAATCATAGAATGGCGAGTGAAGAAGGTGTCGGACAAGCAGTTTACGCTTGTCCTTGCATTCTTTGTGGGTATGCTTGCGGCTATTGCAGCATTCATACTTCATACTGCCATTCACTTCATACAGCATCTGCTGACCTCGGAATTCAATATGAAGTCATTCAACTGGCTTTATCTTGTGTTCCCTATCGTCGGTATATGGCTCACCGCGCTCTTTGTGAAGTATGTGGTGAGGGATAATATCTCGCATGGTATCACCCGAATACTCTATGCCATCAGTACCAAGCAGAGCCGATTGAAGAAGCATAACTGCTGGTCGTCAGTCTTCGCCTCTGCCATAACCATCGGATTCGGTGGCTCCGTAGGTGCCGAGGCTCCTATCGTGCTCACTGGTTCGAGTATAGCAAGTAACCTCGGACAGCTCTTCCGACTCAACAACAAGACGCTGATGCTACTTGTGGGCTGTGGTGCTGCGGCGGCTATTGCCGGAATCTTCAAGGCTCCTATTGCCGGACTCGTCTTCACCATCGAGGTGCTGATGATCGACCTCACGATGGCGAGTATCTCCCCGATTCTCATTGCATCCGTAACGGCAACGTGTTTCACCTATATCTTCATAGGCAATGACCAGTTGTTCACTTTCACGCTTGACAGCCCTTGGGTGGTGGAGCGTGTGCCAAGTAATATCCTTCTGGGCGTGTTCTGCGGACTCGTAGCCCTCTACTTCATCCGTTCGATGACTGCCTGTGAGTATATCTTCGGAAAACTGAAGAACCATACCTATGCAAAACTTGCCCTTGGAGGTATCATCCTTAGCACTCTCATCTTCCTTTTCCCTTCACTCTATGGTGAGGGTTATAAGGATATCAATATTCTTCTTGACGGAAGGACACAGGCCGATTGGGATAAGGTGATGAACGGTTCCCTGTTCTATGGTCATGAGAAATGGCTTATCGTCTATATCGGTATGATTGTGCTCACGAAGTCCTTTGCTACGGCATCCACTAATGGCGGTGGCGGTTGCGGTGGTACCTTCGCACCATCACTCTTCATCGGTGCTTTCTCTGGATTCTTCTTTGCACGCATCTGGAATATGTATGATTTGGGCGTTTATTTCCCTGAGAAGAATGGTGCCCTGCTTGGTATGGCAGGTGTGATGTCGGGCGTGATGCATGCCCCTCTTACGGGTATCTTCCTTATTGCTGAACTTACAGCCGGATATGATCTTTTCATGCCGCTTATGATAACCGCCGTAAGTTCATACCTCACAATCCTTATCTTCGAGCCTCATAGCATCTACGGCATGCGTCTGGCTCGTGAGGGTAAGCTTATAACGCACCATACCGACCGTGCCGTACTCACGCTTATGAGTCTTGACAGCGTCATTGAAAGGGATTATGTGAGTGTTGATAAGGACATGGAACTTGGGCAGTTGGTACATTCTCTGAGTAAGTCGGGTAGCAGTCTTCTGCCTGTCCTCGATCGTGCCGGCAATCTCCTTGGCGAGATTGACATGAACAAACTCCGTCATATTGTTTTCCGTACAGAACTATATCATCATTTCCGCGTTTCACAACTGATGAGCGACCCGCCAACGCAACTCCGTCTTGGTGATCCTATGGAGGATGTGGTAAAGGCATTCGACCAGTATCACGCCCATCAGCTTCCTGTTATGGACGATCAGAATCACCTCATCGGATACGTCTCTCGCAGTCATGTCTATGCGCAATACAGAAAGATGGTAGCGGATTTGTCAAATGATTAGACCCCTTTCTGTCCTGCGGACATCTTTCCCCGTGGAGGGGCAAGATACGACCCCTTTCCCCAACCCTTTCCCCATGAAGGGGCAAGGGAGTGGCTAGCGCAGTATGGGGGATTCGTTAAAACGATTAAATGAAATGTACGTATGGAGAAATGTACAGATGACATATTGCCTAATGGTAACCACACCCCTAACGAGGAGGCCGTTCTGCGCCAGCCTCTTGCCCCTCCACGGGGAAAGATGCCCGAAGGGCAGAAAGGTGGTCGTGTTGTTCGGTCTTATCAATTCGCCTACCCCGACCGCATTGCTATCCTAAAGGACAACGCTCGGAAAAATCGTATTGGGCAAACAGATGCAGAGAAAGTCTTGTGGGAATATCTGCGTAGGAATGCATTAGGAGTGCGTTTCCGTCGGCAATTCATAATCGGTGATTTCATTACGGATTTTGCTTGCATAGAGAAAAAACTTGTTGTGGAGGTTGATGGTCTTTACCATTCTACAGAAGAGCAAATAGAAGAAGACAGGAAAAGAACATTTCATTTATCTCAGTTAGGATTTCGTGTGCTTCGCTTCACTAATGAAGAGATAATGACCGATATAAATAAAGTAATTTTGACTATAAAAACGAATCTATATGAACAATAATAATGATAATCCCGTTCTGCGCCAGCCTCTTGCCCCTTCACGGGGAAAGATGCCCGAAGGGCAGAAAGGGGTCGGATCTCTTCGCATAGTTTTTATGGGCACCCCCGAATTTGCGGTGGGTACTCTCTCTGCCCTTGTTGAGGGTGGATATAACGTCGTGGCTGTTGTAACGCAGCCGGATAAACCGGTAGGGCGACATGGGTCTGTGCTTCAGCCGTCACAGGTAAAGCAATATGCACTTGAGCATGACATCCCTGTGCTTCAGCCAGTCAAGATGAAAGATCCTGAGTTCGTGGAGCAGCTTCGTAGCTATAATGCGGACTTACAGGTTGTCGTAGCCTTCCGTATGCTTCCTGAGATTGTCTGGGACATGCCGCGCTTCGGTACGTTCAATGTTCATGCAGCCCTTCTTCCACAGTATCGTGGTGCTGCTCCAATCAACTGGGCGGTCATCAATGGCGAGACAAAGACAGGCGTTACCACTTTCTTCCTCGACCACGATATTGATACAGGCAGAATCATCAAGCAGAAGCCATTTGATATACCTGACGATGCCAATGTGGAGTATGTCTATGACGGACTTATGAAACTTGGTGCCGAACTTGCCCTTGAGACTGTTGATGCTATTATTGCAGGTGACGGTAAGGTTGAGTCACTTCCACAGGAAGATATGATTCCTGTCGGAGAAGAGTTGCATCCAGCCCCAAAGATTTTCAAGGAAACATGTGAGATTGACTGGAATCAGGAAGCTAAGAAGGTCTATGATTTCATCCGCGGCCTGAGCCCATATCCCGGAGCTTGGACCACGCTGGTGTCGCCTGAAGGAAAGGAGACCGTGCTGAAAGTCTATGCTTCCTCCAAAGCCGTAGGAACCACGGAAGAACAAGCAGGTCAGCTGCTGAGGGAGAAGAACAGGCTGATGGTGGCTACGGGCAACGGACTCTTAAACCTTGAAGAAGTTCAGTTGGCTGGTAAGAAAAGAATGAAAGCCATCGATTTCCTCAACGGTTTTCGTGACCTGACTGGCTATTGCGTGCGCTGAACCTGTCAAAGACGTAGCGAACAATTAGGAAATTGCTGGGTACGGCAATGCAATACATGGGCAGTGGCGCCCATTCTTTGGCAACTCCCAGCCATATGAATACATTCAGCAGTCCTATTTGCAGGAAGAAATTAAAGAGATGGGCACCGGCAAAGCCGATGCCATTCTTTTTGTTCGTTTCCTTTCGGAAGGTGAAATGAGCGGACAATAGGTAGTTGAAGCAGAAACTGATGATGTAGCCGATGGCATAGGCAATACTCTTGTCCATGAAAGGCAGCAATATCAGATAGATGGCGTAGTTGATGGCTACGGCAATGACGCCAACTACCCCAAAACGGAATAGTTCCCAAAAAGTGTCCTTACTGAATAATTTCACCGGATAATCAATTCTTTTTGATCAGTATTCCAGATTCTCCTTGCCGGTCTTTTCCACCTCATCGATTACCTTCAGCAAGTATTGACCATACTGGTTTTTCAGCATGGGCTGGGCAACCTCGCGGAGTTTCTCGGCCGTAATCCATCCCTTGCGGTAGGCAATGCCTTCCAAACAAGCAACCTTTAAGCCCTGACGTTTCTCAATGACCTCCACAAAGGTTGAAGCCTCGGAAAGTGAGTCGTGTGTACCGGTATCGAGCCATGCGAAGCCGCGGCCGAAAGTCTGCACTTTCAGTTGCTTGTCTTCCAAGAACTTCTGGTTGACTGTTGTGATTTCCAATTCTCCACGG
>JAEEGG010005629.1_pt1 | contig 29587 bp, 29 predicted proteins | sample 9134161 | NCBI WGS metagenome assembly JAEEGG01 (sample SAMN16246543, study PRJNA631951) | gut metagenome | biome: gut microbiome; feature: rumen; material: CR-attached | host: Bos | place: Iran: Karaj | collected 2018-10
GTATATTCTGAGTTTCCACATAGGCATTTACGGCCTGCGGCAGTCCTCCGACAAGCAAGAATGTCTTGTACAACTCCAAAATACGACGGTGCAGGCCTTCGGCAAGTCCCTCGCCTTTTTCGAATTGGCTGCGCATGTGTGCTACTACATCATCTCCAACCCCGTTGGCCCAAAGGAATTCCTCGAAATCCAACGGGTGCATGTGTCTAACCCCTATCCTACCACCGGGGACAGAGAGTGTCTTGTGCAGGGCAATACCCAACAACGAGCCACTGGCAATATAGCTGAAACGGCCGTCATCGCAGAGGAATTTCAACAATGTAAGCATCTGCGGATAAGCCTGTATTTCGTCCAAAAACACAAGGGTGTCCTTTTTTGTCCCCAAGCGACGTCCGGCAAAAGAACTGAGTCGGACATAGAAGTCCTCCACCCCTTTCACATCTGCGAAGACACGTGCACCGTCGCGGTCTTCAATCATATTGACTTCGATATAATTCTGGAAAAAAGCCTTCCCTTCATGGCGAATAATGAACGATTTGCCAATCTGACGTGCTCCGTCAATGATTAAAACCTTATCCATTGACGAGCTAAATTGTTCTTTTAGTGCTGCTTGTATCTTTCTTTCGAGCATATTCGTTTATGTTTACGAAATGCAAAGATACAACTTTTTCCAAAAACAAACACTATTTTTTTACAACTTTTTCCAATTTTTTAGGGCAATTATTACAACTTTTTCCAATTTTAGAGAGCGGAATTTACAACTTTTTCCATCTTTTTGAATTTTATTTAAATAATTAGTGAATTAAACGTGTCCGTAAAGCCACAAGGTCGGTGTGTAATTTTGTGTCATAGTAGGACTCTGAAAACCAAAAGAAGTTGTAATATTTAAAGAACAGCACAACTCCTTCCACCAGTGCAGGGTCGTCCAAAGCTTCTGGCGAAGGGGGCAAACTGCCAATGTCATCTAGAAATGCGAAAGAGTCTATCATCTTCTGCAAAGCCTCGTTCCACTGAGACCGATTCTCGAAATCGGGCGGTAACTCCATTTTGTTCCGAACTTTAATGTCCTGCAACCGCAACAGCAACGAGTGTCGAGCCCAAATGCTTTTGGTCGTCCATCCGACTTTTTCGACACGAAAGCTATCGAAAAGAGTGATTTGATTGTTCTTGAATTGTCTGTTTTCCATTGATTTATATTGTTTTGCCAATTTCAACATGTATTTCCGTCTCGAAGTTGCGGACAAAGATAAAGTCGGTGATGGCGAACTTAGTATGGTGGAAAAGATGATGGAAGGCGCTGGTAAGGTGCAGGTCTTTGGTCAGTTCGGGGTCGAGACCCTCGTTCCAGTTGGGCGGCGGAGAGTTCCAGCCGGTAAGCGAGTCGAAACCGGGTGTACTGTCGGCGGTAAAGCGCAGGTCGAAGAGCGTTACGCCGTCGTAATAAAGCTGGTTCCAAGCGCTGTCGCACAGAGCGCACCACAAGTCTTGACGGTCGGTGTCCTGCACGGGATGCAGCTTGGGATAGTCGTGGCTGAGAAAACAACGGGCCACCAACGCAACGTTGTCGCTATAAGCCTTGTCCTTGATGTCGTTCCAGACAAGGGTCGCCCGGTGGTACATATCGCGCAGAGCGTCGACAAGAGCGTCGTTGAAAGCTACGATATGGGGCAGTAGCTCCCTCTGATGTGCGAGTATCCTGCTGTTTATCATCTCCTTACGCAACGACAATAGGCAGTCGCAGTCGGGATAATCAATAGAGTTGTCGTATTTCCGAAGGATTTCCTTCTCAATGAGTTTTATGTCGGTTTCGTGTATGTTTAGCATGGTTTCTGGTTTTTAATTTGCAAAGAAAGTAAAGTGCTTTGTAAGATAGACCGGGCTATCGCTTGAGGCGTTCTCTTCGTAATACCGCACTGCAAAAATTTCGTCTTCTTCTACATGTAGCAAACGTAATATGGAATATCCGCTTCTGCTTATGAGAAGAGACTTTTGGATGTGATAGTTTCCTTTTGTTGTATAAAAAGTGACTTCACGGTTTTTGTCGATGGCATTGAGGTTTTCTTTAATGTGTTTAATCATGGCAATATTTTTTGCAAAGATACAATGTTACTGTGCAACTTTATGACACAGGCCCGGAATCGACTGGGAATAAGCGAGTAAGAAACAAACGATGTTTAACTATCGTTTTCTTTTGTCTTGAAACAAAAGAAAAGAAACAAAAGAAAAATTCAAGGCTGTGACAAAAAAAATAAAAAACGTCTGCGTTCCGCTAAAGTCGTCAAACTCGCACAGCAGTAGAAGTTCATGGCTGAAACTAAATCTAACAACTGATCTCATATTTCGAACATTTTCCGTTTCTATGCTCAAACACTGACGCCTTCTTAACGCTGCTCTCCGACGTTTTTCTTAACGTTTTTTTCTCAATGCCTTTGGGCTGCCGCATTTGGGTTTAGATGCTGTTTTGGCTATGTGCGAAAGAAATAAAAGCCCGTGTCTGGTTTGCGGAACGTTTCGGCACGGGCTTGGGATGGTTTAGTCGAGCCTTTCGTAGTCGAACCAGGCTTTTGTGGCGTTGGCACGGCAGTAGTCGTAGCCGTACTTGTCCATGTAGGCGGCTTTGATTTCCTTGGCTCCGTTGTAGAACGGGTCGGAGGTGGAGTGGTCGAGGGTAACGATTAGTTCCATCTCCGGCGTGAGGACGGTGCCGTTCACTCGTCTTACGGTTTTCGGGGTTATTCTGAAAACTCTACTCATAACTGTATCCCTAATACGTGTCGGGCGCAACTGTTAGTGGTTAATAATGCCACAAAGATACAGCGGCTCTGTGCAAAAGCATGGCACAAGAGAGAGATTTTTTTTTGAGGCGGCAGTAAAAAGGGAGAGACGGTGCAGTGAATTGTTGATTTATAGTCACGAAATATTTAACACGAAAGTAGGGCTTTTATAATAAGCTATTTTGAATGAGGTTATTAATGACATCCAAAATCTCATCTATATAATCATTGTCTTTCACATGCTTCAGAAATCCTTGTCCAATATTACTATCCTCTGAAACCGAAGTGTTAGCGAGTAGCCAAGCCATAATATGTTTGTCCTCTGTTAAATCTTCAACAAGCCATCCATCCTGCAATGCATCAATAGACACCTTGTTATTTAACCTTACCATGTGATCTTCCTGATATTTATAGAGATAAGCGTCAAGTTCGCTTGGAAGATTATTGAACAATAGATAATTCAGTAGTTTCCACATCACATTATCAGAATTACCTGATGTACTTTGAAGAAGCCATACTTCAAGTGGTTTATTAATTTCATCTTCGAAATAGTAGTAACCATATTTAGGTGCACTATAAGACACATACGTTTGGTCATAATACTTATTTGCTGTGGCATAGTATCGCCAATCTTCTTTGGGGAGTGCCATAATGCCAAATGAGCTGGGAGTAATTGTATCAATGACATCCATGATTTTGATATCTCGATAATAAGTACTTTTGGTAAACATTAATCGCCATGATGAATATTGGCATCCGAACATCTTTTTGGAGTTAGTAGCTTCATGTTTCTGACCGAAATCCCCAATAGATAGCATGCTTGCCCTATTTTCATGATCTTTTGATTTCGAACTGTTGTCAAACACCTGCGAAAAAACATTCAATCGCTTGAGTAAATGGTCTAATTCTTTTGGATTAGATAGATTAAACTTATTAGGATGAGAAAATAAGGTTAATGATCCCCTCAAAATATCATGGTTCTCATATGTGAACAATTGCTGCCATGCTACAACATTCTTATCTTTTTCTATTTCCTCCTCGAATTGAGTAGTGTTAAATTCATTATCATTTGTTGATATTAATTGAATATCTCCCACAATAATCTTATCGATATTTGACAACATGCCAGGAATACGTTCAGTATGGCCTATTTCATCATCACTGAATTCAATTAGATTTCTTATGTGCCTAAAATTCACCAGCCAATTCGTTGTACAATTTTTTTCAGCTTTAATAGCTTGATATACAGCATATAAACTTACCAACTTTGGATTATTCAGAACCGAGTTACATGCATCTGCAAGTACATCAACATTTGATTTGAAAAAGCGTATCTTTCCTTTTTGAGACACATCGTCAAGCACAATAGAGTCGTTATAATAGAAATTATCGTTAAGAAAAGACGGTTTTGACTTAATATAAATAAAGCATGCAAAGAAATCCTTGATAAAATCAACGTCCGCCCCCGTTAATTTTAACAATTCCATATTATCATATAATGGTTTTTTCCAGTCTAACTGAACACGACCATTTTTAAACTTATGATTAAGAATATTGAAGATATTTTTGAAAAGAAAAACAAAAGCCCCGTCAATTTTTGCTTTGTCCCGCCCTTGTTTTTCCCACACAAGATCCATATAGTCATTGTCAAATAGTTTTGCAATTTCGTACTTTAAATCTTTGTTGAATGATGTTTCAACATATTTTTCAAATTGCGATTTGAAAATCTCATACTCTGTAAGTTGCTTGCCTCTCGAATTCATTTTAATATACAAGTCATCCGAGAGGGTGAACACTCCGAAATCCAGACAATAGAACTTGACCGGGCAAGCCGGATCATTTATTGCATCCCAAAGTTCAAATGGTTTTGTATCTTCCACCATATCAGAGAAAACTTCTTCTATTTTTTTTAGTACTACAAGCATTGAACGTATACTTGGGTCGTCGTTGAAAGAAGGACGGAAAAAAGCACTGTCTTTAATTTGGTCTACAAGTAAACCGGCAGTTTTGTCGTATTCAAACTGCAACAACTCTTCACAAAAAATAGTGCTATCATCACGAGTGGCATATTTGAAAGATTTATCAATCTTTTCCCCAGCTTTACATGCAGCAAAGAAATAAATAAGATACAAAGTGGTTAGCCTCTGTTGTCCATCCAAAGGTTGGAATGTGCTTGGGGCGGAGTTGTCATTACATCCATAAACAAAATCAAGTATCAACTCATTTTTGACCTTCAAAGATTCATGAATGTCTTTTAATAGTTTGGTTAAGACCTTTTCTGTCTTTTCAGTTCCCGATCCATAAGTGTAGTCCCGTTGAATGCGAGGAATTTCTACACTATATCTATTAATAAAGTTTGCAAAACTTGTTATAATTCCTATATTTGCCATATTCTAATATCCTTAAAAGATGAAACCATATTGAGCTAGGGTGCCCTTAATGCTATCCAAATAGTTTGTTCTGTCTTCTTTTTCCCACGTCAAAAGTTGACGCGACAACATTTCCTGGCTTGGATTTCCTTTGGGATAATAATGCTTTAAGAACACTTTCTGAGTTGCAATAGGCACATACTCCCCGTCGGCGATGCACTTGTTGATACGCTGTTGTTTTGTACAAAATGAGCCTTTTCCAATGGAACTGTTTATCTCGCCACTTAATAGTGCTAAATTTTGCAATTGGTGCTCTATAATGTATGGTTTGCCTCCAGACCAGAGATTTAAATCCTCTTGAAATAATGGAACCAGATTGTCAGTATATTTGAATTTCTTTTCATCCTCCATTGGACATTTCCCCGTTGCGGGATCTTCGGTAAGCAGAGCTTTCAATTTATCAATAAATGCTAAGTCAGCGGGTGTCGGATGTTGTGCATTCCTACGAGCCTCGAGTGTGAATCTTGCCCAGTCAATCCACTCGGTTCTATTCGTTGGACTTAGGCATTCAGAGTCCTGGGCGTGAATATGCTCCAACGTCCAACCTCTTTTTTGCTTCCCGTTTTTATCAAGACCCTCCTGTGATTTATAATCCTTAAAGGGAAATCGTGACTCAATAGCTGGACTTTGATTGGTTAATTCTATATTATAGAGCAACAACACATTCTTGAGTTTCTTATACTGTGTCTTATCTTCGTAAGAGAGATCTGATAATTTAGTTCCTCCCGTTTCCTGAATGAGGGATTTGATTTGCTCCCGTAAATACGTGTCAAAATCAGATTTCTTATGTTTTCCCGAATTAGCGTATTCCAGCAATTCAGGCAATGATTTTGAGCCATCCTTTTCGTGAATTAAAAATCCAATCTTGTGATAATAATTTCTATCTTCATACCAAAAACGTATGGTGTCGTAGTTTTTAACTATACTCTGCCATAATTGCCAAAGGTTCCAGTGGTCTTTTTCTACCTTGTTATCAAACCACACATAAGTATATAGACGATCATCTTGCCCACTAATATCTTTTTGTGACATCAAGTCAAACAATAATTCTATGCGGTTTCGGTAGTTTTTAGCATCTTTATTGGTAATGAAAGCCCACACATCATCATTCCTGAAATAATGTTCTATTTCATCCCACTTAGCATTAATACTACTCTGCTTAGCTTCTTTATCTTTGAGTATAAGCTTCTTGTCATCTGGTGAGATACTAGGATTAAGTTCTTTAGCATCATATATGGCACTTCTGGACAAAAAGAGAGCTCTAATAAGCTCCGAACTTGACAATGGCACTTGCAAATCGTTCAACCGTTCAAAAATATCGCGGGCATCAATCTTTTCAGTCGTTTCATACCAAATAACCTGAACTTTTACATCCTTACTTTGATCCATATAAAAATCAGTCAAGAATGTACCAAGTTCGTTGTATTTATTTGTCGTTACCTCATTATTATCATTAAACCAATCTATGATAATATTTGCACAGTCCATTATATATTCCGCATCAACATATCCGCTGTATAGAGATGTAGACGGAAGAGATACTTTTTTGTTAGGAATATCAATCTTTAAGTCATCAAAAATAGAATGCAGTCCATTTCTGGTTGCATACCTAAGTTCAAAAGGTTGGTCTGACATGAAATTTCTCGCCTTGTGAAATGCAAGTAATATTCTTATTGTTGTTAGCCTTTGCTGGCCATCAATGACTTCATACCATATATTGTTTTTAGGACCATCTTTTTCGTTATTATTTTCATTATATGGTTCTATATTAGACAAATCCGATAGTTTATATTTCACTTTCGTATCTTCCGAACATTCTTTCACCACTATAGGCTGAAGACAATAGAAATCTTGTTTTATGCCTGACTTAAAATATCTCCACAAGTCTCTCAACAATGCATATACTTGGTCTTTCTCCCATTTATATCCTCTTTGATAATCCGGAATAAAAAAGTGCTTTTCCATTAATTGTGGAATCGCCATTAACTTTAAATTATTCGTGCTCATATTATTATTTGTTATAGGGTATTGTAATCATCATCTCAGTTTCATCTCATTACACCGAAATCCTTTAAACAAAATTCAGACAAAACGACACTGCAAATTTACACATTTTTCTCCAAACTTCCAAATCGATGAAAACCCCGCCCACTGGGCAAAAAACATTTCAACTCTCAATTTTCAACTTGTCAAAGTATTTTCATCGCTATTTGGGCGCAGGCTTGGGCGTCGGCCAAGGCGTGGTGATGGTTTTTCATATGGTAGCCGCAGGCCGCCGCCACGGTGTGGAGCTGGTGGTTGGGCAGACGCTTGCCGAAATGGCGGCGCGAGGCCCGGCAGGTGCAGTGGAAAGTGTAGTCGGGATAGTCCATCTGATAGACACGGAAGGCCGCCCGCAGACAACGCTCGTCGAAACGGCTGTTGTGGGCCACCAAGGGCAGTCCGGCAATGAGCGGCTCCACCTGCCGCCACACGTCGGGGAAGAGAGGGGCCGTGTCGGCGTGGGAGAGTCCGTGCACCTCGCTGCAGAACCAGCTGTAGTAGTCGGGCTCGGGGTGGATAAGGGAATAGAATGTGTCGGCAACCACGCCGCCGCGCACCACCACCACTCCCACGCTGCACACGCTGCTGGGGTGTCCGTTGGCGGTCTCGAAATCTATTGCTGCAAAGGAGGTCATGATGGTTAGTGATTAGTGATTGGTGATTAGTGATTAGAAAACTGTGAAGGCGTTAAGTCGTGAAGATTTTGAATTGTTTAATTGTTTAACTGCAAACTCAACACTCCAAACTACAAACTAACTACCAGAGGCTTCCTTCCATCCAGCGTTTGACGAGTTTGCGTTGGTGCTCGAGGGTTTCGTCGGGGTAGATGCGTTTGTGACGTTCCTCGATGGCCAAGAGTATGCTCTCGCTGCGTTTTGGGTCTTTTATGACGCTCCACGTGTCGCTGTACAGTCCGGTGCGGTAATCGCGCACATAACCGCAATAGACGCACGACTTTAGCAACTCGGTGAGCAGCCAAAGCAACTCGCGTTTGTCGAGCAACATTATACGCACGTAATAGTCGTGGGTGCCGAAGAGTCTTTCGAGGTAGTCCATCACACAATACTGTATGGCGTGACGGTAGGTGTATTCGCGGCCCTCGGCGTAACGGTTGATAACACGACTGAGCTTGCCTCCGCGTCGGGCGAAAATGCCCAAGGCAATGAGTTTGTTTTCCATAGGGCGGCGTTCCCACTCGTACGAACAATGGTCCCAGTAGTCGCGATTGGCAAGAACGCTTTCGTATTCTTTGAGCGGAAGTTTTTCGTAATATTCGAAGTTGAACATGATTTTGGTGATTAGTGATTGGTGATTAGTGATTTGTTTGTGAACAGTGAACAGTGAGCTGTGATGAAGAGCGTGGACAATGATTGTTTAACTGCAAACTCAACACTACAAACTGCAAACTATTTTCATTGTTCTGTATTGCAAAGATACGACGTTGGTGTGCCATTTGGTGGCACAGTGAGGAGATTTATTTTTGAGATAGTAATTAGTAATGAGTAGTTAGGATTTGAGAATGAGGGGGATAGAATGAGCAACAATGACAATCTGACATATGGTGTGGTAGAAACAATGGGAGATGATGTGTTTATTATATTTTGCCGAAGTCCTTTAAGCAAAATTCAGACAAAACGACACTGCAAATTTACGTTTTTTTCTCCAAACAGTTCCAAACTGTTGCTTCAATTCTTTTGGTTTATCAGGTTTACAATCACTTTAACCATAATGTCCTTCTCTTCGGGGCGGCTTTGGGCTATCATAAGCGTGAGGGCAGCAAGGGTGTTGTCGGCAATGCGCTTGCGGCCATCGGGGGCGTAGAGGATGTCGTTGCGGTACATGAACCAAATGAAAAGCGTAGCGGCAATACGTTTGTTGCCGTCGGAGAAAGAGTGGTTTTTCACCACTAAATAGAGCAGCATGGTGGCTTTCTCCTCCACCGAGGGGTATAGCTCCTTCCCGTCGAAAGTCTGGTATATCTGCCCTATGGAGCTCCGAAAAGAGCCGTCTTTCTCATGTCCGAACAGGGCGTTCTCGCCGAAACGCTCCTTCAGCTGCCGGATGGCCTCCATGGCGTTGTCGTAGGTGGCACGGAAACGGGGCTCTGCGGTGGTATCCTCCACGGTAAGCTGCTGGTAGTCGTAGCGGTCGAGCACCTGCAGGGCGTAGGCGTAGTCCGACACCACTTGGAAAAGGGCATCGTAGTCGGCACTAGTAAGCGGGCGGTGCGATTCGATAGTGCGTCCCAACAGTTGCACCACTTGGCTCAGCTCGCGGTATTTCTGTTCCGCCAAACGGCTGTTTACGGCGAAGCCTTTGACAAGGTACTCCTTAAGCACACGGTTGGCCCAGATGCGAAAAGCCGTACCCCGCTTACTCTTGACACGGTAGCCCACAGATATAATGACATCGAGAGAATAATAAGAGGTGACGTAGGTTTGGTCACCATCCGAACCCATATGTGCAATTTTTGCACATGTGGTCTCCATTTCCAATTCGCCTTCTTTATACACATTTGCAATATGGCGCCCAATTACGGTTCTATCTTTTTCGAACAGCTGTGCCATCTGTGCTTGTGAAAGCCACACGGTTTCATTTTCCACACGCACATCGATGGCGGTTTTACCGTCTTCCGCCTGATAGATTATTATCTGATTATCTGATGGTTGTATATTTTGCATTTTCGGTCTTAGTAAGTTACCATTTTGCAAATTTACGTGTTTTTCTCCAATAATTGCATTTTTATTGGAACTTATCTCCTTCGTGGCTCATTAGCTATCTGTGTTTCTCTTTTTCTTTTCGGCGGAGGCGTTGGGTTACAATGCAAGATTCTGCTGTTTCACTATTTCCAGCAATTCTTTTATACAGGCTATAAAAGCATCAGCTACTTTGCCGTTGAAGATGTCTTCAAATGTGTCAGAATTCCACCAATAATAAGGTTCAGGAAAATTCTTCCACAGCCAATTGCCATTATGTCTGTAATTACTGAGCTTGATGTCTTGAGGGCGTCCAGCGGGCCAATTAATTCCATAAAAAAGGCCGTCGGTGCCGCCATATTTTTCAAATTGAAACACTATCAAGGCATTATGCCAATATTCAATTTCAACTCTGATGCTGGAATACGCCCCTTCCCCGTAATCAAAATGAGAGAGAGTGCATTCTGGTAACTCCTTCAATTTATCCTCTATTTGCGGTTTGAGAACCGTATAGACAATTTTTTTCTTTATTTCTTGAAAATTGGATGCCACTAATGCGGCTGTTTGGTAATTTTCTTGGTTTGCCATCAAATCGACAATGGCATTTTTGATATTGTCTTCGCTATTCATACCTGTTAAATTTTTGATTAATGAAATGTATTGGTTGATGGTCTCTCTAACGAGCGGCTTGTTGTATGCATCTCTTGCGCATTGTTCGAGCCACGGCAAAATATCGTTCAGATAGGAAATGCAATAAAAATCAGTGTCAGAAAGATCCTTGCGAGAATCATCTGAAGGGTCATGCCCATCCAACGTGAGATAAAGCAGTCGGAATCCTTCTTTGTAATTTGCGGTCGCTTAGTTGTGATACCGTTTCAGCTGCGCATTTTGGTCACCTGCATAGATTTTGTTCTCTATGACGATAGCCTTATGCTCGAGATTGTCCGCAATCAAAATGTCGATTCGGCCATCGCCAGTGAAGTGCTCTACTTGGACGGCGCATCGGTCGGCGACAAGATTAAGATCGGCACAGCCGGTTTTCGCAATGAAAGATTCGAGAAAAGCATCCTTCATACCATGGTCGCCGTCAGGATTCAGCAGCGAGGCCAGAAACGCCGAATGGGTCTCCATTTCCGCCGTTTCCATTCTCAGTACCCTGAAAATGTTGTAGTTTTCACCTCTTTTACGGGCTTCTTCTTTTTGTTTGTTGTCCAATTCGACAGGAAGTCGGATTTTTGACAATAGATTTTGAATGTTTTCCATAATTTTGTTTCTATTGGGGACTACTAATTTTACATTATTTCTGATTTCATAGCCACTTCATCCGCCTTTCGCCGAAATCTTTTTAAACAAAAGCAGACAAAACGACACTGCAAATTTACACATTTTTTTCTTAACATCCAAGGCTTCTGTGCAAAACAAGGCGGAAGGCGTGCCTTCCGCCTTACACATCGGCTTACTTGGCCACAAAAACATAGGTTTTGCCACTCACCAGTTTGGCGGTGCCTCCCAGCTTACGGGCGGCAGTCATCAACTCGCTCACGGATTTGTAGGTCTGGCTGTTGCCGTTCGGAAAATTAAGTGTGTACATTTTTCAATCCCTTTTACGTGTCGGGCGCAACTTTTTGGTTTTTAAATAATTGGATTAACTAATACGTATCTGTTACGTATGCTGCAAATGTACGCCGGCGGTGTGCCAATGGGTGGCACAGCCATTAAAAAAGCTTGTCAAATCGTCGTAACTACCTCTCCCCTACACTATCGGGTCGCCGCAAAACTTACGCCGCAGACACTTCCTGCAGTGCAGTCCCATCCACACCTCGTCGAACTGCTGCATGGCCTGGCACACAAGCTCGGGCTCGTCGGTGAGGAGGCCCGCCTCGAAATTGCGTGTGTTGGCGCCTTTCATGCCAATGCCTGCACCGGTGAGGTTGGCGCTACCGAAATATACCGCACTGCCGTCGAACACCAGCATCTTGAAATGCACCCTAGGACAGAGTGCTCGTTCCAACCCTCTAGCCAACAGCGGATAACGGTCGAAATCCTCGCGAAAAGCAGGCCCCGGCTCCTTGGCGTGTATCAGCCTTATTTCCACCCTTCGGCGCAACAGCTGGGAGAGCACCGCCAGAAAAGGCTCGGTGCCGCTCCCCACTTTCACATACAGGTCCTTGATGTCGGCGGTACCTATCCACAACGACCGCCGCACCGTTGCCACACGCGAAAGCACATGGTTGTAATGGTCTGTGTTTGAGATATATTGGATCATTGCATATATACATTATTGTAGTCCATAATGTCGCGTTCCTGGTTGAGCAGGTTCACACTCTGACTCATCAGCTGGGAGCGACGCAGGTCGTGTTGTGCCCACGTGGGGTTGTGCGAGGCAAAGGCGGTTAGTGTGTTGAACAACTGCCACACAGTGGTGTCGCTCACGGAATGGCGCATACCGTTGGCATCGAGGGTGTAGCCGGCCTGCTCGTAGCGTGTTCGGTTGGCCATATATGGGATGAGTTGGGTGGCGTCCTGTTCCTCCACGCCCAATCGCTGGAGCATACGCACTCCGGTGCCCAGCTCGTGCAACGAGGCCTGGGTGTTCATTGCCACACGGGCGTTGCCAAGCATCTTGTTGAGGTTCTGTTTCAGCACCCCGTTCTCGCTGTTGATGGTGAGCATACGCTTGAGCGACTTTTCGTCTTGCAACGAGTTGGTTTGCAGTAATTTATGTTCGCTAAAAGTCGTCATACCGTTGGAGCAGACCAACCTGAGGTAGTAGTTGCCAAAGGCTATCTCGGCAGGATTCCACCGCAGCCACAGGCCATTGGACTCGAAGGCGTCGTCTTTGGCAAACTCCATATATTCGGGATTGACCGAACGCATAAGTATCGACACTTCGGAGCCATCGTTGTACTGCACCTCTTCGGGCTCATAATTATTACGGTCCATAAACATCTCGGCGAAATCGAAAAAAGTCTCCGGCGGAATAAGATGACTTTTTGTCTGATGTATGTGGCTGATAGTGCGGTTTTTCGTGTCGGCCACAAAGATAACGCGGGTTTCGTCGCTGTTGTCGGCCTGTGCAAAGAAATTGCGCAGGTTGGAGATACCCTTGTCGCCGTAGCTGCGTTGCGCCATCTGGCTCTGCTTGGGCATGATGCCGAGATATTTGTCGATATCGAAAACCATGTCGTCGGTGAGTTGCACCACGGCACTGCCGATACGGTAATGGTTGTCGGACTCGGCCACGATTTCGTTTCTCGCCACTTCCTTGTAGGCCACGGGCTGAAGCAGGAAATGCTCTTTTGCAATTTGGTAATCTGTCTGTTGCATAATTGTTAAGTATCTGATTTGTTGAATAATTTGTCGAATTCGTTGGCAAAATCGCGAATCTGCGACGACACGTTGCTTTGCAGCTTGCGCAGTTTCAGGTCGTCGTTGTATTTCTGTTCGTCGAAAAACACGTCGCCGGTGGAGTTGAGGTTGTAGTAGAGTTTCACGCCCACGTCGCCACGGCGGTGTTTGGAGAAAGTTACATAGCGGTCGCTGTAGATGTTTTTGGGGTTGTCCAGCCGCAGTTCCATCATGGCTGTAATACTGTGTTTCAATCGGTTGGAGCCCACAAATGCGCCGCTTTTGGTAACTTGCTGTATGGTTAGGAAAGTGGTGTTCACTCCCCTGTCGTTCTGCGCCTTGTTTTGCTGTTTGATAAGGCACAGCAGCATGCTTTCGGCTTTTTTCATGGTTACCTCCTCCTCCTCTTTTACGATGCCCTGCAGCTCGTAAAACGAGTCGATGGCCACTATGTCCCAGCCACGTTGCATCACTTCGGTGAGCGTGTTCCAGTTGTGCGAGTCCTCGTCTATCTGACTTTCGATGAAAAGGATGTCGAGGTTGCCAAACTTGGGAAAACGCTGCACGTAGATGGCGAGGTCTATCTCGTTCATCTCGGCACTGACAAAAAGGATGCGCGCCTGCGGCTGTTTTTTCTGTATGTTGGCAAGCATATCGAGTATTATGGTAGTTTTGCCCACTCCGGGGTCTCCGATAATCATATAGTTAACGCCTTTCGACAGACCGGAATAGGAACAGAGCAGCTTGTCGAGGACGGTACCGGTGTGGTAGTTCTCGAACAGACTGCTGCTGAAATGCAGGTCGCTCATCCTTACAATGTCTCTCATATCGTATTTGGTTTCGTTTTGCAAAAATAATGTCACGCTGTGCCAACGCGTGGCACTCTGTGTGTGATTTTTTCATCACCTCAGAACAAGCCATGTATAACACAATTTTTCTGAATAGCAATGGCTAAGTGCCGATTTAAAAAAAAACAACCCGTTTCACAACCACCTCCAAATCAATCAGTTCTGGCAGTTGAAACCAATTTTCTTGCGTTTGGAGCCTCCGAGTTTCTCATGGCGGCACATATCCTCAATGGCGTCGATGTCGGGACGTTTGCCGTGCAGCACCTCTTCCATCACCACCTTGCGCACGATGTTGTCTATCTCGCCGCCGGAGAAGTCGTGGTGTTGCGCCAGCTGACGGCACTCGTCGTCGGAGAGCCACTCCAGCTTGCTTTTCCAGATGCTCTGCTTGGCCTCGACTGTGGGCTGGTTGAACTGCACCTTGAAAAGGAAACGGCGTGCGAAAGCGCTGTCGAGATTGTCGGTAAGGTTGGTGGTGGCTATCAGAATGCCGTCAAGGTTCTCCATCTCCTCAAGGATGATGTTCTGGATGGCATTTTCGGTCTGCGCCACACTGCTGTTGGTGCTGTTGTTCACGTTCTGGCGGCTGCTGAAAAGGGCGTCGGCCTCATTGAAAAGGAGTATAGGCTTGCGTTTCTCTCTCTCGCACATGCTGCGGTAGTTGGTAAAGATACGTTTCACCAGTTTCTGGCTCTCACCGTACCAGCAGGTCTTGGCGGCGCTGATGTCCACATGGCACACTGCGCGGCCAGTGATGCGGGCTATCTGCATGGCTGTCTCGGTCTTTCCTGTGCCGGGCAGGCCGTGGAAAAGGGCGGTGATGCCTTTGGGCAACGACATCTTGTCGAGACGCTGCTGCAGCTCGGAGAACTTGTCGTCGTCGAGGTTTTGGGTGAAAAGCTCCAGCTGCTTGGTGAGGTCGGCGTCGTAAAACATCTGTTTCTCAGGGATTTTGTCGGGATAGACAAGACTTTTGTTGCGTGCCTCGGCCTCGTCGGTGAAAAGGTCGTAGTCCTCCTCCAGAAACAGCCGTTTACCCTTGTCGGTGAGCGAGAGGCTGGCTTCGGAGAACATATTGCCGGAGCTTATCTCCACCAGTCCTGCCTTTTGCAGAAGATGCTGCTGGTCTTTCAGCATCTTGCCTATAGCAAAACGGATGCGATAGTTGTCGTAGATGTCGCTCAACGTACATTCCAGAGCGCTCGAACGGTAGGGGCGGGATATAAAATCGTCGCAGTTTTTGTAAAACAGCGTGCGGTCCTCGGATTTGTGGATCAACTTACATACGTTTTTCACGAAAGTGAGCTCGGGGTATTCCAACTCCATCTCCTCCACTCTGTCAAACAGGAGATGCGCGTGGACTTCTTCGGAACTGCGGCTGTCGATAAGCTCCGACACCATCTTTACAAACTTATAACGATGGATTTCCTCGCAGCCGAGTTTGCTTTTGTCGAAAACCTTGCAGCACATAATAGCCTCTTTCACAATGGGATTGATAACGAAAGTGTCATCTTTTTTGGAAAAATGGCGACTATTACCTTTCAGCAGATACTTGTTCTGGACAAGGCTGTCGAAATTTTCGGACAGAACCATAAACTGCATGTCGTTGAGGTCGAAGAAACGGCACACGTCATCTATGTCGAAACTTTTGCTGTTGTAGTTTTTGCTGAAAGCCGCCACAAACAAAGCCGACTGCAAGGGGGTAACTCCCAAATACTTCGACAGATACACGTTTTGGCTGACAACCTCCTTAATGGTTTTTACGGAGTAAGGGGTTTCTTCGCAATCGTCGTCGAAGTAACGGCCAAACTTGTAATCTTTTTTCTCAACATCCGCCAGAGTGTCGGGAGCTATAGTGTTGAGTAGATAGGTTTTGGAGTCCTCCAGCTGCATGGCGAGGTAACTCACTGTCTTCAGAATGTTTTTTGTTTTTTTCATTTCTTTAAATGATTTAAAAATTATTATACAAAAATATTAACTAGGTGTGCAAAAATATTGCACAGTTTTACAAAATATTGTTCTACAATTTATTACAAATAGCTATTAGTATCATTTTCGGTTTTTGATTGTCGAAATCCGTCGTTTTTTCACTCCGAATTACGTATGCAAAATTACGACAGCCCCACCCTGGCACAAAGCACTTCTGTGGTCCTTTTTCGTTCTGTCTGAAGGTCAAGGTATTAATAAGTGAAGGCGTGAAGATGTTAAATAGTTTAGTTGTTTAATTGTTGAATTGTTTATTTGTTTAATTGTTGAATTGTTTATTTGTTTAATTGTTTAACCGAAAACTGACCACCGAATACTAATAACTGACAACTAAAAAATTTCAATTTTCAACTTTCAACTTTCAACTTTTTCACCGGTGTGTTGCAAAGCGCAAAACTATAAATCAGAAAAAAATAAAAAGTAAGGTAGAATTTGAAGATTTATGAATTTTTAACAAATATAAAAACTCACATCATTGATTACCAATACAATACACAAAACAGCCTGAGGCGGCGTTTTCTACCAAGCGGGGCAACGAGCATTTCAATTTTCAACTTTCAACTTTCAATTTTCAATTTTTTCACCGGTGTGTTGCAAAGCGCAAAACTATAAATCAGAAAAAAATAAAAAGTAAGGTAGAATTTGAAGATTTATGAATTTTTAACAAATATAAAAACACACATCATTGATTACCAATACAATACACAAAACAGCCTGAGGCGGCGTTTTCTGCCAAGTGGGGCAACGAGCATTTCAATTTTCAACTTTCAACTTTCAATTTTTTTAGGTGTGCAACAAAATTTCACACTTAATTTGTATATTTGCAACATAAACCAAAACAATCACAGTTATGACTAAAAATCTGATTAACAAATATATATGGCTTGTAGACATAATACGTAAAGCCGGCAGGGAAGGGATAACTTTCAACGACATTGCCTCGAAATGGCGCGAAAAGGACGCCACGGAATACGCCAAACGCACGTTCCACAACCATATCAACGCTGTTTACGAACTTTTCGGCATCGAAATAAAATGCATCAAAGGCAAAAACCTGAACAGGTACTACATAAGCGACAACAGCGACTTTAAAGACATTTCGGGTTTTAAAAACTGGCTGCTCGACTCTCTATCGCTGAGCTGCGCGCTGGAGGTGAAAGAGCCGCTGAAAAAACGCATACTGCTGGAGGAAGTGCCATCGGGACGCGAAAACCTTACGGACATACTGGAGGCCATGGGCAACGGCAAAACGCTGTCATTCACCTACAAAGCCTTTTGGATGGACGGCGACAAGGAATCGACGTTCTACAACGTTGAGCCATACGCGTTAAAGATGTTCAAACGGCGCTGGTACCTGCTGGCCAAATACGGCGACGGCCCGCTCAAGACCTACGCCCTCGACCGTATGAGCAATATCGACGAGGAGTTCACCGACTTCACCCTTCCCGAGGATTTCGACGCCGAGGAGTTTTTCAGCACCTGTTTCGGCATTATCAGCGACCAAAAAGTGGAACCGGAAATAATATACCTGAAGGTGGACAACTTTCAGGCCAAATACCTGCGGTCGCTGCCCCTGCACCACTCGCAGAAAGAGGTGGAACGCTCCAAGGAGCACACGGTGTTCAGCTATTACCTGCGCCCGTCGTTCGATTTTGTGCAGGAGATTTTGCTGCACGGCGAGACTATGGAGGTGCTCAAGCCCGAGAGCCTGCGCGCAGAGATAGCACGCATCTCCAGAGTGATGGCGGAGAGAAACTCTTGACAGTTCGGAACGCGGAGTTCGGAACTTTGGGCTCCTGCTCGCTGTCGCTTCGCGAATTGCGCAGCAATCGTGAACTCCGCTGAAATCAATTAAATCTTGTGAACAAATCTCGGTTGATTATTTTGTTCTCCTTTTCGCCGTTGGCGAAAGAAATCTTTTTAATCTTGTTAATGAAGAAAGGTCCAGTGGACCTTTCGATAGCCCGAAGGGCGGAGAACACATTCGCTTCGCTCACTTTTTTGGGACCGCGGGGTGCCTACCTACAGTTTTTCCAGCCAGCGGGTGGCATTACACAAAATGCGTTACATGAAATATGTAATCTTGAAACTGCTTTGTTTGTGCGGAGTTGCAGGAGGGTGTGATTGGGTTAAAGGGGAAAAATGGGCTGTAGTGCCATAAAAACATAGGCACTACAAAAAAGGCTCTTAAGAATAATAATTCATATTATTCAGCATCATCTATCGAGGGCACTTTTAAACCTATTTTACGAAAATTTCTAAATTGTGACATATCTTCACTTTGATCCCATAATGATTGTTTATCATCTATTTCCTTTTCGCCTGGATAAACAATAAGACACTTGGTCTCCTCATTGGGCGCAACAGAATTATCACCAAACTTTCCTATAATTGCGGAATCTCTTGAGTATCCACTGATTTCTCTAATATCTTCAACCATAAAACCGCCACCTTCATAAATAGATTTATACTTTGCATCAATTATTATATGCTCTCGTAAATGCAAATAATCTGCAACACCACTATAACCACGAACTTGAAAACATATTTGTTTGGGATATGCACTTTCAAGTCTACTATATACATACACTTCGAATAGCCTAGACATATCTATCCAAAAAGATGGCGTTTTATGGTTTTCTGAAGAAACATTTGAAATGGAATAGTCAAAACGTTTTAAAATATTTTTTGCGACAAGTATGGCCTCTGGATAATCATGAAATAGTTTATTTGATGAAACGTTTTTTACTTGGGACATCTCAATTTGTTCTGAGACATCTTCAAATGCCATTTTCAGCTTGTTAATGCGATTTTGAATTAGACCCTTATGATTGTTGTGCCGCATAATATTGTTCAACATCAATTCGGAAAAAAACAATGCTTTTTTGAGCAAACGATTTTCTGGAATATCGGATGTGTAAATTTGATACCTACAATAATTTCGGTCCAGCCTAGTTGAAATTACATTTTTTCTCAAATGCTCAGGCAACAGGATGCGTCCTTTTATTTTAGATTTCAAATTCTCCTCTATCAATATATAGCCTTTTTTTAGGCCTCTTTTAGCTAGTTTCTCAAGTACTGAAATGAAATGTATAAGTAGTAGTGGCGTCAGTTGGTCCGTTTTTTCGTTTGTCTCTATAAATGGAGCCTCAAAATCAATGCCATAGCATTTTGAAAAATATTCTCCTACAGTATGTGAATCTACTGACAACGCAGTGATAAGCATTTCAGTAAAATCCAAATCCTCATATTTAGGATGAACGATTATGGCTAATTCGTTTTTTACTATCCAATTAGCACCAATATAATAACTTGCCTCCAAATCATCATTAACACCAAGAATATGAGGATGTCCCATATAATCATCTGGATGGCCCTTCAAATCAACGTTGTGTTTTTCTATGAACTCCAACAATTCCTCTCGGTCATCCTTCTCATATTTTTTGTGTTCTTCAAGAACAATCGGCGATTTCATTATTTCAGATATGTTTCGATGAATTTATCCATTTCCTTTTCCGGAGACTTACTGCATATACCGTCCTTATAATACTCCTGCAATAGAGGCAAAATAGCATATGTCCATTTCTGTTGAATAGTCTCGCCTTCTCTATACATAAAATAACTATGGCCCACCATAAGGTCATCTACATCCATTTCTGTTTTATTTTTTTGTATATAATTTGCTACAGCACCAAATAGTTCAACAGGTTGTTTTTTATCCTTATCGCTGGTATAGGAATTCTCCACAATACTTTTATCTGATTTTAATGTGTAGAAAGCAAAACGACGTCGAATTGCATAATCAACACTACCGACACTTCTATCTGTTGTATTCATTGTACCAATCAAATACACATTAGAAGGGACGCCAAACAATTCTTTTGAATACGGGAGGCGAGCTGTCAAAGCGCCAAGTTCACCTAATCTCTTGTCTGCCTCAATTAAAGATATTAGTTCCCCAAAAATTTTGGAGACATTTCCTCTGTTTATTTCATCAATAATTAACACATAATTATTATGTGGGTCTTTTTCTGCTTTCTTACAAATCCTCTTAAACACACCATCTTCAACTTCATATGTTATTCCTCCATTATTCAATTTTGATTTTATTCCTTCAATAAAATCCTCATAATCCATAGATTGATGGAATGTTACAAACTCAATTTGGCCAGATTGTCTCAGTTCGTCATAGTTGTCTACTCTGTCTTTATCAGACCCACTCATCCTTACTATAGACAATGCCAAATCTCTAGTGTTGTAAGTTTTACCCGTGCCGGGGGCACCAGCGAGAATGAGGTTGTGATTATGGTCTAAAATTTTGGCTAATTCATTAACCATCTCTGAGTTCTTTTCGTTATTTAAAGCTTTCATATATTTGATCTTTGTTTCTTTAATTCTTTGAACTAAGTTATTCATTAAATCTTCTAACTGTGCTTCACATTGTTTTGGTTGCACATCAATTTTATTGTTTTTCTTATATTTTTCCCAATTTTTATCAATATAATTGTTAACATCTACTAACCCACAATTTACAATTCCTTGCGCACCTTGACCACCTTGTTTCATAAGATTAGCATCTTTGCAAAAAGAATCCCAATCAATCCATGTTACAGGGAAAAGAGAATTTGAATATTCAGATTGGGGATCATAACAATAAGTGAATTTTTTAGGTATTTCAGCTATTCCTTTTATTTGATTCCCTTCTAATGCTAATAATATATCCCCGGATTTAATTTCTCTAAATAACTGCTTGAAAGCATTTTTCCCACTTTGTGAATTATCATTTATTCGTGGAAAATATTCTTCAATATCTTCCGATGGATCTAATAAAAACGTTAAGTCCCCATACTCTTTCCAACCTTGTGCCACAACATGACGTTGTTTTAATTCTTCATAGGTTGCATATTTTGTCTCTACTCCTATTTTTTTTATTCCCATTTTGTATAATATTTTAATTAACAAGCCATTAAAACACAATTTCCGTCTCCACCGATAGGGTGCAGTGAAACGATTTTGTAAAGTTACAAATTATATTTCGAAACTCAAAACTTTTTTTGCTATATATTATAAATCAACAAGTTGCACCACAACACCCCACTCTTTTTCCACCACTGCGGCCGAGGTCTCGGCTATGTCGGAGTAAACGGCGTCGAAAAACTCGCTAAAGGCTTTGGGCTGACCGCCGGCTTTGGCGTAGTCGTCCATGCTGCGGGTCTCCACGAAGTCGAGCGCGCTGCCCTTGAGCTGCTCCAGCAGGGTGTTTTCCATCGTTTTCCCGGCCGTCTCGAAATCGAAAGGCTCCACTACCAGCAGTCCCGCCTTGCAGCCTTTGGCAAGCAGTGCTTTAATGCCTTCCACGGCATGTTGCAACGTCTCGTCGCGCAATGCCGACATCACCACCACCGCAACACAGTGGGTAACAGCGGGTTGGGCATCATCGGCAGGCAGCACGGCGTTCCATCCTGTGTGCACGGCCACGTTTTGGGCGGCGCATTTCTCTTTCAATATTTTCTCCAACTGTCCGTGGCTGTGGTCGTCGCACAGCACTATGGCAAACGATTGTTTTTGTTGTGTTTGGTTCATTTTTTGTTTTTTTATGTTACTTTCATTTTATCAATATATCATCGAAACGGTCGAAAAGCATGAGCCACATCTCTAACGCCTTTGAGGGGCTTCCCCAATCTTCACTTTCGTTCACGACGATTTTACTAAGATTTCTTTTCAATTCCTTGATTACATCTTTTTTCGGATAGCTCTTTTGAAAATATTGCGCCAACGTTTCGCCTACGCGCTCTTTCAAAGCAGGTGCAAGAGGCCAGTTACCGGTAACCGTTATCTGCTCATCTTTTTTATAAGATATGTCTTCATCCAAGTCAAAAAACACCCAGCTATCTGCGGTTTCTTTGAGCAACGAGGCCTTCTCCTCCTTGCGTCTAAGCCATGATACCACCTTTCCAATGGCCAAATCGCCCAGCAATTCGGGGGGCAGAGCATCAAGCACTTCCGTCACAGCTTTTTCTATCTTATCCAGAGAATTGCCCAATGCCTTGGATACATCTACATACGACATTTCTATACTTTCAGCAGATCCAGCAACAGAATATTCCTTCTTTCTACTACGGCTTTTGCCGGTGGGGAAAGACCAGTAGTTTGTAAGCATATCTTTTGCCGTTTTAATGTCAATCTGCACATTATAATTTCTACTGATGTAATCGCACATATCCTCGGCAAAAGTATTAACCGACACAAGAACGGTTTTGCTTGCAACTATCCCGCCCATCGCTATGACCGATATTTCGGTGGCGGCATCTCCGAAATGGACTATCATCTTGGCGTGTGGCTTATAAATATCGCATCCTAGGCTAAGGGCTTCGGACAAAGGTCTGTATATGAAACGGATGTCTCCAACACCCGATTTTTTGGCGGCATCACGCAGCACTTCCAAATCTTCCGCAGTGAAATCGGCTGGAACAACAACAAGCAGTTTGGAAACAGGTGTATTGCCGAGTTTCTCTTTCACCTCGCGGAAACAATCGACAATGGCACTCTCAGCCGCCACTCTATCCGTTATTTTCCCATTTGCGGCAGTTTTTTCAGTTTTTGAATTCTTGCCACACCTGGCACTGTCGCATTCATCTCCGAGGGAAACAAAATTCACATCTCTTCCATTACAAATAGGCAGTTCTCCCAGCGGTGATGCAACACTATGTCTGCGCGGGACATAGACATCCATCTTCATCGAAGTGTGGCGCATGAACAAAACACAAAAGATATTTTCTTCTTTTTTCATATATTCCCTAAACTCCCTGGTAATTGTCAGACGCTCAATCAATTCGTCAATTCCGTCTATCTCTTTGTCAAGTAGTTCAATCCCTTCGAGTTCTGAGGACCATTTATGAACACAAATATCGTTCCACCTCAAAAAATCACCGAGCTGGATTTGGCCTCCCGACCCATTATTCATCCAAATGTTTGGGCAAAGCATTTTTTTCATATTATTATATCTTTTATTGTTTATTAATGTGTTTTTATTTTACATTCGTTTTGCAAAGATACCATCGCGCTGTGCAAATTCGTGGCATAGTATAGCCAAGGCCTTTCTACCAAAGGAAATGCAGAACTGATTTTTTAAAAAAACGACACAAAAACGAGCTTTTTTGATGTAATTTTGGTCTACAATGCTTGGTAAATAAAATGTCAGTTTTGTTCAACGCTATTGCATTTGTCACTCATCCAAGTTATATTAATCAACATTATTTTTCGCCTCGAGAAGCAAGGTCTTTTAGTTCCTCCCAATAGTCCAAGAACTTATCCCAATTTGAGTAACCATGATTTTCCCGTCTTTCCTTATTCCTCTGTATGCGACAGTACTCAATAATGATTATTAAAAGAATGGCAGACGAAAGAAATGCCACTTTTGCCACAATAGAAATCACCTTTACCGTTGTATCGGGACAATGTTTCAATGACATACGCACAGAAAAACCAAATGCCAAAGCGCCTATCAAAGCCGCCAAAACCAACCAAATCACATTTTCTGTATAATTGGGTATTACAACAAAAGCAGCTACAAAGGCTACCGCCGACACAACAAGCAGCACCAAATCACGAGTTCCGATAAAAATAGCATACCTCTTTTTATATGAAATTCTGAACAATATAAAAAACACCAAAAGCGACACTATAAGAAAAACCAACAGTTTTTTACCACTTTTTTGGTCATTTTGCTGTTGCATCGGACCAGCCTGAGAATCGGAGGATGAAGTAGCAGAAACATTAATGTCAGCTTCTGTCGATTTGTACAATAACACTTCTGTGCTCATACCGCAATCATCCATTTCTCCAAGTTCCTCCGTGGTTATCACCAATTTATAATTATCCTTGACGAAAAACTCCGTAATTTTTTCCGCTGTCCATTCCCCATTAATATCGGTTTTATCAACCATAGTTTTTTGTTTGGTTTCAGACTTGAACCCCAAATCCACAAACTGTTCTCTGAATTCGGGTGCATAAGCGTAACAGTATGTCAATACCACCTTGCCTTCAGAATGGAAAAACACTTCCAAACGCTTGCCCGTGCAAAGAGTGGACTCCCAATTATATCCAGGGGTATTCTCATCGCCATAAGCAGGGCTATTAGTAATAAAGAAGGAATAATTCTCATCATATACTTGGAGCAGCGAGTCGTATCTGTGGAAATGATGAGTACTTTTATCGCAAATCTTCCAATCAACGCTCTCCCATCCACCTTTGTTAATTATTATCTTTGTGATTTCGCTTTTACTATAGGCATCAACGATATCTATCAGTTCTGAAGCACTGAAATAAGAATTTTTAATATTTGCCTCCCATTTTGCATTCTCCTTCTCCCACAGGGGATCAACGTTTTCATAATCTTGCCCATAGGAAAAAACTGTGGTGCTGCACAAAAATATAAATGCAAGGGCAAATCTTTTTACAAAATATTTCATAATCAAGGATTTATCTATTCACAATTATTTTATTATTAAATTTAGTATTACAAAACATACAAAGAATTATTTTTGCCATGAGAAGTTCCCGTTTTTGTCCGTAAAAGTATTGGCTATTGCACTACTTGTTGCAGTTTTTTTACCATCTTCGTCTTCCAATTCCAACCATTGTTTCCAAGCAGCATGAACAACTCGAGCTATACCCCTACCACTCTTATACTCATCAAAGCCATTATCTTTCAACAAACCAATAAGAGTATCAAAGCTCATTTTCATATTCTGGCTGAACAACACAAGAGCCAACCTACCAATAAATTCATAGGTTTTGTTTTCCATTTTTTCTTCTTTTTCCATTTCTATAAACTTTTTTTGTTGGTTAATAAAAGTGTTTTTCAAGAAGTTATACAGCCGAAATAAAACAGGGCATAAGCCATCGCTTCCGCCCGTCTTAGCAGCGGTATCGCCAGAAACCTAAACAGAGAGGGAGAAAATGCGTAATGTCTTATGCCTATACCGTTTGCCTCTAAGGCAAAACCATAAGCAAAAAGCATTGGCGCGCATCCTTCTGTTTGGTCGAAAACTGGCGATTTTCCACTAAAGGAGGCTTTCCGAATAACTTTTAGCCATAGTTTACTTGCTCTGTAAACTCGCTGCAAAGTTACGAAATTTTTTTGACACCAATGCATTTTTTTCTCTGTTTTTTTTCTAAACTTGCTTTTTTACTTATTTAATGTTTCATATTTACTAAACTCCTCCCTCATAAGAAAGTCCAAATAATGTCCAAATCACAGCAATTTGGGAATCGGGTATTTTAGCTTCATAAAACAAGATTTGTTGCATAGGAAACTTTTAATCAAGCATGATATAGTTGATGAGATGTTTTTTATTTTTTACTGTTGCCCGCTGGGAAAATATAAAATCGCTTTTCCAAAACATTGCAGAGCATATCAAAAACCGCACTACAAAAGAAAATACAAAACTGTTTTTTTACAAAAACGACACAAAAACGAGCTTTTTTGATGTAATTTGGCCATGCGAGTGTGCATAACAAAAAGTGCCGGCTTTATTTCCGGCACTTTTTCTGCTGTTACTTTTTTGGCACAAAAACGTAGGTTTTGCCATTAACAATCTTTGCCATGCCTCCCATATCACGTGCGGCTTTTGTCAGGTCGCTGACGGAGGCGTAGGTCTGGCTCATTCCGTTCGGAAAATTTAAAGTGTACATAATCTTTTTGTTTAAATTAAACTTTATTTTACGCCTGCAAAAATACTCCAATCCCGCCACTCACGGCAGGTCTAAATAAAGTCCAAATTGCAACAGATTAGCAATTAGCCATATACACAGATTCCAAAAAGAAGATTTTGGCTGAAGCCAGCGCAAAAAGCTCCGCCACAATCACCGCCCCATCAGTACTTTGCAACGTTCCACCACTCGCAGAAAGAGGCTGTAAACCTCGTCCTTGTCGTTGCAGTATTTCCACACACAGCTTATGTCGTACTCTGGCAGAAGGTCCTGTTTCAGGTCGTTGAGAACGGGATTTTGGCCGTATCTTATTCGTTTGCCGCTCTTGGTATCCATAATCAGCGCCTGGCAATACATTCCTTTGCCATCGGTATCGTCGAAAATATATACGCACAGCGCTGTTTTGGCGGTAAGCGGAAACGACACATCGGTAAAGGTGGACACGCCTACATACTGGTTGGGCTTAAGGTCGGGGAAACGCTTGGCGGTATTTTCCACCCAGTCGGGATAAGGCGCGTCGAAAAGGGCATCGTATGCGAACAACTCTGTATCGGTTGCGTAGTAAGGTTTTGAATTGGCAAAAAACCAAACTCCTGCCACCACAACAGCTGTCAGCAATGCAGCCACCAACGAAACTCCCGCAATGTCGGCTCTTCGCAATGCCTTTGTCACTGCCTTTGCAGAGGGGTAACGCTTTTGCGGATCAGCTTTGGTGCAACGCCGTGCCACGTGGCAATAGCGGTGCGGGAAAAGCTCTTTCAGCAACACTCCGAAAGCGTAGATGTCGGCGCGGGAGTCCACAGCCACACCGGGCCGCATCTGCTCGGGGGCGGCGTAGGCTTTGGTATATGCAGGGCCCTTCAGAACGGCATAGTCGTCGCTGTCGGCCAAACCGAAGTCTATCAGCTTCACATTGTCGCCGTTGCGGGTAACAAGGATGTTGGAGGGCTTGAGGTCGCGGTGAACTATCTGCTTGGAGTGACAGTAGTCCAAGGCCGCCAGCAGCTGCAACGCCACTTTCTTACGCAGTTCGCGCGAGGGCCGCTCGGCAATGAAATCGGACAGCGGACGGCCGTTAACGTAGTCCATCGAAATGCAGATGCCCAGCTCGGGATGCTCCTCCATGCGGTAGGCGCGCACTATGTTGTCGTGGTCGAGGCGCGAGGCGATGTCGAACTCCTTTTGCAGCAGGGTTCGGAAAACGGGGTCGGACTGCCAGTCGGGTTTTATGCCCTTCAGCACCTCCCAACGGCCGTTGCGACGCACTTTCACCACACGGCTGTAGCCCCGCGACTGTATTTCCTCGAAATCGCCGCCACCGTCCGAAGCACTGAAAGACATCACGTTAACGTAGTCGGATATGCTGTTTTCCATGTTTTCCATAGGTGCAAAAATACGTAAAAAAAACAAAACACTGAATGAATTGTTTGCCTGGCTTAACAAAATGTTGTAAACAAAATGTTTAATACATGATAAAAAAAACACTAACCACCCGAATATTCCAAAAAACATAGTCTATTTTTATAAAAAAACACACTTTTCACGCTATTTTTGAACGATTTTTTGCACATTTTTTCGTCTAAAAGACAGCTTTTAATCACAATTTTAGGGGTTGATAAAACCCCATAATGCTGAAATACAAAAATATAACTCTCATAATATCTTCATTTTCATTACATAATTTTCGTAACGAAATTTCTGTAATGCAATCCATGTATAAATTTAGACCTTATTTAGACCTCCAATCCCGATTTTTTTCGTTACCTTTGCGGAAAAGAAAACAACTGCCGATGGATACACAAAACACACATTTAAAAATACTTAAATCGCTCGTCGAAAAATCCCTGCCACACACGTTGAAAACGAGCAAAGATTTCGAGGAACTACACCAGCTTATGCAGCAACGCACGGGCTCTTCCCTGGGGACCACAACGCTGAAACGTATCTGGGGTTATATCGGCGGCGACAACGCCCTGCGCCAAAGTTCCCTCGACATTCTATGCCAATTTGTCGGCTACCCTGACTGGAGCACTTTTCTGGCCGACCACTGCGGCGACGAAGACCGTGAATCGTCGAACTTTGTGCTGCTACAGACGTTGCGTGGCACCGACTTACGGACAGGCGACCGAATCGAACTGCGCTGGAACCCCAACCGACGGCTTTTGGCCATCCACAAAGGCAACGGCGTTTTTGAAACATTGGAGTCGGAAAACTCCAAGATAACTGTCGGCACCACATTCCGTTGCGAGCGTTTCACCATCGGACTGCCGCTGTTTATCGACATACTCCGCCCCGACACCCCGCCAGCCCTCTACCAAGCCGGCAAAAAAGGCGGAATCACCAAGATAAAAGTGATTAGTGATGAAGAAAGGTTCAGTGAACCTTTCGATAGCACGAAGCGCGGAGAATAAAATAATTGGTGATTGGTCCTCTGGGCAAAAAGCATTTTTAAAGAAAAACATGTCCAGTTGCCGAGAAAAAAAACAATTCCGAACTCCGCATTCCGAACTCCGCATTGAAAAAAAAATCGTATATTTGCAACAGAGTGCGATATGGCAAAACCTATCGCAAGTAGTTTATTGTAAATAAGTTAGAAAATAAAACACACGACTGATGTCATTACTTTCCATACGCAACCTGCACGCCTCGATAGGCGACAAGGAGATTCTCAAGGGTGTGAACCTCGAAATCAACGAGGGCGAAGTGCACTCCATAATGGGTCCCAACGGCAACGGCAAAAGCACCCTCGCCGCCGTGATAGTGGGCAACAGCAAATTCACCGTCACCCAAGGCGAAGTGATTTTCAAAGGCAAGAACGTGCTCGAAATGCCCGTTGAGGAACGTGCCGCCGAAGGCCTTTTCCTCGGCTTCCAGTACCCCGTGGAGATTCCGGGAGTGAGCATAAGCAACTTTATGCGCACCGCCGTCAACGAGCAACGCAAATACCGCGGCCTTGACCCCCTCTCGGGAAGCGAGTTTTTCAAGCTGATGGAGGAGAAGAAACAGATTGTGGAACTCACCTCTAACCTCGCCAGCCGCTCTGTTAACGAGGGTTTCTCGGGCGGCGAGAAAAAGAAAAACGAGATTTTCCAGATGGCTATGCTCGACCCCAAACTGGCTATCCTCGACGAGACGGACTCCGGCCTCGACATCGATGCGCTGCGCATCGTGGCCAACGGTGTAAACAAACTGCGCCGCCCCGACAACGCAACAATCGTCATCACTCACTACCAGCGTCTGCTCGACTACATAGTGCCCGACTTTGTGCATATCCTCTACGAGGGACGCATAGTCAAGACCGGCGACAAAAACCTCGCCCTCGAGCTGGAGAAAAAAGGCTACGCCTGGATTAAAGAAGAACTCGAAAACTCAGCCAAATAACCATGACCACCACCGAACTGATTCTCAGCAAAACAGCGGCATTATCCACCGGCGACGGCCCGCAGAGCCTTGCAGCACTGCAACGGCAGGCCGCCGATTTCCTTGCCGAAAACCGTTTCGCTTTCCGCAAAAACGAGGTGTGGCGCAATGTGGATTTCGGCGAGTTTATGGACGACGAGCTCACCTCTCCCCTGCCCGACAACTCGCGGCAAACCTCGTTCAGCTGCGACATCCCCAACCTCGACACCACCAAACTCACCGTCTGCAACGGATATTATCAGGCCAACGCACAGGACAACCTTCCCAACGGAGTGATAATCTGCAGCTTGCGCGAAGCTTTAAGCAAACACCCCCATCTGGTGGAGAAG
>JAEEGG010005630.1_pt1 | contig 29586 bp, 20 predicted proteins | sample 9134161 | NCBI WGS metagenome assembly JAEEGG01 (sample SAMN16246543, study PRJNA631951) | gut metagenome | biome: gut microbiome; feature: rumen; material: CR-attached | host: Bos | place: Iran: Karaj | collected 2018-10
CCCCCGGAGCTGGAGCTGAAATTTGAATAGGGGGGGCTTGGAATTGGAACAATCATCTTCCAACCGCATAAAATCGGCAGTTGGAAAGGGGGCTACGTGCCATACGGCAGTTTAGCGGACACCAATAATTTTTCTTATGTTTTTCCGAGCGAAAGTACCTTCGGCGCAGCCAAAGATACTTCAACGAGAAGGTTTAACATCTAAAAAACAGCTTTTCCTTTTGCATTTCTCTCGACTTTTCGTAACTTTGCAGCATCTTTTCAACCATTCGGAAGCAAACAAATATGAACGACGAACTGCAACAAGAACTGCGGCGCATGCAGCTGGCGGGGCTCAACCCCATGATATGCGACACAGCAGTGCCACTGGTCGACGTGCCTGTACTGGCTGGCCACCCCTCTGAGGCCGGTGACGCCACCAACAGCGAATATGTGCTGCTGCCACGCAAGCTGGTGGGCCGCCATCCCGTGTTTCTCATCGATGCCGACGGTTTGTCGATGCAGGATGCCGGCATCATGCCCGGCGACCGTCTGGAGGTGGAGATGAACACACAAGTGGCCGATGGCGACATCGTGGTGGCTGAGGTGGACAGTGCGTACACCGTGAAGACAATGTTTACCGATGATGAGGGAGCACGGTGGCTCGTGCCGCAGAACGACGAATTCGACCCCATTCCCCTGACTGGGTCGCTCTGGCGTATCATCGGAAAAGTCATCGGTCTGCACAAGAGCATGCCACGCACGCCATACGGCGACTGCGCCAAGGCGGTGATGCGCATGCGCAGAAAGACATGCCAAGCTGCCGAGTCGCCCGAGTCCGTGCCGCAGCCCACCAACGACCAGCCGTGCAACCTTGTTTTCAAGATGTTCTACAACCGCCGCCGCATCGACTATGCAGCTGTGAGGAAGCAGGTGGAGCGAGTCATCGTCATGCAGATAAAACACCGCTACGAATGGTATGCCGCCTACAGGGTGATGATGGACCTGAAACTGCTGGAAGAGCTTCAGCTCTCAAAGTTTGCGCAACAGATGAAGGCATGGTTTCCCGATGTGCCCATACAGTGCACGAGCGACAGCATGGGCGAATATGCTGTTGGCCACACCAGCAAAGCCTTCAGCCTATGGAACAGCGAGCAGTTCCGCCAAGAGAAGCGCAAGGGGCAGACCATTGTGGGGTTCAACGTGCTGTATCACCGCTGCGAAGAGTTGCGAGCAGCGCTCTTCCCCCTGCCCGTCATTGAGCAGGGCCTGCCATTCTAACCAGCACCGTAGAGCCGCTGTGCCTCATAGTAGGTGTCGAGCGAGCCTATGTCGAAGCGGCCGGCGCTCATCTTCCAAGCGTGCATCACGGTGTGCTCCACCATGTAGTGGGCCAAGTTGCCTGGGGCATCCTTTCCACACCCGTTCTCCACTGAGTGTCGCACCAAGTCAAGGTCTTCCTTACGGTAGATGTAGAAGGGCGGAACGGCCCAATGGCTCTTGGGCTGCTGCGGTTTCTCTTCCATGCTGAGCACACGCCAGTCGGCATCCACCTCTATAACGCCTGTGCGCTGCAGCTTCTCTATGGACGGCTGCTCATGGCACATGATGCACGAGGTGCGCTTCAGCTTGAAGAAGTCGACAAACTCCTGAAAAGAGAAGAAGAGCAGGTTGTCGGCAGCAACCACAAGCAAGTCATCGCTTATTTGACGCTTTACGATTGCGCCGTCGCCACCTATGGCGAGCAGGAGGTCGCAAACGGCGCCCAGGCGGGTGTCGTTGGTCTCGGTGCCGTCGTCAATGATGGTGATAGGTTTCGTGTATGACTGCTTGCCCTTCCATTCCTCAAAGATGGGTGCAAACTTATGGTTCGTCACGATGACGTGCTCGTCGATGTCGGGAATCTTGTCTATGTCATCGAGCATTCGTCCAAGGATGGTGTTCTCTCCTATTTTCAACAACGGTTTCGGAAAGTTCTTTGTCAACTCTCCCAGACGGGTAGCATAGCCGGCTGCTATTACGATGTTCTTCATTGTCTCACTGATTGAATATTAGAAAGTCAGGTGCAAAAGTAATCAAATTCTGAAGAAATAAAGAATAAAACCATAACTTTATTTGCAGGATTGCGCCAAAATGCGTAATTTTGCACACATGAACTATCAATACCATATTTTCTCTCCCTATCGGGTATGCCCGTTGGGAGCACATGTTGACCACCAGCACGGACTGGTGACGGGCTTCGCCATCAACAAGGGCGTCGACCTGTGGTTCTCGCCACGCGAGGATGACTTGGTGAAGCTGTCGTCGAAGACATTCGAAGGCGATGTGGAGTTTCATGTCAATGCTCCCTCGCAAGTGAAGGAACACCACTGGGGCGACTATGCCCGCGGTGCTAAGTATGCGCTGCGCAAGCGCTTCGAGCTGCGCTATGGCATTGAGGGTGTGATACAGGGTTCGCTGCCCGTGGGCGGACTGTCGAGCAGTGCCGCCGTGCTCGTGGCCTACGTCATGGCACTGGCCAAGGCCAACGACATTACACTGCGCCCCTTTGAGGTGGTGAAGATAGCCTCGGAGGCCGAGCGTGAGTACATAGGCTTGAACAACGGCCTGCTCGACCAGGCATGCATAGCCTTGGGCAGCAAGGACGGACTGCTGTTCCTCGACTGCGACAGCAACGAGTACCGCATTATCAAGCGCAACCCCGACATGCCGGAGTTCGAGATAGGCATCTTCTTCTCAGGCCTCACACGCTCACTGGTGAACAGCGACTACAACCTGCGTGTGTATGAGTGCAAGACGGCGGCATGGAACATGCTGGCCTACACCGAGCAGCCGCTGAAGACCTTCGACAAAACCTTCCTGCGCGACATACCTAAGGCTACGTTTGAGAAGACACGCATAGCCATGCCGGCACGCTTCGCACGCCGCGCCGAGCATTTCTACAGTGAGTACCGCCGCGTGCGTCAGGGCGTCACTGCCTGGGAGACGGGCAACATGAAGCTCTTCGGCAAGCTGAGCTTCGACTCGTGCGAGAGCAGCATTCACAACTACGAGTGCGGCAGTCCTGAACTCATAGCCATCTACGAGGCCATGCGCCAGCTGCCTGGCGTGTGGGGCGGACGTTTCTCGGGAGCCGGCTTCAAGGGTGCTTGCATAGCACTTGTCGACCCCGCTTACAAGGAAGAGATAGAACGGAAGCTGACGGAGAGATACCTGGAGCAATTCCCCGAATACGAGAAAACCTTCCAGGTGTTCTGGGTGAAGCCCGACGACGGCGCCCGCTTCCTTACAGATTAGTTTTTCTCGCAGAATGAACAGAAGGATAGACATCTTCCTGCCCGCTGCCAATGAGCAGGCGGCGCAGTCAACAATAGAGCAACTGAAGAACACGCCCGCGGTGAGGGCATTCTTCACAGAGGACATAGCCAACCTGCCATCCACTGAGACGATGCGCACCATAGCCGACAAGGCCAAGGCGTGCTATACCGTGCTGATAACCAAGGCTGTGCCCCTGTTAATAGGCGAAAGAGCCATGGAGCGCTTGGTGCGAGTTGCCGACGACAGCGGCGCTGCCATGGTGTATGCCGACCGCATGGAGAAGAAAGAGGAGGAGGGAGAATGGAAGGTGACTCCCCATCCTGCCATTGACTATCAGGAGGGCAGCCTGCGCGACGACTTCGACTTCGGCCCGCTGCTGCTCATACGCACATGCCTGTTGAAGCAATGGGCAAAGGAACAGGCCGACACATCTTATATATATGCAGGGCTCTACGACCTGCGTCTCTTTCTGAGCCGCCACGGCCAGCTGCTCCACCTGAATGAGTTCCTGTATACAGAGGAGGGAGCCGTTGGGGGCAGTTCCCAGTTCGACTATGTGAACCCTGCCAACCGCGCCGTGCAGATAGAGATGGAGCAGGCCGTTACCCGCCACCTGAAGGCTGTCAATGCCCTTATCAACACCACAGCCTATGCCGACATCGACCTTGACGAGCAGCCGTTCCCCGTAGAGGCATCGGTCATCATTCCCGTCTTCAACCGCGTGCGCACCATTCGCGACGCCGTGGAGAGCGCCCTCTCGCAACAGACATCGTTCCCCTACAACGTCATCGTGGTTGACAATCACAGCAACGACGGAACAACGGCTCTTCTGTCCAGTATGTTGCCATATTATGGCAACAAACAGAACGCGCTCATACACCTGCGCCCCACGCGCTCCGACCTCGGCATTGGCGGCTGCTGGAACATGGCCATCAACGACCCACGCTGTGGGCGCTTTGCCGTACAGCTTGACAGCGACGACCTCTACTCATCGCCACACACCTTACAGCAAATCGTTGACACCTTCCGCCAACAGCAGGCTGCCATGGTGGTGGGCAGCTATCGCATCTGCGACTTTCAGCTGCAGACACTGCCGCCGGGACTCATTGACCACCGCGAGTGGACCGACGAGAACGGGCCCAACAACGCACTGCGCATCAACGGTCTGGGTGCACCGCGCGCCTTCTTCACCCCTCTGCTGCGCCAGCTGCAACTGCCCAACACCTCCTATGGCGAGGACTACGCCGTGGGACTGGCCTTCAGTCGCCGCTACCGCATAGCGCGCATCTACGACGAGCTGTACCTGTGCCGCCGCTGGGAGGGCAACAGCGACGCCGCGCTGAGCATAGAGCGCATGAACAAGAACAATCTCTACAAAGACCGGCTGCGCACCATGGAGCTGCTGGCACGCCAACGCATGAACAAAGAAGAGAGCGGCGAGCGGAAAGAAGAGCATACCGCCCTGGAGCGCTTCTTCGACCTCCAGATGCGTCAGTGGCCAGAGGCGCTGCAGCGCTACCGCGACCTCACCAACGCTGAGACAAAGCTTCTGCCCGTGGGCCAGCTCACACTCACAGCCCAGTGGAACCCCGCCCGCATACGCAGTACAGGGGCCGACATCAGCAAGCAGGCGCTGGCCGAGCGTCCCTGCTTCCTCTGCGAGGAGAACAGGCCAAAGGAACAGCTCACCTCACACCTCTCGCCCCTCACCGCCCAGCTCTTAATAAACCCCTACCCCATCCTGCCCATGCACTTCACGCTGCCCACTCAGCAGCACCAGCCGCAACGCATACTGCCGCTCTACGGCGAGATGCTCACCCTAGTGCTGAAGTACCCAGAGCTGACGGTGTTCTACAACGGGCCGAAATGCGGCGCCTCGGCTCCCGACCACGCCCATTTGCAGGCAGGATCTTCGGGCATACTCCCCTTGCAGCGTGACTGGAAGCGACTATCGCGCAACCTCACGCCACTTCTGCAACCTGCCGATGACGCCCTGCTAGCCAAGGTCGATGACTATCCCTGCACCGCACTCGTCATACGCACAAAGGAGAAGAAAGCCTCTGAACAGCTCTTCATGCAGCTGTACCACGCCTTGCCCATAGCTGACGGTGAGCCAGAGCCTATGCTGAACATTGTGAGCTGGCACGACGGCGACAACCTGCTCTCGGTGGTGTTTCCCCGCAAGAAGCACCGTCCCGACTGCTACTACGAGGAGGGCGACGGACAACTGCTCGTCAGCCCTGGTGCGCTCGACATGGCCGGACTTATCATTACCCCGCGCGAAGAGGATTTCCGCAAGATAGACAGCGAGAAGACTGTAGCCATAATGAAGGAAGTGAGTCTAGAGTGTAAAATGGACAAAGCAGAACTCGCCAGTGCACTCACCAAACTGGAGTGCAACGCTGACAGCCTTGATTTTGCTAACATCCATGACACAAGCGAAGCAGGGACAGCAACAGCTAACTCTTCGCTCGGCTCAAGAACACTTGCAAGGCAAGAGCTGTTGGTGTCAGTGGGCATAGTCAGTGCGCAGCGCATTGACTTCTGCCTGAACGGCAACTATCAGGCAAAGGGCGAAAACATAGAAGGGCCGCAGACGGTGGAACTGACAGAGGGCGGCCTCTCCTGGCGCGGACAGCAGTATCGCCAGCTGCGCTTCACCCCCGTGCCCACACGGCGCGAGCGGACATTCACCCTCAACGACGTCATCATAGGCAACGGCTTCCACTGGGAGCGCCATCAGGCACAAACCTTCCAAGGCACCCTGCGCCTACTGGCCGAGGCCGGCAAGGTGCTGGCCATCAACGAGCTACCCATTGAGCAATACCTGGAGAGCGTCATCAGCAGCGAGATGAGCGCCACATCGTCGATTGAACTGCTGAAGGCACATGCCGTTATCAGCCGCTCATGGCTGCTCTGCCAGAAGGAGAAGAGGCATAAGGAGCTGAACAGCAAGGAGAAAGAAGGCAGCTTCTTCTCGTTTATCAAGAAAGACGACGAGCTGCTGCGCTGGTACGACGGCGGCGAGCACACCCTCTTCGACGTATGTGCCGACGACCACTGCCAACGCTATCAGGGAGTGGCTCCCCTGTCGTCGCCTGCTGCCGCTGAGGCTGTGCGCCTAACGCGCGGACAGGTGCTGATGTACAACGGCGAGCTGTGCGACACCCGTTTCTCCAAGTGCTGCGGCGGCCGCACCGAGGAGTACCAGTACTGCTGGGACGACACACCGAAGCCCTACCTGCAGAGCGTGGAGTGCAAGTGGTGCGACACACACGACGAGCACATACTGCAACAGGTGTTGAAAGACTACGACTTGGAGACGCCCGACTTCCACGACTGGACGGTGGAATACACGCAGGAAGAGCTGACAGCGCTGGTGAACCGCAAGCTGAAGACAGACCTTGGCGACATCACCGACCTCATACCCCTGAGCCGGGGAAAGAGCGGCCGCATCTGGCGCCTGCAGATAGTAGGCACCAAGCGCTCGTTCACCATAGGCAAGGAGCTGGAGATACGACGCGTGCTCAGCAAGAGCCACCTCTACAGTTCGAACTTCGAGGTGGAGAAGACATCTCCCACAGAGGATAAGCAGGCTACTTTCATCCTTCACGGCCATGGATGGGGCCACGGTGTAGGACTCTGCCAGATAGGCGCCGCCGTGATGGCCCACCAGGGCATAAGCTACCGTGACATTTTGTTGCACTACTATCCGGGAGCAGAAATCAAGCAAGCTTACTGACACACCGTTCAGTAAGTTGCTGTAATACAGCAACAAACAGAACAGCAAAAAGCAGAACGGGAAAAAACATTTGAACTAAAATGAAACCGACAACAAGAAATCCGTGGGCATGGATTCCCACACTCTATATAGCCGAGGGACTGCCCAACGTCATCGTTACCTCAGTGGCTGTGGTGCTCTACATGCAGATGGGTCTCACCGATGGCGAGATAGGCCTCTACACAGGCTGGCTCGGACTGCCCTGGATCATCAAACCGCTGTGGAGCCCCTTCGTAGACCTCATGAAGACCAAGCGCTGGTGGGTGCTGCTCACGCAGATGCTCCTCGGTTCGTCGCTGGCGGGCATCGCCTTCACGCTCAACACCGACTTCTGGTTTCAGGGCACCATGTTCTGCTTCTTCCTCATGGCCTTCAGCAGCGCCACACACGACATTGCCGCCGACGGATACTACATGCTGGAACTCGACGAGCACCGGCAGGCATGGTTCGTGGGCATACGCAACACCTTCTACCGTCTGGCAGTCATCTTCGGCAACGGCGTGCTAGTGCCAGTGGCCGGGCTGCTGCAGGAGATATACCCTGAGAGCAAGGCATTTGCCTGGAGCCTCGTGTTCTACGGCACGGCAGCACTCTTCCTGGCCATCTGGCTCTACCACACACGCATGATGCCAAAGGCGGTGGCCGACGTGCGCCGCGAGGCCACAGCCGCCGACATAGCCAAGGGGCTGAAGACCATGCTCACGGCTTTCATACACAAAATGCCATGGAAACCCATGCTCGCAGCCATCGTCTTCATACTGTTCTACCGATTTCCCGAAGCACTGCTCAACGCCATGAGCAAGACCTTCCTCACCCGACCGCAGGAAGACGGCGGACTGGGCCTCTCGCTGGCGCAATACGGACTGAGCTACGGCACCGTGGGCCTGATAGGACTGCTGGCAGGCGGCATCGTAGGCGGATGGCTGGCCAGCCGCGACGGACTGAAGCGCTGGCTGTGGCCCATGGTGTGTGCCATCACCCTGCCCGACGCCGTTTACGTGTACATGAGCCTTGCCATGCCCGAGAACATGTGGCTCATCAGCTCATGCATCTTCATCGAGCAGTTTGGCTACGGTCTCGGCTTCACAGCCCTCACGCTCTATATGCTCTACTTTGCCATGGGCGAGTACAAGACGTCGCACTACGCCATCTGCACCGGTCTGAGCTACCTCGGACTGCAGGTGCCGGCCATGTTCAGCGGATTCCTGAAGGACGCCGTGGGCTACAGCACCTTCTTCATCATCGTCATGGCCCTCTGCTCCATCACCTTCCTCGTGGCGGCCTTCATACACATCGACCCGGAGTTTGGCAGGAAAGCAGAAAAGGCTCACTCATAGTGACGTATTCTCACGTCAATGCCATCGCCCTCAAGCTGGGCGGGAACGCCTTTCAGGTCAGTCTGCCCATAGTGATAGGGGAACAGCACCTTGGGCTTCAGCGTCCTAGCGGCCTTCACCAGCTGATCGGTGGTCATGGTGTAGGGCTGATTGCAGGGCAGGAAAGCAATGTCAATATTGTTGATGGCCGACATTTCTGGAATGTCCTCCGTATCGCCGGCAATGTAGATTCGCAGGCCGTCGATGGTCAGGATGTAGCCATTGTCGCGCCCCTTGGGATGGAACTGCGTGCGGCCCTCGGTGGTGTTATACGCTGGCACAGCCTCTAAGGTGAAGTCATCGGCTATCTGCAACTTGTCGCCGTTGGCCATTGCTTCGCCGGCACCATACATCTCGGCGCACCGCTGGTTGGTAATGAAGCGTGTACGCTCGCCTGTGAGCACCTTGATGGCCTCGCGGTCGAAGTGGTCGCCATGCTCGTGCGTCACAAGCAGATAGTCGGCCTTGGGCATGGCTGAGTAGTCTATCACCTTGTTACCCAGCTTGGTCACTGGGTCAATCTCTATTTCCTTGCCATTGTACTCAATGCGGATGCTGGCATGCACGAGCGCATGAAACTTAACACTCTTTCCGCTTTTGGTCTTAAAGACATCCACCTCATACGTATCGGTAGTTACGGGCTTGCCGGCCTCCTTCCAAGCCTGGATGCCGCCCTTCAGGTTCACACACTGATAGCCTTCAGCGGCCAGTCGCCCGGCGGCATTGGCAGAGCGTCGGCCACTGCGGCAATATACGGCTATCTTCTTGCCTGTGGAAAGAGCCACCCGTGCCTTCTCCATGAAATCGTTCTGCCCCTGGTCGATGTTGATGGCTCCATCGATGTGGCCCTCGTTAAACTCATTGGCCGTGCGAACATCCAGCAACACGACGTCGGGGTCGTCGGTCAACTGTGAGAAACGCTGCACGTCAACATTCTCGAAATTCTGCTGGCCGCAGGCAGTAGTCAGTCCCAACGAAGCCAGTAAACAAGTTAAAATCTTCTTCATGATGGTTCAGTTTTTGTTTTATCCTTAGTTATCATCTTTTCGCTGTGAAAACACAACAGTCTTCTTTACGCCCACAGGTCAAGAATGCCATTGTTTCTCAAAACTTTATGCAAAGGTAACTATTTCCTGGCAATTATTACTATTTTTGCAGTTTTTTTTCTTGGCAATGACATAGCAGTTGACCCGGAATAACATGCCAAGACCTATATCGGAAGAACTCGGATGAGCACGGAACACAACCGTGTCCGCCCGTGTCCGTCCGTTGCCCTTACGCGCGCGCGTGAAGACAGAGACAGAATGCAGAAAAAAGGCAATTCATTTGGCAATATGAAAAAGAATGCTTACCTTTGCAAACGAGAATGAAAGAAACCGATTATTCACCCATAAAAAACTTTGAAAAGATGAAGAAGATTTTCTCACGCATCATGATGCTGGCCACGATGATGGCAGCCATGACCGGTCTCACAAGCTGTGAGGACGAGGACGACTACATTGCCCAGCAGCTGCGCGAAGGCGACTGGCAGGGCGTGATAGGAGCCTACTACAACGACCGCTGGGGCATCAGCGGCAGCACCTACGCCACGGTGATGCGCTTCGAGTCGCGCGGCAGCTATTACACCAGCGGCCGCGGCTACGAGCTGAACTACAACACGCGCTCACCCCACCAGGACTATGCCTGCTCGTCGTTCAAGTGGTTTATCGTCGACAAAGAGATAACGCTGCTCTACGACGACGATGTGTGGACACCCATCTACATCATTGACTACCGTCTGTACAGCGACAGGTTCTATGGAAACATCTACACGCCCACCAACAGGAGCATCAAGTTCGACTTCGAGAACATGGTGTATGAAGACTGGGACTACTATCGCAGCGGCAGCGGGCGCTATGGCAACTACGGCGACTTCCACGACCAGCGCTACTTCCGCTCGCGCACCACACAGGCCATGGACGAGGAGGTGCCCTTCATCGACCGCTCAAGCATAGCCCGCGAGAAGAGCGGCGAGGCAGGAGCCGTCAGCGTGGCCAGCGGCGAGTTTGCCAGGGCTATGCAGGAGGCTGCCACCAAAGCCGAAGCCGCCAAATAAGGGCAGCCGTCTGTTTTCCCTACCCAACAATAGGTTTTCCCCTAACGCCATTTAGGGGAAAACCTTTTGTTATTCCAACATATCGCTGTATCTTTGCAGCATCAAAAAACAATTAAAACCGTTACGATTATGAAAAAGATTTATACCTACATGATGATGGTGCTGATGCTCAGCATGGCAACCACAACCTTTACAAGCTGCGAGACAGAAGATCAGTATGAAGCCGACGTGCTGATGAACGGCGACTGGCAGGGGGTGTTAGGCACCTACTACTACGACCGCTGGGGACTGAGCGGCAACACCTACGAAACAGTGATGCACTTCATGTCGTCGGGCTACGGCGCCACCAGCGGCCGCGGCTACGAGGTGGACTACGACACGCGCTCACCCTTCAACGACTACGCCTACTGCGAGTTCCAGTGGTCGATAGTGAACGGAGTCATCACGCTCATCTACGACGACAGCATGTGGACACCCGTCTACATTAGCGAGTACACCCTGAGCCGCAGCTACTTCAGCGGATACATGGACGACGGCACACGCCGTGACATACGCTTCAAGTTGAGCAACGTGCGCTTCGAGTACTGGAGCACCTACCAGAGCTACTACAACGACTATTACTACGACGACTACTATTACTCGCGCCAGACACGCCAGGCTGCCGCCGACAGCACCGGCACCACAGGCAAGAGCATTCTCAGCGGGTCGTTCTCCACACTGCGCTAGCGCTACCACTACTGTCTGCAACGGACGAACACGGATGGGCACGGTTTTCTTCCGTGCTCATCCGTGTTCTTCCGCTGCAGACTTTTGTCATATTATTCCGTGCTCATCCGTGTTCTTCCGATGCAGGTTTTGTCATATAATTGTTTTTTGGGGCGAAAGAAGCAATTTCTCTCATTCATACTTGGAGATATGAGTTTTTCTTCATACCTTTGCCGCCAAATTGCCAACAAAAAACAACAGGCCCCGCCCATCTACCCCAGCGGGGAGAGGTCTACGGGAATGCCCTAAACCACCAAACCACTAAACGACCAAACAAAATGATTTGGAATCCTAACAAAGAGTGCATGAGCCGCGACGAGATGAGCGCGCTGCAGGGAAAGAGACTTCACAAGATTGTGGAGTATGTGTATCACAACGTGCCCTTCTACAGGCACAAGCTACAGGAGCTGGACATACGCCCCGATGACATACAGACCATCGAGGACATACACCGGCTGCCCTTCACCACTAAGAAAGACCTGCGCGACAACTACCCCTTCGGCCTGCAGGCAGCACCGAAAAGCGAAATCATACGCATACACGCCAGCAGCGGAACCACTGGCAACCCCACCATCGTGGGCTATACACGCAAGGACATCGGCGTGTGGAGCGAGTGCATGGCACGATGCCTGACGGCCTACGGAGTGACACGCGACGACACCTTCTCAGTGGCCTACGGCTACGGTCTCTTCACCGGAGGACTCGGCGCCCACTACGGTGTGGAGCACCTCGGCGCCTCGGTCATTCCCGCCGGAACGGGCAACACCGAGAAGCACCTGAAGCTGATACGCGACCTCGGCATCACCGGACTGGCCTGCACACCCTCATACGCCCTCTACCTGGCTGAGACAATGGACAAGCTAGGCATCACCAAAGAGCAGATAAAGCTGCGCGTGGGAGCCTTCGGCGCCGAGCCGTGGACAGAGCAGATGCGCCAGGAGATAGAGCAGCGGCTGGGGCTGAAGGGCTACAACATCTACGGACTGAGCGAGGTGATGGGGCCGTCGGTGAGCTATGAGTGCCAGATGCAGCACGGATCGCACATCAACGAAGACCACTTCTATCCCGAGATTATCAACCCCGTCACCTTGGAGCCAGTGCCCAACGGACAGACGGGCGAGCTGGTGTTCACCACACTCACCAAGGAGGGCATGCCCGTTATTCGCTACCGCACACGCGACCTCTGCTGCCTCATGAACGGGCAGTGCGACTGCGGGCGCACCAACATTCGCATGGGCCGCATAGAGGGCCGCTCAGACGACATGCTCATCATTCGCGGCATCAACGTCTTCCCGTCGCAGGTGGAGAGCGTGGTGCTCTCCATGCCGGAGTTTGCTCCGCACTACCTGCTCGTGGTTGACCGCGTAAACAACCTCGACACCCTGCAGGTGCAGGTAGAGATGCGCCAGGAGGTGTTTACTTCTACCTTCGACACCCCCGCCGCCGTCGACCAGCTGGAGAAGAAGCTCGCCTCGAAGCTGAAGAGCGTTCTCAGCATCTCGGCCAAGGTGCAGCTCAAGGCACCCGGCACCATAGAGCGCTCCATGGGCAAGAGTGCTCACGTCGTTGACAAGCGCAAGCTCTGATTGCGCCCGAGGCCAGCCCCACAGTGTGCCCGGCGGTTTGCCCGCCGGGGAATACACTGAGTGCGCCCTGCCAGCAAAAACACCGAGAGCAGCCAGCGGTTTTGCCCGCCGGCTGCTCTCTATCATAAATGGGGGTGATTACATGTTACGTTCTATCCAGGCAATGGTGTCGCCCTGGCGAATCAGCTGTCCGGGCTTCACGGCGAGGTCGACGAGCTTGCCGCCCAGCGCAGCGGGAATCTCTACGATCTCGCCCCACTTCGTCAGCAGGTAGCAGAAGATGTCGCCCTCCTTGTACGTCTGTCCGATGAACGGCTCGATGCATGCTGCGGGCACTCCCTCTCCGCCGAAGCTCCACATCAGCTGTCCGGCCAGCGGGCTCTTCACAGCGTCGGCCTTGGCATGCTTCAGGGCGGCTATCTCGGCGGGTGAGCTGCCGAGTGCACCAAGCTTTGCGTCCTTGGCCTTCTGCAGGTCGGCCAGCAGCTGCTTCTTGGCCTGACCGCTGCGGAAGGGACGGTACTGCTCGGGGTGCATGGCCAGCTCAAACAGCTCCTCGTTGTCCTGGCCGTAGTCCCATCCGTTCTCGTCCATCTCCTTCTTGAAGCCGTCGAGAGCGTTGGGTATGAGTGTGTGCGGGTCGACGTCGGTAAACTCGCGCTTCTGAGCCTTGGCCAGCTCTATCAGTTCGGGAGCTATCTCGCCCGGCACCTTGCCGCTCTTGCCCAGTATCATGCCCCAGATGGCATCGTCCATCATCACGTAGCGGCCCTTGCCCTGCTCCATGGTGAGGAGGTTCATCAGTGCAATGTTCTTCGTGTATTGCGAGAAGGGCGTCACCAGTGGAGGATAGCCCACCTTCGGCCACACATACTCCACCTCGTTGAAGAGCTTCACCAGCATGTCGTCCATCGTCAGCTCAGGCTCGCCCTTCTGGGCGCGCAGCTTGTCTATCATCTTCTTGATGCCGCCCAGGTCGGCCATCATGCTGCCCATCATGCCGCCCGGCAGTCCGCAGCCCAAGAGCAGCGACGACATGTGCTTGTTGGCGGGGTTGATGAAGTATCCCAGCCAGTCGTCAATAAACTCCTGCGTGAGCGTGCGCGCTTGCATATACGCGTTCATATTTATATCTTGCACCTCAAATCCCTCGTTCTTCAGCATCGACTGCACGCTGATGATGTCGGGATGCACCTTGCCCCAGCTGAGCGGCTCAATGGCGGTGTCGATGATGTCGGCTCCGTTGTTACACACCTCGAGTATGCTCGCCATCGACAGTCCCGGCCCTGAGTGTCCGTGATACTGTATGATAATGTCGGGGTGCTTCTCCTTGATGCTCTTCGTCAGTGCACCCAGCATGGCGGGCTGTCCTATGCCAGCCATGTCCTTCAGGCATATCTCCTCAGCCCCGGCAGCTATCACCTCGTCGGCTATCTTCGAGTAGTACTCCACGGTGTGCACAGGGCTGGTGGTGATGCAGAGCGTGGCCTGGGGAATCATTCCTGCAGCCTTGGCCCACTTGATGCTGGGGATAATGTTGCGCGTATCGTTCAGTCCGCAGAAGATGCGGGGTATGTCCACGCCCTGAGCGTGCTTCACTTTGTACATCAGTTCGCGCACATCGTCGGGCACGGGATACATGCGCAGGGCGTTCAGTCCGCGGTCGAGCATGTGCGTCTGTATGCCCACCTCGTTAAACGGCTTGCAGAAGGCGCGCACGGCCAGGTTGGGGTTCTCGCCGGCCATGAGGTTCACCTGTTCAAAGGCACCGCCGTTGGTCTCTACGCGGCTGAAGCACCCCATGTCTATGATGACGGGGGCTATGCGCTCTAACTGGTCCTTACGCGGCTGGAACTTTCCGCTCGACTGCCACATGTCGCGGTATACGAGCGAGAACTTGATTTTCTTCTTTCCCATAGTCTTACATTTAAGTATGTATTCAAGTTTAACTTATATTTTCGAAATCTGTTGCAAAGATAATCTTTTTTAAGCACTTTGCACGCGGGTTCGACGTTAAAAGGAGTTAAGAAGGAAAAGAAATAGAAAAAACTTGCAAAAACACAAGCATTGGCCGCAGGCTGAGCGGCAAGCGACAAGGTCGAGCGCGTGAAGATTAGTAATTCAAGTTTCGCTGCGCAAGTTCGGCAAGCCGATGCCAAGGCATCAGACAATGGTAGCCAGCCATTTCAATGGCTGGTAACAGGGGGCTTTTCGCTCGCTTGTTCGTACCTTTGGCTGGCGCCGAAAGTACTTCCGCTCGGAAAAGCAAAAGAAAAACACATTTTTCTTTTGCTTTTCGCTCGCTTATTCGTACCTTTGCACGCAAAATGTAGCATATTAACCACCTTTCCTGCAAATGAAGATAAGCACATTCACCGTTGCCCTGCTGCTGCTCCTACTCACCGCAGCATGCTTGGACCGTCCCAAGGCCAAGCCTGCGCCAGAGCTGCCACCCACCGCACAGGGCGACAGCACACTCTACGGACTCGTATGCGACGGAAGCAACGACACTATACTGGTATTCCTGCGCGACCCCTACGACGGCTCCGACCCCGACACCCTGCACATACTCGACGCCACTCGCGCTCACCGCGTCTTCGGATCACTGCGCATCGGCGACAAGGTGGCCATGATGCGCTCACAGGCTGACAGCACCAAGGCCGACATCGTCATCGTCACGCAGGATTTGCTCGGACAGTGGTGCTACCGCGTAAAACCGAGGCTGCGGCGCCGTGCCGACATTTCCGACGACGATGCCGGACTGCTCTACGCACAACTCAACGACTCCCTGCGGCAGTTGCTGCAGAGCGAGCAGGAGTTTGGCTTCACCATTAAAATCGACAGTGCGGCACAGCCCATTGGCCGGCGCGCCGTCAGCGCCATGGGTGCCGACGAAGAACGGCTCGTGGAGCTGCCGCCCCTCAAGCGCTACAGACAGTGGTGCATACGCAACGGCCAGCTGCTGCTCACCGAGATGACCGTCGACTCGCTGGGCAACAGAGTGTCTCTCTCTACCGACACCGCCGACTTCGTAAGCCTCACGCCCGACTCCCTCATCCTGCGTTTCCCCGACAGTCTCCACCACTACTACCGCAAAGTGGAGTAGCGGAAGAACACGGAATACCAGCAGCGGAAGAACACGGATAAACACGGAAAACCTGCATCGGAAAAACACGGAAGAGCACGGAAAGAACTGAGTCCGTCCGTGTCCATCCGTTGCCAACACCAGCAGCGGAAGAACACGGATGCGCACGGAACATAACTGAGTCCGTCCGTGTCCGTCCGTTGCCAAAACCTGCAGCGGAAGAACACGGATGAGCACGGAAAATAACCGAGTCCGTCCATGTCCGTCCGTTGCCAAAACCTGCAGCGGAAGAGCACGGATGAAAAACCGAGTCCGTCCGTGTCCGTCCGTTGCCAAAACCAGCATCGGAAGAACACGGATGAGCACGGAAGAGAAACCGAGTCCGTCCGTGTCCGTCCGTTGCCCAAACCTGCGGCGGAATCTCTAAAATCAGTTAAATTTTCTGCCAAAATTGCAGACCTTTCGGAAATATTATGTAATTTTGTCAGCACATATATGGATCTCAAGCAACTACAAGCCATCAAACAGCGCTATAACATCGTGGGCAACTGCGATGCGCTCAACCATGTCCTCGACATAGCCATGCAAGTGGCGCCCACCGACGTCAGCGTGCTCATCTTCGGCGAGAGCGGCGTCGGAAAGGAGATTATACCCCGCATCATTCACGACAACTCACCGCGACGACGCGAGAAGTACTTCGCCATCAACTGCGGCTCCATACCCGAGGGCACCATCGACTCCGAGCTCTTCGGACACGTCAAAGGCTCCTTCACCGGAGCCATCAACGACTCGCCCGGCTATTTCGGCGTAGCCAACAAGGGCACCCTCTTCCTCGACGAGGTGGGCGAGCTCCCCGTCGCCACGCAGGCACGCCTGCTGCGCGTCCTCGAGACGGGAGAGTACATACCCGTGGGAGGCACCGACATACACCGCACCGACGTGCGCATCGTGGCCGCCACCAACGTCAACATCCAGCGAGCCATCAGCGAAGGCCGCTTCCGCGAAGACCTCTACTACCGGCTCAACACCATCTCCATACAGATGCCCCCACTGCGCGAGCGCGGCGAGGACGTGGTGCTCCTCTTCCGCCTCTTCGCCATGCAGATGGCCGAGAAATACCGCATGGAGCGCGTACAGCTCACCGACGACGCCAAGCAGCTCCTCATGCGCTACAAGTGGCCCGGCAACGTGCGCCAGCTCAAGAACCTCACCGAGCAGATATCCATCCTCTCGCGCGAGCGCATCATCACCGCCGACGTCCTCTCCCACTTCATACCCAACGACCGCGAGAGCACACAGCTCACCGTGCTGCCCCACCAGGGCGGCGACCACAGCTTCGAGAACGAGCGCGAGATACTCTACAAGATACTCTTCGAGCTCCGAGGCAACGTCAACGACATGCGCCGCGAGATGAGTCAGCTCAAGAAACAGCTCGAGGACGTGCAGAGCGCGCCCCGCACCATCATCGGCGCCACCACCCACCTGCAGCCCCTGCAGCCCATGGCCTCACAGGTAGAAGACGCCGAGGCCGAGGAATACGTAGAGCCCGCAGCACAGGACGTGGCCACGCCCCTCACCCCGCCGTCCTCGTCCTACGCCGCACCGTCCTCGCCCCTCGCCCCACCGACGGCGCCCCTCACCGCCCAAGAAGAGAACCTCAACCTCGACGTCCTCTCACGCCAGATGCTCGAGAAGGCCCTCGACCGCAACAACGGCAACCGCAAGAAGGCCGCCAAGGAGCTCGGCATCAGCGACCGCACCCTCTACCGCCGCCTCAAGCAGTACGGCCTCTCCGTGCTCCTCCTCCTCATCCTGCTCACCCCCACCCTCCTCACCTCCTGTTCCGTCAGCTACACCTTCAATGGCGCCAGCATCGACTACACGAAGACAAAGACCATACAGATAGCCGACTTCCCCATCCGCTCCAACTACGTGTGGGGACCCATGGCCTCCATCTTCAACAACCAGCTCAAGGACCAGTATGCCAACCACACCAAGCTCACCCAGGTGAAGCGGGGCGGCGACCTCAAGATCGAGGGCGAGATCACCCGCTACGAGCAGCGCAACAAGAGCGTCTCTGCCGAAGGCTCCTCAGCCCAGGTAGAGCTCAGCATCACCGTCAATGTCCGTTTCACCAACAACATCAAGCACTCCGACGACTTCGAGCGTCAGTTCACCGCCCAGCAGAGCTACGACTCCAACCTCTCGCTCAATGCCGTCCAGGAGGAGCTGGTCACCCAGATGGTCAAGGACATCGTCGACCAGATATTCAACGCCACCGTAGCCAACTGGTAACAAGCCCCCCTTCGTCCCCCGAGGGGGACACAATAGCTCCTCCCATAGGGGAGGCACAAATGCCTGAAGTAATGAAGCCCCCTCGGGGGCAGTAGGGGGGGGCCAGTCCCATTCTTCGTGAAGATTCGTGAGATTCGTGTTCGAAGGTAAAGGTTAAGGTTGACGTTCACGTTGACGTTGACGTTTTCGTTAAGGTTAAGGTTATCGTTAAGGTTAAGGTTAAAAAAATTATGGAGATAGCAGAACTCATACAGCATCCAGAGCAGATGGATCGCGACTCCCTCTACGAGTTGCGCTCCCTCCTCGCCCTCTACCCCTATTTTCAGACGGCGCGTCTGCTCCTATTACAGAACCTCTTCCTCCTCCACGACCCCACCTTCGATGAGGAGCTGAGGCGAGCCGCCGTCTATATCACCGACCGCCGGGTCATCTTCCAGCTCGTAGAAGCCGCCCACTATCAGCCGCGCACCCACGCCGCCAGGCAGCAGGAGCAGACACCCGCCACCGGCACCGCGTCCCTCGCCGACGGTCCCGCGCCCCTCGCCGACAGTCCCGCACCCCTTGCCGACAGCCCCGCGCCCCTCGACACCTTCTCACTCATCGACGACTTCCTCGACTCACTGCCCAAGACCGACCAGGACGACGAGGAGCCGCGACGCCGCAAGCCCACGCCTGCCGACGCCACCGTCGACTATGTAGCCTATCTCCTCGCCACCGAGGCCCTCGATGCCGACGCACCCGCCGACGCCGCCGCCGACACACCCCAGATGAAGGGGCAGCAGCTCATCGACACATTCATAAATCGTGACAAAGGGCGCATCACCCTCAACCCCCAGCCCACGCTCAGGCCCGACAGCGACGCCACTGCCGACGACGACGAAAAAGCGCCCGACCAGGAGGTCTGCACCGAGACTTTGGCACGGATTTACATCAAACAGGGCAATTTTTTGCGTGCTTTGCAAATTATTAAGCAATTAAGTTTGGAGAATACGAAAAAAAATGTTTACTTTGCAGACCAAATCCGCTTCCTTGAGAAACTGATTATAAATAACAACAAAAAACAATAAGTAAAAACAATGTACACAGTATTATTGATTATCATCGTCATCGCCGCCATCCTCATGGTCGGCATCGTGCTCATCCAAGAGTCAAAGGGCGGCGGTCTCGCCTCCAATTTCGCTTCCTACAATCAGATAGGAGGTGTACGCAAGACCACCGACTTCATTGAGAAGACAACATGGGGCCTCGCTGCCGCCATGGTGCTCATCAGCATCTTCTGCGCCTACACCGCTCCGCGCCACACACAGCAGGGAGCCGTCGTCAACCAGATTCAGAACCAGGCCACCAACCCCAACAACCAGCAGGGCATCGCACCAGCAATAACACAGCCCGCTGCACCAGCAGCAGAGGCTCCCGCTGCTGAGGCACCGGCACCAACCGAGTAATTTTTCAAAACATACCATATACTTAGCTTATGAGCAGTAAGGCTTTGTTTAGCACCGCTATCATTGTGATGGCGGTGTTTAGCAGTTGCGAGAGGGTGGTACTCAACGAGGAAGAGAGTGCCCCCATGGGTGAACCGACATCGCAACTGTGGATAGTGACGCGTGATGGTACGAATAGTAGTGAAACCACAGCCGCAGTGCAACAAGGCCGAGTGTACATATTCAATGCCGACGGGTCATGCGCACAGATGCTTACCATCGGCGAAGAGTCGAACAGCGCCACGGCTAACCTTGCCGCCGGCACATACCACGTGTATGCCGTGGGCAGCGACGACCTGAGCCGTTACAGTCTGCCGTCGCAGGAGGAGGCGTCTGCCACCAGCGCTGTTACGCTGCAGCAGGGCAAGGTGCTGGGCGACTTGCTGCTCAGTCCTGAAGCGAGTGTTACGCTGACCGACGGCGAGACGCGCCAGCTGAACCTCAGCCTGGAGCGCATGGTGTTCTGCGTCAGCACCGTCACCATCAAGAAGGTACCCGCCGATGTAACAAAGGTAGAGGTGGCACTAGAGCCGCTCTACAACTCCGTACTGCTCAATGGCACCTATCCTAATGAGACTACATCATACAGGGTGACACTGGCGGAAGATGCCAACGAGAGTGGCACATGGCAGGCAGCACCACTGCAGATGCAGTATCCCTCGAAGGGAAAGCCCACCATAACAGTCTACTTCACCCGCAGCAACGGAGTGAAGAGCTATTCGTACACTGCATCAGAACAGCTTGAAGCCAACCACCACCTCACCATTGAGGGCACATACTCCGAACCTTTGGGCGTTACCCTGCAGGGCATTGTCAGCGGCACTGAGTGGGGCGAGGACAAGACCATTGTATTCAGCTTCGACGAGAGCAGCGCCACAGGACAGACTGGCAACGAAGGCAACGGACAGGGTAACGAACAAGGCGGCGAGCAGGGTGGTTCCTCCGACACGCCCGTTGTAGGCCAGACCTACAAGGGCTGCTATGTGGTGGCCGTCGATGGAAATACCGCCACACTGCTGTCGCCTACGGAGAAAACAAGATTCACAAATTCCTCCAATATTCCTCAAGAAATAGAAACAGCGTTGGCCTCCTGGCCCAATGTTGATGGTGTCACTGGCACATGGCGTCTGCCTACGCTTGACGAGGCAAAGGTGTTCCTACTACAGTTCAATCTCTTGAATTCTCAAAATGCCTCTTATAGCTATAGTGTCACTGATAAGGGTGTCCTGAAGCGTTTCACTGTCAATGTCAATTATGCCACAGGAGAGTTTTATGCAGGAAGTGTTGAAGAGACACTTACTTTGAACATGCACATGCGTCCTGTCATCGACATAACTCTATAGTCTTATAAGACGAGGGGCGACAACCAGCAGTCAACGCCCCGCCCCCACCCCCCGCCCCTTCTTGTGTCCCGTCGGTAGCAAGCGACCAGAGGTCGAGCGACAGGGGCGGGGAGAGTTGCTCCCTCAGGTGCAATGGAAGCGAATGTATACACCTCTCCCCCGCTCGGCCGAAGAACAATTGCAAGGCAAGAACCAATGCTCTAAGGTTCTCTGCTGGAGAGCCTGCGGACTCCATCGCGCGCGTGCGTACGCGCGCACGTTTCGCTAAATGGAATTCTCCTTGCACTACTTGCACCTGATACTCATTATCAGTGAGTTACGACATTCCTGACGTTGCACCTACGATTGACGATTGACGATGACCTTGCGGGGAGGCTTCTCAGAAAAATCCCAGGGCTTGGGACAAATCTGTGGGGCCTCTACAGAAAAATCCCAGGCCTTGGGACAAATCTGCGGGGCCTCCCCAGAATAATCCCAAGGCCTGGGACAAATCTGTGGGGCCTCCCCAGAAAAATCCCAGGGCCTGGGACAAATCTGTGGGGCCACCACGCAAGCGGTGCAAGGTAAATCCCAACAAAAGTTAACGGCCGGTGGTTTGGTGCAAGGTAAATTTCAACGAAGGTTAATTTTCGGCGGTTTGGTGCAAGGTAAATCTCAACAAAGGTTAAAGGGGTGGCCTTTAGGTGCAAGTAGTGCAAGGTATTTTCCTGTAAGAATTATGTGTAAAATGAGGAGGTGCATTTTGTCGTTTCAAAAAAAAGTAGTACCTTTGCACCCGATTTTCAATAAAGAGATGACATTCCATCTGCAACATACCGACACTTCGAGCGATGCCCGTGCTGGCCTCATCACCACCGACCCCATTCTTGCGTACCGATGGTAGCAAGCGAAAGGCTACGGGTAGGCGCTTTAGCGGGAATCCTTCGGCCGAGCGGGGGGGGGGTCAGTAATACAACCACCATCAAAAGGTGCAAATTAATCATCAATAAGAAACAAGTAATAATGAAACGATTAAAACTATTGGCGCTGATGGCCTGCGCCATAATGCTGGGAAATCAAACGTCAAGTGCACAGGAATTGCTGTTCACGGAATTGTTTGATATAACCAGTAGTGATACTGGAGAGGGCACATGGATTTCCATGAGCGAAATCCCACGCTATTCGGACTGGAGCTTTAATAATTGCTACGGCATTACAACAGGGAACGATGGTTATTACATGCAGGTTGGTTCAAAAACTGCCATTGGTACAGCAACCTCACGCCCCCTCGGTGTGTATGGTAATGTAATTCTATTTATTTGTACAACAAGCATAGAAGGAAATGCTACCTCCTATTATGTCTATGTAGAAGGATCAAATGATAAGAAAACATATAAAGTGGCCCAAAGTGGAGAGTCACGTACTTCTGCTATATTAATTAAGAATTGTACGCCATCAACTAAGTTTTGTATAGAGAATAAAGAAACAAAAAGATTTTTTGTAAAATCCATAAAGGCTGTCAGTATTGGTAATTCCCTTTTCTATGAATCGTTTGATTCCATGCTAGGGCGTAATGTTGACCATAGTGAGTTTTATCCTTTCCAAGAACATGAAGCAACAAAAGATTTATGTGATAACAAAACCGTAACAACCATTTCTAACGTTTGGCAATCAGAGGGAAACATTTATTTTTACGATTCCTCTAGTTCATATACAATAAAACCAGCCATTGTATCTTCCACAACAGATATTCTATTGTCTTTCAAGATTGCGCATCTAGATAATAATAATGAAATAGAAATAGCATGCAATGATGCAACGCTATCAGCCATAAACTCCACAAATATAAGTTCGACTGCCAGTTCACGAAAGTTAACCAATTTACAAACGCCAGTAAAAACATGGGAAAAGTATTTTATCGTTATAAAAGGAATGACAAACGCCACCACCATCACCTTTACGGGATCTAAGATGAGTCTTGACGAGATAATGCTTTTCCCCCTCCCCACAGGCTTAGACCAGAGCATAGATAATTCCGCATATATAATGATGTACTACGGCCAGGAGCAGGATGTCACCCTCCAACGCACCCTGACTGCAAACATCTGGTGTCCCCTCTGCCTGCCTTTCAACATCACTCCAGAGCAGATGAGCACTGCAACGGGAGCCAACTGCCAGCTGTGCACGCTAGACAATGTCACTGAGGGCTTGTTTCATTTCACTGATGTGCAGGCCAACGGAACCGTAACGGCGGGAACACCATTCTTAGTAAAGACCGATGCGCAGGTGGTCAATCCCACCTTCTCGGGCGTAACCATTAACAACACACCAGCGCAGACGAAACCATCTGCCGATAGTGATTATCAGTTCGTGGGTATCTATTCACCCTTTAATATGAACACCGACGGCACGCACCTCTTCCTCGGCATCGACGGCAATCTCTATCAACCCGGCACTGGCTCTGGCGAGAACCGTCTTGGCGGCATGCGCGCCTACTTCGTGCGTCCCTTAAATGCCCAGAACCAAGCACGCGTGCTGATAGACAGCGGGAGCAATGGCATCGTCAACACTGAAGCTGCAGAGATGGAGGCCATAACACCCATCTTCGACCTGCAAGGCCGGCGCATGGCATCAGAGAACCATCTGAACAAAGGTCTATATGTGCGCAACGGTAGGAAATACCTGATGAAGTAATGAATAAAAAGGGAAAAGCAATGAAAAGAAAGACATATATTACACCAGCAATGACAGTGGTACAAACAAAGCCTGTGTCGTTGATATGTGGTACAAATATTGACGCCACCCATCCGACAGGCACCCAGAACGCCAGCAGCTATGCTGCCTCGCGCGAGGGCGGACACTGGGATGACTCCGATGACTAAAGTAGCCATAGCGCTTGCACTCACAAACCTTTAGACTCTATGAGACAGACCTTACTGATGATGGCCCTGGCATGCGTAGCCGTGTGCACAGAGGCTGCTGCCCTGCCCATGGGCAACGGCGGCGTGGAGATACGCCGCAACCAGGTGGGCTATGCGCCCGGAGAAGAGACAGTGATAGTGGTGGAGGGGGTGAACCCCTCAGGGAAGATGCGGCTGAAGACTCCCGACGGCAAGACGACAAAGCCGAAGGCGAGGGTGAGACGGGCGGTGTCGCCATGGTCGGGGAAGACTCGCTATGTGGTGAGCCTGGGACGACTGCAGACGGGCCGCTATGAGGTGAGCGTGGGGGGCAGCGAGTGCGCCCTCAACGTGGCAGAGCAGCCCTACAGCGCCGTGGCGAAGAGCGCCCTGAGGCTGTTCTACCTGATACGTTCGGGCGTGGACATCAGCGACGCGGTGTATGGCCGGAAGGCGGCTCATCTGGATAACTACGTGGTGGTGCACCCCTCGGCTGCCTCGGCGCTGCGACCTGCTGGCACGATCATCAGCTCGCCACTGGGATGGTATGACGCGGGCGACTATAACAAGTATGTGGTGAACTCGGCCTTCAGCATTGGACTGATGATGACGGCCTACGAACAGCAGTGCGAGTACTTTGCCCACCTGCAGACGGACATTCCTGAGAGCAGCAACCAGACTCCCGACGTGCTGGACGAGATGATGTTTAACCTGAAATGGCTCCTCACCATGCAGGACCCCTACGACGGCGGCGTGTACCACAAGCTGACCACTCCTGACTTTGAGGGGTTTGTGATGCCCGCGGACTGCAAGCAGCAGCGATTTGTGGTGCAGAAGAGCGTGACGGCGACTCTCGACTTTGCGGCGGTGATGGCCGACGCGGCACGCCTGCTGGAGCCCTACAGCCAGGACTATGCGGGCTTTGCGGCGCAGGCCGCTGCCATGGCTGAGCGTGCCTACCGATGGGCGAAGGCTAACGACAAGGCTTTCTACCGTCAGGAGCGGCTGAAGGAACCGGCCGTGAGCACCGGCACCTATGCCGACATGAGTGCGCGCGACGAGTTCTTCTGGGCGGCTACGGCGCTCTACAGGCTGACGGGCGGCAAGGAGTATCTGGACGATGCGCTGCAGAACAAGCCACAGCGGTTTACCCTGCCTACATGGGGCAACGTGGCTGCGCTGGGGGCCTATGAGTGGATGGCGATGAAACACCTGATGACGAAGGTGGCAGAGCCGCAGCAGGCTGCCGTAGACGGGCTGTGCGCGGAGATGCTGAGTCAGCTGTGTGCCTACTGCGACGAGGCAGTGAAGGGGGTGGACGCCTCGTGCTTCGAGTCGCCCTACGGCAACAAGAAGAGCGACTTTGGATGGGGATGTCTGGCGGAGTTTAACTGCTGTCAGGCCATGGCGCTGCTGATGGCCGACGAGATGACGGGCACGGAGAAATACCGCTCGTACGCGCGGATGAACGCTGACTACCTGATGGGGCGCAACGCCACGGGCTACTGCTACGTGACGGGCTTTGGCGACAAGAGCCCCATGCACCCTCACCACAGGATATCGGCTGCCGACAACATCGAGGCGCCCTTCCCGGGCATGCTCGTGGGGGGACCGAACCCGGGACAGCAGGACAAGGGCAACATGCACAACGCTACATACCCATCGGACTATCCCGACGAGTCGTACGTGGATGACGCAGAGTCGTATGCCTCGAACGAGATTGCCATCAACTGGAACGCTTCGCTCGTGGCACTGATGTGCTGGCTCGACGCCCTGGATCTTTGAAAGAAATAAGCATTAATGATCTTTGAAAGAAATGATTATCTTTATGTTTGGAAACGAATTGCCGTAATTTGCCATAATAGGCTGACGCCGCGCTAGTCGCCGTCACGCACGGGGCGGACAGGCTGCCCGTAGTAGCGGTAGTTGAAGTATCGCTGGGAGAAGCTTTTCGAACTGAAGTAGAGTCCCCACGCGTAGTAGATTAAACGGCCCTGATACGGCGTAGAGGTCCAGTAGCAGCCTTGCGAGCTGACGCTGTAGATGTTCGCCTCGATGCTGTAGCCCGTCGACGGAAGGAAGATGCTCCTGTCTGCGTATGCGCCCTTGCCCGTCACCAGTTGCCCTTTAACGCCGTTGATAGAGTCCCACTTGGTGGTGCAATTGTTGATGAGTGCTTCAAACTCTTCGTACGTCGGCATGCGCCACGGTTTGCCGAGATGGGCCGTCGCCGCGTCATGTTCGGGCGCGAGGTTGCAGATCGGGTTTGTAAAACTTGTACATATGTGGATATCATCATTGACGATCCAGCCCTCCGACTGAAGCGTCGTATTGTCCTTGTTCATTGTCGGACAAGAATCCTCGTCGAACAGGCTGTTGCTCATTTGCTCGCCCGTGCTCGACACCCATGTCACGTCGTAAAAGCGACCGGTGCGTTCATCCCATGTTCCTCCGCTTCGGGTATACCCCACGATGTCGCCCCACCAGAAGTAGTAGCCGCACTCCTCCGGTTCCGGGGCGCCCACGTTGCACTCTGCCCAGTACGGCCCGTTTGCCCACAGCTGCACGCCGCCCAAGGTCTGCGACGCAACGAACGCCGTGCCGTTCCAGTGGCGGCTGAGCTTATACACCTTGGCCCTGATCACGCCTCCATGATTATCGTCTCTCTGGCCGATGATGCAGTTGAGGACATTATTGTGGAAGTTATTGTCGGTGCTGAGATGGAGACCATAGTAGCCTTTGCCAATGCTATTTGTGCTGAAGGCGAAGTGCAGCGTGCCGTAGACGTCGGTTTGGACGGTTGGGTTGTAGAAGGTACCACTGTTATTATCCAAACTACGATTGTATTCATCGTCGGTGTTGCCCCTCATGAAGTGGACATGATACCAGGTGTTGGCGGCGAGGCCGCTAATGGTGCATTTGAAGATGGCGTCGCTGCACCCGAGCACAAAGTTCTTCTTGTCAGTGTCGTAATGGCCTTTGACGTTGAGCGCCGACTCCATCAGCTTGTTCGCCATGTCGCCTCTGCCGCTGACAATCGAAGACTCGTAGTTGAATATAATGCTCCCATCATTATTGAATATGTAGATGGACGCGTCGTCAGCCGTGGCGGCAGGGATGAGCATGCCCGTGATGTCGTTATCGCCGTACCACGTCATCGGGTCGCCCGTCTGCGTGGCCGCCCAGTCGGTGTCATCCACCTTCCAAGTGCCGTTGTCGTTCACCCAGACGGTCAGGTCGCCCTCGAACGTCGCGCTCTTGCCTTCGTCGCTGACGTCCGTGATGGTGAGCATCCCGAACATCCTGCGCACATTTGGTGTAATGTCGCCACAGATGTACAGCCGGTCGCCCCGCGAGTAGTCCTCGTCGCCCTGCTCGCCCACGGGGAGGGTGAACGTCAGCGTGCGCGTCGTGCCGCCCGTCTCGCTGTTCGTGCCTTCCACCACGGCGGAGCGCGTCTCTCCGTCGTCGCCGATGCCCGCGCCCACGGTGACGTGAACCTTTCCGTCGGCAGTGACGGCAGGGTTAGCCGGCTGCTGCGGTGTCGGCTCCTCGGCTATCGTGTCGTCGCTGGAGCACGCCGTGGTGCCCAGCACGAGGGCTGCGGCCAGCATGGCGCCGCCCATGGCCTTGCGGGCTGCGGCCATGACCAGCCAGCCCAGTGTCGTTGCGCTCGTTTTCATCCTATATGTCCTCCTCGTCATACTCGATGTCCATCGTAGCTCTTTTCTTTCTCTGGTTCGGGTTCGGGTCGCTGGTCATGAGCATGCCCATGTGCTGCAACAGGACGACCTTCGTCGCCGGTCTCTCGTAGTCCTTCCGTTTCATGGTTATCTTGGTTTTTGATATTTATGGGATAAGATGGGCTTCGGGATCAATTCCGACCGTCGCGAATTGTCCTCTGACCCCCAATGTGTCACTACTACGGGGTGTCAGCGTCCATGTGCCATTCGCATTATCAACAGTGACCATCAGCCCTCCAAAGTAATAATCCCCCCCATTGTCAATAATTATATTCATTTCTCCATCCCAGGCCTCACCGTCGTACACATTCCTGTTGTCGAACGTTATCTTGCCGCATGTGCCATCCTTACTCGGGCCGATGCAGTAGGGAGCGTCTGGTCCCTTCGTGGCGGTGACGCTGGTCACCGTATTCTTGATGGTGATGGTGCCGAATTTGCAACCAGAAGGATCATATCTGCTGCCGATGCCCGGTGCACCATAGCCGCCGATGGCCGTGACGGTGCCGCTCTCGATGATGACGTTGGCATAAGAGGATTCACTACCGATGCCCGCGCCGCCAAATTTGTCCTCGCCTTCGTCATCCGTGCCGCCCTCAGCCCTCAGGCTGCCGCTGCCCTTGATGGTGAGCAAGCCTTCACGGACATAGATGCCATGCTCGCCTACGCCACCCTTGACGGTGTTCGTGCCTTCGAGGATGATGGTCGCGTTGTCCTCTTTGTAGGAAAAGAGGCAATCAATGCCGGGACCATAGCTGTTGATGCTGGCATTGAGGAGCGTCACCGTCGCTCCGTCGGGAATAATCACACCGTAGCCCTCCGGCATCACGCCTGTCAGCACGTCGCCGTCATTCGCCTCGTAGTCGCCCTCGAGCTTCGACAGGTCGACGAGCTTCTGGAACGTCGTGCCGTTCCAGTAGCGGCTGAGGTTGTAGACCTTGGCATCGAATAGGCTCATACCTTCACGCATACCGAGGATGCAGTCGAGGACATTGGGGTTATCCTGGCTGAAGCCATTGTCGGTGCAGAGTTGGAGGCCATAGTAGCCTTCGCCGGAAACACCAGTGCTGAAGGCGAAGCGCGCCGTGCCGTCGCCGTCGGTGGTGACGGCAGGGGCGTAGGTGTTACCGTCATAAGGCCCCGTAGAATTGTATTGCTCCTCGCTCTCGGCGCACCCGAAGCGGACGTAATACCGGGTGTTGGCGGCGAGACCGCTGATGGTGCAGTTGAAGATGGGTTTGCCGCATTGGAGTTTGAAGTATTTATCCGTCTTGTTGTAATTGCCCTCCACTTCAATGGCGCTCTCCATCAGCTTGTTCACCAGGTCGCCGTCGCCGGTGACGAGCGAATAATCGTGATTGAAGCTAAAGCCCCCATCACTACCGTATATAAAGATGTCTGCGTGGGCAGCCGTGGCGGCAGGGATGAGCCAGCCGTGGATGCCGTTCTCGCCGTACCACGTCATCGGGTCGCCCTCCTGCGCGGCCGCCCACTCGGTGTCCTCCTTCCAAGTGCCGCCGTCCTTCACCCAGACGGTCAGGTCGCCCTCGAACGTCGCGCTCGTGCCGTCGTCGCTGACGTTAGTGATGGTGAGCAGCCCGCCCATCCTGCGCACATTCCTTGTAATGTCTCCAACGATGTAGAGCCTGTCGCCCGGCGAGTAGTCTGTATCGCCCTCGTTGCCCACGGGGAGGGTGAACGTCAGCGTGCGCCTCGTCTTCTCGTTTTCGTCCTCATCATAATACTCCGACTCCACCACGGCGGAGCGCGTCTGCCCGTCGTCGCCGATGCCCGCGCCCACGGTGACGTGAACCTTTCCGTCGGCAGTGACGGCAGGGTTAGCCGGCTGCTGCGGTGTCGG
>JAEEGG010005631.1_pt1 | contig 29585 bp, 20 predicted proteins | sample 9134161 | NCBI WGS metagenome assembly JAEEGG01 (sample SAMN16246543, study PRJNA631951) | gut metagenome | biome: gut microbiome; feature: rumen; material: CR-attached | host: Bos | place: Iran: Karaj | collected 2018-10
TGGCGAACAACGGCATGGTGCTGGTGCATGCCTACCTGCTGACGGGCGACAAGAGCTATCTGGATGGCGCGCAGCAGTGCCTCGACTACCTGCTGGGCAAGAACCCGATGGACATTACCTACGTGACGGGATTCGGCTACAGGAGCCCGCGCAATCCGCACCACCGCCCGAGCGAATCTGACTTCGTGGACGACCCGGTGCCGGGCATGCTCGTGGGCGGCCCGCACCTCGGCAAGCAGGACATTAACCTGGATGGCAAGGAACCCTGGAAGTGCCCGAACTATGCCGCCGCCGACAGGCCTGCGCTTGCCTACATCGATGACCGCTGCAGCTACGCGACCAACGAGGTGGCCATTAATTGGAACGCACCGCTTGCGTACCTGGCCGCCGCGCTCGAGGCGATTTATAACAAGTGACACCCATTCGCTATGCTCAGGGCAGGCTCCGTGTCATCCTGAGTGAAGTGCGAAGCACGGAATCGAAGGATCTATTTAGCGGGTAGAACTTAGAAGATTGTCATGCCCGGCTTGACCGGGCATCTTCTATTTAGAGAAAAAAGAGGTATATTACGGGTATGAGTTCGCCTCATGCCCGTTTTTTTATTAGGGGGTGTCGATGAAGAAGATTTCTGAGATTACGCGGAATGTCGTGCAGATTGCCGTGCTCGGCATATTCTTGTTTGCGACGGCACCGCTCTTTGCGGCAGGCCTCGTGAAGCAGTCTATCGACACGACCGATGCCATGGCGACACTCGAAAATTTTGACCGCGGGTTCTATACGCCGCAGGTTTTGCATTTAAAGCCTTCGGGCTCAAAGCCGATTGAAAAGCCGTGGGCGAAACTTCTTCACTTGCGTGCGGAGATTTCGGAATTCAGCAGCAACGCGTGGCTTTCGATTGACACGACGGGCGGAAAGCGCGATACGGTGCGCGGCGTGAGCCAGGACTTGACCGAAGACGCCCTGAATGTTTTGCAACAGACCTTCGACAACATTCGCAGCTTTGGCGGGCACGTAATCGTGCGTATCTGTTACGACCCGTGGTACAATGGCAGGAGCAATGTGACTCCCGAACACAAGTGGGTGTTGCGCCATGTGGAACAGCTTGCTCCCGTGCTCTCGAAAAATACCGACGTGATCGTGGCGCTCGAGATGGGCATGCACGGTGCCTACGGCGAAATGCACAGCGACACGAACATCACCTATGATCGCATTGCCGAAGCGACGAACCTGATGCTGCGCAATACACCGCCCGAACTGAAAATCCTCACGCGCACGGGAAACTATTCCGCAAAGGTGCTCGGCTTTGACAACTGGGGTGTAGACTTCCACATTGACGGCGAGAAGTTTGCTGAAATCGCGAAGGCGAAGGGCGATACGATGTATCGCGTGGGAATGTTCAACGACGGCTATTTGGGAACGCAGTACGATTACGGCACCTGGGGCGCGGACTGTGCGACTTCCATTTGCCGCGAAGAAGGTGTGGCCTGGCTTGAAAAATACGGCATTAACACGCCATACGGTGGCGAGGCGCTTACGACGGCGGGTGGCTATCAGGTCATCAATACGCCAGAGTTTTTGGCGTACGAGGGCTTCCGCACGCATACGAGCTACCTGAACATCCAGTGGAACAACAACCTGATTGACAGCTGGAAAAAAACTCCCTTCAAGCAGAAGGATTTTGATTACGACCCGGCACGTGTCGATTCGCTTTCGGGTTTCAAGTACATCAACGACCATTTGGGTTACCGCTTTGTGTTGCGCGAATCTTGGCTGAGCGATACGGTGGGTGCCGACGGTGATTTCAATGCGAAACTGCGCATCCAGAACGTGGGCTTTGGAAACCTGACATGGAAGGCTCCGGTAAGGCTCGCCATTTTAGAGGACCTGGAAGGGAGCGATTTGGATATGTGCCCTATGCCGACGTATTATGATTTGTCGGATATCGATTCCCGCGACATCCATAGCCGAACCATTTCAATTGCGGGCGGTGATACCGTGATGACATTTGACGGAAATAACGAACTTGAAATTAGTGTCAAGATAAAGGGGAGTGATAAGACTCGTTATCAGGTGTATTTGAAGATTGGCGAAGTTGAATTTGCAAACCGCGTGCCTTCGGGTATAGGCTCCTGTGGTGGAGAGCAACCTGCCGTTTATTTAGGTAAGATTTATTTCGATGAAAGCGTGAAGACGGCGGTTATTCCACGTGCACTTCCTTCAGGCGCAGCCCAAAAGCAAAACGCCCCCTTCGTACAGAGGGAACGTAACAGCATGATTATCCGTGACGGCGAAAAGCGCTATAGAATGAACGGTGCGAAGGCGCGCTGACGTACGAGCCCCTCCCTTGTCTTATTATGCGCCGAAAGGCGCACGTGCACATAAATTTTTATGTGCGTGTTGGGAGGGTCTTAGGGAGGGACCGTCGTACGAGCCCCTCCCTAGTCTTATTGAACAATCGCTTCCAGTATCAGCCCGCTGGTCAGGAGTTCCGGCAGCACGACCTGCTTGCTCTTATCACCTTTCGGGTAAATGGCGTATGCAGGCACGCCGGACTTTCCCATGCTGTAGAGCAGTTCGTTCACTTCGGGCGTTTCGCGGGTCCAGTCGGCCTTCATGCGCACGACTCCCGCGCTGTCCAGCTTCTGCAAGAGTTCCTTGTCGTTGAGCACTGCGGCCTCGTTCGCTTTGCAGGTAAGGCACCAGTCGGCGGTCGCATCTATGAAGATGGTCCTGCCGGCCTTCGCAAATTCGGCGACGAGCTGCGGGGAGTAGCGGTACCACCCGTCTTCGAGAACCTGCTGCGCCATGCGGGCATTGAAGCGGTCGCTCAGGACTTTTTCGTATTGCGGTGCGGCGAAGGCAAACCAGCCGCCGGCAAGGATTGCAATGGCGACTGCAAATGCGCCCGCTTCGCGCCAGAACGCGACACCCGGCGGAGCGAATTTCTCGATGATGAAACTGAATACTCCGCTCACGAGGACGATGCCCAGGAATAGCGCAACACCCGTGTTGCCCGCCTGCTGGTTCACGATCCACAGGAGCCATGCGACCGTCGCGAGCAGCAGCACGCCCATCGCCTTCTGGAGCTTGACCATCCACGGGCCCGGTTTCGGGAAAACCTTCAGCACGGCGGGGAAGGCACACACTACCAGGTAGGGGAGCGCAAGCCCGAGCCCTGCGGCGGTAAAGAACAGGAAAAGCACGGGTGTCGATGCGGTAAACGCAAACCCCATCGCTGTCCCGAGGAAGGGTGCCGAGCACGGCGTGCTCAGCAGCACGAGCAGCGCTCCGGTAAAGAACGCGCCGACAAGCCCGGCCTTGTGGCCTGCGGCATCCATGCGCGTTGTGGCGCTACCCGGGAGCCAGACTTCGAACACCCCGAGGAAGCTCATCGCGAATGCGGTGAGGATGACTACCATGAAGGCGATAAACCCTGCGCTCTGGAACTGCATTCCCCAGCCCGCGGCGCCGCCGCCGGCCTTGATGGCGGCTACGATTCCGGCGAGCGCCCAGAAACTCGCGAGGATGCCCGCGGTCGTTGAAATCCCGAGGGCGACAAGCCTGCTTCGTGACTGGCCCGCCTGCTTTATAAGGCTGAACAGCTTGAGCGAAAGTACCGGCAGTACGCACGGCATGAGGTTCAGTATTATACCACCGACAAACGCGAAGAACAGCAGGAGCGCCACGGCGGCGGCACCTTCCTTGCCCGAGTTGCCGTCCGTACCTGCGGTGCCGTTTAATGCCTGCGCATCTCCTGCAGCACCGTTTAATCCCGGCGCGGTTCCTGCCTCGTTCCCTTTATCGTTTTTTTTTAAACCGCCTGCGTTCCTTCCAATGCGGATATCGACGCTTGCGGGTGCAAGGCAGATGGAGTTGTCGCATGCCTGGTAGTGGAACGTGGCGTTCGTGGTAAGGCTGTCGTAACCGTCGGCAACCGCCTTCACGGGAATCTTTATCTGGAAGTGTCCCTTGAACACGAGGTTTTCGAAATCAAGGACTTCGTTGTATTCCTTGATGGGCTCGGGCCACTTGGGCTCGCCGAACTCGATCCCGCGAGCCGCAATCTCGATGGACGAAGGCTTCAGGAATTCGTCGGCCGCAATGTTGGCGTTTACGTGCCAGTTGTCGGGAACGACGATGTCGACAGTTACTTCTGATTTGTCAGAAAGCTTGCCCGCAGAGAACGCCATCGACGCCTCCGGGGGCTCCATCGCGTTCATGTTGAACTCTTGAGCTGGCGTTTTGGTAACAACTGTTGACAAAACCCCGAAAAAGATGGCAAAATAGCAACGGATTGATGCATAATTTTTTTTTGCCTTGAAAAACGCCATGATATTCATAAATTTTCTGCTTTCAGTTATGGGATTGGTCAAATGTTTAATCGCTCACAAGAAAAAATAGAATTTCGTAAAACTGTAGAACAGCTCTGGAAGCAACATTCGGAAGAAATCTACACCTTATGCGAGCAAAAGTGTGCCACTGCGGAAGATGCAAGGGACCTTTTCCAGACGGTTGCGCTCAAGTTTTGCGAAAATCTGCAGAATATCATGGATCGCGCCGACATCATGCCCTGGATCATCACGGTCGTGAAGAACTCGTATCTGGATGAGGCGTGTGAAAAGAACCGGATGAAAACCATGACGTCGGTTTGCGAGGATGTCCCGGAGTACATGCCATTCAGCGAGGAGGACGCGGCGTTCTACTCGCGACCGGCGACGGTAGAGCAGCGGATGTTCCTCTTCAAGACGCTTGGCCTGTTGAGCCCGCTCGAACGTATGCTTCTGGAGATGCGGTATCTTGGCGGTTTCTCGGTCCACGAACTGAGCGGCATTTTGGGCCTGTCCGAGAATGCTATTCGAAAAAGGCGCCTCCACGCGTTCAAAAAACTCCGCAGATTCTACAGGGAAAACGACATCTTGACAAAAATTGCAGAATAAACCGAGTCTATCGCTTTTCTTGCCTGCGATAAATTCGTAATTTTGTACTGTGAAGAATTTCCTTTCGATAATAGCCCTTTTAGGGTGCATGGTTTCCGCCTATGCCTATGAGGAATGGCAGGGCTTTGCGGAACCGTTCCCGATCTGGGATGTGCAACCCCTGGGCGAATTCCTGATGATGGCTACCGAGGGCGGTATGCGCTATAAGGGGCCGGATGTCGATGCTCTATTTACTTCGGAAAAGGGTCTTGAAACATCGTCATTTTATGCTGTTACGGAAGCCAGGGGTTCTTTGTATGCCGTCTCGAAATACGGACTTGTCGCCCGTTTTGAAGGCATTGGTTGGACCGTTGTAAACCGTTCCTATCTTTCACGTCAGGTTAGCCTGGTTCCCGGTGAACTAGTTTCTCATGACCAATATCTTGTCATGCTTTTTGAAGACGCAATCGCCATTTTCAATGTCGATTCTAATGTGTCGTTACTTCAGATGGATCGCATCGGCGATATTTCCCTCTCCATTTATGCCCCTCAGAAAATAGCGCTTCGAAATGACACTCTTTTTGTTTCCACGGTGCACAAGACGTATGCCCGGAAGATGGATTGGGAAAATCTTTCTCGCGATGTTCGCTTGGCGGACCCCACGACGTGGATTCGTGTTGATACGGATGTCTTTGATAGGGATTCTCTTCATGTTTATGTCCATGACAAGCCCCTTACCGATTCGGTTCTATTCAGAAACGGTGTAAGCCGGATTCGATGGACGATAGAAGAAGACACTTGCCAGTACTTGATTGGCTCAGATGTCATATTTAAGTATAAGGATGGAACTCTCAGTGATGTAACGGAGTATTCCTCGTTCAAACTGGGGGGAGTCTACGATGTTCAGGCCATCCCGGAAGGCGGTGTTGTGGCTGTGACTGCGGATGGAAGATCTGGAGTCAGTGAAGGTACATTCTGGTCGGAACCGTCGCTTCTTTTTAACGGCCTGGGAAACCAGAACGAGGCTTATAACTATCGTATGAAGGATGTCTCGGTTTTGGGTGAGGGCATGATGATGGTCCACATATGGGGGCAGGGAATGTTTATATATAGGGAAATGGGGGAGTTCCTTTATAAATACGTAATACCGCTGCAAGAAACCTGTATGGACCAGATTACCTATAACTATTCCATTACTGTGGGAACTACAATAGCTCCGGATAAATCGGGATTCTTTGCGGCTACCGTTGATTCAGTTGGAACTTACGGGCTGATTTATATAACTAAGGAAGGCGACGTGAGCTGTGCCAAAAATGTCGGAAGTACGCGGTTTGCCGGTCCGCTTGTTGTGCGACAGGATGGCTCGGACTGGATTGCATATGTGTCGGCTCGTGAAGCGCTGGACCCGTTTGCCTCAGGAGCTCTCGATGTGATTCGGTTCAAGGACCCGTCGAAGAATGGTGGTAGGATCAATACGGATGTCCGCAGATCGACAATTGCAAATATTGAAAATCGGACTCCGGTAGATTTGGTCCTCAACGAGAAAGACAGCGTGCTTTGGATGGTTTCGACGACATCCTTGAGTTATATGAAATTTAGCGAAGATTCCATCTATAAACCGAATTCCACGAACGGGCTTCACGGTGCAGAATATTCTGCAATCGATATTGACCCTCAGGGCAACGTGTGGCTTGCATCGACAAACCAGGGGGCATATAGATTGCACCGTGAGGGCGATACGTTCGATACCTTGTCTGTCTCCCATTACACATCGCAAAAGGGGCTGCTGTCAAATGCGGTTCTTGATGTCTCGGTAGATAAAAAACTGGGAATGGTTTGGTTCTCTCATGAAAACGGTATAACCCGTTACAAACGTTCTGATTTGCGCGACGCATCTACGTTTATGACAGATTCTGCTACTTCGAAAGTCAAGGCCTATCCGGTTCCATTCCGTCCGAAAGTTCATTCGTTCCTGACTATAGACAATGTTGACGAGAAGGCCCGTGTCGACATATACAACCGCGGCGGTTCCCTGATCCGTTCATTCAATGGAGATGAACTTGCCGGAGGCAAGGTTGAATGGGATGGAACCGGGAAGAACGGCTGGCTGGTTGCACCGGGTGTGTACTACTATGTTGTCCGGACGTCTTCGAAAAAAGAGAAAGGAAAATTCATTATAATCCATTGATGGAGTCCGGATGAAAATAACTGCGCGTGAAAAAATAGGTCTGATTGCTGCTTGTGCGGTTCCTCTGGTGTCGTTGATTCTTTTGGCATGTGCCGGTGAACGCCAGGGCCTCGTGTGTTCCGAGATCCAGTACAGGCTCGATACGCAGACGTATTCCCCCGACCAGCGCGCCTATATCGAAGAGGAACTGCGGGTCTGTCGCGAAGAAGAAGCGAAGAAGCGCGGTGCCGATGCGCAGACAAGGCAAGGTATTTACGAACGCTATGCGGCGAGCGGTCAGGCGGATGCCGCTTCCGATTCCACGAAGGATAACATCTCTGTTTCGGAGGCGCTGAAGGATTCTTCGGGCCAGGAGACGGTGAGCATATACGACCGCTACAAGGCGGTGGATTCTACCGCAGTTCGCGAAGACGCTGCGCAGGCTGCCCCGGACACATCTGCTGCTGACGCGGGCAGTTTCCAGTAAGGCGGTCCTGTAGATGGCACGCATCCAGACGCTAGCGGGGGAGTGGTTCGAGCCGGAACTGCCGAACCGTTTATTGAAAATCGCGGGCGATATCCGCGATGCGGGTGGTCGTGCCTTCCTGGTAGGCGGTTGGGTCCGCGATGCCCTCCTGGGCAAGGCCTGCAGGGACTACGATATCGAGGTCTACGACATGGCGCAGGACGCTTTGGTGCCGATTCTTTCGAAGTATGGCCGCACCAATTTGGTCGGGAAAGCGTTCGGGGTGATTCACCTCGCCATGAAGGGGCTATCGCTCGATTTCTCGTTCCCGCGCACCGAGAGCAAGGTGGGTTACGGGCACCGCGGATTCGTGGTGCATACAGACGAGAAACTCAGTTTCAGGGAGGCGGCCCTCCGGCGCGACTTCACCATCAACGCGATGGGCATGGAGCTGCCCGAACTCACGCTCTGCGACCCGTATAACGGCATCGGCGACCTGAAAACGCACACGCTTCGCCATGTGGGCCCGGCGTTTGCGGAAGATTCCCTGCGCATATTGCGCGGTGTGCAGTTTGCGAGCCGTTTCGAGTGCACGCTCGCGCCCGAGACTGTTGAACTCTGCCGCACGCTCTCGCTCGACGACCTGAGCGTGGAACGCCTTTTCGAGGAATTCAAGAAGTGGCTACTCAAACCGGGCAGGCCCTCGCTCGGGCTCCGCGCCTTCCTGGACATAAGGCTTGATGAGTATTTCCCTGAAATCCGCCCGTTCGAGGGCTCCTGGGAAGCGCAGGGCGGCATTCTCGACAAGATGGCGGAACTGCGGGACTCGAATGAGGGTGGCTCCGCACCGCTTACCGATTCCCAGAAAATGGAATTCGCATTTGCCGCGCTCCTGGCCGGCAGTGCAGAGACTTCCCTCAAGTTCCTGGAACGGATTACCAACGAGGTTCACCTGCTGAAGGTCGTGCCGCCGCTTCTGGAAACGTTCCGCACGCTTGACCCGGCTATCGTGCACGATGCCCCCGCACTCCGCCGCCTCGCCGTGAAACTCGGCGGCCTCAAGCTGCTTTGCCTGCTGGTAAAGTGCGCCCCGCATGGGTTTTTCGCCTGCGAAAGTACCGGTGGCACGGACTTTGCAAATGACCTGTGGAAAGTTGCAAGCGAATACGGACTGCTCGAATCGGCGCCCCAGCCCTTCCTCACGGGCAAGATGCTCTTGGATCTGGGGCTAAAACCCGGCAAACAGCTAGGCGAGATTATCAAGGCGAGTTTCGAACTGCAACTTGACGGGAAGATAACGACTGCAGAAGAAGCCGTTGAATGGGCGCGGGGCGTTATCTAGCCGCCGCCTATTTCGCTATTTCCACCGGAACATTCCGGCGATACCTGCCGGCACGGCGAACACGATCAGCGGAATCTGGATGAACTCGGTCGGGATAAACGCGATCATGCGCCGCTTGGTATGCAGTTTCCACGAGGCGGTCATCAGGAACACGAAATCCACGAGAATTTTTGCCGCGATGCTGAATGCGCACCACTGCCACGGGCAATCCAGGAATGCCACGCACCAGGGGCTGATGAACATCCAGATGTAGTAAGTGTAGATGAGCGTGAGCAGCAGGACGTAAGCCTTGCTCTCGTAGTTCGTGCCGTTGCTGCTCCAGCGGGCGCGCTGGTTGAAAAGCTGCTTCCACGTATTGACCGGCGCGGTCTCTATGACGGCGTCCTTGTCGAGGTTGTAGCAGACCTTGGTGCCCGGGACCTTCATCATCTTGTGGATGAGCATGTCGTCGTCGCCGCTCGAAAGGTTGATGAGTTCGCCGAACCCGCCTGCCGCGAAGAACAGTTCCTTCTTGTAGGCAAGGCACGTGGCCGAGGCTATGATCGGGTGGCCCATGCTGAATCCGGCCGCTTCCATCGCGGTGTACCCGAGCGTCTCCAGTTTTTGGTACAGGTGCAACAGGGAATGATTCCCGCTGTTCTGCTTTGGCCCCTGCACGATGCATATCCCGTCCGTGAACCGGCCCGCCATCGAGGTAATCCAACTCTTGCGCGGAATGCAGTCGGCGTCAATTGTCAATAGCACCTCGTATTTCGCAATCTCGAACGCGCTTTCGAGGGCGCGCTTCTTGGGGCTTGCGATTACGGGCAGGTCGGGCGAAAGGCTGAGCACGCGGAACTTCGGGTGCGTCGCGGCGAACTTCTCAAGAATTTCGCGGGTGCGGTCCGTGGAACGGTCGTCCACGCAGATGACTTCCCACTCGCCTACGTAATCCTGCACGGCGAGGGCTGCCAGCGTGCGCTCGGCAAACTCTTCCTCGTTGCGCATCGGGACAACTACCGAAACGCTCGGGGTCGCCTTTGGCCCCCTATAACGGTGTGTACGGGTAACACCTATTATGAAGAATAGGAACAGCAGCACGTAAAGTGCCGTGAGACATGCGACAATGATACCGCCCATGCGCGAAAATGTAGAAAAAACTATCTTTAGCGCCATGATTCACCCGTCCGCATTTGTGAGCCCGCAGGCAAAAGTCCACGAAACCGCCGTCATCGGCCCGTGGTGCATTGTCGATGAAGGTGCGGAAATCGGGGAAAACGTGATTCTTGAATCCCGCGTGCACGTTTACGGCGGTGTTTCCATCGGCAAGAACACGCACGTGTTTGACGGGGCCATCCTCGGCGCACCCCCGCAGGATTTAAAATATGCGGGCGAACCGACCCGCGTGAGCATTGGCGAGAACTGCACGCTGCGCGAATACGTGACCGTCAACCGCGGCACGGCTCAGGGTGGCGGCTGCACGCGTATTGCAGATAAAGTATTGGTTATGGCGTATTCGCATATCGCCCACGACTGCGATATCCGCGAAGGCGTCGTCATCGCGAACGGCTGCCAGATAGGCGGCCATGTGCGCATCGGCGAGTACGCGACGCTCGGGGGCGTTACGGGAATCCAGCAGCGTAACCAGGTGGGCGCCTACGCGTTCGTGGGCGGCACGCACAAGGTGGACCGCGACGTGCCTCCTTGCACCAAGGCTTGCGGGAGCCCCATCCGCTACGGCGGGCTCAACCTGCATGCGCTCCGCCTGCACCCGGACCTTTTCCCCGAAGAGCGTGTCGATGCGCTTTCCCGCGCCTATCGCGAACTCTACCGCAGCGGCCGCCCGGTCGCCGAGGTAATCGAGGAATTGAAAAAAGGCCCGGAACCTCTGTTCCAAGCCTTTTTCGATGAGCACTGGGGCGGTTCTCTCGTCCGACCCTAGAACCCGAATGCTTCGGGGAATCCTTCCAGCCAGGTCCCGGCCTTCTTGTCGTAGGCTTCGAATCCGCCGACGCCGACAAATCCCCAGTAGTGCCAGGACATGCCGTAAGATTCTGCAGCGGCGATAGCGCCTTTTGCCCACTTGGCCTTCATGGCGTTACTGGGCGGCGTGGTTCCGGACTTGCAGGAGCTCTTGTTGGCGGATTCGCCGCCGGAAACGCCGAATTCACCCATATTGACAGGAACGTACAAGCCGCTGACAGTGTCGGGGTACAGTTTCTTGATTGTCGCCACGTAGTTCTTGAAGTCGGCACTTGCGGTCATCGAGTAGGCGGCATCGCCCTGGCAGGCGTAGCTGTGGCCCTGGTGGGTGAATCCGTATGGTTCGTAGTAGTGGCCGCTATAGATGATGTTTCCGTCCTTGGGGAGTTCCAGGGAGGAGATTTCTGCAAACTTGGCCGACTGCTTGGATTCGAACATGATGGTCTTTCCGGGGGCGACCGCGCGGATGGCGTTGTAGCCAAGGTTCAAGACCTCGTTCATGCGGTCTGCAGATGTGAAGGTCGGTTCGTTCAGCAGGTCGTATACGATCATGTCGTCGGGGATGCCGGCGGCCTCGAAGGCTGCCGCCACCTGGCTCCAGATGCTGACGTAGTGTTCCTTCTCGAATTCATAGAGGTCGGGGTAGTCCTTCGCCTTGTTTGCCGCGAACATGATTTCGAAGTACCAGTGGAAGCTGACGACGACGGCGAGGCCCGCATTGATGGCCAGCTGGACGTCCTGAAGCACGCCAGCGAGGCGATCCGGGTTGACGGCGTGGGTTACGGGGTCGGAATTGTGCTGCCAGCGCACGGGAATGCGGACAGAATTGAACCCGGCCTGTTTCAGCAGGGCGAAGTATTCGTCCTGGATGGGGTTGCTCCATCCGGCGTCAAGCCCGTCGTTGCAGGTGAAGTTGTAGCGTTCCGCGGGAAGGTTCCCGAAGAAGGACTTGTCGGAAGAGGTCAGGGTAATCTTGTGCTCTACGCCATTTATGGTGTAGACGAAATCGTCGCCCTCGCCGAGAGTGCCGCAGCTCCAGTAGGAGTTACCGTCCCAGGCGTTGCCCAAATTGATACCCTTGCCGAGGCGTGCGTTCATGGCACGACCCTTGGAGTAGTCGACCTTGGCGTGTGTCGTGGAACCGCTCGGTGTCGGGTCTTCCGTTTCCGCTCTGTTCAGACCACCGCCATCGGAAGTACATCCTGCGATGAGGAGGGTGGTCATAATCGGGGCTAGATATTTGAAAAAATGCATAGAAACCTTCCGGTTGCGGTTTTGTATACATAATTTAGACTTATTTGCCCTCATTGTGGGCTTTTTTAAAAATAATTCGGTTACTTGGGTAAACGTGTGATTTTTCTCAAATTACTGAAAATTTTTGTTTTTCTTCACAAAAAAGGGGCTTTGGATATGCCTGTATACAGGATTTTAGAAAAAAATCCAAAACAACGGCAAAAAAACAAGTTATATTGTAAGCCATTGAATTGGAGATTTTGTATCCTATGAAATCACATCTGCAGAACGTCATCTGGAAGTGCGCCGTGGGCTCACTCCTTCTTGCGTCTTTCTCCTTTGCGAGCTTTAGCGACTATAGGGATAGAGATAATTCCCGCTTCGTCACGCGCGAGGCCAAACCCTTCCGACCGGATAAGGACGTGGTAAGCGTCGTTATGCGCGAAGCCATTCCCCGCGGCGGTGGATATACCTACCAGTACCCGCGCGAGAACCCCGAACCGGTCCTCACGGACAAGTACGCCATGGAAGGTGCCCTTTCCATGGAAATTGAGCTTATCGCAAGCGACTACTCCGGTGTGGCTATCTGTATTGCCGGTTCCGTGGACCTGACCCCGTACCTGGAAGAAGGCGTCCTCGAGTTCTGGATCAAGGGTGACAAGGGCGGCGAAAATGCCCTGTTCGTGCTCGTCGACGATGGCGTGAAGAGCAACGGCGAATCCCTGCAGGTGAAGCTCCGCTCCAAGAGTCTTGGCGAAATTACCACGGAATGGAAGCATTTCAGTATCCCGCTCAAGTTGTTCGGCATGACCGGTGTGTACTGGGATGCCAAGAACACCCGCGAAGTCATGCTCCCGTTCGCCTGGTCGAACTTCAAGGGTTTCCGTCTTGAAGTCCGTAAGGACGAGAACGAGGCCTTCAAGGTCTGGATTGACGATATCGTGATCAAGAAGCAGGGCAAGGCCTACGAAGGCCCGTCCAACTACCCGTTCCGCAACGCAATTTAAGAGGTTCCCATGCGTAAATTATCGATACTCTTTACGACTTTGCTTTGCACTTCTCTTGCCTTTGCTCAGGACGAGGAATCCCCCGAGGCAAGCGCTCCGGAAACAGAGGCTGTGGAAGAATCCGCTGAGGCAGCCTATAATGAACTAGATGCATCGACTGCCGAAGAGGCTGCGCCCGCCGAGGAAAGTGCCCCGGCTGAAGAGGCTGCTGCCGAACCGGCTGCCGAGGAACCCGCTGCTGAGCCTGCTGCTGAAGAGGCTGCTGCCGAACCGGCACCCGAAGAAGCCGCTCCCAAGAAGGAGTTTGCTTCTACGTCCACGACTCCCGCACCTGCGGCGGTGGTCGACGCTCCGGCGGTTCTCCCTGCCGAAAAGCAGTTGGAAGTTGCCGAAGGCAACATGGACAATATCACGGAGAACCTGGAATCTACGATGATGGGCAAGGATGACGCCCCTCTCGCAGTTTCCGGTTTCATGGCCTTCCGTCTCAAGAACTTCAGCTACCCGGATGCTTCCGAGTACCTTTCTTCGGATAAGGCGCGCCTTGCGGTCGACGCTATCTTCAAGGCGAACGTCGTTGCCATGCCGAACTCCTACATGACCCTCTGGACGAACTTCACCTTCCCGTTCGATCTCTCGGGCCTGTTCAGCAACAACCTGGGTTCTCAGCCGACGGGCGTTCCCACTTCGAACGAACGCGTGATGTTCGACCACTCTACCGACTACTACTCTTCTACGGTCGACGAAGAAATGAACTTCGGTATCGATATCCGTGCGGGAGTGTTCGGTGCCTACGTTACTGCAGGTGGCGTTATCTGGGCGAACTCTTCTCCCCTTACCATGTGGGAACGCGAAACCATGCCGCGCTTTGCCTGGGTGTACGAAACCTTCGAAGACGAAAAGACTGTGAGCACCTACTACAAGGAAAAGGTGTTCAAGCCGGTGAAGGAAGGCGGACGTGCCTTCTGGACCAACCGCTCCTTCGGTGGCGTGTTCGTGAGCGCTTACCAGCTGCCCTTCGACATGACTGCCCAGGCGATGGTGTCGCAGCCTGCCGATATGGACATCGGTACCCGCGACGGTCTGCGTATGTACGGTGGCCAGCCGGGCGAACTCGAAATGTCGGGTGACTACGACCTGCGCGGTGCCGTGTACCATGGCCGCCTCGCTAAGAACAAGATTGCAGATAACCTCTCGATCGGCCTTAACTACATGGGCGTCGTGTTTGACGAGGCTGTGATCTACGAACCTGAATTCTATAGCCAGTACAATGCGCTGAGTGTTGACCCCTACATTATGAACACTCACGTGGCTTCTATCGACTTCAAGGGCAACATTACTCCGAAGCTCTACTTGATGGCCGATGTGGCCTTGAGCATGACTGACTCGCTCAAGTACTACAAGGCTACCGGAGCCAAGGATATTTCCGGTTACGAAAAGAGCTCCTATGAAACTGAATGGAGCACTCCGCAGGTCGGTGTGTACGTGAAGGCCCAGAGCAAGTACCTCGAAGGCTGGCCGATGACTCTCGAAGCCATCTTCCTCCCGAAGGACTTCTACTCTCCGTTCTCCATGAGCAACCCCTCCCGCTTCCTCGCCTGGCGCAAGGATGAATTCGCCCTTAACTCCGGTTCTATGCGTTATGCCCCGAATATGGCGGGTATCAACCTGAAGATCGAACCGGAATTCAACCGCGGTCACCTCGACATCCAGTACGGCCTGCATAGCCAGATTGAAGACGGTGATGACGTGCTCCTCTTTAACTACCGCCTGAATGGCCGTAACCTCTGGGAATCCACCAACTCCTGGACCAAGCACAAGCCGCTCTTCTGGGCTGACTCGGGTAACGCAAATTACAATGGTTACGTGGAACGTGCCGGTGTGCTCACTCCGGGCGTGGGCGTGAAAATGACCCGTCAGCAGGGTGGCCTCCGTGGCGGTACGTGGGAAATGTGGGAAACCTTCGTTGCCTACGAAAATGCCCAGCAGATACAGGATTCCGTCGTTCCGAGCCATACCAAGTGGTCTAGCTATCTCTCCCTCGCTGGTGGCTATGATATCGGCCACTGGTTCGGTACGGACCGCAACATCGTGATGAGTGGCTACGCTTCCATCTCCGGTGTCTCTAAGACCATCGCTCCGATTGCCTATAGCGAATCCCAGAGCGACATGCTCCTCTGGAGTTTCTACGGACAGTTTGAGCCGGCAATCGCTGTTACCCCGACCTTCCATGTCGTGGGTATCCTCGGCCTCGAATCGTTCCGTTCTGAATACGGCTACATCATTGACTATATGGCTAACAACATTGCGAAGTCCACTTCGACGAAGCCTACGCACTACAGTGACGTGAGTACGTCCGTATTCCGCAAGGCTCCCATCAACTATCTTGAAACCGCGGTTGGTTTGGGCTTTGACTGGAACTTTGCAGAACGCGCCGGTGTGCATGTGCGTTACAAGTGGGCTACCCACTCCGACGAAACGGAACCGGATAATGACTGGTCTGGTCATTACATCTACGCCGAAACAAAAGTATGGTTCTAATGGAGGCGCGATAACAGTATGAATTTCAATAAAAGTGCTTCAAAAATGATTACTAGAACTTTGACTGCTCTTGCCCTTTCGTCTGGTCTCGCGGCTGCTTCCGTGGCTGACAACCAGGAGGCAATCGAAAGCAAGGTTGATTCTGCCAACGCCCACCGCGGCCTCGAGGTTACGGGTGCCGTTCGCGGTGTCGCCCAGGCGTCCTACTTCAATACGGATCAGGACACCTACGGCAAGAACATCATGCCCGATGTAGAAAGAAACGAGTTCGTGAACGCCGACTTCAACTTCGGGTTCCGTCCTTGGGAAAGTGTCCGTGCGAACGCGATGCTCCGCCTCTATGCCGGCATGCAGGATTACTTCGCTTCGGCGGCCAAGATTATCGAAGTCCCGTGGTTGAATGTTGAAGGCCAGATTGGCAACAACTTCTACTGGGTTGTGGGTGATTTCCGCCAGCAGTACTCTCCGCTGACGCTCTTTGCCCCCGATGTCGACATCATGTACGAGCCGACGGTGTTTGCCCGCAAGCGCCACATGGCAGAAAAGCAGCAGCTCCTTGAAGGGAACCAGCGTAACCTTCAGGGTGTCAACCTGCAGTTCCGCGCCGACCTGAACGACATCTTTGGTCAGGTTCGTGCCGAAGGTATTTTCGCTCGCGTGAACCGCGCTCAGGCAATAGACCTCTCCGGTGCCGAAGGCAACATCCTCCCGAACGATTCCGTCCCGGGTGCGACACAGGCTTCCAATACGGACAAGTTCCTCTTGGCCGGTAACTTGGAACTCCTTCCGCTGAAGAAGAACGCCTACTTGGGCGGTACCATGATGTACATCTTCGACAACGAAGATTCCTACACCTACACTTACCGCCATTTCAATGGTGAAGGCGAATTGTCCATCAATATCGACGATCCTTACATGATCGACGATATCAATCCGTTCGAACTCCAGCCGCAGAAGACCTTCATTCTCGCAGGTCGCGTGGGCGGTGATGTCGCGGGCATGATGAACAACAAGAACCTCATTCTTGACGCTACGGCCGAACTTGCTATGTCGATGGACAAAGTCAAGACCATGAGTTATGTCTTTGAGGATGGTGACAACGGAACGGGAACTGCCGCGGATTATGACCTCGATGGCGATCTCGAATCCCTGGTCCTCAATCCTGATGGTTCCCCGTCGATGAAGGAAACGTCCGAAACCAACAACGGGCTTGCGCTGAACGCCACCCTCAATGTGGGTTACAAGACGGATTCTTGGGGCGTGCGTCTCATTGGCGACGTTATTTTCAACGATAGCCTCTGGACCAACAACCTCGCTCAGTCCCCGAAGTTCTTCGCGCAGCGCGTGCTGAACTCCGACTACGACGGCAATACGGTCAAGTATAGTGTGAATTCTCCGCTCTACACCACCTTCGACGCTCTCTACAACTTTGCTCCGAAGTTCTCTCCGGTGGCTGTTTCCCTGAAGACGGATGATAACGGCTTCAAGGCTGGCCAGACGGACAGCTACAACGCTGCACCCTACAACAAGAACTCTTGGACGGCTAACGTCTACTCCAAGGCTCAGATCGCTCTTCTCCAGGCGATGGCGGATCCGGCACTCCAGCTGGTACTTCCCAACGGAAAGGCTTCCGCGAACCGCGAGGGTGGCCGCGCGAATCTGGTGTTTAACGTAGGCGACTGGTTTGAAGCTCAGGGCCTGTTCAGCATCTACACGCAGGTTGCTCCGCTTTACGGATTTGGCGACGTGTCCTATATGGAATTCGGTGGTGGCCTCAAGGCAGATGTCTTCAAGGTTCTCGGATTCAAGAAGCCGCTCGAGATTTCGGGCTCTTACAAGCATTCCGAACGTACCATGGAATTCGACCCGACGGTTATTTCTCCTTTGACGGGCTACACCGCCCCGATGGACGGCAAGGCTGAGTTCAAGACGGACTTCATCAACGCTGGGCTCTATGTGCAGTACCTGCCGCGCCTCGGTATTACTGCCGGTTTCCAGATGATCAACATGGAACTCAATGACAAGCAGCAACAGCAGTCCCTTGCCGATTACGGTGCAGTCGCTGTGACGGCCCCGCTGGTCAAGGGTACGCAGATGCAGTGGATGGTCGGCCTCGACTACACGCTCGAGAAGAATGCCTGGCTCTCCCTGAACTTCGGCATGGTGACGGTCGAGAACACCTACAATACGGCTCTCGGTACCGCGGATGGCGCTGTGAACCTGCCTGTGTATGCAGAGAACGAGAAGGGGGAAGCCGGTTGGCCGGCCGAGTTCACCAGCAAGTTCTCACAAACTATTGTTGAAGCCTCCATTAACGTGGAATTTTAATGGGAGGAATGAAAAATGATGAATACTAAAAAGACCTCGATCATTTTTGCGTCTGCCTTGATGTTCTCTGCAGCGTTCGCTTTCGCTGAAGGCGATTCCGCTGTTGCTGAAAAGCAGACCTCCTTCTTGCAGAAACTGGATTCGCTGAACAAGTCCATTCTCGGGCTTCGTTTGGGTGGTACAGCCAAGGCTGGGGCCCTGACTTCCATGGTTTCCTCTGATCAGTTGCTTGACCAGTCTGCGACCCAGGAAAACCAGGCCTACACGGATGTGAACCTTAAGTTCCTTGCCCAGCCGAGTTCCGAAACGCAGTTGAATGTACAGCTCCGTCTCCATAAGGATTGGCAGAGTGGTATTGATGAAAACAACAACCCTGCCATTGGTCACTGGTTCAGCTACGATGGTAAGATTCTCAACAATCACGTTGACTTCAACTTGGGTTACATGCGTGTCGGCTATACGCCGCTCACCATCAATACTCCGCAGACGGAGATTCTCCAGGAACCGGAAATCTTTGCGCAGAACCGCGTCGAAGCGCTTGCCTACCGCAATCTCGATACGACTTCCCGTCGCTTGATGCAGGGCTTGAACGCCGCGTTCCATAGCGGAGCCGTCGGCGCCCTGGACGATATCTACGCTCAGGCTACTGGCGCTCGTATGCGTAACACGGCAAAGAAGAATGACCAGGTGTTCTTTGACTTCGACTGGGCAGACCGTTATGCTTATGGCCTGCGTGGTGGCGTGAATGTCATGGGGGCAAACCTCGGTGCGAACTTCGTAGGCGTGTTTGACCGTCGTCTCTCGACACGTTCCCGCGACATCGGTCTTAGCGATACGATCATGTACGATGACAACCACGTGCTGTCATTCGATTTGGGATTCGACTCCAAGAAGATTCTCGCTAATCTGCCTGTTACCTTCGGGGTAAATGGCGAATACGCGATGTCTTGGTGGGATGTCGATGCCGAATACCTCTTCAAGAATCCGACGACGGAGACCCAGATCAAGGAAGTCACTGTCCCGGATGAAGCAGGAATGAAGACGATTGTCTATGTGTCTACCGCCCTGAAAGCAACCAACAACGATCGTACCACGATTGATTACCTGGACGACAAGGGCTCTGCCCTGAATGCGGAACTCTTCGCGAAGGGCTCCTTCTCCAAGCTCAACTTCGATGTTAGTGGTCGCTACTTGATGAACGATAAGGAATTCTGGTCTGAACTCGCTTCGACTCCCAACTACACGGGTAACGGGGTGATCTTCAATGCGAACGCCCTCTATGGCGATGCCGACCAGGCCCTTGTCAAGCAGTTTGCTTCGGGCAACCTCGAAAACCTCTACTTTACGGTTTACAATACCGACCTCCTGACGGCTGCGACCCTCATGAGTTCTGGTACGGCGACCGTTCTTTCGGGTTCTTCTGAATCTACGAACCTCTACTACCGCCTCTACAACAACTTCAAGCTCGCTCATTTCTACCGCAATGGTTACGATGCTAACACCATGAAGAAACTCGAGGCGGCTGAAGCGGTCCTCATGATGGACCCGTCCGTCAACCTTGCCATGCCGCTCGGCCTTGCTACTCCGGACCGCAAGGGAATCTCTGCTTCTCTCGATGTGGATTGGGATGACGCCATCACGCTTAACGCGCGCTTCTCCCAGTACACTGCCGAAGCGAGCGACAACAAGTACACGACTATCGGCGCCGGTCTCGGTGTAGATGTCGGTCGCCTGGTTCCGTCTCTTGAACGCAAGCTTGTCGTTCAGGGCTCCTTCGAGAAGGCGACTGAGGATACGTTCCTCAAGCGTTCTTCCCAGCGCATTGTTGGTGGCCTTACTGCCGATATCTGGGGCCCGATTGCCCTGCAGGCCGGCGTTCAGATGCTGACCAAGAAGTTTGAAGGGGATATGTTCGGTGCAGGCATTGCTGGCCTCCCGGTGGGAACCTCCTTCGTCCAGCAGGTGGATGAAATGCTCCTCCTTGCAGGTCCGAAGGTCCGCATCGCTCCGGAATCCTACATCGTTGTCCGCTACGGCATGATCAAGAACAGCATCGATTATCAGGGCTTGAATGCCGACGCGTCCGCATACGAGAAGAAAGAACTTTCTATCGACAAGAACCTTATCACAGCCGAAGTCACGGTTAATTTCTAGTGAGGTTGTAAATGAAGAATGTAAAGATTTCGCTTTTGGCTGCCGGTGCCACCTTGGCACTCCTGGCATGCTCCTCCCTGGAAGTGGATAATCCGGAAGAGGAAAACTTCCCGGCTGACTGGTCGGTTGTTGAGTATATCAAGGCTAACCCTGACCTGCGCGCTTTGCAGATTATGGACCAGGTGAACATCTGGAACGCGACGAAGGGCTTTGAGTCCGATGAAGCCGCCTTCCTCGCCGATACGACTCTCATGACGAATGTCGCGTTGAATTACGCTGGCTTTACCGCAACGTCCCTTGACTTTACGGATAAGGACAAGATGAAGTACCTCAAGGCGTTCAACATGTACGGTGTCGATAACGAAGCTGTCTTCTTTGAAACGATGGCTCTTGATACGTCTGTTTTCGAAAAGCAGTTCGTTGCCTATGGTGCCGTTGAAGGCCGTCCGTACCGCTCATGCAAGGACAACGAAGCAAACCTGGTCAAGAGAGGCGATTGCCAGTCTAGCGAAGTTGCGTCTGTCGGCTTTGCCGGTCATCTCTACTGCGCCAGTGCAGGCGCCGTCTACTGCCTCAATTGTGCTGCAACGGACGAATGCCCCGAAGTTGTCCCTGTTCCGGTTGAAAGTTCGAGCTCCGCTAAGGCTCCGGAATCTTCTGCCGAAGGTGGCGAGCCTGCTGCCGATAGCTCTAGCAGTGAAGGCGGCGAGCCTGTAGCCGATAGTTCCAGCAGCGAAGAAGCCTCCGCAGAAAGTTCAAGTTCAGCTGAATAAAGGTGGGAAATATCATGAATCTCAAGCTTATTGTAACGACAGTCGCGGTTGCGTGCGTGGCAATGTCCCAGGCCGCAGCCGACAAGGTGATTGGCTATTTCCCGTACTGGAGCCAGTATTCCCAGTTCTACCCGAAGGATATCCGCTACAACACGGTGACCCATATTCACTATTCGTCCCTCACGCCGGGTGAAGACGGCTCGCTTGCCTTCCCGGACGAGAACGATGCCCCCAACTACGATTCCCTCGCAGTTATGTGCGCGGCGAACAACGTGAACCTCGTGGTCTCTGTGGGCGGCATGGAAGCCGAGGGCGCCCTGAAGGCTATCGCCGGTTCCGACGAACTCCTCTCCACCTTCGTTTCGAACGTGAAGGAATGGGTCGGTAGCCACAATGCGAAGGGCGTGGAACTCGACTGGCAGAATCTCACGGCAGAAGATGCCGAAGGGTATGCCAAGATGGTGAACGCCCTCGTGGACGCCTTCTCCGGCTCTATCGTGGCTTCTACCATGTACCCCTACGTGGCGATGGAACCCTATACCGCCGAAGTGATGAACAAGCTGAGCTACATCAACGTGTTCATGCCCGACCAGATGAACGAGGACAACTCCTCGCTCGTTCCGAACCAGGGCGGAAAGTTCATTGCAGAGACGCTCGAGAAGGCCGCCGGTGCGGGCATCCAGAAGGATCTCCTGAACCCGGTCGTGTACTTCTACGGAAAGTCCTTCCTCGGTGCGTCGGGCTTCGGTTCTTCGCACAACGGTACGGGTAGCGGTAACGAAGGTTACCTGCCGTACAAGGAACTCATGGGCAAGTTCGATACTCCGGACTACAAGGTTTCCTTCGATTCCGATTCCCAGTCCGAAATTGCCGTGAGCAAGGAAGAAGCCATCGTGTTCATGGGCATTCCTTCCGTGAAGGCGGTTGCCGAGAACGTGAAGAGCAATGGCTACTCCGGCGTGGCTGTTTACGACCTCTCTCAGGACCACCACGAACCGATCGTCTCCATCCTGGTGACGATCGGCCTGGAACTCCGCCCGGACGTGAACTACAAGCCCGCGAAGAAGAAGTAAGTCTCGCAATTAGAATGTTTCAAGAGGCTCCTTCGGGAGCCTCTTTTGTATATTTAGCACCGAAGGTGCCCACGCAAATAATCCGCTTTAACCATAAACTTGTAACTTGAACAAAGCGGATTATTAAGTGTCAGGAGGGTCTTAGGGAGGGCGGAGCCCGCCCTTGTCGCATTATGCACCGAAGGCTACGCAATGAACAAGAGGATTCTTTTTACAGCTGTATCGGTCTTTGTATTGGTTGAGTTGCTTGTTGTCGATAGCATTGTCTTGGGCAGGGGGGTGGATCTGTTCAAGTTCGTTGCCATAACCATCTTGACGGGAATCTGGCTTGCCGTAAGCAAGGGCATCATAAACAAGCTGAAACAGCCGTTCTTTATGCCCGAACTGCAAAAGATATCTTGGAGGCCGGGGTTCTATACGGAGTACGTGCTGTATTATGTGCTTATTATATATGCAGTCATGCTAGTTCTCCACAGCGCCCTGTGTATTTTCCGAGGAGGCAATCTGCTTGAAACCTTTGTGGGTGTGAATATAGCGGCGAGTTGGATAGAGGGGCTTGTCGCGATAGCGCTCGTGAAGGCTGTCAGGCGCTGGAAAAAGACGGGGGATAAGCGCGAGTTTCTATTCCCGTGGCCAGTTAAGTAGTTTGTTTGCTGCGAGAAGAGCTTTGCACGTTCACACTCACACTTCGTTTCAGTGTTCACTTTGCAAAGCACCTTCTCTTCGCAAAAAAACAAGAGGGGGTTCCGGTAAGGACAGACTTATAGTGGGAACGTTCTAGAAGATGGTTCTGCGGAGTCCTCGCGGCTGTTAGTCGCTTCGGCCTTCCGCGAATAGCGGGTATGCATTAAACTGCAGTGAGATGTTTTTTGCTACGAGCGGTTTTTGCGACCGCTCGCTATCGCCCACACGACCGATTAATATCGGTCGTGATCTTATACTAAAAGCCCCGGGGCATCGCCCGGGGCTTTGAAGCTTTTAGCGTGAAGGAATCAGGGTTACTTCATTTCGAGGTGGAATACCTGGTTGAGGCTGCCCTGCTTTACGCGGACAATGTACTTGCCTGCGCTGATGCCGGTCATCGGAATCCAGTTGTGTCCGGCTTCAAGAGTTGCCTGTTCGCTCTTCACGACCTTTCCGAGGGTAGAGATTACTTCGATATCCGATACGCCGCCCTTAGTGGCCTTCAGGAGGAGTCCTCCGTTCTTGAACTGGGCGGAGAACGCACCGATAGCCTTCGCGACCGTCGGAATGGCCACGTTGCCCTTGTTTGCCGCAGTGGCGCTATCGCCCACGATGATGGTAATCGTGACTTCGGTTTCGGCGCGCTTTTCGCTTTCGGCGGCGTGCGCGGTAACCTTGACAATGGCATCCTCGTTACCGGCAATGACATAGCCGGCGTTATAGACTACGTAGGGCGAAGTTGCCTGCCCGTCGTACGTGTAGGTAATGGGGGTCTTTTCGTATTTCGTAACTTCGGGGAACTCGGCTGCGACCGAGCCGCCCTTAGGAATCGTCATATCCTTGAAACCGCCGCCGATCATATCGCCTGTCTTGGTGTAGACGATGGTAATCGTGTCGTTCATTGCCGCATAGCCTGTGACAGCGGGGGCAGTTGCGACGACCTTTGCTTCGCCGATGGTGCCCGTGAATTCGAACATGTTCACCTGCGCATTCTTGCTGTCGCCATAGCATTTCTTGCCGCTGCAGGTGGCCTTGTTGACCTTAACGACGCTTTCGTTCAGGGACTTGAGGGTGTAGGTGGAGCCCTGGTCGGTCTTGCCGCTGGGGTTGACGACAACTTCAAGCTTGCCATCGCCATCCATGTCATCCATGGTGTGGCTCTTGGTGCAGGATCCGCTCACGTAGCAGTTGAAGTCGACAAAGCCGTTGATGGTCTGGTGCGGTTCAGCGGTTACGATGACGATGGACTGGGAACCGTCGTTGCCGGTCATGATGACAAAGCCTGCTTTGCCGATTGCCCCAGTGTTAGACACGACGCTTTCATCGCTGGAGGTATAGGTACAGCCCGAATTCAGCGAGCTTGCGACGCTACCTGCGGTTTCCTTGACGGTGGTTGCCTTAAAGGAGCAACTGCCGCTCTTGAGTGTCGCGGCATATTTGCTTGCCCAGTCGGTGGCGTGGCTAGTGAGGTAGCTCTTCACGAAGGTACCAGAATTGGTGTAGCTTGCTGCGGAGAGGGCTGCCTGCGTGATGAGTGCCTTGTCGCCTGCGAACAGGGCGGAACCTTCTTCGGATGCGTTTCCGATTGTGGTCACCTTCTGGCGCAAGCTCCAGTTGCAGTTACTGATCTTGTTCTGTTCCATGAAGTCGGTCCAGCTGGAAGATGCGCCTGTGTTGGCGTCACCCTTACCGTCGGCGGTGGTGGTACCCCATTCGGTAATGAACACGGCGTTACCGCCATTCTTACAGGAGGTCACGGCGCCGCCGTACTGGCCGACGGAGTGCGTGCCTGCATAGAAGTGGAACACGTAGCCAATGTTCTCACCGCTTACGCCACCACATTGACCCATTTGGGACCAGTTCGGGGTACCTACGAGGGCGAGGTTCTTGTTGCCCGCATTGCGGATACCGCCAATTACGTCGTTGGCGTAGCTCTTGATTTGTCCCCAGTCATTGTAGCTGCCGGTCGGTTCGTTGAACACTTCCCAGATAATGTTCGGGACGTCCTTGTACTTTTGGGCCATTTCGCTGAAGAATGACTTGGACAAGCTCTTTTCGCTTCCGTCATAGGCGCGGTGGCTGTGCCAGTCGATAATGATATAGATATCGTTTTCGATAGCGGATTCCACCATCTGGTCGATCTTGCTCTTCTGCGTGTCGGGGTTGCCGACATAGGAATAGTTGGCGTCGAGTTTGTCGCTGCAGCCACCATTGCTATCGTAGCAGTTGATGCCCAGGGCATAGCGGAACACGTCAATCTTCAGGTTGTCGACGGCCCACTTGATCACTTCCTTGTTGTAGTACTGGATACCGGTAGCATCGGACCAGAACATGCTCATACCGCGGATCATGGCCTCTTGTCCGTTCTTTTGGCCTACGATTTTGTTACCACTAGTTCCAAGGGCGCCATAGTATTGCACGGGGCCAACGCGGAGCGGTTTGGCTGTCGCGGCGGCTGCGTTTGCTTCGACAGCTCCGAGGAGGATTGCGCTGGCGGCTAACGCCTTTATCGATTTGCTTAATTTCGTCATAAAAGACTCCTTTGCACCAAAAGATAAATTATATATCTCTACTTTTGATGTAAATTATCGGTTTCCTTGTTTACTAACGTGTCCTAATCACAATCACCCAGAAGTCCCGACATAAAAATATCTAATGAAATGTACTTTTCTAGTAAATTTTTCTTTGCAGTGATGCAGGTCGCACGAAAACAGGACTGCCGGTGCCGGTTCGGGGTGAAATGTTCCTGTTTTTGGGAGGTTTGCTCGTTTAGGGGGTAAATGTGTGACGAAACGAACTATTTTTCGGAAAAAGCATTTTTTTTAATTTTCCCTGTTGCTTATTTCGAAAAAAAAGATATATTTGCGTTAAACCCTGTCTCCTTCGGGGGACTTTCACAATTAAAAAGAGAGAGAATACTATGAACAAGAAACTCGTAATCGCAGCTATTGCTGGCGCTGCTGCCATGGCATCCGCTGAGACTGCAGCCGCTACTTTCCTGTGGGACGGCACGACCGACACGCAGGGCAAGGTGGAAACCGGTTCCGAAGAAGAAACCTCCGGTTACTGGTACGAATACACCGATAAGGACAACTCTGGTACGTCTGCCTTCACGTTCCCGGCCGACGTTGAAGCCAACGAGTACGACAACTTCTTTGGCCCGCTTATCGAAGCCTACGGTGGTATCAAGGCTACCGTGTCTCTCGGCGCTGGCTATGACTACCCGTTTGCCGGTCTCGGCTTCAACATCTGGAGCGAAGCTCAGGAAGGTGTTGACATTTCCGCTTGGAACGGCATCTGCCTTTCCTACCAGTCCACCATCGGTTTCGCCATCGAACTTGGCGTGGCTGACGAAGCTACCGTGACTGAGTACAACAACTACAAGGCCACTGTCGCTAAGGCTGCTACCGTTACCGCTAACGACTACCTGTGGAAAAGCTTCAAGCAGGAAAGTGGCTGGGGCGTGACTGTTGACCAGGCCACGGTTCTCGCTAGCACCGCTGCTATCAAGCTGAAGTTCTCCGGTACCGCTGGTACTACCGGTGACTTCCTCATCCAGAAGGTCGGTTCTGCGGGTCAGTGCTCTGCCACTCCGGTGAGCATCAAGTCCGTTGCCGCTGCCGGTTCTGCCAAGGCTATGCTCTCTGGCCGTACCGTTTCCTTCTCTGGCTTCACTTCCGCCAAGGCTGAAGTGATCAACCTCCAGGGCCAGGTCGTGAAGAGCGCAACCGTTTCTTCCGCTATGGATCTCTCCAGCCTCGACGCCGGTGTCTACATGCTCCGCGTTGCTGGCAAGAGCGTGAAGCTCACTCAGAAGATCGTTCTCGAATAATCTCCTGAACAACCTTTTCAAACGGCCCCGGACCTCGGTCCGGGGTTGTTTGTTTTTGTGCTTGGGATAAACTAGCGCGAAAGTTGAATTTGTTACAGACAAAGTAATTTATCGGTGCGCCTGTTAAAATTCTATCAATGTGAAATGTGCGCGCGTCATATAGGGTGGTCAGGGGTTGCCCTCTCTAGGCGGTTATCCCTTTAATTTGCAAAAACTTGCGTTTTTTTGGGATAATTTAGGTCGGATGGCGGATTGTCCTTGAATAATGAGTGATTTTATTCACAAACAACACCTATTTTTTGATTACCTAGTAGATAAAACGGCAAATCTAAAGTATATTATAGGGAAAAGTCAGTGAGGTTTTAATGAAATCAAAATGGTTGATGCCGGCGTTTGTCGCTAGCGCTGCTTTGGTAATTTCTGCTTGTGGCGGAGACAGTGGTTCTTCGCCAGACCCGATTCCGCTTTCGAGCCCGACTCCGGTCCCGACTTCGTCGGCCGGTAATGGTGGTAACGGCGGTGGCAATGGTGCAGCACAGACCCCCTATGCTGCATTGCCTTCTACGGCCAATTTGACCGTTGCCCAGACATGGTATAACCTTTGGAAGGCTACCTACTACAAGACCTATCAGGAAGAAGCCGCCCTTTACCCTGTGCTGGCTTCCGACTGGGGTTCTGTATTTGGCGCCTTTACCGCAATGGGAATGTACCCTGCACGAATCGTGTGGGATACCAGCAGCGATGACTACTGCGTGATCGAAGAATGCACGAACAGCTACAAGAAGCGCGGCTGCACCGTTTCCGAAGGTGTCGGTTACGGTATGCTGCTCACGCTGTTTGCGGGCGACCTTGAGGCGTACAATGCCCTGTGGGTTTACAACAGGGGCTACCGCCAGTATCAGGGCGTAAACAACCTGATGCCTTGGCGTACCGGTACGTATTCGTATGAATCCCTCGGTTCGAATGCGAATGCTTCCTCTGCGACGGATGCCGACCTGGATATCGCGACTTCGCTCGTGATTGCCCACTTTATGACGGGTCAGCCTACTTCGGATTACCTGAACGACGCCCTCCTGGTGATGGGCTCCATTTGGGATGCCGAGATTAGCCCGGCGCTCATGATCTACTCCGGCAACACGCCCACCTGGAAGACGGCGAATGCCGCCTACAACCTGAGTTACTTCTCTCCGGTTGCCCTCAAGCTCTTTGCGCTTGTTGACCCGAGCCACGACTGGACCGGCGTACTGAACAAGATGTACGAATACATGATTGCGGTGCAGAATGCTGGCACGGGCGTGTTCCCCGACTGGAGCGATGCGAACGGTGCTCCGATCGATCCGAAGAACGGAAGCGCAACCAAGACTTACTGGCGATTCCACCACGAAGCGGTGCGTATTCCGTGGCGCATTGCCTGGGACTACTACTGGACCCAGGATCCGAGAGCCCTGCAGGTGCTTAAGGGCATGAACGACTTTATCGTGAACAAGACTGCGGGTAGCCCGGATAAGCTCACCGAGACGGCGGGTGCCCATATCTACTCTGCCGTGCCGTCCATGCCGGATAGCACGCTCAAGAAGGCAAGCTTGCAGTCTCACTGGCATGGTGCATGGTGCCTTACCGGCATGGGTGTCAACCAGGCCTGGATGGATGCCTGCACGGCCTCGTTCAACCTGAATACTATAAGCGGCTTCAGCTACTTCCCGCACATCCTTACGACGATGTACGGCGAGCTGCTGAACGGCTTGTTCGTGAAGCCCGCGGCACTCCCGCTGTAAGCCACGGATGCTGAAATTAGACGGCTGCCCTTCGGGGTGGCCGTTTTTTATTAGTCATTAGTTTCTGGTTATTAGTTACTGGAATTGCGGGGTATGGGATGTTTATTGTTGGGAAGGCGATGATTGTTTCGGGTATAGGAAAGTTTATGGCGGGAGTGGGGATGTGCGCGGTTCTCGGCTTTTTGTATATTGCATGGCATGGAAAACGATTCTCTGAATGTGGAAAATGTTGCGGCGGATTCCGCGTTGAACGCTGGTGCGGGTAGCGTGCCAGATTCGGGTGCATCTTTGGATTCGGGGGCGGTTGCGCCGGCGATGCCGACGCCCGAACAGCTCGGGATTTCGATTACGGCGGGGCCGGCGGACGGCATGCCCGCGGTTACCGTGGGAGATACGTTCGAGTTCCCGGTGACGGTGAGTTGGAGCGTGCAGGGTAGCGCCTTGCTGGTGGTGCCCGCAGGCTCCGCGAACGCGAAGGGGCTTACGCAGGTGGGCCTGTCGCAGGAATCCTCGCGGTCCGTCAAGGACGGCAAGGAAATAGCCTCGATTACCTTTACCTACAAGATTGCGGCACAGGATACGGGAAACCTGCATATCCCCGCGATGCGCTTCGAGATTCCGACCCAGATGGGGCAGCCGCTTGACTTGCGGAGCGAGAGCGTGGACGTGCGCGTAGACGAGCCTTTTAACCCGCTCCCGATTGCGGTGGGCGCGGTAGTGGCCCTTTGCGTGCTTTTTGCGGGCCTGTGGCGCGCGAAAAGGCGTGCGGCGGCACGGGAGGCCGTTGCTACGAAAAACGCCGCCCAGGAGGCCCTGCGTGAGCGCATGATGGTGCTCAAGCAGCGCGTGAACGTGGCGGACAGCCGCGAATGGCTCCTGGAACTGGAAAGTGTCGTGAAGGAGTTCGTTTTCGGGAAGTTCGGCGCGGATGCCGGTGCGGGCAAGGACTTTGCCGCGGGCTTTGAAAGTGCCGCCGCGGTGAACCTGGATGCCCTGGTGAAAGATGGCAAGCTCGAAGGCTGGGAATCGATTGTAGAGGAGTTCGCGCATGCCCGCTATGGCGGTGGCAAGCGCGACGGGTTCGAGAATCGCGAGACCTGGAAGGCCGCGATGCGGCTCATGGGCATCGAGGAATAGACTCTAGGAAAAGCGGGCGTGCTTTTCTATCTTTGGGCGCGTTATGCTATTTTCGGAACTTCCCCTTGCAAATCCCCTGCAGCGTGCCGTGCGCGTCGTGGGCTACGAGACACCGACCCCGATTCAGGAACGCTCCATCCCGAGCCTGCTGGAGGGCCGTGCCCTGCTGGGAATCGCACAGACGGGCACCGGGAA
>JAEEGG010005632.1_pt1 | contig 29582 bp, 20 predicted proteins | sample 9134161 | NCBI WGS metagenome assembly JAEEGG01 (sample SAMN16246543, study PRJNA631951) | gut metagenome | biome: gut microbiome; feature: rumen; material: CR-attached | host: Bos | place: Iran: Karaj | collected 2018-10
TTCAGATAATAGGGATAGACCACGTATTCCAACTCTTGGTCCTGCCTGAAACTTTTGTAGGTGATGCACAACGTCCGCTTTTCGCTGATGGCGTTGAACAGCGGCGTGAAGTGGTCCAGCCCTTCCAAATCCATGTTCTCGTCAAACCCGACCACCTCGTCCGTGGAAACCTCATCGATTTTCAACGAAGCACCCAAACGGTCGGAAATCTCGCTGATCCAGTCGAACTGCGGCATCCCTTTGAACCGTTTCAGCAAACAGAGTGTCTGGATGAGCTGCGCCGTCTCCTCAGGTTTCAGCAGCGGCCTGTAGATGGAGAAATCGGGATCGGCATAATGATAGCGAATGTTCCTGCCCTCTCTGAAGCTATCCACGTCTGCATTCGGAGCGTGTGTCCGTTGTATCTGTTCAATGTCGTTCCGAATGGTGTTCATGGCCGACACGGGCAGAAAATCGTGTAGTTCCAACTCTTTATTGCATAATTCCATCATCTCCGCCATCGAATACCTGCGGTTTTTATCACTCAGACAGCGGTCAATGACCTTGATGCGGAGATCTGCATTTTTGGAATTCGGCATAACACGATACTTTTATGGCAAACAAGGTTGCAAAAGTAGCATTTTTTGTGGAACATATTGACGACCGGTGAAAAGTAGTTCGTTTAATTGACCATTTAATTCGCCATTCCATTCCTGATCCAGAATTAGACGACAATCCAATTAAAGATTCTGTGCATATCGCCTAATATGTATTTTTTGTATTTTTGCAGGTTTGATAGAACTCTAAATTTGAAGAAATACAATAGTCGTTATGATACTATCATCTTTTAGTTACAAGACTTATGGTTGGGAATTGGAGGAGATGAACGCCTTGAATCTTACCAATCTGCTCGTCGGGAAAAATGCGGCGGGAAAGACTCGTACTATCAATGCATTGCAGAATGTGACCAGATTCATGCAAATGAATTCCATTGTTTTTGGATCAACCGATGGTTTTAAAACGAAAATGACTTTCATGAATCCTCAGGATGAGAATTGGAGAATGGATTATTCATTTGAAATAGACAAAAGTGAGGTTAAGGCAGAAAAACTACACTTAAATGGCAAAACGTTAATCAATCGGAAAGATGGAAAAGCTTCCTTTATGGGGGAGCCCATCAATCCACCTATTAAGAAATTAGTAGTACAGACACGTCGTGACAGAGAAGCGTACCCTGAAATTGAAGCTTTAATGGGATGGACGGAAGGGGTTGTCGCCGTTTCATGTTCAAATATTAATCCTTTTACGGTAATTTTAGGCAGCACTTCAACCATTGTCAATCCCCTTCCTTTTAGTACTTTGGTGGATTCGCTGAATGCGAGCATGAAGAGAAAAGTGCTTGAAAAGGCAAAACGGTTAGGGTATGATATTATAGACTTAAAAACCGTACAAACAGGTACAGAAATACAATTGGTGTCAGTTAAGGAACGAAATATAAAGCACGACATCATGGATTTCCAATTGTCCAGTGGTATGATAAGAGTTCTCTATTTGCTTTGTTTTTTGGAATTCCTGAAACGCGGGGAAATGGCAAGTATATTGCTCATTGATGATCTGGGAGAAGGCTTGGATTATCAAAGAGCTACACTTTTGGGAAAGGAATTGTTTGAAGTTTGCGAAAACGAAGGAATGCAAATGATAGCCAGCTCGAACGATTCGTTTTTGATGGATGTGGTCGAAATCTCAAAGTGGCAGATTTTAAGACGCAAGAACAGCAAGCTTTCCGCCTTGAACCAAGCAAACTCGCCTGAATTATTCAATTACTTCCGAATGACAGGATTGAGCAATTTCGATCTGTTCTCGTCTGACTTTATCGACACCTTCTTGGAAAGGAGCTCCAAATGAAGTATGCAGTGTATGTTGAAGGACAGTCGGAGATGCTGTTTGTTGCCTATGTACTGCAAGAATACTCCAACTACGACCCCGCCAAGTGTGGCTTTCTGTGCATCAATTTAACTGCTGATGATTATGAAAGAATAAGTTTCCCTAAACAAGGGGACATGAATTCAGGGGATTACTATCAAATTGTGAATGTAAACAACGACAACCTTGTGGTGTCGAAACTCAAAAAAGACATTCCTGGATTGATAGCCCAAGGTTTTAATGTAATTATTGGCCTTAAAGATGTGTTCGGGGATCTTTATGGGCAGTTGATGAAGCAAAAGCCAGAAATAAACCGTGAAAAGATAATGGAAATGCACGCGGCGCAGATGGGTGCCATCAACGCTGACGGTTTTGATTGCCGTTTGCATTTTGCCATTATGGAATATGAAGCATGGATGTTGGCTCTGATAGAGCAATATGTGGTTTCTAAGGAAAAGAATTTGAGAGATTTATGCCAACAACTGAATATCAATATAAATGCAGACCCAGAGACAGACATTTACCATCCTTATCCTTTAGTTCGAAAGATATTCCAAGCTTGCGACGAAGATTATCATAAGCATGGAAAAGAGTCATTATCATTTCTTTCAACACTTAAACGAGATGATTATGAAAGACTTAGACGATCTGAAAAATGTACTTCTTTTTCGAAATTCTTGGACAGTTTGTTGGGCGGTCAATGTCCCGTTTTGCCATAGAGATTATATTGTACGCTGTGTACCAGTCTCCGATTGGTTGCTGAAATATTCCTATCTTTGCCCCCTCAAAAGTACCCATAAAAAATGGTCATCCTCTTCAATAAACCCTACTGCGTGCTGAGCCAGTTCACCCCCGAGGCGGGACATCGGCCTTAACGAGTTCGGACTCCCCACCCTGCGGCTTATCCGCGTCCAAATCAGCGAGCCTAACCTGGGTGAACTTCAACCGGGAGAGGGGCGTTTTGTCAAATAGGAAGAACGGGGCGTATACGATACGCCTCAACAAATCACACACTAATCGAAGAACCCCAACCCGCTGATGGCACCCAGCATTTGGTCCACGTAATCCCACGTGGTGGGCGACCATTTGAAGCCCAGACGATAGAGCACCTGCGTGGTGTAAGCGTTGACAACAGGTACGCTGGAGGATTTCCTACCGTGGGCTGCATCCTTGTAGGCGAGCAGACTGGAAAGGGTTTTGGCCTTCTGCGGATCATTGCCCGCACTTTCCATCGCAGTGTTGTACTCCTCATCCTCCACGAAGCGGATGTCCGTGCCGATGTTGTTGAGGCCGCTGAGCACGTCGCCGAGGAACAGCGCGTGGTTGTTGTAGGTGTGGAACACACAGCATTCCTTGGGCGTGGTGCTGAGCAGGATGATTGCCTGCGCGACCTCATCGATGGGCGAGAACTCCACCTTGCTCTCATAAATGGAATAAGGACAGCATCCCAACATATTATAGACCTTGATGCGGCCCATGAAGGCGTTCGTGGAGAAGTTGATTTGGAACTCGCCGTCTTTGGCACGTGCTGCGAGATTACCGACGCGGATGACCTTCGCCGACAGCCCGTTCTCCGCAATGGCCTGCAAGACTACCCGCTCCGCTATGAACTTGGAGTGGACGTACTGGTTGCCAAGATATTGTCCGTCGTAGAGCCGCTGCTCAGTGAAGACATAATCGGGAGACATGGTGTCGTTGACGTTGATACCGGCAGTGCTGTACGTGGAAATGTGTACCAACCGCGCACCAGATTTCAGGCAGAAATCAACGCAGCGTTGCGCACCACCAATGTTAACATCTTCAATCTCAGTGCCTTCGCTGAAGTGTTTCACCACCGCCGCACAATTGAAAACCGTGTCAATCTTCGCTTTGACAAGGTCGGTCAGGTCGTTGGTGACATCGCCGAGCACGATGTTCAGACGCTTACCGAACAATTCGTCGTAGGTTGATTCGAAGTAGTAGAACAGCAGCGTCTTCAGCCGGTGTTCAGCGGCATCCAGATTCTTGTCACGCACCAGACAGTAGATCTTCGGCACATCCGAACTGATCAGTTCCTGCAATACGTGGATGCCTAAGTAACCCGTTGCGCCAGTGAGCAACACGTTGCCCAACGACTGTCGTTCGCCATTTCGGAAACTATCCAATATGTTATTTTTCAATAAGTTGTGGATTTCGGTATAATCGAAATCAGTCACATCTTCCTCTTCCGTGTTGAGGACAGTTGCGCCTGTAACGAGTGCGGCAAGTTTCCGCGGGGTGTTGTTGGCAAAGACATCGCCGTAGGCCACGTGATACCCGATTTTGTCGGCCTCGAGGATGACGCGAGTCACCATGAGAGAGGTGCCGCCCAAGTCGAAGAAATTGTCGGTGGCCCCGATTTTGTCCATGGCCAAGATTTCGCTGAAGATTTTGCAGAACTGGCGTTCCGTCTCGTTGGCCGGCGCCACGTATTCGCGGTCCGAGGCCTGCATGACAGGCGTTGGCAACGCTTTGCGGTTCACCTTCTGGTTCTGGTTCAGCGGGATAGCGTCAATCTGCATCGTGGCCGCCGGAATCATATACGGCGGTTTCCGCTGGCCGATGAAGGCATTCAACTCCTTGACATCGACTTTGTTGTCGCTGACAATATAAGCGGCAATATACTTGCCTCCGTTCTCATAGTCAAAGGCTTGCACGGTAACATCCTTGATGCCTGGGAATTCGCGGATGACGGCTTCCACCTCTTTCAACTCGATGCGGAAACCGCGAATCTTTACCTGGCCGTCCTTGCGACCCACAAACTGGATGTTGCCGTCAGGGAGGTAGCGCACGATGTCGCCAGTGCGATAAATGCGCTCATAGCCAGAGTCTTGGCTAAATGGATTCTTCAAGAAGGTCTCCGCTGTCTTTTCAGGCCGGTTGAGATAGCCGCGACTGACTTGCGCTCCGCTTACCCACAATTCGCCAGCTGCTCCAATGGGCAGTCTGTTGAATTGCTTGTCCACGATATAGAGTTTCAGATTGTCTAACGGCTTCCCAATCGGGATGTCCAATTCGTAATCTTTCACCCAGTAATTGGTGGTGAAGATGGTACATTCGGTAGGGCCATAACCGTTGTACATCTTGTAATTCGTCGGCGGGTTGAGAGCCGACAGCTTCTCACCGCCCACGGCAAAACAGCGCAAAGAATGGTTCTCGACATTGGTGGCGAATTGGTAGCCCACCTGCGTCGTGATGAAAGAATGGGTGATGCCCTGCGTGTTGAAGTATTCGTTCAAGTCGGGCAGATTCAGGCGAATATCGTCGCCGATGATATGGACGCAGGCGCCGCAAGTCAGCGCCGGGTACATGTCCATCATGCAGGCGTCGAAACCGTAGCTGGCGTAGGCGGCCACGCGGTCGTTGGCGGTGAGGCCATAATGTCGCTGGTACCAATGACAGAAGGCCACGAGGTTGCCGTGTTCGAGCTGGCAGCCTTTCGGCGTGCCGGTAGAACCGGAAGTGTAGAGCAGAATGAAAAGGCTTGACGGGGTTGGTAGAGACGCGCCATGGCACGTCTCTACAACCTCTAATGTTGCAATATCTTTGGTCAAGAGCACTTTGCCTTGATATTCGTTCACGATGTCGCGCAACTCCTCGTCGGCAATCAGCATCTTGGCATTGGCGTCTTTTGTCATGAAGTTAAGACGCTCAGCGGGATAACTCGGGTCGAGCGGTTGATAGGCGCAACCGGCTTTCAGCACACCAAGCGAGGCAATGGCCATCCACTCGCAACGCGGGATGAGCACTGACACAACATCTTCTTTTCCAAGACCTTGCGAGGCGATATAAGCGGCAATACGTTCCGAAATCTCATCCACCTCACGATAGGTATATTTCTTTTCGTGATATACAACCGCCAAATTGTCAGGCGTTTGCTCCACTTGACGACGGAACAGCGAGACGATGTTCTGCGTGTTGTCGTAAGGCACTTCCGTTTGGTTGAAACTGTCAAGGACAGCGGTTTGTTCGGCATCCAGCAGGGAAACCTGCAGCAATGCCTTTTCTGGCTGACGGATGAAGGCGTTAATCGCATTGCTTACCGACTGCGCCAAACTTTGCATCAGGCTTTCGCTATATCGGCCGTTGTCGTATTCGATGCAAACACTCGGCACGCCGTCTTTCTCCTGAATGTAGAACGCAACGCGGAACTTCGGCACGTCCAGTTCAAGAGGCTCTATCTCCAGTTTTTGTCCGTTGACCAAATAATTGTCAATAACCCCTATTTGATAGGCAAACATTATCTCCGCCGACAAATCATAATCCGCAGCGATTTGCGCGAACGGGTAGTTCTCGTGACGAAGCGTCTCGTCAAAGTTCGCGCTGGTTTCATTCAGGAACTCCATCACGCTCTGCTCGCCAATCTGTGTACTCAAAGCCAACGTGTTGACGAACATGCCCACCGTGTTGCGGATGCGCAGATCGGAACGGCCGTTGCTGATGGTGGTGATGCAAATCTGCTCGTTGTTGGTGAAGCGCGAGAGCGCATAGAACACCGCCGCCAAGGTGAGATGCGCGGGCGAGAGGTTGTGTTGCTTGCAGAAAACCTCCATTGCGCTGAAATCCAGTTGGCTGAAGACCTCGCTGACGGAACCTTGCTCCAAGGGATTGGTCAGGTCGGACGGAATCTCGGTGACGCCTTCCAACTTGCCCAAGCGTTCATTAAAGAAATCTTTGGCTTCGGCATAGCTCGGCGTACTTTCAGCCGCTTTCTCATCGGCAACGAAATCGGCATAGCTGATGGCCTCGGATTCGATTTCACGACCGTTCATCAAATCGCATAACTGATTGACAAACAAGTCGAAAGAACCGCCATCGAATATCAAGTGATGGACATCGGCCAAAAGGTAAACCCGCTTTTCCGTCGTGACGATTTCCATACGGTACAAGGGTCCTTTTTTCAGGTTGAACGGCTTGACAAACGCCAATTTGTATTTCTCCAATTCCGCTTCGCTTAACTTGCTCTGTGTGATAACCACAGGCTGGTTGGCATCCACGATTTGCACGATGTCGCTGCCTTCGCTGCCGAAATGCACGTTGAACTGCGGATGCGCCTTGATGATAGTCTCAACGGACTGCGCCAGCCGCGCCGTGTCAGTATCCTTGGGGAAACCGACCAACGATGGGATGTTGTAGATGGTGGAGGTTGGTTGCTTCATGCATTCGACATACACACCCATCTGCGCGTAAGAAAGCGGAACATCGCTTGATTCCGCATGATGAGTGGCGGATTCCGCACGTTGTTTTTCCGATTCTTGCGGTGTATGCGCCGCAGCATTCAGTAGAAGGTTGAGAATTTCATTTTCGATATATTGGATATTGCCTTTCTTGACCAATTCTTTGGAATCAACAGTAACGCCATACTTTTTGTTAAGTTGCACGGCCAATTTGATGGCGGAGATGGAGGTAAGTCCAACGTAGCCAAGCACGGTGGTCACACCGAAATCTTTCGTGCCGACGATGCTGGCCACGATGTCGTGCAGTTCCTCTTCGAGGATGTTCATCGGTACATGGCTTTCCTCCATGGTTTCCGCTTTTTTCTCGGGTTTCGGGAGGGCTTTCTTGTTGACTTTCTGGTTCTGGTTGAGCGGAATAGCCTCAATCTGCATCGTGACGGCCGGAACCATATAGGGCGGCTTCTCGTCCAGGATGAAGTTGTTCAGCGCCTCGATGTCAATCGGCTCATCCGCCACGACATACGCGGCGATGAACTTTCCGCCGCCTTCCTCCTCGAAAGCCTGCACGGTGGCGTCTTTGATGCCGGGGAACTCCCGGACGATGCTCTCCACCTCCTTAAGTTCGACACGGAAGCCACGGATTTTCACCTGTCCGTCCTTGCGCCCCACAAACTCGACATCGCCCGACGGCAGGTAGCGCACAATGTCGCCGGAGCGATAGACCCGGTCGTATTTTTCCTCGTGGTCAAACGGATTGGGCAGATAGACCTCGGCGGTCTTTTCCGGCCGGTTGAGGTAACCGCGCGTCACCTGCGGCCCCGCCACCCAAAGTTCGCCGGGTGCCCCGATGGGAAGTCTATGCCCTTGTTTGTCAACAATGTAGCATTTCACGTTTTGCTGCGCCTTGCCGATGGGGATGTTCTTACGCCGGTCGGTCACATCGTAGTTGGTCACATAACAGATGGACTCGGACGGGCCATAGCCATTGCCCACGATATAGTTCGCGGGCGGCACCAGCGACGGCAGTTTTTCACCACCTGTGAGAAGCCGCTCCAGAGACTTGCATTCAAAGTTGGAGGCGAACTGGAAAGCCACCTGCGTGGTCATGAAGGCGTGGGTGATGCCGTTCTGCTCGAAATAGTCTTTCAAGGCCATCAAGTCAAGACGGATTTCCTCTGGGATGATATAGAGTTGGGCCCCGATGGTGAGCGGGCCATAGATCTCCTCTATCGAAGCGTCGAAGCCGTAGCTGGCGTATGCGGCGATTTTGCTCTGCGAGGTGATGTGGTGACAAGCCTGATGCATGTGGCAGAAAGCCACCACGTTGCGGTGTTCCACCTGACACCCTTTGGACACACCCGTAGTACCGGAAGTGTAAATCATGGTCATCAGGCTGTGGGGGGTCGGCTCGACCAACTCGACGGGCGCCGCGAAACCCGGGGTGATGTCACCCGTGAACAGCGTTTCGCCTTGATAAAAATCCACCAAGGAAAGCAGCTCTTTGTCCACAATTAACAATTTGGCGGCCGAATCCTTCATCATAAATTCGAGACGCTCCTTGGGATAGCTGGGATCCAGCGGCTGGTAGGCGCAACCGGCTTTCAGCACCCCGATAGAGGCAATCGCCATCCATTCGCAACGCGGAATCAGGACGGAGACCACATCTTCCGCCCCTAATCCTTTAGAAACCAAGTAATAAGCGACACAATCACTTAGCTCGTCCACTTGCTTGTACGTATAACTCTTGTCTTGAAAGACCACAGCCACTTTGTCGGGCACGGACGCTGCCTGCTTGCGGAAGAGGGAGACGACAGTCTGGCTCTCATCGTAAGGCACATCGGTCTGGTTGAAGGCATCAAGCAAGTCAATCTGTTCTTTTGTGGTGATGTCAATGTCACGCAGGTAAGTCTGAGTCAGGAAGCCATCCAATACGGCTTCGTAACTTTCCATGAACTGGGCCATCAACGTTTCAGAGTACTCGTTGGCATTGAATTCCGCTTCCAAAACATATTGGTCGTCATGGATAAAAGCCTTCATATACAGAGAGTTGCCTCGTGTATCGCTATTCAGGCGTATCATCTGCATCGGCTTTCCCATCAACATATCATCTGCAAACAACGTTCCATGCCAAGCGAACGAGGAGGGACACTGCAGCTGAAGGTCGTGAACGGCATCACTGTAGGCATACGCCTCATGTTGGCGGCAACCGCTGATCAGTTCCTGTCCGGCTTTCAGAAAATCCAGCACCGTGGTTTCGTCATCGAACTTCGCATAGAAAGGGAAAGTCCTCACGGTCATGCCCACGGAATGGAGTAAGCGTTTGTCGGAGCGACCGTCGTAGATTGTTTCGAACAAAGCCTCCTGCTCATTACTGTATTTCGCTAAAAGAAAGGAATACACAGCGGTAAAAAGTGTGCTTTTGAAGATGCCATTAGCATTACAGTATGCCTCGACGCGAGCCTTTTCGGTGTGGAGGCAACGCGCCATTTTCCCTTCGGAAGGTTCCTTGATTTCCAGGTCTGGCATAAGCTGGGTGTATATGTCACCACAGTCGAAGTGCTGAGCATACCAGCGTTTTCCCTCTTCGAAAGCGTCGGTCTTCCGCAGCTCGGCCTCGGCGAGTGCCACCTCCGTCAAGGTCAGTTCCTCGGGTGCGAGCGTTTCGCCGTTGTATGCTTTTTCCACATCCTGCATCATCACTTTCAACGAGGCACCGTCGAAGATAATGTGGTGTGTGTCGAAGAACCAGTAAAAATGCTCCGCATCACGCATCAGTCGCGTATGGAACAGTCTTCCGCCATCAAGTTTGTATGGCTTGACGAGTTCCCGTTTTTCCGCTTCGATGTCCGTAATCTGCTCAACGGTTAGGCTGAAATCCTCCTTGTCCATGTCAATGGTCTGGAAAGGGTCGCCTTCGCTGCCCATTTCAATTCGTGTGAAAAGTGCGGGGTGGGCCTTGAATGCTGTCTCGATGGCACGGCACAAACGCTCGGTGTCAAGGCAGCCATCAAAGACATACAGAAAAGGAAGGTTGTAACAGGGTTCGTTCTCATGCCCTACACATTCCGCGTAGATGCCATATTGGGTTTTGGATAGAGGTGCGGTTATTTTCATATTCAAGTCTTGTTTATTTCAATTTGTTATTGCTTGGCTTTTGGCTTTTAGCCTTACGCCAATGTCTATTGTTTCTTCTTGTCGTTCCAAGCGTGTGTGAAGATGGTAGGGGTGACGGACAGCATGACCCAGCCCCAGTGCAGTTGGCGGTTTTCAGAGACGCGCTGGAGCTTTTCCATCGTCTCGGTGCCGCTCATGAAGGAGTAGCCTGCGCCCACCCTGACGAACTTGGCAAAGGTATAGCTAAGCGACACCTCCACTTCATGTCCCAGCGGTTTTTTCATCTTCGGAAGGTCGGTCGCGATGGCGAAGAAGTGATAGGCGGCATTGACATTCAGACCGTTGACAGGATTCACTTTGGCTCCTGCGTAGAGATTCTGCAGACCGGGCGTGAAATTGTTCACATAACTGTCTATAAAGAAGAAATCCATAGCCCCGTAAAATTCGTGGTGCGAACCGAAAAGGGGACAAAACCCCCTGACCTTGTCGTGGAACACAAGCCCTAAACCACCATGGGACGGTACCGCGAAATATTTGTCGCCGCTGAGGTAATCGTACCCGACAAAAAGGCTATAGATGTCGCTTGGCTTAACCTGAAGTTTCACGCTTCCCATAAAGGCATCCAAAGGAATACCGTGCTCCTCTTTGCCCATCTGGTAATAGAAGGCGCCTTCCAACCTCACAATGCTGGGTTTCAAGACCATATAGGAGCCTACTAATTGCTGATAGTACATCGAGTCCGGATCGTCCGTTTTACGACTCTGCATGCCAATATTCATGCCGAGGAGGGAAAATTCGAAAATTGATTTCGGCGTAGTGTAGTGATACCATAGGGTCTGCATAGTCTTGTAGGGCTGGATACCGCCCGAGTAGTAGGTGGTGCCTGCCGCTATGTTCTCGGAATTCTGGTTGTAGGCGAGGAGGGCGTGTACTTTGTGGCCGTACCCCTCAAAGCCGAACTTGAGCACGTCATGTGTGGGCGCGGTCATCGTCCAGTCATCGTAGCCCAGGATACGCTCGTCATCGTATTCCAACACTTGCCGGCCGATTTTGGCGAAAAGCCCGGTCTTTTTATGCTTCATAGAGAACCATCCCTCGGCAAGGCTCAGCGTTCCACCGGCCTGTCCCCAGATTCCAGAGAACTGCGGCGAAAGCTTCACCTCAAACCAGTCAGACCGCTTATATCCAAGATTGATCCGGTACTGGCCCATAATGAATTGAGCTTTCAAGTTTTTGCCTTCCTCTTCTTCCTCGGGATCGAAACCGCCGACACGGATTTCACCACGGGTGTTCAGCTTGGCGTCAATCGTAAATTCATTATCCGGAGTGGGCTGGATTTCATAATCGATTATTTCTATTTGAGCCTGTAACACAACTGTCGCCAGAATGGCGAAAACAGTCAATATCCATCGGTTAATTCTGTGGTAAAAATCGTGCATACTATTCTCTTGTTTGGTTTATGACTATCATTAAAATTATTCACGGTATTTTACAATGGAAAAGATATAATTGTTTGTTTTGATGGTCTCAAAATGATACTTTTCCGCTTCCGAAAGGACTATTTTCATGTCGTTTCGAATTCCTTCGCCAGTAAGCTTGAGCAGTGCCTCCTTTCTTGTCCAGAAATAGAGGAATTGCATCGCAGGATCCGCCGAGGCGTTGATCTGTTCCTGTTCAAGGTCATTCATCGTGTAGGAAATCAACGAGGACGTGATCTTGCGAGGAACTTCCACGTCTGCGCCCACTGGCTGGTCGCTGAGCGCACACAAGGCCACGTTGCCGGAATGGCTGAAGCTGAAATGGATATTGGGACAACCAAGGATAAAAGGCTTACCCTCAGCCGTGTAGTCGAACACGGGAGGAGTTAGGATGCCGTGTTCGTCACGAAGACCGTCCATCAGCAGGAGATAGACGGCGAGTGACAGGCGACGTCCGTTCTCATGCCGGAACTTCAGTGCCTGCTCACGCCGCTGCGCCGACACCCGCTTCAACGCGAGGTCGAGGTCGAGTGCATCCACGTGGTCGTTGAGATAGACCATCGTTATTCAACAATCTCGAAAATATCGTCCAGTTTGGTCATCTTGAAGACCTGCAACACGTCGGTACAGACATTCTTCAAGCACATCTTTCCGCCTTTTGCAGCCACTTCTTTTCTGATTTTCAAAAAGATGCGTAGTCCAGAACTGCTGATAAACGGCATTTTTTCGCAATCCAGAATGACATTCCGGTCCGCATGTTGCATAAGCGGCTCGATGGTTTCAGCGATTTGCTGTGCTGCCACCGTGTCCAATCGTCCGTCAAAAGCGGCGGTGATGGTGTTGCCCTCTTCCGTAATGTTTATGTTCATAATGCTACTAATTTAAGGATTCTTTATAAGATTTTAATGCCGCAAAAATACAAAAAAATGACGGAACAAATTTGAAAAACCATGTCTGAAAGAATCGAAAAAATTATATTTTTGCCGTAAAATTAAATATATGGAATATGCAGTATTAAACCCCACTCAAATGCATCTGCTGAAGATATTTGCATTTGACAACTCAGAAGCCAGAGCTCTGGAAATACAAAATGTATTGACCCGCTATTTCCAACATCAACTTAACAAAGAAGCCGACAAACTTTTGGATGAGGGTATTTTAAACCAAGAGATACTGGATCAAATTATGAACGAAGACCTACATAAAAAAAATATATGAGGCTCGTATTAGACACAAATAGTGTTTTGCAAAGCATCGCTCATTGGAGTCGATATCATGAATTATGGCTATCTATATTGGATGGTCGCAATCAATTATGCGTAACTACAGAAATATTAAATGAATACGCAGAAGTTATAGAACGAAAAACCAACGCCCAGTTTTCATCATTGGCCATAGAAGTTATCATAAACAACCCTAACACACTTTTTATTAATACTTTCTATAACTTCAATTTGATACAACAAGACCCTGATGACAATAAATTTGTAGATTGTGCTGTTGCAGCTGGTGCAAAATTCATCGTTTCTAACGACCATCATTACGACATACTAAAAGACATCGAATTTCCCCGTATTGAAGTAATCCCTATTGAACAAATGATGAAGCTTCTTTAACATTAGAGCTAATCGCGAAATATGACACCTTTTCGCATTCGCAGCACATTCCGTCCCTCCTCATGCGCATACTCCATCGAATCCATAATCTCCTTGATGAGATGGATGCCCAAACCGCCGATCTGCCGCTCTTCCAATGAAACGTTGAGGTTGGCTTCTTGCTGTTGCAGCGGGTTGAACGGAATTCCTTTATCACTGATTTCCAAACAGATAACATCATCCAAAACTTTCGTTGAAAGGGTCACTTCGCCTTGTGTGCCTTCGGGGTATGCGTACATGATGACGTTAGCCAAGGCCTCTTCAAGCGCGAGATTGACATTAGGCAGTAGCGAAAAATCGAGATTGTTTCTTTCGAAAAAATTGTTCAGAAACGGTTCCAACCGGTCCAATTCTTGAATGTTATTGGTCAGCGTCAACGTGTTTTCAGCGGACATATAGCGGATGGACAGCAGCGTGAGATCATCGCTCTGTTCGGCATTGCCCGCAAACTGCTTCACGGCCGATTGCAGGGCTTTAATCTGTTCTTCAGCAGATGCTCCATATACCTTTTGGGCAATTTCAAGCACTCTTTCTTCCCCGAAAAGTTCTTTTTGTGTGTTTTCGGCTTCGGTCAGGCCATCAGTGAAGAGGAAAAGCGTGTCCCCATCGTCCAACTGCAGGGTTCTGGACGAATATTCCGTATCCTTTTCCACACCAATCAACAGATTGTCCGCCAACTCCAAATATCCAGCCTTTCCCGATTGGAGGAGAATAGGCGGATTATGTCCAGCATTACAATAGGTCACGAGCCCTGTTTCCAGATCAAGCACGCCGAGGAACATCGTGATGAACATGATGTCGGGGTTGTTGTCGCTGATAGTGGCGTTGAGGGCTTGCACAATGCTGTCGGGGCGGTTGTCGCGGGCCGACAGGGTGCGGAACAGACTGTGGGCGATGGCCATCAGCAGGGCGGCGGGCACCCCTTTGCCGGAGACATCACCGATGCAAAAGAGCAATTTCCCGTCGCGCACATAATAGTCGTACAAGTCGCCGCCCACAAATTTAGCCGGTATCTGCAATCCACTGATGTCCAGCTCGTTTGCAAGATTGTTCGGCAAGCCTGAAGGCAACAGTGACTGTTGGATGTCGCGAGCGATGGCGAGTTCGTCCTCAATATGCTGCTCCTTGGCCCGCACCTCGTTCAACTTCCACAAGTTCTGTACAGAGCGATAGGCAATGAAGAACACCGCCAGAATCCCCGTCAAGGCCAGTAAAGCGAAAAACAGACTGGATTGCCGTAGCCGTTTGTACATGTCAGCATCCGGGATAGCGAGGGAGAGAACCATGTTCTTGCTGTCAATACTTTCCGTAAAAACATGGCATTTGCCTTTTGTTTTGGCAGATGCCGGAGGTCCCACCAGTACCGTGCCGTCACAAGCAACCAACGTGCAGTAACTGTTGGGGTAGAGTTTGATGCTCCTAATGATGCTGGCGAGGGTGTCAAGCGTGATGTCCGCGATAATCAACCCCACCGATTCCCCGTTAGTATCTCTGATGGGAAGACAGTAGGATACCAAATAATCTTTCCCACCGGCGTTATCATAGTAGGGATCACTCCAGAATCCGTTCTCCGAAGTCATTCCTTTTTTGAACCACTCCGTCTGGAGGTAATCGTGTTCCGGGTTTCCCAATTGCTCGATAGCCAGTGTGTCACAGCCTTTGTGGTAACCGACGTATGTTTCAAACCAATGTCCTTTCTCGGGATAGTAGTCCGCTTTGAAGGCAATGCCCGCGCCCATGATGCGGCTGCTGGACTCCACGGTGTGACGGGCTATATCATACATTGCGTCAGGATCATCAATAGCATATTCCACCATGGGTTGCATGGAGTTCACAATGGTCTCAACCTTCCCTGTACAGATTTGTATCATCATTTCCGCATTTTTCAAGGTGGCCTCCGCCCGCTTCCCTGCGATATGGAGCGCCTCTTGCCGAATATGGAAATAGTAAAACACACTGACCAATGCCAATACGGCGATGGCGGAAATGATTTTCAGGATTTCCTTTTTAGCGAATGCATATTTGTTTATCAGAACTGACATGGCGGGGTCGTTAAAAATTGATGCTGCAAATGTACATAATTATCGAACACATAGCAATTCGCACCATTTCATTCACTCAACTCCAACCATTCTGTCTCCTTCTCCTCAATTTGAGCCTTTATCGACTCGTATGCCTTGTAGAGTTCCCCGGAAGCGATGGCCTCAGCGTTGCCCTCAGGATTGGCGAGCCGCTCCTCTGTGTCGGCCAGAAGCCGCTGTAGCAACTCCAATTCGTCCTCTAACTTGCGCAGCCGGTTCTTTTTCTTACGGTCATCGGCCTCGCGCTGTTTCTTCTGTTCCCACTGCTCCTTGTTGCTGGAGATTTTCTCGCCAGATGCGCTGGCAGATGCCGCCGTTCGGCTCTGTAGCTCATTGAGCGTCTCCATCTTTCGCTGTGCGAGGAAATCATAGACGTCGCCGGTGAAAGCGTGCATCTGATGGTTCTTGAACTCATAGACTTTGGATGTGAGCCCTTGCAGGAAGTCACGGTCGTGGGAGACGAGGATCAGGCTGCCTTCGTACTGTAGCAGGGCGTTTTTGAGCACGTCCTTGGAGGGCATGTCGAGATGGTTGGTCGGCTCGTCGAGGATGAGCAGGTTGAAGGGCGATAACAACAGCTTTGCCAACGCGAGCCGCGCTTTTTCACCGCCGGACAGCACTTTCACCTTCTTTTCGGTGTCTTCCGTGTCGAAGAGGAAGCTGCCGAGGATGGTGCGGATTTTCGGGCGGATGTCGCCCACCGCCACATCGTCAATCGTCTCGAAAACGGTCTTTTCGGGATTGAGCAGTTGCGCTTGGTTCTGCGCATAGTAACCTACAACCACCTGATAGCCAAGCTGCAATTCACCGCTTTCAGGGGACAGCGCACCTACGATGGCTTTCACCATGGTGGATTTGCCCTCGCCGTTGCGGCCGACGAACGCCACGCGCTCGCCACGCTCAAGCCGGAAATCCACCCCTTTGAGCACGCCCGGCTTGGTATCATAGCCGAGACTCAGGTTCTTGCTCTCCACTACTACAAGGCCCGAATGCGGCGCAGGCGGGAACTTGAACGAAATGGAACTTTTGTCGTATTCATCCACCTCCACACGATCCATCTTCTCCAGCATCTTGATTCGGCTCTGTACCTGACGCGCCTTGGTGGCCTTATAACGAAACCGTTCAATGAAGCGTTCAATCTGCGCGATTTCCTTCTGTTGGTTTTCATACGCAGACTGCTGACTTTCAATGCGCTCCAAACGCTGTTCCACGTATGTGGAGTAGCTGCATTTGTAATCTTGAATATTCCCTAAAGTGATCTCAATGGTACGGTTGGTCACTCGGTCAAGGAATGCGCGGTCGTGGGAGACGAGAATGACGCAACCGTCGTAGTTGGCCAAATAATCCTCTAACCACTGGATGGATTCGATGTCGAGGTGGTTGGTAGGCTCGTCAAGAAGGATGATTTCGGGCTTTTGGAGAAGAATTTTGGCGAGACATACGCGCATCTGCCAGCCATTGCTGAACGAGGACATCGGCAGGTGGAACTCCTCACGGAAAAATCCCATACCAGCCAGCACTTTTTCGGTTTCAGCCTCTATCATATTGCCACCGAGGTGGTTGTATCTGTCATTCAAGTCAGAGAGTTGTTGGGTCAGCTGGGCATATCCTTCGGATTCGTAGTCCGTGCGCTCGGCCAGTTCGTTGGAGATATGCTGCATCTTGCGTTCCATAACCCGTATCTCCTCAAATGCGGAGACCGCCTCGTCCCAGACGGAAAGCGTTGAGGTTCCGGCGAGTTCCTGCGGCAGGTATCCTACTTGATAACCAGAGGTAATCACCATCGTCCCGGATGCCGGCTCGATGTCGCGGTGGATGATCTTCAACAATGTCGATTTCCCCGCACCGTTGTGCCCGACAAGTCCGATACGGTCCTTGTCACCCGCCACAAACGATACGTCTTTGAAGAGAAAGTCTCCTGTGAAATTGACTGACAGTTTGTTGATTTGAATCATTAAGTAATGGTTATGGGTTATAGGTTATTGGTTATTGAAGCTGGTGTATTGTGAATAGTGTATTGTGAATAGTGAGCTGTGAACAGGCTATAAATCTTTTCGTTTTATCGTCTTTCATCATCTTTTATCTTTTCTCATCATCCTTATCGCCTCACTGCCGCAGCATCTCAAACGGATCTTCTTTTTGACTCTCAAGATAGGAAACCTTTCCGATGTTGAGGAGCATTCCCATGGCGCAGCCGGAGACGAGCAGGGAGGTGCCGCCGCTGCTGATGAACGGCAGGGTCTGTCCGGTGGTGGGCAGAAGTTCGCAGTTCACCCCAATGTGGACAAGAGCCTGGCAGGTGAACCAGAATCCGATTCCGAAGGCCAGCAGTCTCCCGAAAGTGCCTGTCGCCTCTTTGGCGATTTTCCGCGCCCTGTAAAAGATGATGAGATAGGACAGGAGCACCAGCACACCGACCACGATGCCGGTCTCTTCAAACAGGGAGGCGAATGCATAGTCTGTCTCTTTCTCTGGCAGACGGTTTTTGATTACGCCCTTTCCGGGGCCCGCAGGGTTAAAGCCGGAGCGGGCAATGGCCGATCTGGCCAAAATCATCTGGTCGCCGTAGCCGTCGTGGTTGTCCTTGGTGATGTAGTATTCCCAGCGGTTGATGAAGGTTGCCATACGGCCGATTTTAGCTTTGTTCTCATCGCTCATATTGGCCACCACGATGACCGCCAAAAGGAGGATTGCCGCCACGATGCCGATCATGCCGGAAATGTCTTTCAGTTTGAATCCTCCTACGAAGAAAATCACGATGCCCGTGATGAAGAGGATGATGGCGGTGGACATGTTCATGGTGGCGATGCCGGCGCAGAACGCCCCCAGCAGCAGGAACAAAAAGCGCACATTGGATGTGGTCAGTTCCCCATGGCTATGATATTGTCGCGCAATGTAGTTGGAGATGTAGAAGATAATCAGGAAACCGATGAAGTAGAACGTCTGCACGTCGCGGCCGAAAATGGTGACACCGCGCACCGCCTGCGACAGCATGGTGAAAATCAGCAGGGCGGCGGCCAAAAAGAGGAAGAAGGGGGCGAACACACCCAGTTTGCGGTAGTCAATCTGATAGACAATAAACATCCCGGCAAATGCGAACAGCAGGTGTTTCAGGTGCTGCAGCACGATGTTGCCGCGCATACTATAGACCATGACGATGGAGATGGCTGTCAGGAATATCACCACGATGGGGATGATATTGTCCGTTTTCAGCTTGAATCTTCGCAGAAGAGGCGTTTTCGGGGTGTCAACGGTGGCTTCCATGACGGTGTCGGATTAAAGTTGTGCGACTGCTGTCTTGAATTTTTCACCGCGTTCGCGGTACGTGAGTTGGCTGTTTCCGTGAATGCCGGGGGCATACAGAATCAAATCCCCTTTCTGACAGGAGTAAAAGGCATGGTTGACGGCATCTTCCATGCTCATGGTCATCATCACGGGAACCCCCGCCTCGGCGATACGCTGGTAAACGTCAATGTTATAGACACCTTGCAGCACCACCTCCTTCACTTTCGTTTTCACCTCGGAGAGAATGTCCTCCGTAAGGGCATCCAGAGTGTCAATGTTGGTGATCCATACGGTGGGTTTTGTCATGGATTTTAACGAATACCAGACAGCATTGGCAGTTGTTGAGCGTGCGTCATCCACAAAGTCCACGCCCGAAAAGCTCTTGACATGCTCCAGTTTGTGGGCATTCCCCTCGAAATCGGCCAATGATTCGGCAATATTCCGCTTACGTAATCTGATGAGTTGGTCGGAAAGCGTACCCACACGCGGGTTGGCGGTTTCCCTGGCTTGTTCAAACAAGCGGAAGCTGTTGTTTTTTTTAGTCGGCATAATGGTTTTGTTTTTATTGTTTTATTTGCTATAATTTTCTCATCATTATATTATCTTATTCTCTTTTGTCTAATCATATAATCGTTTCATTATCTGATTTTTAACGTTACAATGGCCAACACTGCGAGCATCATGCTAACCACGATGAATCGTTGCACGATTTTCGATTCGTGAAGTCCTTTTTTCTGGTAATGGTGGTGGAGCGGTGCCATCAGGAAGATGCGGCGGCCCTCACCATAGCGTTTCTTTGTGTATTTGAAATAGGAAACCTGTAAGATGACCGAAATGGACTGCGCCAGATAGATTCCACACAGGATGGGGATGAGGAGCTCCTTGCGGATGATGATGCACGACACAGCCACAATTCCGCCAAGGGTGAGGCTTCCTGTGTCGCCCATGAACACTTGGGCGGGGTAGCAGTTCCACCAGTAGAAACCGATGCAGGCGCCAATCACCGCTGAAATGAAAATCACTAACTCCCCGATATTTGGAATATACATGATATTCAGATAGTTGGCAAATATCACGTTGCCCGAGACGTAGGCGAGGATGGCGATGCCCACCGCTATGGACGCTGTTGTTCCGGTCGCCAGCCCGTCCAAGCCGTCGGTGAGGTTCGCCCCGTTGGACACGGCGGCAATGATGAACACGATGATTGGGATGAAGAACAGGAACGACCATTTGCCGCTCTCGTCTCCCATCCAGCGGGTGAGTATGGAGTAGTCCAGCTCGTGGTTCTTTACAAAGGGGATGGTGGTCTTGGAAGAGTGATGAGGTTCGTCAAACAGTTTGGGAGTATGGGCGTTTTCCTGGTTCTCCACTTGTAGCAGTTCTGTGGAGCTCACTTGTGTCAGAGACTGTTTCTGTACGTTTTTCTCGCTGATTACTGCATCAGGATGGAAATACATGGTCGCACCCACGATAAGCCCGAGGACGATTTGCCCGATCAGTTTTTTTCTCGGGGAGAGACCTTCTTTGTTCTTTTTGAAAACTTTGATATAGTCATCTGAAAATCCAAGTATTCCAAGCCATATTGTGGTGAAAATCATCAGAATGATATAGATGTTGCCGAGGTCGCACAACAGCAAAGCCGGTATCAGGATGGCTGCGATGATGATCAGTCCGCCCATAGTCGGGGTGCCCGCCTTCTCATTTTGGCCTTGCAGTCCCAAATCACGTATGCTCTCTCCAATTTGTCTTTTTTTCAGGTACCGGATGAAGTATTTTCCGATAAACATGGAGATGATCATTGCCAGTACGAAAGCCATAGCAGAACGGAACGAGATGTATTGGAAAATACGGGTTCCGTGGTAGCCGCTTTTGTGAAGCCAAGAAAACAAGTAATACAACATAATCCTTTGACTTTATTTGATGTTAAAAAAGTTCGTTATTTCCTCTGTGTCATCAAAATGATGTTTGACGTGATTGATTTCCTGATAGTTTTCGTGTCCTTTTCCGGCCACGAGCAGCACGCCGTTGGTTTTCAACATCATGCACGCCGTCTTGATGGCCTCGTGGCGGTTTTCAATGACCAGCACCTGTTTCGATTTGCTTGCGGAAACTCCCTTTTGCATATCGTTCAGTATGGCCATGGGATCCTCGGTGCGCGGGTTGTCGGAGGTCAATATCACTTTGGAGCTGAACTTGCATGCGATTTCCGCCATTTCGGGACGCTTCAGTGCGTCGCGGTCACCGCCACAGCCTACCACGGTAATCACCTCTGCCTCCTTGCCCACAATGTCACGGATGGTCTTCAGCACGTTTTCGAGCGCGTCGGGGGTGTGTGCGTAATCGACAATGGCTGTGCTGCCGTTCCCGACAGGCAGCATTTGGAACCGCCCCGCCGCACTTTCCAGTAAACTCATGTGGGCGAGCGCTTCATATTCGTCCATACCCAGCAGCACAGCTGTCCCATATATGGCTAACAGATTGTAAGCATTAAACTTGCCGCACAATTTGAAATAGACTTCGCGGTTGTTGATGCGCATGTGCAGCCCAGTGAAGGTGTTCTCCATAATGATGCCCTTGAAATTGGCAGCGGTGCGCAGACTGTAGGTGTGGACGGCCGCTTTTGTGTTCTGTACCATCACGCGGCCGTTTTTGTCATCCACATTGGTGAGTGCGAAAGCGGATTTCGGCAGTTTGTCGAAGAATGATTTCTTCGCCGCGATGTAGTTTGCGAAAGTCTTGTGGAAGTCGAGATGGTCGTGCGTGATGTTGCTGAAGATGCCGCCTGCGAACCGCAGACCGGAAACGCGATGCTGGCAGAGCGCGTGCGAACTCACCTCCATGAAGCAGTATTCGCAATGCCGGTCAACCATCTGTGCGAGCAGTTGGTTGAGCTCTACGGCATCGGGGGTGGTGTGCGTGGACGGTATCTCATCATTGCCGATTTTGTTGACAATGGTGGAGAGAAGGCCTGTTTGGTGACCTGCGGACATGAACAGCCGGTGCAGGAGCGTCACGGTAGTGGTTTTGCCGTTGGTGCCGGTGATGCCCACCAGTTTCAGTTTGCGGCTCGGATGGTCGAAAAAGGCATCAGCGAGCTGGCCCAAAGCCACGGAACTGTCCGTCACTTTGATATAGCAGACATCCTTGTCTGTTGTTTCGGGCAAGGTCTCGCAGACCACAGCACGGCAGCCTTGCGCAATCGCCGCCCCGATGTACTTGTGCCCGTCGGTCTGTGTACCACGTTGCGCCACATACAGTTGCGTTGAACCTTTAGGCTGAGCAACGACACGTCTCGAATCAAACAGAATTTCCGTGACATTCATCTCCGGGCTTCCTGTCAATTCGCAGCTGCGCAACGATTTCAACAGTATATCTAATGGTTTCATTGTCTTTTTGTAATGGTTATTGGTTATAGGTTATTGGTTATAGAAGCAGGGTTATAGGTTTATAGGTTTATAGGTTTATAGGTTAGGAGGTTAGGGGGTTAGGGGGGTAGGAGATTATGGTTTATTCCTTGACATCCCGGTAGGGATGGAAGCTCGGTAGGGATGGAAGCTCGGTAGCGTATCGCATACGCCCGACAATCACGGGTCAAGGTACAATTTCACCGTATGCGTTTTTTCGTCAAGAATCTGGGATTTGACACGTCCTTTCCCGATGATTTGCGGGTTGTAGCGGGCGCGGATGAGTTCGGTGACGGCATCGGCGGCCATCATGCCACGCACATCCGGCATTTTCTGGTAGGTGTTTGCCTGCAGAGCCGTTACGGTAACGTGTCTGTTCGTGTCGGCAGCGTCCACTCTCAAGTAAGGGGCGTTGGTCTCGTAGGTGACCGTGTCGTATCCCAAGCCTTTCAACAAAGGATTGAAGTACTTGTTCCGTATCGGGGCGGTGCGTGTCAGCGGGGTAAAAGCGAAGTCGCTCGCCTTCCGGGTGGCGCTGTAATTCGAGCTGTTCATGATGCTGCGGGCAATACGGGCGAAAGCATCCGCGGCCACCGTGCTATGCTGCGGGACACCGTAAATATAGACAATGACCGTGTATTGCGGCTTGTCCATCGGAAAATAGCCGCAGAACGAGACGGCGTTAATGTCTTTCCGGTAATTGCCGATACTCTCGTCCCAGATGTCGCGAGTACCCGTCTTGCCGGCGAACATGCAGTTTTCGTCACGGAACCGGTAGGCCGTCCCATGCTCTCCCCATACTACCTGCTCCAGATATTTCCGGGCCTTCATGATGGTGGTGTCCGAGGCAATTTTTTCAATAAGAACTTGATGGTCAAAGCGTTGTATGGTGTCGTATGTGTCAGTGACATAACGTACGAACAGCGGTGCCATCATTTTGCCTCCATTGGCGACCGCGTTATAGTACACCAGGGTTCGGATAATGGGGATGTTGAAGCCGGCCCCGAAACAGGTGGCGTAATAGGTGTTGAAATCGTTGGTGCCATCCTTGATTCTGGCGGGCATGATGTCCCCCAATTGGCTATGAATGGTGTCTAACAGCCCGAATTTCTTCAGCTGTTCAAGGTATTTCGGGAATCCTCTTCTTCCGTATGTCGTGAAAATCATTTCGGCGATGCCGACATTGGAGGATCTTTTGAAGACCTCGATGGGCGGGACCTCAATAGGGTTATACTTATGGTCGCATTTGTAGTATTTCTTCACTTGTCCCGACTTTGTGGGGAACTCGAAAGTATGATTATAAATGGGATACACTTTGCTGGTGTCGTCATCGTTTTTCTCGAGATAGGCCAGCAGGGAGGCCAGTTTGAAGGTGGAGCCGGGTTCCACCTTGGCGTCAAGGGCATATTCCATGCTTTCCGTGTAGTAGGAGGCATCGGCGGCGGCGCGGCGCAGGTTGGAGATGGCTTTGATTTCGCCGGTCTTGGTTTCCATCACGATGGCGCAGCCCCATTCGGCGTTTAGTTCCGAGAGTTTCCGCGACAGCTCGTTATGCACCGCGTGCTGGATTTCCAACTTTATGGTAGTGTGGATGTTGTGGCCGTCTTCCGGGTCTATCCGCTCGCGTAGCGGCACTGTGGCGTGGTTCAGTTCGAGATATTTCTTGCTTCCGTTCACACCGGCCAGAATGTCATTCATCACATGCTCCAACCCGAATTTCCGTTCAGGTGTCTCCACTCCAAGCGTCCGTTTCGCCATCTCCCCGTAAGGGTTGACGCGCACATTGGCAGGCACATAGTTGAGATGCGTATGGATGGTCTTTATTCGGGTGGAGTCGTCAGAGTCTTCTTTGCTAACATACTTATATAAGTAAGGTCTGTTTTTGATGAACGACGTGTCCACGCTCGTCACCCACATTTTCTCGTCCCATTCCTTGACAGGAAACAGGGTGGCGTATTTCTTCTTCTGGATGTTTTTTATAAAGAAATCATAGTAGTAATCGGCGGAGTATCGCGGGAAACGGTTTTTGAACTGATAGTAGAAGTCATCGGCCAGCTGGCGGAAAATATCTTGGTATGCATTTGGGTTTTTCTTCAGCGTGTCGGCGTATTCGCGTGCGAAGCCTTTCCCGTCGAAGGCCACCTCAAAGACGGTGAAGTTGGCCACCAAAATACGTCCGTGGTCGTCGTAGATTTCCCCCCGGACGGGTTTGAGTGTGTTTTCGAGGATGTAGCAGGCGTGGTCGATTTCCCGCAGCATTTTGATGGAATCGTTGTCTTTTCCAATCAAGTCCACGCATTTGTCGGATGTGCCTGAGGCCACAGCGCGTTCCACGATGGAGAGGTACAAAATTTTGGTCAGGCATGCGAGGCCCACCAGTATCATCAGCAGATACACGATGTTCATCCTTGTCCAGGTGGTAGGAGGAATCTCCTGTTTTTTATTTGTTCTCATGCTTACGCTCCTTTCTTTGGAACCAACGGCGTTTCTCCACCGGTTTCGGGGTTGCTGTCACCGTGAAATTCTGCTTTTCGTCCGTGATATATCCTTTCTCCTGCATTTTCTGGATGAGGATTTTGTTTTTCTCGTAGGGTATGAACTGGTTGTTCGCCTTCAGCCTGCTGATTTCGGTCTTGTAGGTGTTCTCCAATTCGATGATTTTTTTCTCTTTGACGTGGATTTTCTGTTCGCTGACCACCAGAATGCTTCCCAGCACAAGAAGGAACACGGCATAGCAATACCAGGGCCGTGTCTTCTTGTTCACCAAAATCTCTCCTCCGAAAATGTTGGAGAAGAAATCGCGGAATCTGGTCCTTTCCGGCTGTTGTTCGGGGGTGTATTTAGAGGTTGTTTCCATGATTGACGGGGGTTATTTTCTCTGCGACACGCAGTTTGGCGCTGCGGGCGCGTGGGTTAGCACTAATCTCTTCCATATCAGGCTGTACAGCTTTTTTCGTGACCAATTTGAACGGGGTCTGCGGGTTGCCGTAAAAATCCTTCTCCACTTCGCCGTCCAGATTCCCCGAACGCATGAAGTTCTTTACCATCCGATCTTCCAGCGAATGGTAGGAAATCACAACCAGCCTCCCGCCATTTTTCAATGCCTCAGTTGTTTGTGTTAGAAAAGCTTCTAACACGGACATCTCTTGGTTGACTTCAATCCGGATAGCTTGGAAAATTTTGGAAAGACTCTTGTTCTCTTTGCCGCGCAGCAGTGACGGACGCAATGCCTCCACAAGTTGTCCGGTGGTCAGTATTGGCTGTTCCTCGCGGGCTTTGATTATCCTGCGGGCCAAGATGCGGCCGTCGGGAAGTTCGCCGTAGCGGTAGAAAATGTCACTCAAGGATTTCTCATCGTACTGGTTTACAATGTCTTGTGCTGATTTTCCAGACTGGGTGTTCATCCGCATGTCAAGGATGCCGTCCTCGCGGTAGGAGAATCCACGCTCGGGTGTGTCGAACTGGTGGGAAGAGACTCCAAGGTCGGCCAAAATGCCGTCCACGGGGTAGGCTTGGTGGTATTTCAGGAAACGGCAGAGGTTTTTGAAATTCGAGGCGACAAACGTGAACCGTTCGTCCTCAATCAGTTGGGTTTGGGCGTCAGTGTCCTGGTCGAAGGCGATGAGACGGCCGCCGTTAAGCTTTTCAAGAATGGCACGGGAGTGTCCGCCGCCGCCGTAGGTGACATCCGCGTAAATCCCTTCAGGATTCGTGACCAAATAATCTACAGAAAGTTGACGGAGAACTGGGTTATGATATTCCATCGGCGCCCTCCTTCTCCGCTAAAAAATGACCGAGGTGTATCTCTTGGTTGAGTTTTCCAAAAGCTTCAGGACTCATATCGAATTGTTCATGATACTTTTGGCAGTTCCACATATCAATCTGTCCATTGTCCATCACCAACACCAACTCTTTGTCAATGGAGTACATCTCCAACATCGGTTTCGGAATGACAATGCGTGACTGGGAATCGCATTCCAACTGCGCCGTGTTGCGGAGGAATGCGTTGCGGTAAAGCTTGACACGCAAAAGATTTCGATCGAGAGAGTTCATGTATTCCATTTGTTTTTGATAGGCTTTTTCAGACCAAAGCGTGATGTATTCGCCGAAGCCATGGGTGATATAGAACTTCTTGCGCTCATCTTCCGGCAGCATACGCAGAAGAGCCGAGGGCAGCTTCAGCCGTCCGCTCTTCTCTATTGAGACTTCCCAATATCCGTATCCTGTTGTCATAATTCTGATTATGCCAAATTTGAGACTGCAAAAATATCATTTTTCCACAACATAGTTCCATGAAATCAAAGTTATTTAATCTTTGTTGTTAAATATTTGTCATAACAATTTGGTTATCAATATGGAATATATTGGAAAAAAGTTTTCAACATATATCAACAATAATTATAAGTTGCTGAAAATATGTAGATTGTGGTAATATGTTGGAAATAATGTTAATATATTGATTCTCAATGAATAAAATTGTTTTATGGAATGTGTTGGGATGTTGTCTATATGTTTATGTGCTATGTTTGGAAAAAAATGGAAGGATTTGGAAGTGGACGGATAGAAAGAGGGTGCGTCACTTTTGACACACCCTCTCATAAAAAAAGGGAAAACAGACATATATATCAGTCCATCACCGTTTTATTTCCCGTTTGGAAACCATGCCCTGTTCGGTGGTCACATTCGAACGCTGCAGGCAATTTGCGCTCCAACTGGAGGATTTCCTTGCACAATTAAATTCGCAATAAAGCCACTGCGACCGCATCAAAAAAAGACGTGGGACTTTGGGGATAATCCCATTCTCACGTCTTAAATCTCACGTCACACGTCTCAGATCAAGCGTCTGTCAATTGCGAAGGCAGCGGACCGAATAGCCGGATTCCTTGCCGCTGAGGTCTCTGTTTACACGCGCCTCGTTGTAAAAAAGATCGCGACACCATGCGGAATTGTGGATGTCCTGAGTGGCACTCCAGAAATGAGCAGTTCGGCCCATATCCATAGGAGCAATATTATTGCAATAGCCTACAGAAACGGCGGAGAACCCCGAAATGTTATGGTTGGAATCCGCTACGTTGCCAGGGGCTCCCGACTTGGAGGAAGCATCCCATCCGTCACTCGCCAACATGCCCGCATGGTCGCCGCGCCATCCGAAACCGGACACATCCATCGTGGACAGCCGCTGCTCCATTATCAGCCACTCCGCATCGCTCGGCAGATGCCAGCCAGAAGGACAGATTCCCTGCACGCCGCTCGGGCTGGTGTTGCTGGAAGCCTCTCCATGCATCACCGCCGGCCAGTTGTAATATTTTTCCTGTGGGAGGGTGAGAACGGAGTAGTTGTACCAATATGGCTTGGTCACACTCGTGTCTATTCCGTGGGGGATTTCCGTGCCATCGGCATAGTGCGTGGTGTGGAGGTTCTCTTTCATCCACAGCTGGTTGCCTATCCACACTGCGTCATAGCTATTACCGTCGTAATCGGTCACCGCATCGTGTACAACGGTGCCGGTTAAGTCATTGCCGCCGCCGGTTGTGTCTGTGAAGATGGCGATGTATTCGGCATCGCCGCTCACCACAATTTGGCGCGGATTGGTGGCATCGCCGTCGTTCCAGCGGACAAAACAACATCCCACCGCAGGCACTGCGGATAGGGTGACCGTCTCACCGTCTTTGTATGTGCCTGAGCCTGTGACAGAACCCCATTCCGTGTTGTTGGATTTCACCGTGACGGTATAACTTTTCTTACAGCCCGTAAAGGTCAAAACAACCAATAGGGCCAATGTTGAAATTCGGATGATTCTTTTCATTTTGCAATGCTGATTATCAAATTGTTCTGCTTCTGTTAATTCTGGAACAGATGATATATCCGCCCACTACCGTTTCACCACCCGTTTGGTGACGGTGCCCTGTTCGGTGGTCACGCGCACGAAATAGACGCCGGAGGCACGGGCAGAGAGGTCTATAACCGTCTGGTAATCACGCACAAAGTGCTGTTCTAACCGTTTTCCGTACATATCATATACCTCCAACTGCTCGATGAGGTCTTGCTCGTTACGGACGATGCATTTGCCTGTCGTGGGGTTGGGGTAGAGATGCAAGAGTTGGTCGATGTCACGCTCGGGAACCCCGACATCAGGTCTTACGGAGAACACCACGTCGTCGATGAATACCTTGCCTAAATAGGCGGGACAGTGATAGCGGAACGCCACATACCGTCCGTCGCCGTTGTAGTGGTCAAGGAGCACGGAATGCGGTTCCCACACGCCCCAGCTCTGGAGGGTGATGGTATCGACCGGCACGAAAGAGGCGGCATCGTAAGGACTGCTCATCACGCCGATGAACATCGTGTCCCAACCCGGAACCGCACCAGCTTCCTGGAAGTAGCTGAAATCCAATTGGATGCTGTCGAAGGAGAGATTCGGGGCGAATGCCGGGGTGATGGCCCAATCATCGCTGAAAGAGTTGGCGAGGAAGAGCATCGACCCGACACCACTGGCGGAAACTTCAGACGAAACGATGGGGTAGTAGGAGTAGGATGCAGGGGTCAGGATGCGGCGCCAACAATCGGGGAAGGCTGTCTCACTGTCTGTTCCGTAAGTGTCGAACGTCTCCGTGTAGGGCAATTGGCTGATAATGCCACAGTCCGGAGTGATTTCCAGTGGTGATGACCATTCCGAATGGCTGTTCGAGCCACAGACGGTCCGCACGAATATGCGGTACGTTTGTCCGGGAGTCAGGTTGTCCACGGCAAACGAGGTGCTGGCGGTGGCCACCGGGTTTTGGGTGTTGGGAGAAACTCCCGGGGCACAGGCCACATATTCCCATTGTGAAGCACTACTATGCGAGGGCTCGAACGAGATGGTAGCCGAGGTGGAGGTGAGGTCGTGGGCAGTTAAAGCGGAGGGCGCATCGCACTCATCTGCTTGATAGACAATCAGATCGTCAAGCCACATGGCCATATTGGAGGAGTGTAATCCCACCTGTCGGAAGGCGATATGGCGGTTGGTTCCCGTCATCGCCGTGTTGCGGAAATCCACCGTGACATCCTGCCAGGTATCAAAATGGGCGATGGAAATAACCTGCACGGATTCAAAAGTCGAAAGGTCGTACGGGTCGCTCATCACCCCCACTTCCATACAGCCGGCAATATATTCATGGTCGGCGGACAACCGGAACTGCGCTCGCAGCGAGTGGATGTCCACCCCGAACGGCTGGGTGACAGCGGTGGCAGTCGTTGACGTGTCGGAGTGGAAGAGCAGGGCTTTGCTCTCCATGCCGTAATAGCCGTAGGTGTTCCAGTCAATTCTGGGACATTCGGCGTAGGTGACGGGGAAGATCCAGCAGTCGGGTCTCACAATATAGGAGCTCATCCACGGGTAGTCGTCGAAATTCTCCGAGTAGGGCAGATCCACCACGGGGGCGCAAGTCGTCATGAAAGTGGCGGGGGTACACCACGAGCTGCTCGAGCT
>JAEEGG010005637.1_pt1 | contig 29552 bp, 22 predicted proteins | sample 9134161 | NCBI WGS metagenome assembly JAEEGG01 (sample SAMN16246543, study PRJNA631951) | gut metagenome | biome: gut microbiome; feature: rumen; material: CR-attached | host: Bos | place: Iran: Karaj | collected 2018-10
TCAGATTCTTGGCAGATGCCTGATGGAAAGTATTTTACTGATGGATGGTAAGGTTATCGTTTCTTATGTACCTGCTGAGATTCAGAGTTTTTATGGAATCAGCAATTCTGATATGGGCGGTATCATTGATCAGTTACGTATTACCAAGGGTGTTGAGGTAGCCATTCTCCTTAAAGAATCAAATAAGCGTGAGTGGAAGGTAAGCTTGCGTTCAAATAGTATAGTTGATGTCAGCAAAATATCCGTAATGTTTGCCGGTGGAGGTCATGTGAGGGCTGCAGGATGTACTATGTACGGTTCTGTTCATGATTGTATCAATTCGTTGACTAAAGAAATAGAAAAACAGTTAAGATAATTAAAAAGACAGGGTATTATTTTGCCCTGTCTTTCTAAGATTTTATTATCTTATAGCCTTGGCTGTTGATTTTGACGAGAGAGGGTAAAAATGCTAAAAAAAGCTAAGACAATATCTTTGGTTTTTGGTATACTAAGTATATTTATGGGAGTTGTGGGCAATTTCTTTTTCGGTATTATTGTTACAATTCCCGGATTGATACTCGGTATTTTGGGATTAATCTTATCGATAAATTATAAGAAAAAAACTCAAGATAAATCCGGTGGAGGATTCGTTACTTCTATAATCGGTATTATTTTTTGCTGTATATTTACTTTTTTATGCATTGCTGTACCAAGTGGATATTTAGGTGTTGTTGGAGCTGATTGTACCGGATTAAGTTTATTTTCAAAAACATATAACTCTAAATATGCCGGTCATGGTTTTGAATATATGAACGGGTTTTCAAGTACAGATTTTTATGACTATACTGTATACAGAAAAAAATCCAAATCAAAGCTTGTTACTTTAGATCATGAACCATCCTTGATCATTGAAAACAGGGAAGATATGCCTATTATGGATGGTGCGGAAGCTTGTTATCCTCTATACGCTGCCGTAGCTAAAGCTGTATATAAAGATATTGACAAAATAGAAGATGAAAAATTAACCGAATCAGAAGAAAGCTGTAATGGTAAGATTGTTACGTTTACAAATACGATCTATGGTTTTTATAGGCTGATCGACTATAAATATTATAAAAATTATAGTAAAGTTGATCTGTTTTTTGGAGCTCATCCTTCTGCATCTCAGATGAAACTTGCCAATGATTCAGGTATTGAACTTGAAATAACTAAAATCGGGCAGGAGGCTTTTGTTTTCTTTGTTGAAGAAGATAATCCCGTAGATAATCTGACTTCTGACCAGATCAGAGCGATTTATTCTGGGCAAATTACTAATTGGAAAGATGTCGGTGGAAAAGATCAGGGTATAGTTGCCTTCCAGAGACCTGAAAATTCAGGTTCACAAACTGTTATGATTGATTTCATGGGTGATGTTCCTTTGGACAATCCCAAAACATATACAGCTAAAGTTGATGCCATGGGACAAGTTACAGAAAAGGTTGCTCAGTATTATGGTGAAGAAGGTGCTATAGGATATACTTTCCGTTATTTTCTTGAGGAGCTGAATCAGGAAGAAGGAATTAAAATGTTATCTGTAGACGGAATATATCCGAGTCTCGAAAACATCGAAAACGGTTCTTATAAGACAGTAACCGATTTATGTCTTATTACCAGAAAAAATGATCCTAATCCTTATGTGCAGAAAATGATAGATTTTATGCTTTCTGAGGACGGTCAATATATTGTAAGGAAAACAGGTTATGCAGGAGTAAAATGAATTTGCATACTGAGAGAAGAAGATAATGGACGGAATTATTAATGTTTATAAAGAAAAAGGTTATACCTCTCACGATGTGGTTGCCAGACTTAGAGGCATAACCGGTGAAAGACATATCGGACACACCGGTACTCTTGATCCAGCGGCAGCCGGTGTACTTCCCATGTGCCTTGGCACCGCTACAAAAGCATGTGAGTTACTTACCGAAAAAGGAAAAGAGTATGAAACCGTACTTTTGCTCGGTGTTGAAACAAACAGCGAGGATGCTACAGGGGAGATAATCTCTGTTGGTGATGTTTCAAATATTTCTGACGAAGATATTATTTCTGCAGTAAGATCATTTGAAGGTGATATCATGCAGGTACCTCCGATGTTTTCTGCTACGAGAGTCAACGGACAGAGGTATTATGATCTGGCCAGACAGGGAGTAACTATTGAAAGAGAGGCTAAGCAGGTACATATTGATTCTATCGAGATCATTTCCGATATTTCAAGATGCCTGCTTTCTGAAAAAGATGTTTTTAAACCCGATGCTGATTCGATGCTTTCAAGATTTCAGGAAGAGCCTGATCCCGAGGAAGGTAGATGGCATTGGGAAAACAATGATATCAGAAAAGATGAGAATAAAGATATACCTGTTATACGTGTTGCACTTAGGATTGCATGTGAGAAAGGTACATATATAAGGACTATCTGTGCTGATATAGGTAAAAAACTTGGCTGTGGCGGATGTATGGAGAGACTCTTAAGGACCAGATCAGGAGCTTTTTCGGTACAGGAAAGTCACAGTTTGGCCGAACTTGAGGAGATTTTCTCGAAGTTAAATATTTCTGAAGAGAACTCTGATTCTATTAATGATAGCAAAGATATTTTGAAAGGTGTTTTAATATCAGCGGATAAGTGTTTTATGGAGTACCCTGCATTGCACTGTAAGGAAAAATTTGACAGTGTACTCAATAACGGAAATCTTATGAGAATGAGACATTTTAAAGAGTATATTGAAGTTCCTGATGCAATTAATAGGGTTTATGATAGTAAAAATGAATTTAAAGCACTTTATGAGTGGGTTGAAAATCGAAAACTGTATAAACCTGTGAAAGTATTTATAAGTATTAAGGAATAGAACTGGGAGGATAGATTTGGATATCATACAGGGTAAGGATTTTAAATATGATAACACCTGTGTTACGATAGGGAAATTTGATGGTATCCATATCGGACACAGACGGATACTTGATAAAGTATTGGAATTAAGTAAGAAGCATAACTATAAGAGTACAGTTTTTACATTTGATTTTGATTATTTCAAAACTGAGGATGAGAAAAGACTTAATACAAGGGAAGAAAAGAAAAAAACTCTTGAAGAGTATGGTATTGACATACTTATAGATTATCCATTTGATGATGAGATAAAAAACAAAACTCCTTTGAAGTTCGTACGTGAAATACTTATAAATAAGTTAGGAATTAAAGCAATTGTTGTTGGTGATAACTTTAGGTTTGGAAAAGGTGCTAAAGGTGATTCTAAAACTCTTGTAGAGTTAGGAAAGAGGTTTGGTTTTGAAGTTGTAGTCCTGCCCATGGTTGAATATGAAGGAAGTCAGGTTAGTAGTACTCGAATTCGTGAGGAGCTGGGCGCAGGTCATATTAAAGAAGCACACGATATGTTAAATATCAAATGATATTTATGATTAAAATTGATTTTTAAATCTTTATGGATTATTGATTAATATAAATAGTTACACGTAATTATTGATTGTTATGATTTTATGTGGGAAGGTATATGAAAAATAAGAAAAAGATTATTATCATTTCAATTTTATTAGTTATAGCTATATGGATTTCATTCTTTTGTGTTGACAGTGCCAGAGTTATTAACGAAAAAAAACCGCTTTTCTGTATAAATGTTGATGAAAAAGGTGATGGGGAACATTATGTAGGACTTGGTTATTCATTTTACGTATATCAGCATCCCTTAACCGGAAAGAAAGAGTATTCAGAATCTATATTTGGAATTGAGATTAAAAATACTTTTACAAATTAATATATGACATAATTATATATCATTCAATCAGTTTTGGTTTTATGAGAGTATGAAGAGGCTTCAAAATAGGATAGAGATTAATGAGTTCAGATGTAATGATACTGCTAAAATATCTGGCAACCGCTTTGATGCTAACTATTATTATTGAACTTGCAGTTGCACTGATATTAAGAGTTAGAGCTAAATATGACATAATTTATGTAGTACTGGTTAACTGTCTGACTAATCCTACAGTAAATGTGGCCTATATACTGTTAGCTAAGCTGCTAGCCATTAGTTCTAATGATATAACTAACTATATCTTGGTCGCGTTACTTGAAGGTATAGTATGGCTTGTTGAGGGATTATTGTTTAAGAAATTATTAGAATATAAGAAGATAAATCCATTTTTGTTGTCACTGATTTTAAATGTTGCTTCGTTTGGGTTAGGACTCGTAATATTTTAGATCATTCACTTCGTTCAGGATGACAAATATAACAAATAAATGTTATGAATATAAATATGAGAAAGTCAAATTATATAGGGTTTTTGTATTTCTGGATACATTTTCTGATTGAGATAACATCCTATTATGTAGTATTTACATTTTTTAAAAGTGATAGAATAGTTATTTTTGCTCTTATATATGATGTCCTAGCTTTTGTACCGGAGGGTTTCTACGGTATGATCAGGGATATCGGTATAAAGATAAACTTCGGTATATTGGGTATGATTATATCAGGTGCAGCGATATGTTTGTTGTTCCTTGATCTCCCAGCAGTTATAATGATTGTCGTTGTCGCAATCGGAAATGGAATGATCCATATCCAGGGTGCAGAAATGACCTTGAGAACATCCGATGGGAAGATTTTCCCGAGTGCGTTATTTGTATCTGGAGGAGCTTTTGGACTTGTAATAGGCAGGATACTTGCATTTGAAGGTTGCCCTATATGGATAGTTTTGTTAGTACACTGTACTATGATCATACCTCTATTACTCGCAAGTAAACATATAGATATTGCTAAAGAAGGGGAGTTAAGTAACTTTAACTTTGCAGATGTCAAGAAAAATGCATCAATCGTGGTGTTTGTAGCAACTTTTGTAGTAATAGTCAGGTCATATATGGGTTATGTTATACCTGTGGAATGGAATGACAACTCATATCTTTCTACAATCTTGTTGTTTTACTTTATGGGTATAGGTAAGGCTGTAGGTGGATATCTAACTGACAAGATTGGTATAAGAAAGACTATATTGATTAGTACGCTTGGCTCATTACCCTTCTTAGTTATAGGTAACAGTATTATGCCGGTATCTTTGGTAGGACTTTTGATGTTCAGTATGACTATGGCTATTGCCTTGGCACTTATAGTATCGGTTATGAAGTCGTATCCCGGAGTAGCTTTTGGATTTACAACAGTTGGGTTATTTATTGGAGTACTTATAAATGCATTTATATATATAAATGAGCTCTGGGTAAAGGATTTAATTGTTTCAGTATTGGCTATTGTAAGTTGTGTAACATTACTGTACATTTCTAACCATGAAAGGAAGTAAAGTTAATGAATAGGACTTTATTTAGATTGTTGGATGCTCTTCCGGCTAAACTGCCGGAACCTGAATCAAAAACAGATTTGATAATTGTAGCTATACTTATTTTGGTGGTTTTAATTGCTTTGACAATTATTTCAATATTATTATATAAACATAAGAAGAATACAGATATAATTGAAAACAAAGAAACAAATAAAGAAGACTTTTGATATAAATCTTATTTTATATAAATGAGTTTATTAAGAGGAAATCATTGGATTAAGCATCTGTCTATCGAGGTCTAACAATGGCAAAAATTTTAAAAGAACTTATTGATGACGCCGATGCTAAAATGTACAAAGAAAAAATGGATAAGAAGCATTAATTAAAGAGGAATTTATAGTATGGATTCTAATTTAGTGATACCCAAAGTATTAGATGTCATGAATGTTGATTGGCTTGTTGAACCGGCTGGAATAGTTTTTTCAATTCTTGCTTATATAATAGGGTTTATTATTTTCATTTTCATGATTATATTATCAATAAAAGCTAAGGAAGAGTATAAAAAGGGAAATTTAAAACCGGATGGTAAACCTGTAATAAGTAAAAAAGTATTGTTGTTTATGATTGTATTGGTTGTTTTAATGTTTGTTATGGGCACTTTGTTCTTGATATTCAGCTGGTAAAAAAAATTAATAATATTGGAGGAATACATGGAGTCAAAGAACAATGATAAACTTAAAGACATTAATAGTAATCTTAAGAAAAAAATAATACCTGTTTTCATTATTGGTATTTTATATATTATTTTTTTTACTATTAGATTTGTTACATATATTATTCCTGAACAATTTAATGACATATATAAGCCCATAAAATATGCACTAAAAGAATGTGACTATGATCAGACTGACTATAAGGTAATTTATAATAAAGGAAAAAAAGAAATTAGGTATATTATTGAAGCAGAATCTTGGTATTTTGATTCTGTGATAAATTTATTTGTTAAGTATTTAAAAAATAATCCTGAAAATAAATGTAATGATGGTTATAAGATTACTTTTGAGTTTAGTAAAGAAAGGGGAAAAGGTAGTAAAGATAGAGGAACTTATGATTTGTTGTATGTGAAGAATTATTTAGATGGATCAGTACATGATGATTTTGATGTGATTTATGTTCCTAATTATGGAGCATTCGATGATGCAAACAGATTTTGTGTAGGAACTAATAAAAGATATAAATATTTATTTATATATTCTGCTTATAAAAGAGATTATTTATCTAGTGATTATTATTATTATATTTTAGAAAATTTCATAAATTTTGAAACCCTATATGTTAATACGTATGATGCTAAAAATTTTGATGAGTTTAAATCTTCATTACAATCAAAATTGCAACCTTTAGGATTTAATGGGGAAATAATTAACTATGTAGGTGAAATCAATCCATAAATATATTTACGGAGGGGACTATATGAAAGATTTTTCTAAGATGGACAACTTATTGAACTACTTTGTGGAACATGGGACAAATCCCGGTTGTGCGGTAGCCGTTATGCAGGGCGATGAGATGATATACCATGGGGAGGCCGGGTTTGCCGATATCGAGTCTGGTAAAAAAGTCGATGTTCACAGTATGTTCAGTCAGGCTTCTACAACTAAGCTTTTTACTTATGCTATATTAGGGATGATATATGAGGAAGGGAAGTTTTTATTCAGTGATCCTCTGTATTATTACCTGCCTGAGTGGAAGAATACTCAAAAGTATGTTGTACAGCCAAACGGAGAGATAAAGACTGCTCCATTGGAGAAGCCGATAACTATCAGGGATGCTGTAGCTATGATGTGTGGCCTGCCATATTGTATGGTACCTGCTGTTGATCCTGATACTCCCACACTGGGTGCTATGAGCAGGCAGATGGCTGAGTTACTTAAGAAAGGTCCCAGTACTATAGCAGAAGAAGTGCATGTTATGGCAAATGTACCCGTTATGTTTGAACCCGGTTCACACTGGCAGTATGGATTTGGTTCTGAGATCACAGGTGTATTGGTAGAAAAGTTTGAAGACAAGCCTTTAAGAGAAGTCTTTAAGGACAGACTCATTGATCCTCTTGAGTTAAAGGATGCCGATACCTTTGCACGTCCATGGAATAAAGGACGTATAGTTACCAACTACGAAAGAAAGGCTCCCGGAAAGTTTGAGCCTACCACATATTTTGCTTCAATGGATCCTGAGACTACTCCTGCAGGAGCAAGACCGAATCTGCTGATAAGCGCTCATGACTTTGCTGTATTTATGCAGATGCTTGCAAACGGTGGTACATACAAGGGTAAAAAGTTCCTTGGCAGCGGTACTGTTGCGATGTTACACGAAAATCAGTTGGGACCTGTACAGATGGCCGACTTTGAGAATGATTATCTGGCAGGATATGGATACGGTCTTGGTTTCCGGACATTACTTACTCAGAAATACGGACACAACGGTCATTTAGGGGACTTTGGCTGGACCGGAGGTACCGGTATATGGGTTGAGGCAGACCCTGTAGATAAATGGTCGATTGCTTACATGCATAACATGAGACCTAACGATGAGCTTTATCATCATCACAGAGTACGTGCTGTGATAAACGGTATCATGCTCTAATACTTGGAGGGAAAGATGGCTATCAATGTTAAAACTATAACCTGCCCGGCATGTGGTGCGAAGGTAAACTATGATGAAAATAGCAAGGTTGCTACTTGTGAATTCTGTGGTGCTGTCCTTGATTTAAGTGAATGGTACGGCGATAAAAAAGACCGTGAACGCGATGATATGCAGGATGAGCAGATCAGGACCATCATGAACAATATGCATCGCAGAAATGTCAGAACTACTCAGACTGATCCTGAGCAGATAAAAAAAGCAAAAAAGACTGCTCTGATCATTATTATTTCTATATTTGGTTTTATCTTTTTGAGTACGATCATTACCACGATTGTCGGCGGAACAGCTGCTTATAGAGCAATCTCAAAAAGTACAGAACAGAAGATCATTGAAAAGGAGATTAATCCTTTTGATAATTTCAGCGTTTCATATACCGGTGTCAGCGGTAACGGGACTGCAAGGTTAAATGATATAAATATATACTCGATATCTAAAGTAAAAAAGTCGATATCCGGTCCCGAGAAACTGAGTAACGGTGATGTTATTACCGTAAAGTATGAGGAAACCGGTGCTCAGCACAATAGTGAAAAATATATCTTTACTCAGCTTGAAAAAACTTTTACTGTATCCGGACTTGATGAGTATGTATCGGATATCACAAAAGTAAACGCAGAAGATTTTGAGATGTTAAAAAAGAATGCGATCAACAAAGCTGCTGCTGAATGTAAGGAGGCTGATATAGAATACGCTGAGGATAGCTTTGATATCTATGCTATTTATACTATGATCAAAAAGGAATTTACCGATCAGATTTCAGTTTTTGTTGTTTCTTTTGAATATACATTTGAAGGAGAAACAAAAACCGGTTATTTTATGGCTAAATATGATGATGCTATAAGACGGGCAGATGGTGAATATAAGATTAACTTCAATGCAGGATTATTTACTTATGCTAAAGAATCCTACTGGGGTGGATTCACAGTTACTTCTGCACACTCTGATTGGGATGCTGTATACACCGATGTATATTTGAACAATAAGGCTGACTGGAATATACACGAGGATTATTTAAAAACAGAATGATATGATAAGGCTGTTGCATGTATGCATGTAGCAGCCTTTAAATTTAGTAATGTTAATAGATTTTAAATCTTGAAGTAATGATAACCTTATGATATCATAATTGATGATGAATGAAACTGGGTAACATTATAATTCTTGAAATGACTTGTATTATAGTTTGTAATTCTGGGCAAAACAAATAATCTTATACGGAGGGGATATCAAATGAATTTTAAAGAAATATTTGATAAAGAAAAAATTACAAAAGAAAAATATGAGTACTTTCTTTCATTAGGGTACGGTGAAAAGGCATCTACTGTCATGGCTATACTGAAATATGGTGAAGAAGAAACTGCAGGCTTGATCAGTTTGTTTTCTAAGGAAAATGTACTTGACAGAATATATGACTGGTTAGTTGAATGTAATTTTCCGGCAGAAAGACTCAGCATGGGTATAAAATCATATATCATGGACAACAGGGATCGTCTGCCTGATAATCTGAAGCAATATTTCCGTCCCGTTGAAGAAATAATGTTTGAAGAAAGATCAAGAGGATTCGGTGGTGCTGTTGCTGGAGCGGGTATGCCTATGATGGGACTGGGTAATGCTATGATGTCAACTCCTATGATGATGAAGGCACCTGCACCCGGGATGGTTGGTGGAGCTATGTTAGCTGCTACAGGGATGTTTTCTGCTCCGGGTCAGAAGATAAGTCCTGAGATGCTGGCCACAGATTCTTATGATCTCATCGAAGAAATTGATGCAAAGTCTGTACTAACAGCACCTACTTCTACATTCAGGATGACAACAAGTACTGCTTCAGTTGGTGTATTGCTTAACCAGATACGTAACGGACGTAATATAAATATGTCACAGGTACGTATAGAGGAGCTGCTTAATTATTTTGATTATAAGAAGTCACCTGTCTCCACAACGTCCAAGTTCCACATCACCACCGAGCTTATGGATAAGAGTGAGGACAGAAAGCTTCTATATATTAATGTTGAAGCAGATAATACACCTAAGGAGCATCAGAATATTGTATTCCTTTTGGATACCTCGGGCAGTATGTCTTCTAATAAGGATGTTACATTGGAGACCTTGGCTACCATCGTTTCCAAGTTAAAGGAAAATGATGTGCTTAGTCTTGTAACCTACAGTACTGATGATCATACTGTATTCACTAACCGTGTGGTAAACGGCTCAGGCGACAAAGAAGACTTAATGGGTGAAATACTTGGTATCGTAATCGACGGATGTACCAATGGATCGGCAGGCATAGAGACGGCATATGCTTTAGGAGAGAAGACTTATAAGGACGGATGGAGCAATCAGGTAATCCTGATCACTGACGGAGATCTTAATTTCGGTATTAATTCTAAAGACGGACTCAAGAACCTTATCTTAGATAAGAAGAAGACCGGTATGTTCCTGTCTGTTATAGGTACTGGTCTATATAACTACAAGGATGATAAGCTGGAGGTGCTGAGCAAACACGGAAACGGAACCTACTGTGTAGTTAATGACCTGGAAGATGTTAAAGAAAGCATCAATAATAAATATGTGAGCCTGACTAACATAGTTGCTAAGGATGTAAAGGCACAGGTTGAATTTAATCCTAAGTATGTAAAGAAGTACAGACTCCTCGGGTACGAGAACCGTACATTAAATCATGAGGACTTTAGAAATGATGCAGTCATCTCAGAGCCTTATGGTGCAGGCGGACATGGTGTGGCTCTTTATGAGCTCTATATGGGTGATGCTACAGAAAAGCCAAGTGAAGAGTTAAAGTATCAAAGACTTGCTCCTAATGAATATAAAGAACTTGGTACTGTATCTGTCAGGTTTAAAGCACCCCTGTCCGATGAATCCGATGAAGTATCGGAGATCATCCCTATTGATTTGAAATATACCGATAATAGCAAACTTGCATATTTGCTTTATTGTATTTCAGAAGTACTTCGCGGATCTAAAAAGCTTGATAAGAATGATTATAAGTATCTGGTTGGTTGCTTGGCAGCTGATGCTTATAAGTCATTGACAGATACAAAGCTTGATGCTCTTGCAAGCCTCATTAGTAAGATAAATATAGATGAGGTTACAAAGCTTTCAAAGGAAGAAAATATAGATTATGAGAAAATAGCGAAAAATATCATTATAGACAGTCCCGGCACGACATATACTCCTAATGCACCTATGACCGGCTTTATGGGTATGTTTGATCTGAACAAGATAAATCCAAACGTTAACCAGGTGCAGAACAATAACGGGATGATGGACGGGGATTATATGACCTATAAGCCTACTGCGCCTGCAAACACTTCAAACAAAACAGAAATAAATGAGAATAACGAGTGGAAGTGCCCTATATGTGGAGAAAGCAAGGAAAATCGCGGTAACTTCTGCTGTACTTGCGGTGCTCCCAGACCTAAGGATGTTTGGAAGTGTAACTGCGGATGTCTGAATACCGGTAAATTCTGTAATGATTGCGGAGCAATGCCTCCAATGGCAGTCCAGCAACAGATGCAGACACCTGCCACACAATGGACATGCAGCTGCGGAGCCAAGAATACAACTAAATTCTGTACAGAATGCGGAAGTCCTAGACCTACAGCTTGATTTGAAAGCCAAATTGTGACAATCCGATTATTGTACAAGAATCTACATTAAATGTATAGTGCCGAAAGGCACGTTTACACCTCTGTGCCTTGTATTTTAGGGCACAGAGGAAAGTATGAAAATATTTTTCATACTTTATAAAATATTCATTGTATTTGAGAGAGAAAGAAGTTATAATAAACATATATGGCTTCTTTCTTTTTTTGGAAAGAATTTGATCACATTACAATCACGGAGGAGAATGTATGCAGTACGGAAATTTTGATCTGAAGAACAAAGAGTATGTTATCACACGTCCCGACACACCCGCACCCTGGTGTAATTATCTTGGTTCACCTGCTTACGGTGCCATCATTTCAAACAATGCCGGCGGTTACAGTTTTGTAAAGAGTGGTGCTAACGGACGTATCACCAGATATCGTTTTAACTCTACCATGGCGCTTCCCGGACGTTATATCTATATCAGGGACAATGAGAATGGGGATTACTGGACTACTTCATGGCAGCCTGTGGGCAAGAGCCTTGATCAGTATAAGAATGTAGTAAGACATGGTACAGGTTATTCTGTATTCACCTCTGACTATGCGGGTATCAACTCTGAGGTTACTTACTATGTACCCAAGGATGCTGAGTACGAGGTATGGTCAGCTAAGATTAAAAACACTTCAGATAAGGAAAGAAAGCTTTCCGTATTCGGATTTATAGAGTTTACCAATGAAAATAACTATGAGCAGGACGGTGTAAACCTTCAGTATACATTATTTATCTCAAGGACCGAGCTTGCAGGCAGAAAGATTGTACAGCATATCAACGAACTCATCGGCAGGGATGAAAACGGAGAGAACGGTCATGAGAGATTCCTCGGTCTTGCTAACCAGAAGGTTACTGCAGGTGAAGGTGACTATGAGAAGTTCTTCGGACCTTACAGGACATTTTCTAACCCGATAGCAGTTGAAAAGGGTGCTTTGGACGGTTCTATGAACTATAACAGCAACTCATGCGGTGCTCTGCAGAGTGATGTTACTCTTGCTCCCGGTGAGACAAAGCAGTTTGTATTTGTGCTCGGGCAGAAGAAGCCTACTGAGGCTGAAAAGATACTTGACAAGTATGTTGACGGCAGTATAGTTGAAAAGGAAATAGAAGAGCTTAAGGCTTACTGGCATGCAAAGCTTGATAATTTTGCAGTTAATACTCCTTCAAATGAGTTTAACAATATGATAAATGTATGGAACGCATATCAGTGCTTCATCACATTTACATGGTCCAGAGCTGCATCTCTTATTTACTGCGGACTTCGTAACGGTTACGGCTATCGTGATACAGTACAGGATATCCAGGGTATCATCCATCTTGATCCCGAGATGGCCTGCGAAAAGATCCGTTTCATGCTTTCTGCACAGGTAGATAACGGCGGCGGACTTCCTCTGGTTAAGTTTACTCATAATGCAGGTCACGAGAATACTCCCGATGATCCTGAGTATGTTAGAGAGACCGGACATCCTTCATACAGAGCTGACGATGCTTTGTGGCTCTTCCCTACAGTTTATAAATATGTAGGTGAGACAGGAAAGAAGGAGTTCTATGATGAGGTTATCGTATACGCTAACGGCGGCGAGGCTTCAGTTTACGATCACTTAAAGAAAGCCATCGAGTTCTCTATGAACAGACTCGGCAGTCATAATATGCCCGCAGGTCTTCATGCAGACTGGAATGACTGCTTGAGACTTGGTGCAAAGGGTGAGTCCACATTCGTAGCATTCCAGCTTTACTATGCTATGAACATGATGGAAGAAGTTGCTGCTCTTAAGGGAGATAACGCATATATTGATTACTTAAAGGATGTAAAGGGTAAACTTGGCAAGGCTCTTGCTGATTGCTGGGATGAGGACAGATTTATCCGCGGTATCCGTGAAAACGGTGTAGTAGTTGGTGCTAAGAAGGATCCTGAGGCTAATATGTGGCTTAATCCTCAGAGTTGGTCTGTTATCTCAGGCTTTGCCACAGAAGAGCAGGGCCAGACCGCTATGGGTAAAGTAAATGAGATCCTTAATACACCTTATGGTGTTAAGATCATGGAGCCTCCGTACAGATTCCATTGGTTTGAGGATGCTCTGATGAAGGTATTTAACCCCGACACAAAGGAAAACGGCGGTATCTTCTCGCAGTCACAGGGCTGGGCAATCCTTGCAGAGTCACTTTTAGGTAATGGCGATAGAGCATTTAAGTACTTCTTAGAGAGCTCACCCGCATCAATGAATGACAAGGCTGAGATCCGTTGCATAGAGCCTTACGTACATGGCCAGTTCACTGAGTCAAAGGCTTCACCTTTTGAGGGACGTTCACATGTACACTGGCTGACAGGTACTGCTTCAACCGTTATGGTTGGCTGTGTAGAGGGTATCTTAGGTATGAGACCTGATGCTGAGGGTCTTATCATCAATCCTTCTATACCTCATGAGTGGGACGGCTATACTGTAGAGAAGAACTTCAGAGGCACACATCTTTCTATGAAGTTTGAAAATCCTAACCATGTACAGAGCGGTGTTAAGGAGCTTTATCTCAACGGAGAAAAGATTGAGGGCAACAGACTTGACGGAAAGCTGCTCAAGGCACAGAATGAAGTTAGAGTTGTACTTGGATAAACCGAATATACAATTAGTATACATTTAAAAACCCCCGGGTTACCGCATCTGATCAAGGATGTGGTAACCCTTTTTGATTCAATATGCTACTACAGTATTGATTTACCAAGTTATTACGCTATCAATTTAGCGTTGTACACCAATAAAACAAATCTTCGTTTTTTATTTATTATCATACGATTTATAAATATAATAAGTATATAATCAATATATTTTAGTATGGAAAAGTGTTGAAAACACTTGAATTTTTATTAAAAATATATTAAAATCATAGATTAAGAGTGGGCAAAAATATGTTCGCTCATAAACAAAATCTATCTTATATGAAAGAAGGAGATTACGTATGAAGAAAGTACTGAGTATTCTGCTTGTACTTGCCATGGTAGTAAGCTTAGCAGCTTGTACCAAGGACGAGCCCGATAACGGACAGCAGACTACAAATGCACCTGCAACTACAGATGCACCTGCTACTACGGATGAACCTGCTAAGCCTACTGAAGCTGATTCATCTACACCCGCTCCTACAGAGACTGTAGAGCCTACCGCAGAGCCTACACCCGAGATTCCTTGGGACGGCGCTTACATGGAAAGAGAAGATTTCCGTGCTTATACCGCTCATGACTTAGAGCAGGTATTTGAAGCTATCGAAGATCAGCTCGAAGATGCAGAGTATAACACAGTAAAGGGTATCGTTGATGACGGTCTTGAGGCTATTAACGTAGCTCAGACAGTTGACGAGGTTGAGAAGGCTTATAACGATGCTTTCGTTGGTATCGTTAATGCTATTCCTACCGCTGATGGCCTTTACACCTATAAGAAGGAAAGCAACGCTGAGAGAACCAGCATTCTTGGTATCCTTGAGCAGTTCGCTGTAGCAAAGGGTATCACCGGTATCTCACTTTTCGAGAATGGTTCTTACAATATGTATAATGAGAGAATCACTCTTGGTACTGAAAACTATATCGTAGGTTATGGTTTCGGTACTCTTCCCGAGGGTTCTATCAATGCAGACCTTGAAGCAGAGACTAATGATGCTTGGAAGAGATATTACCATACTTATGAGTCAAGTGATCCCGGTACACTTAACTACCTTAACGATCAGGGTTCACAGGTTGGTGACCTCTATGGTTATATCGGTGCAAGTTTCGTTACAAACTTCATGAACGCTACCAAGGACGGATATGACTGGGTACCTGAGCTTGCTAAGGAAAAGCCCCAGCCTGTAAACGATGATGATGGCGATGGCATGTGTACAACATGGCGTATGGAAGTTAAGACCGGTGCTGACGGCCTTAAGTATAAGACCGGTTCAGAGCTTGCTGATCGTCAGGCATTTGACGGCAGAGAAGTAGCACTTGAGGATTATGAGACACCTTTCAAGCTTCTCCTTACTCAGGGTAACCAGCTTTACCGTGGTTCAGAGATGGCTAATAAGACAGATTCTTCTGTTATCGCCGGTGCTAAAGACTTCTTTGATGCTACAGCTGATGGATTCAAGGCTGATCTTTGGGAGAATGTAGGAATTAAGACATATGAAGAGAATGGCAAGAGCTACTTCGAGTTTACCTTTGTAGGTGAACAGACAGCATTCTATGCTATGTATTACATCTCATCAAGTCTTTACATGCCTATCCCTCAGGACTTCATTGACCTTGTAACAGTTAAGAACTATTTAGGATTTAGTGCTGACGGAAAGCAGTCACCTGTTGATAACAGCTTATCACTCGGTGCTTATTATGTAGAAAGATACGACAGTGATCAGCAGGTAGTTTTCGCTAAGAATCCTTATTATATTTTTGCTGATACCAAGTATTCAATCCCCGGTGTATATGTAAAGATCTTCCCTGCAGCAGAAAGTGATGAGACTGCAGCCATCAAGGAGTTCCTTGCAGGACATTTTGACTCATGTGGTATTCCTCAGGACTACTTAGATGAATATAAGAATGATCCTCGTACACGTTCTACCACAGGTAACTCTAACTTTAAACTCAATGTTAATGCTTGTGATGAAGAGACATGGGAATACTTATTCGGTGTTGACGGTGTAGTTACACAGACACCTAAGTCAGATTACTGGACAGTTAAGCCTTGCCTTGGCAATGCACACTTCAGAAAGGCTATGAGCCTTGCTATCAACAGAGCACAGTTTGCTGATGCTCGTGGATCTATTGCATCAGTTGATTACCTTTCATCTAACTATATGTCAGATCCTGAGAACGGTCTTTCATATGCAACTACAGATGCTCATAAGAGAGCTGTAGAGCAGTTACTTGAAGATACAGATGGACATGGATACTCATTAGAGCTTTCTCGTGAGTACTTCAGAATGGCTCTTACAGAGCTCGAAAAGTCTGGCGCTTATAAGCCCGGCACAAAGGATGCTCCTACCGAGATTGATATCGAGATCGCTTGGATGCGTCCTACACAGGAAGAGCAGTACCACAAAGAGATTAAGGATTACATTGAGAAGGCATTTAACGATGACAGCGTATGCGGCGGCGTATACAAGCTCAATGTAAACTTCTGGGTAGGTACTGACTGGTCAGATGTTTACTACAACAAGATGATGATAGGTCAGTTTGACTTAGGCTTCGGTTCTATCTCAGGTAATGATCTTGATCCTATCGGATTCGTTAGTGTACTTTCAAGTGATCAGGAGATCTCAGGTTCCTTCACTCTTAACTGGGGTGTAGATACCAATGATCCTGATGTATATCCTCTGGTTTACGATGGAATGAGATGGTCATTCGATGCTCTTTACAATGCAGCAAACGGACAGGCTATCGCTAAGGAAGGAAAGAACGAGAAGGTTCTTAACTTCGAATACACACCTATTGTAAAGAACGATGACGGATCATACACCGGTTCACTTAAAGCTACTGCAGCTCTTCCTACTATCACTACTATCGAAGTTACTAATGTTGTATGCTGCAACTATGACAGATATAACAACGGTGACGGACAGTATGACGAGAGAGCAGTTGAGTTTACTCAGGAAGGCACAGCTGATGGCGCATTCGTTATCACCTTCACAGTACCTGCTGAATTAGCAGAAGAGTTTACTAAGGGTGAGGGTGCTCCTGAGGAGCCTAGCGGTCTTACCGGATTTGACTTCTACTATCATATGAACTTCAATGATGGTGAGAGCGATACATACTACTCAGTATCAGAAGATCACTTTGTAGTTGAGTAATCAGTAAAAAACTTAATAAATATCCGGTTACGGAAAATTCTAAGGCAGACGATGGCGGTTTAATCTGACGCCATCGTCTCCTTTTGCTTTTTCGCAAACTTTAGGAAGGTGCGTATTACATATGGGCAAATATGTTTTAAAGCGTTTTATTCTGACCTTTTTCACATGCTTTATAATTTTATCGATTACATTTATACTTATCAAATTACTTCCTTTCCAAAGACCGATAGGTGGTGATGATAAGCAGGTTCCGTATTATGACAGACAGTATAACTTAGGATATGTATACCGTCTGGATGCGCCTACGGACAAATACGGAGAACTTCTTTATAAATCCCCCACTATAAAGGGAAAAACAAATTATTATTATCAGGTTCCTGTTATGGAACAATACACTCATTGGCTTGAGAATATTTTTACCAAATGGGATTGGGGTGATAGTAAATATGTCCAGCCCAATGTTAAGGCCAGTGTTATTATCATGAATAAAATCCCGTATTCATTACGGTTAAATATAATTTCTCTTGTTTTTTCTTTACCTTTAGGTATTTTACTGGGTATTTGGGCAGCATTGAAAAAGAATACTGCTACTGATCACATAATTTCCACTTTGGTAATGATATTTATATCAATACCCGGTTTCGTTCTTATTACTTTTATTTTAGCTTTCTTTTCATATAAGTTGGAATTATTGCCATCTACTTGGCCTACTGACACAGCACCTTTTGCTATGAAGTTTAAGGGCTATATTATCCCGGTATTTTGTCTGTCATTTGGTTCTGTATGTGGATACTGTCGTTCAACAAGAGCAGAGCTCTGTGATGTACTTGAAAGCGACTATCTGTTACTGGCTCGTACAAAAGGTCTTACCAGACGCCAGGCTATAACCAGACATGCACTTAAGAATGCAATGGTTCCAATATTCCCCGGTATACTTATGGAATTTGTCGGACTACTTAGCGGTTCAATGATTTTGGAAGAATTATACGGTATTCCCGGAACAGGTAAACTTTTCGTTTTAGCATTAAATGCTAAGGATTATGATTTGTTGTTCGTTGACATGGCTTTTTATACTATGATAAGCCTCCTGGCTGGCATCCTGTTTGACTTATCATACGGCTTTATTGATCCTAGAATAAGAATGGGGGCGAAGAATAATGGCTAATAATGAATATGATTTTAGACCTGATGACTTCGTCTTTGTACAGCAGGATAAAGTCATAAAGGATAAAAAACTTGAAACTAAACCTACAACCTTTTTTAAGGATGCAATGCGACGATTTAGAAAGAATAAATCTTCTGTTGTTGCTGCGATTATTCTGTTTATTTTGATTATTTCTGCAATTTTAGTACCAGCTATATCTCCTTACGATATAGATAATGTAAAAAGTGCTGAGAAATTTTTACCACCTAAACTTTTTGAAGCCGGTACAGGTTTTTGGGATGGAACTAGATCAGGTGAGCACATAATATATGATACAAAAAATGAAGTACCTGCTCTTTCCGCCAAGTATTCTACTTCAATGTTAAAGGCTTCACTTGTTGAACTGAATATTGATCCAGATATTTCTTATATAGATACATATAATGAGTACGGAACAGGTGGAGTGGCTGTTATTGCTACTGACAGTAAAGTAGATGGCAGAGATGTATTCTTTAGTTCGAAGTCACTAAACTTTACAGATAAGGGTGCATATACTTTAAATGTTGAGTTTGATAATGAAGAGGGTTTTAATGAAGGCCAGCTCGGTGAATACAGGGTATATCTAAAGGTTGGCGAAAACGAAGATGATTATGTTATAATCCGTGATTTTAGCCGTGATTACAGTCCTATATCATGTGATATAAGTGCTCTGTTAAAAGAAAAAAGAATTAAAAATATAGATGGTCAGTTGATATTTGATGTAAAGGCTTCAAAGTCCGCTATACAGTATATACTGATCAAGAGTGTTAAGCTTTCCGGTGGTGAGAGAGCAAAGAATCTTGATGTGCTTGAAGAAGTTTCTTTTGATAATCCGACTGAGATGGTTGGAAACACCGATGTAAATGCTAACTCATATTGGTCATGCTCTGGACGAAAGGGTATCCATAATTCTGAGGTTAGATACTGTGATTATGTATTGGATATTTATTTCTTAGTTTATGGTGACGCTGAGGCATTGGTGTATTCTGCTTCTGAATTAAATGAGTGGATAAATAATGCCTGGTGTATGTATAATTATAAAGAAGGTCCTGAATCATTTGTTAAGTTGTCAGATGAATGTCCTATTGATGTAGTTGATTCACAAACTGTACTTTCTGTAACTAAGAAACTTTCCAGTATCACAGGACGAGGTTGGAACTATCATAAATTAGGTTATGAAGATATGCCAAAATATCTTTTTGGTACTGACGGTTCAGGCAATGATGTATTTAAAAAAGCTTTTGCAGGACTTCGTACATCATTGATACTTAGTGCTATAGTATTTGTTATATGTTTTGCATTTGGTATTGTATGGGGATCTATATCAGGTTACTACGGTGGTACAGTTGATATTGTCCTAGAACGTATTGTTGAAATAATAAGTACAGTTCCTTTTATTATTATCTTGACGCTTCTGAGACTTCATCTTGGTGCGACATTTTTGGTTATGGTTATAGCATTCTGTGCGAAGATGTGGATAAGTACAGCAAGTCTTACACGTACTCAGTTCTATCGTTTTAAAGGAAGAGAGTATGTTTTAGCTTCTAGGACTCTGGGTGCTTCAAATAAGAGGTTGATATTCAGGCATGTATTACCGAATTCATTAGGTACCATTATTACATCTGCAGTGCTACTGATTCCCGCTATAATTTCTTCGGAGGCTACGTTCTCATTCCTGCATTTAGGTATTGAAAATAGACATTCATTCGGTGTATTTATGTCAAATAACTATTCATATCTCGGAAAATATCCTTACTTGGTTATATTCCCTGCCATTATCATGGGTTTGATGATGATTATGTTCAACCTCTTTGGTAACGGTTTAAGAGATGCATTTAACCCTACTCTGAAAGGAAGTGACTGATATGTCTGAAGAAAAAGATAAAGTGTTATCAGTTAATAATCTCGTGGTTAACTTCCGTACAGATAACGGGTTGGTACATGCTGTAAGAGATGTATCATTTGATGTGTTTAAAGGAGAAACTCTTTGTATAGTAGGTGAGTCCGGTTCCGGTAAATCGGTTACCTCCAAAGCTATCATGGGTATTCTTGCTAAAAATGCGATCATAGCCGGTGGTAACATTATGTACCGTGGTGAAAATCTTCTTGAGGTTTCAGAGGAAGAGTTTTATAAGATCCGCGGTCATAAGATAGGTATGATCTTCCAGGACCCACTGTCATCACTTAACCCTATAGTAAGGATAGGTAAGCAGATCACTGAGGCTATGCTGCTTAACAGTGATAAGTTAAAGCTTATGTATAATGATCTCATTAGCGATGATCTTATCCATTATAAAAACACTCTGGCTAAAATGAATATTGCCATCAATACTGAAAAGAAGACTATTGATGGATTAAGGGATGAGATAAAGCATAAGAACTATAAAAATGAAGAAGATAAAAAAAGAGACGAAGCTCTTTTAAAGGAAAAAGAAGAAAAATTTAAGACTTTTGAGAAAGAAACCAAAGAAAAATATGAAAACGAGGCAAAGGTCTTAAAGGAAAAACTTAACGAAACTAAAAAAGAGGCTAAGCAGAAGGTTAAGGAATATAAAAAGCAGGTAAATGAAGAGTATAAGCAAAAGGTAGAAAACATCAAGAGAAACTACCTAAATGTTAATAACTCTGATGAACTTGCCAAAAAGAAGGCTGAGCTAAAACAGGCTAAAGTAGATAAGATGGATAAACTGAAGATCACTAAGGCTGAAGCCAAAAGACGTGCCATTCAGGTTATGAAAGAAGTAGGTATACCTGAGCCTGAAAAACGTTATAAGCAGTATCCTTTCGAGTTTTCAGGCGGTATGAGACAGCGTATCGTTATCGCCATAGCTCTTACAGCCAGTCCTGAGGTCCTTATCTGTGATGAGCCTACTACAGCTCTTGATGTTACTATCCAGGCACAGATCCTTGAGCTTATCAACCGTATTAAGGCTGAGCGTAACCTGTCATGTATTTTCATAACTCATGACCTGGGTGTTGTAGCAAATATGGCTGACAGAGTTGCAGTCATGTATGCAGGTAAGATAGTTGAGTATGGTAAGGCTGAAGAGATATTCTACGAACCCAAGCATCCTTATACATGGGCACTGCTTTCCAGTATCCCTGATGTGGACAGTAAAGAAAAACTTGAGGCTATACCCGGTACACCACCCAACATGATCTATCCTCCGGAGGGTGATGCGTTTGCAGCCCGTAGCAAGTATGCTATGAATATCGACTATCGTAAACAACCGCCTTATTACAAGGTAAGCGATACACATTATGCAGCTACATGGTTGCTTGATCCTCATGCTCCTAAGGTTGAGATGCCTAAGATTGTAAGTGAGCGTATCAGACTTTCTCTCGAAAATGCAAAGAAACTTGGAGACATTAGTGATCAAGTTGAAAACCAGACAACATAAAAATCTTAAAGAATTTAGAAAAAGGACAAATAAAAATGTCAAGCAAAAATTCTAACAATAAGAATAAAAAAAACAAGCCGCAAAAGCGTGATATCCCTAACGCTCCCGGAAAGCAGTTTGTACATGAGATAGCTGAAAATAACGATGAGCTTCGTGTTATGGAAGAGGCTCTGGAGTCAGATACACAGTTTTATCTGGCCAGCGGGCAGAAGGAAAATCTTAAGGAATCCAAAAAGTCTGAGAGCTTAGAGGAGTTCAATAAGAAATACCATATTAATCCTAAGGTAAAACAGAAGCCTGAGCTGCGTGATAAACGTATCTTGCTTTCAGTTAGACATCTTAAGCAGTTTTTCTTTTTCGGACACGGTGCCAAGAGACAAAAGCTTAAGGCTGTATCAAACATTTCCTTTGATGTTCATGAAGGAGAGTGTGTTGGTATAGTTGGTGAGTCCGGCTGTGGTAAGACGACTACAGGCAGAAGTATCATCAGACTCTATAATATTACTTCAGGCTCTATCTACTACCGCGGTGTAAGGATAAGTGCCGGTGACCGCTGGAATAAGAAAGAGATAAAGTGGTCAAAGATCAAGGGCAATAAAAAGATTGCTGAGTTAAGAGCAAATGGTCTTGCTGATGCTGACAAGCAAATAGCGGAGATAGAGCAGCATATCACCAATACCCGTATAGAGCAGAAGGAAAAGATCAAGCAGATTAAGTTTGATAATGCAAATGTATCCAGAAAGCTCTTAAACGAGATACAGATGATATTCCAGGATCCTATCGATTCACTTGACCCTCGTATGACAGTTGAGGATATCATCCAGGAAGGCTTAAGAATACAGGGCTTTAAGAATAAGGCTGAAAATCATAAAAAGGTTGTTGAGATGCTTAATACCGTAGGATTGGTAGAAGAGCATGCTTCCCGTTATCCTCACGAGTTCTCCGGCGGACAGCGTCAGCGTATCGGTATCGCCCGTGCGATAGTCATGAATCCTAAGCTGCTCATATGTGATGAGCCTATATCTGCGCTCGATGTTTCCATCAGAGCACAGGTTATCAATCTGCTTAATGATCTTAAGAATAACCTTGGACTTTCAATCATCTTTATCGCACATGACCTGTCAGTAGTTAAGTATTTCTGTGACTCGATAGTAGTTATGTATTTTGGTAAGGTAGTTGAGAAAGCTTCAAGTGATGAGCTCTTTAAGAATCCGCTTCATCCTTATACAAAGGCTCTGCTTTCAGCTATTCCTAAGCCCGACCCTAAGTCGGAGAAGGTTAGAAAGCGTATCCTTTATGATCCCGGCAAGGCTCATAACTATGAGGATGGAGATACTCCTGAGCTCAAGGAGATAAAGCCCGGACATTTTGTATACTGTAACGAGGCTGAGTTTGTTGAGTACAAAAAAATTGTTAAATAATTCATATTTAATATCCGGTAATCAGGTAAAAAAATGTTAGGTAGATTATTTTTACATTCCCCCAAGAGGTATATTGTCGGAGTGATCATAGCTATAGTTTTAGTCATAGTGTGCCTTATTGTTAAGGGCACAGAATATTCAATAAACTTTGTCGATGCATTTTCAGTGGCAGGAGCGGTAGTATTCTTTATAGGTCTGTTACAATTGGCAAGCTTTTACGGAGCATTTGAGATATTTGGTTATTCCGCATCAAGCTTCAGGGGTAAAGAACGCAGGTATAAGGATTATTATGAGTACCAGAAGGCTAAGGAATTAAAACGCAGTCAGTCTGAGCTGGTTTATATACCTTTTATAGTGGTCGGAGCAGTATTTTTTGTGATAGGCATGATATTGAATGCAGCATTGTTATAAAAAGCATCCTAACGGGTGCTTCAGACTGAAGACAGAGGACGGATCTCTGTCTTTTTTATGTTTACTTTTAAAAATCTTTGTCAAACTCAGGATAAGACAGACAGTGGTCTCGAACAGTCCGCTGTCTTATGTTATAATTTTAGTTGATAAATCGATTGATTTGTGATAAAATGTTACTAATAATGTGAATTTGTATTCTTGTACAACAGATGAAAGGAGATTAACAGATATGGAATTGTTTTTAACAATATGCTGTTCGATTGAAGCAATAATTATATGTGTGTTGATTTTCTTAATATTAAGATCAAATAAAAGGTCCGCAAGTATTATATCGAAAGCGGAGCTTATAAAAAAACGACATATAGACATAGACGATATTGATACAGCAGGTGTTTCGGACAATTATCAGCTTGCTATGTCCGATGCTATAAATTCTATAAAAAACAACATGCAGACATTTCTTGAATCCAGCAAAGAAAATGTAGCAGTACTATCTGATGCTATAGACGTTTTGTCCGATGGAGCAAAACAAAACAAAGAAGGAAGCATTTTAATCAATGATAATCTTAAACAGGTATCAGATAAGGTTAACCAACAATTAAAGCTTGTGGGCGAATGTCAGGAGCTTATTGAAGAAAATTCAAATGATCTTTCTGAAATTGATTCCGCGGCAAAGGATATTAATACAAGACTGGGGGAGACTGTTAAGGATTGTAAATCCGGTATTTACGGTTTGGAAATCTGTGAAGCAAACCTGGATAAAGTAACTAAAAATCTGGACCGGAGTAACGAAATTCTTAAAGATTTTACCGGTCGTATTGATGAAGTAAACAAAATAGGTGCTTTTATCCTTGAAATCAGTGAATCTTTAAATCTTTTGTCTCTTAATGCTTCTATAGAAGCTGCCAGAGCCGGAGATGCCGGTAAGGGCTTTACGGTTGTTGCCAGTGAAATGAATAGTATGGCACAAAAAACCTCCGAAAGTATGGTCAGTATCAATGATATACTGGAAAGTATCGTTAAGAGCAGTGAAGAGGTTGGAAGATGTATCAAAGACAGTGTAGATGTATTTAATGAGAGTGTTAAGGAATTTGATTCTGTAAGTGATTCTTTCAGAGCTATAGACAGGCAGTCAACCAGTATCAATAATATGATGGGCGACATCTTTAAAAAGATTGAACACATCAATGGAAATGCTAAGATTACTAGAGACAGATCAATTGCTGCATATGCAGCTTCCGAACATATAGTGAACATAACCGGAGAAATTTCCGATATTTCAACAAATGCTTCCGATGTTTCTTCGAAGATGAATGATAATGTTGGCTCACTTTCGGTTATGCTTTCGGGTCTAAAGAAACTTCTTAAACAGTATAAAACATCAGTAGAACCTGCAGGTCCCTGTACTTCGAAGAAAATTAAAATAGGTATATTCTGTATGCTGGACAATCCTTTTTGGATTGGAGTCAGAAAGGGTATCGTTTATGCAAAAAATGAGCTTGAGACTCTTGGTGCAGAAATACGTTTCTGTGGATACAGAAACTGGGATGAAGTTACTATGAAAGATGACTTTGAGGTCATGATGAAGGAAGGATTTGACGGATTTATCTGTCCCGGTTTCATGGCCAGACATGAGGATCTTATGGAAACTGCTAAAAACGCAGGGAAAAAGGTCTTTGTCTTCAACTGTGATTCAATGGATCCGAATGTAAGACATGCAGTATTTGAGCCTGACACATATATGTCAGGTACAGTAGCTGCCAAAGAAATGGTAAAAGCCTTGAAGAACAAGGGGAGTGTAATTGTTCTTGCCGGTGAAGTAAGGATTTCTACAAACAAGACTCGTTGTGAGAGCTTCGTCAACTATATTGAAAAATCAACCAATCTAAAGATTGCAGAAATAATCCAGATAGAGAATTTAAATGAAGAGGATGCTTATTTAAAGGCTAAGGAAGCTATAAAAAAATATCCTGAAGTCAAAGGTATTTATATAACTACAGGAACTCCGCTTGGTGCTGCCAGAGCAATAGAAGATAGCGGAAAACAAATAGTGCTTGTATCATTTGACCATTCTAAGGCTATTTTTGATTATATTAGAAAGGGTATAATATATGCTGCCATAGGTCAGGATCCCTTCGGACAGGGCTATGACCCTATAGTATATATGTATAATGAACTATTAACCGGTAAAAAAATAGTTTCAGAGAACATGAAATGCCGACTTAACGTAGTTGATTCAAACAATGTTGATAGTCTTGTAGAACTCATATAAGATGCTTTTTTATTTGACGAATAACACTATAGGTGGTATAATAAATTGATTTAGTATATGCTTAAATACTACTTATACTCTATGTTAAGGAGTTAGAATAAATTATATGAGTTATTCAAGTGTTGCATTTTTATGCCTTATAATATTTTTTATAATAAACTTTAATATTATAATGAAGAGGCGTGATGATCTATACGAAAAGATACCTGCCATCAAAAATTACAGAAGCTTTCTGATAGCAGTATTGGTATTTTTTGTATCAGATACGATGTGGGGCTTATTAGAAAGCGCTGAACTGAAAATACTCTTATTTATTGATACATCGATTTTCTTCTGTATCATGGCACTTACAGTATTTTTATGGTCAAGATGTATTTTAGCTTATTTAAATGAAGTGACCAAGATGATGAAGTTTGTAAACTTCACCGGATGGCTTTTCTTCCTTTTACAATGTGCAGCCGTTATCATTAATATATTTGTACCTATAATGTTTTTTGTTGATGAAAACGGAGACTATCAAACATGTCCTGTAAGATATATTTCTATGCTGGTACAGGTAGCAATGTATCTTTTGAATACGACTTACATGTTTTACACAACTTTAAAGTCCAAAAAAAAGAAGCTCAAAATGAAACATTTGATCATCGGACTTTTTGGACTTGTAATGACGGTATTTATCTCGGTGCAATCATTATATCCTCTGTTACCGTTGTATTCCATAGGATATATTATTGGTACATGCCTGCTATATACATTTGTACTGGAGGATCTTAGAAAGGATCAGATAATCAAGATTAAGGAGTTGCTCTCGCTTGAAACAAAACAAAGGATGGAGCTGAGTGAAGCCAGACATATAGCATATACTGATTCTCTTACATCTGTCAGAAATAAACATGCATATGTTGAGGCGGAATCCAATATAGACAAAAAGATAGCCAATAATGAGCAAAAGGAATTTGGTATTATCGTGTTTGACCTGAATGGTTTAAAATATATAAACGACCATTTCGGACATGATGCCGGAGACAAATACCTGATAGATGCCTGCACGATGATATGTAATAAGTTTAAGCATAGTGCCGTGTTCCGTATCGGTGGTGATGAATTTGTAGCTATAGTTGAGGGTTTGGATCATAATAATATCGATGAACTTTTAGCTGCTTTTGATCATGATATTGACCAAAATGTCATCGAATATAAAGATACTGAGTCCGGCACGCCTATAATCATTGCTACAGGATATTCGGAATACAGAAAGGGTGAGGATAATACGTTTAATAAAATATTTGTCCGTGCCGATAAAAAGATGTATGATAGAAAGCGTGACTTGAAGGAGATGGGGTCCATCTAAAAATTATCATTCTGCATAATGTCTTAACTGGTTTTGCAGTCGAGTCTTCGGTGATAAATCTTAAATTATATGTCTAAGAATAACAAATCAAAATATAAGAATAAAAACAAAAAATCTCTTCCTGCCATAAATCAGGGATTACTTGAAGGCGCGCCTAAAGATCCTAATGATTTCAGTGATATAGATGACAACTGTCATTTTGAACCATTTGAGCAGGAAGAGTTTGTTGATCATGCAAACTCAAATCTAAATACAGAAGATTATTCTCATCTACTCGACAATTCAAAATATTCCAAAGATTTCCATAAAGCAAGGCCGATCCAGAATTATGACTTTTATAATGCCTTTAGAAATACGAGGTTGCTTGACGGTGAATTCGCAAGCACTATGGAATTTTGGAGATCTCCATATTATGATTTTTCTTCATATAAACGTATAAAATATCCCCAAAAAGAAAGAAAAAGACACTCTGTTGAAGTTGAAATAGAAAAACTTGAAAAACTTAACCGATCGGTAACAAAAGATATAGTATTATGTGCTATAGCCGGAGGTATTGGTGTATTTATCATAATAGCAATGATCATGGATGCTGTTATGAAAGTGACTCGTATCAGTGAAAAAACTGCTTGGTCAACAATTGGGATTATCTTTTTGCTCATTGCTGAAGGGGTGGCCATATATTTTTTAATAAAGTATCTAACAAAGAAATTCAGGAAGAAGAAATTTGCTGAATTAAAAGAAACACATCCATATTACAAACTAAGTAATGATCTTGTTTTTATGGAAGCAAATAAAGTTCAATTCCAGTTTCCAACAAAGAAAATAGATGAAGAGTATAAACGATATAAAAACGAGATAGACAAGGAATGGGCGATATCTTCACATAATTTCTTTACCAACAGGTTTTTCAGGTTTAAATCCTATAACTGCTATTTCTCTAAATACGGTAGATACAAGTTTTATGTCGAAGTTAAATATCAGGATTGTTTTCCTGATTACCCGGAGCTGGTAAATATAGAAAAACAGTTAGAGAACCTGCCTTTTATACCAAAGGATGACGAGAATCCTAAGCCATCCATAGCCAACTATAAGAGCATGGTAAAGAAGAAGGTTGCCGAGTTGATATCTGAGCGCATACCCAAAATGGTGGTAGAAGATGTCATAGTCTCAGCAGGATGTACCGGACATAGCAATCCAAAGAAACAACCCAAGTTCAAAGAAGAGGCTGACATGCCATTCTATATGGAAACCCCTTTTGATAAAGAAGACAGGGTTATTATAGAAAATGAAAACTATAAAAAAATTGAAAAATATTTAAAGTAAATGTGTCAATTGTTACCGGCCAATGCTCATTTGGAGCATCGACATAGCTAGGAACTAAATGACACATTTTTTGTTTATGTTTTCATTTTGTCCATAATTTGGCAACAAAATTTATTAATTTTACTAAATTTGTTTACCAATTTATAGTTAATTTTGTTGATGTGTTACTATTTTCAAATGGATATAATGAGTACATGATAGCAAAACTGAAACGGAGGTGACGCTATGAACGTATGTCCTAATTGTGGAAATGCAATACTTGGTCATCCTAAAGAATGTTCTACTTGTAAGTTTAATCTGGAAAAGTTTGAATTGTTAACTGAAGAGGAACAGAATAAATTTAGAGAATATAAAATCAAAGAAAATCCTGATATTTATAAAGTAAAACCTATTGAAACGACTCAAACAGTTAAGAAAGAAAACCCTTATGAAGAAGAATTTAACAGTGAAGATACATATTGTATAGCTGTAGGTATTTTTAGTTTAGCAGTAGGTTTAATAGCAGGTTCTTTATTCGGAGTTTTGGGAGGAGCTGTTGGATTTATTGCAGGTATGATGGGTTTGAACAGATCAATTGATGCTTCTAAGAAGTATGATCATGAATATGGAATTGGATTTATTCTATCTCTGTTAGGAACTATTTTTTCCGGTTTTATACTATTTGGAGCTATTATATTTGGTACATTTTTTGGCTTAGCCGGAGAAACAGGACATGCTGCAAAAAGTTGTATAAATG